>Ga0316195_10000129_pt1 | contig 24648 bp, 20 predicted proteins | sample Phised1_MG_FD_204937 | JGI IMG/M metagenome (GOLD analysis project Ga0316195, IMG submission 204937) | Coastal sediment microbial communities from Maine, United States - Phippsburg sediment 1 | ecosystem: Environmental > Aquatic > Marine > Coastal > Sediment | place: USA: Maine | collected...
TTTGGTGTTTTTTTCAATTTTATAAAACTATAGCTAAATAATGAATTACAAGTTTTTATAAGCCCTCAGTACATTTTCAATTTTAATATTTTCTTCCTGGCTAATAATCTTTCTGTCAGGGTTTTCATCCAGCCATTGCAGGGTCCTTTTAATTCCTACTGCAAAAGGTATGGTAGCCTTAAATCCGGGAACGAAAGTTTTTATTTTAGTATTGTCAAAAATGACACTTTCGGCCTTATCTGCAAGCAAAGTGCCCGTATAGGATGGTTCTATCTTACAAATGAAATCTGAGGCTATATGCACCACTTTTGCTTCATAACCCAGACTATCGGCCAGGATTTTATAAATCATATTCCAGCTTAGTATTTCATCTGAGGTAATATGAAACGCATGGCCAATGGCCTGTGACAACCCCAATAATCCAACAAAACCTTTTGCAAAATCTTCAGAATGGGTAACGGTCCACAATGAAGTGCCATCCCCATGTATGATTATTTCCTTTCCTCTTATAATCCGGTCCGCTGTTGTATACTCGTTAAAACCTCCAATAGCAATAGGTATTACCGTATCATAGGTTAAAGATGGGCGTACGATAGTAATCGGAAATTCTTCTTCCCTGTATGCCTTCATCAACCTGTCTTCACATCTAATCTTATCATTGGAGTAGTCCCATAAATTATTACATAAAGGAGTAGACTCGGTTATAACGGGGTATCGCAATGGTGTTTGATAACAAGAGGCGGAACTAATAAAAATGTATTGCCTGGTTTTGCCTTTGAACAGGGCAATATCCCTTTCAATATCCTGTGGAGTAAAGGCAATCCAGTTTACAACAACGTCCCAGTTATGATCTTTTAGCTCCGACAAACCGGCTGGATTATTGATATCTCCCAAAATAGTTTTTACCCCTGTTATTCTTACCTTGCTTGTACCCCTGTTCAGGTGGTAAAGTTCCATCCCTTTTGAAATGGCCAATCTGCTCGACGGACTGCTAATGTTTCCTGTACCTCCTATAAATAATACTTTCATTTCTGTTTCTAAAGAATTACAAAGTACTGAAATATCTGTGACTGTCAATACTACATTTTAATAATTCTCATAAAGAGGTTGAAACATCAATGTTTTCCTTTAAAGGCCAGCTGTATATACAATATTACTCAAATAGCCGACAATTATCTAAGCGATAAATACGTACCTTCGGGTTTATAAAATTCATCCACTGGTATTCCATGATAAAATACATTAGAAGCAAAGATCAACCTATACCCGAACCCCACAATTTAACGAAGGACCCTTATACTACAGAATGTAAAATTCCAACTAACATGCAAAATGTAAATGGGTTACTTACATTTTTGATTTTAATCATAGGGATTACAGCCTGTTCAGGCACCTCAGATAAAGACACAATGAATGTTTCTGGCCCTAACATTTTACTTTTGGTGGCAGATGACCTGGGTTATGCTGATATAGGTTGTTTTGGCGGGGATATTTCAACCCCTAATATTGATGCGCTGGCGGCACGCGGTATCCGGTTCAGCAGGTTTCATACGGCCCCAATGTGCGCTCCCACAAGGGCAATGCTTTTAACCGGAAATGATAACCATATTGCTGGCATAGGAAGGCAGGCCTTAAGCGCTCAGGTTTTTGGTTATGAGGGGTATCTAACCAATAGAGTGGCCACTATACCAGAACTACTTGCAGAACAAGGTTACCATACATATATGGCTGGTAAATGGCACCTTGGTAACGACCGGGAGGCCAATCCGCATGAAAAAGGTTTTGAACGCTCGTTTGTAATGCTTGAAGGTGTTGGAAATCACTTTAACAGCCAGGGTATGTTTAAAGGGATACCGGTTTCACATTACACAGAAGACGGAAAACCTGCTGAATGGCCTGAAGGGTCTTATTCTACTAATCTGTATACCGATAAACTCATCTCATATATTGAGCAAAACAGAAAAGATAATCGACCATTTTTTGCCTATGCTGCCTATACCTCGCCTCATTGGCCACTACAGGTTGATAAAGAATACTGGAAAAAATATGAAGGACGCTATGATAAAGGCTATGACCAATTAAAAGCCGACCGATTGCAAAGTCTAAAAAAAGCTGGGATGATTCCGGAGAATGCAGTCTTACCCCCTACCCATCCTTCTGTAAGACCCTGGGACTCACTTTCAGAACCTGAGAGAAAAAGAGAATCGCGTAAAATGGAACTCTATGCTGGGATGGTGGATAATCTGGATGAAAATATAGGACGGATCATAACACATTTAAAGGAGATTGGAGCCTATGAGAATACCCTGATTATTTTTATGTCGGATAACGGGGCAGCCGGTGAAGACTATTACAATGATCCCCGGATCAGACCGTACATCAATCCCTATTTTAAAAATGACTATGAAACCATGGGAGAACCAAATTCGTTGATTTCCTATGGCCCTCAGTGGGCCGAAGCAGGTTCTTCCCCTTTTAGGTATTACAAAGAATACGCCACCAATGGGGGCATTATTGCGCCTATGATTATAAGTGGTCCGTTTGTAGAAAAACAGAATGAAATCAAAAACAACTTTCTGACGGTTATGGATATAGCGCCAACGCTTTATGAGATAGCCCAGGTAAACTATCCTTCGGCGTTTAAGGGGAATAACCTATTTCCTTTAAAAGGCAGTTCATTAATCCCTTTCGTTTCCGGTAAAACAAGCACCATACATGGCAACGACTATGTTTTTGGCCTGGAACACAGTGCAAATACGATGCTAAGGAAGGGGCAATGGAAAATAACCAATTTCAGTGATCCTTTTAATTTGTCGGAATTTAAACTCTATAACCTGGATGAAGACCTGGGTGAAATTCACGACCTAAAAAAACTGAACCCTGAAAAATATCAGGAATTGTTTCAGGAATGGACAAACTTCGCCAGCGAAATACAAGTCCAGTTACCAGGTATAACCTATGATTAATCTATAAATTCTCAACCTAGATTACAATAGACCTTCTTACCTGCCGAACTTTAAATTATGAGCCCTCCTTTTTAGGTTTGGGAGGTAGTTTAAATTCCTCAGGTTGCGGATCTAAAGGTTCTAGCTTTTTCCCTTGCAAACCCGGATGGTCTGCGGGGATAAAATTCGATCTAAATTGCCAGTAAGCCATTGGCATTGGCGAAACAGGTTCCCCATCAGAGTGATGAATATTTCCACGATAGGGGTTCAGATATTCCCAGACAATTTCCCCTTCAGGAGTTACTTCAAAAAACCGACCCCTGGCTCCTTCATTGATAAATGTATTCCCATTTTGCAACCTTTGTGCTCCTGATATAAAACTTGAATAAAAAGAGAGCGTATCCGGTGCTACATATTTCCAAACGGGTCCCTCCGGTCCATATGTGCCATCTTCGCGCCTGTCATATTTACCTTCGCTATTTATGGGCGGCTTCAATTCATAAACAGCAGAATAATCAAGACTATCAGGGCCCATTGGTATATGATTGTTAAATACCGTAAGATTGCCCGCCCCGGGCAGTCCTTTTTCAATCCATCTCACGTCATGCTGACCAAATAATTTCTGATTCGTGGAATCCCCATGGTTATAATTTTTAGGATTTCCCCATCTGTATAAAAAGTCCCCTCCATGGCCCATTTTCCCGCCACTGTGGCCGGCAGCTTCTTCCGTTGTTGTACTGTGGTCAATGATGAAGATTTCATCTAAATTAGGGGAGCTAAAAACGATTTGATCCAGTTCAGGATTGTAGTTGATAGCATTTAAGTGATAGACATCAGAGCCCCTGTTTTCTACGGTTTGATTCCTCCACGCTCTTTTTAGTTTATGCAATACGGCCATACTGTCATGGGAAATTAGAGGCGGTATTTCCCCATCTTTATTAAAGTCAAGGAGTTCAGGGTGTGCAGCAACATCTCCGTAGTTGTCCTTGGTTTCGTCATAATCCTGTATTAAATGGTCCCACATATGCCATTCCCATACAATATCTCCTCCGTTAGTTCCCCGGGGTTTTATTTCAACTATAGCATCAGGCCAGAGCCCTGCTTTTGGGGTAAATTCAGGCTTTCTCCCGGCCTGCAACACCTCTTCCTCTGTTTTGGCTTCCCAGGCAATCGCAAGAATATTACCATTGGGCAAAATGGCGATGTCATGGTGTGCATGATGTTCTTCATTGGCGTATTCAAAGTCCCAAAGCATTTTACTGTCCCAACTAATTTTTTGTAAACGACCCGCATTACCCCCGCCACCAAATACGGGAAAATCGGGATCCACTGATAGTAATGTGAGTGAGCCGTCATCATCTAAATAAAAACTGTTTACCTCATAATTCCCTTTCCACTCGTGGACCACTTTTCCTTCCCGGTTGACCAGGTAAGTAGCGGCTGAATTTGCCGGTCTGAATAGCACATATCCCGGAGTAAGTCCTTCCGCGCTTACGGTTAAACCACGAGGCATATATAACCCAAACATATTCCTGTCCTTGTTATCCGGTTCTTCGGTCGTGGGTTTTTTGTCAGTACAATGGACAAGCATGCCCGCCATAACAAAAGCAATAAGATAGTTTTGAATTTTTTTCATGGTTGTCAGCTGGTATTTTTTAATTTCAAGTTGTGAATTTAACAACTCTTGATTAAATATCTTGTATGTCTTCTTAAATAATTCCAAAAAATCAATTCCTTTTTTAAGACAATAGAATTCGTGATTTTAGCTCATATTAAAGCACAATTTGCAATATCATGATAAATAGCCGATTACTACCTAAAAAGTTTGTACTTAATTGGTTATATTAGGCTTAATACTAAATAATTTAAGAACAATGAACCTCCTTTTCAAACTTTCAGTTTTAATGGTACTCTTTTCATGTTCACCAAAACAGGAACCAATGAAGCATATATTTTATTTACATGGAATGATTATAGAAATACAGGGTATTCATGCGGTAAGTCCTCAGTTTGGCCCCTATGAATTTACAGCCATTGTTGATTCCCTAAAGGCTACAGGGGCAGAAGTTCACGCAGAGGTCCGTACTGAAGCCACTGATTTTTTCGAGTTTGGAAAAAAAATATCCAAGGAAATAGATGGCCTTATAGCCAAGGGAGTGGCTCCGTCAGATATTACAGTAATCGGGGCTTCCAAAGGTGGTATGATAGCTATGTACATTTCCGATATAAATACAAATAAGGTAAATTATGTTTTTCTGGGTTCAAGCAGTGATTATACCCGGCAAACATTCGACTGGAACCTGCATGGGAATATTTTAGGTATTTATGAAAAATCTGACACTGTAGCCGGCAACAGCTATCAATATTGGATAGATAAATCTACCAATGCCGTCAAATTTGAACAGCTTCAGATAAATACAGGTCTTGGTCATGGCTTTTTATATACACCCAATAGTGCGTGGCTGGATCCCGCCAGGGAATGGATGAATCACAAGGATTAAAACTACGCTTATTTCTTTTCCGGAGCTGTTTCAATTAATTTTCGCGAAATATCCATAAGCAGGCTGGTCGATAATTGTTCCATTTGAATTATACCGCTAAAATTATCCTCATTGTCAATTACAGGTAAAAAAGTAGTTTCTAACTTTTGCATACTTTCCAGGGCCTGATATTTTGAGGTAGTTGGCTTGATGGCATCATTCAATGTAAGCATGCCTTCAATAGAATTAATTGCATTTTCATTACTTTCTTTTAGCCAGTTTCTTAGATCTTCAACCTTAAATTTTGGGTTTTCAGAAAAGATTTGTGCCATAAAAGATTCTAATGAAATTATGCCCTTAAACTTTTTGGATGTATAATCTTTAATAATGATGTACTTTAAGGTAGACTGTGATAACTTGTCAAGGTATTCCTTAATTTCTACCGGGCCGTAATTCCCATAACCGAGGAAGAAAATAAGGGCTTCCGGTTTGGCTTTTAGAATTTTATCGAGGTCTATAATATTGGATTTAGTAGCCTCCTGCAAAGGGTCTATCTCTCTGGAAATACTAAGGTCTTCAGTAAAAATGGGGTTTATTAATGCAGTGGATTCGGAAATCTCCGTGTTTTTAGCTTCCTGAATTGCCTCGGCAACCAGTGTTACTTCAAAATCGCCCACTTTAAGCCGCTCAACTTTTCCAGTGAGTAAAAGCCATACGGCAAGAGGAACGATAGCGAGTATGATGTCCGAAGTTTTAATCTCATAGTCTTTGCCTACTTTCTTTCTTAAAAATAAAACAAGTATAATGGTTACAACGAAAATAGATATGGCAATTATAGTATTGCCATTAAGCAATTCTTCCGATTTCATAAAGATTTAAAATTTAGATTTAGCCAATTTACGATTGGCAGGTTAAGCCCACGGCTAAAATAATTTTAATATGCATATAATTGCTGTTAAATTTTAATGCGCTTCTTTAAAGTTGAATACATTCCAGATCCTGCGCCAAAAGTATTCTTCCCTTATAATTATCTTTTACCAGTTTTAAATTTGAGTTTATGTCCCAGAGGCTAAATTCTTTGGCACGTGGATGGGTAGAATCTAATTTCATCAAATGACTTAATATCAGGCGTTGTACACCGGACTCCTGAGCAACAGCACCCACTTTTAAAGGTTTGGCGTGAAGGTTGGTAAAGGGTTTGGCTGCTTCCTCTGAAATAGCCAGGTGCAGGACAAGGAGGTCTGCTCCTTTGGTAAATTCAATAAACCCGGGGCTGTCCAGGGTTTGATCTGCTCCAAAAACAATGCTCTTGTTTTCAATAGTTACCTTATAGGAAAGTGTTGGCTTATTTGCATGGTTTACCCCAATTGCAGTAATTTCCATTAAATCATCCTTATAAACTGCTATTACAGAGTCCTTTTGAGGAATGACCTCAATGGCATTGATCCTTGTAAAGGCATCTATAGGCGTTGCCATTTCATTTACAGCTTCCAGGAATCCCGTTAGTCCGTCTGATCCATCCGCTGCCGGACCGGAAACGTTTAGTGGTGCCGATCTGTTGGAAAATATATCTGACCAAAGTAAGGCAGGTAATTCCGAGGCATGATCGGGATGCAGATGGCTTATTCCTAAAAACAAAATATCTCCCATATGAGCACCAGCCTGTTGCAGCCTTAGGTAGGTTCCTCCCCCGGCATCTATCATCACCAAGGGCCTCCCATCTGCCCAAACAAGGTAGCCTGAAGAAGCCCTGCCATTTCCGGCAGCAGGGCCTCCTGAGCCCAGGACCTGAAGAGTAACTCCTTCTTTGGCACAGGCCATATCAGTCTCAGTATTTTGCTTTAAGGCTTCGGTTTTTTTCTTTTTACTGCATCCCAAAGAAATCCCCAATAAGATCAGAATAAGCAAGGCTTTTTTCATAAGAATAGAATTTGAAGGTTATTTAAAACATCATATGTTTGGTTATTTTTGTAATTTATTGTCCTCATGGGGTTGGGCATTCTTTTACACAAAGCTGAATACTTTTATCTCCTATAAAGATAACGAAACATATATATTGCAATAATAGCCTTTATTAGGGCTTGTGAAAAAACGGTCCCGTAGCCGAAGAGAATATTATTTTGATATCTTTAATCAATGAGCTTTATTGAAAACCCGGTTTATGTTCTAGGGGTATTATGCCTTATGGTAATTGCATCCGTTTACGGATCAAAAACAAGGTTGGGCAAAAATTTTGGCGCCGCCTTATTGGTTATACTTTTTACCGCCATTGTGGCCAATTTGAAATTAATTCCTTCCGCTTCAAATTCCATTCCTCTGTATGATGGCGTTTTTACTTATTTGGCCCCTATATCCATATTTTATCTTTTATTAGGAGTAAATCTGACTTCCATAAAGAAAGCCGGAGCTCCCATGATCATTTTATTTTTAATTGGTTCACTGGCTACCACCCTGGGAGTGCTTTTAGCCTGGTACTTGATTTCTCCTCAGGACATACTTGGTGAAGATGGAAGAATTATTGCCGGCATGCTTACAGGTACTTATACAGGAGGTAGTGTCAACTTTAATGCCGTGGCACTTGAGTATGGTTTTCAGGAAAGGGGAATTCTATATGCCGGTACTATTGCTGTAGACAATGTAATTACAACCTTATGGATCATAGTTACTTTATCCTTACCAGTCATACTAAGAACATTCTGGAAAGATAAAAAGGTAAAAACATCTAAACCGGATATGGACGGTGTGGATAGCGAACAACTTAATTTTAATTCGCTAATCTGGCTCCTGTTTCTTGGGCTTTTGGCTTACTATATTTCCGAATTAGTTTCTGTTGCAGTTCCTCAAATTCCTTCAATACTTACGCTCTCCACTATTGGTATTTTGTTGGCGCAAACCGGTTTTGTGCGAAAGTTAAAGGGCAGCCATTTTCTGGGGTTATACCTTGTTTATTTATTCCTGGCCGTGATTGGTGCTTACTGTGAAATAAGTTCGGTCATGGAGCTCCAGGAAGTTGGCCTGACCCTGTTACTGTTTGCCTCTGTAATTGTTTTTCTTCACGGGATCATCGTAATACTATTGGGTAGTCTGGTATACAGGGACTGGGAGATGATTTCCATTGTTAGCCAGGCAAATATTGGCGGAGGTACGACAGCCATAGCCATGGCTGAATCTTTTGATAGAAACGAACTCATCTTACCTGCCATCCTGGTGGGAACTTTAGGAAATGCGCTTGGGACATATTTAGGGTTTCTGGTGGTATATCTATTGTGATTAATATAATCTTCTATTGATAACCTCCAGAATAACTGTCTATTATTTAAAAGGAGTAAATGGCCTGACAAATCATATAACGGAGATGTAATATTCCAGTCATTTTACATCTTCAATTCTGTTTTAATAGTATTTTGACTACAAAATCAAGCAGTTGACCACATATTTTTTTTTTATTCACCAAAGTTTACCTCTTTTACAGTCCCTAATCTTAAAATGAAATACCATGACTACCAAATTTCTATTGTCTTTTACTTTTATTCTAACCACTTTATGGGTATCTGCAAAATGCGATAACACCTATACTTCGGCCTCCTATGCACTAAACCATGCTAAGAAGTCTATTAGCTCCAAAAATTTTGATCATCAAAAATATTATGCCTATAAAGCCCTGGAAGCATTAGAAAAAGCCAGGAAACTGATTGAAATGTGTGGTTGTGATAAAGCCGTTGATCCTATTTTAGATGGGATTGAAAATTTAGAAAAGGCCTCCGACCCAAAAGATTTTGAAATGGGTAGGTATTATACTAAAAAGGCTTTTGGCGATATTCAGAACCTGATCAACCAATTAGACATCTATACACAAGGTGGTTTAGATACAATTGATGAATCGAATGATTCAATCGACACAGAAAGTGCGGACAAAAAATTATTAATAAAGGAATTATCTGAAATTAAAAATCAGCAATTAATACTCGCCAGGAAACAGGAAATGCTGGAAGAACGGAAAAAGGTAATAGAAAAGCAACTAATTACAGCCGGTTATTAAACAAGCCATTTACACTTTAACCTATACAAGGTAATAAATTTTTGTTACCCTAAAATCCTGGCATTAGCTTTCAATTCATGGTTTTTGACAGGAAGCTCCCGGATACGGGTCCCGGTTGCATCAAAAATCGCATTGGCTAAGGCCGGAGCTATGCACGGGGTACTTGGTTCCCCCCCGCCACCGGGAAAGTTATCACTCTTAATAATATAAGTTTCAATTTTTGGGTTTTCATTCATACGCAACATTTGGTAATCATGAAAATTACTTTGTACAACAGCACCATTTTCTATGGTGATTTCCCCGTACAGGGCAGCTGTTAATCCATAAACAATACCACTTTCCATCTGTGCTTCAAATCCATCGGGATGAAAGGCGAAACCGGGATCCGCTGCACATACCACCCTGTGTACCTTTAAATTGCCCTCAGAGACTTCCACCTCAACAACTTGTGCCACGATAGTACCAAAAGATTCGTGAATTGATATCCCGCGCCCCCAGTTTTCAGGGAGAGCTTTACCCCAACCGGCCTTTTCCGCAGCCAGATCCAGAATTTTTAAGAATCGCGGGGCGTTAGAAAGTTGTCCACGCCGGTATTGGTAAGGATCTTTTTTTGCTGTATGTGCAAGTTCGTCTATAAATGATTCCGTAAAAAAAGCGTGCATGGAAGAATCCACACTTCGCCAGTACCCCCATGGAACATGCGTGAGGCTTTCGGTATAATGAATGAATTGATTTTCTACATTATATGGAATATGCGGCGCTTCCTCAGGTTCATGCTTAAATAAAAATTGATTGTTCCAGGCGGTTATCTCACCATTGCTGTCCAGAGCAGCTTTAAATCTACTGATATTGGCTTCCCGATAAAAATCCTGCCTAATATCTTCCTCACGGGACCAGATCAGCTTCACAGGATAATCCACCTCTTTGGCAATACGGGCGGCCTGCACGGCCACATCTTCCACAACTCTCCTACCAAAACCACCACCTAAATACTGATTGTGTACAATAACGTTCTCTGAATCTAAATCCAGCGCTTCAGCTACGCTGACTGCAAATCCAAGCGGATTTTGACTGCCTACCCAAAGTTCACAACCTGTTTCAGTTACAAGAGCAGTGCAGTTCATAGGTTCCATTGTAGCGTGGGCCAAATAAGGTACCCTATATTCAGCTTCTACAATTTGGTCTGAGGATTTAAATACGTTTTCAACACTCCCTGTCTTAACATCTTTCTTTTCATCTCCATCGGCGATAGCAGCGTCCATATCCTTTTTATACTTCTCATAAATGTCATTTTGCGATACTGTTTCGTTGCCATTTTCTTCAAACTCAATTTCTAACTTATCCAGGGCCGTTTTTGCCAGCCAGTAGCCATCTGCAATAACAGCCACAGCACTTTCAAGTTTTACGACTTTATGTACCCCGGGCAGATTCTTAATCGAGCTCTCATTTACAGCTATTAATTTGGTCCCGAAAACCGGAGAGGCTTTTATGGCAGCATATTTCATGCCCGGTAGTTTTATGTCCATACCAAAAATGGCCGATCCATCCACTTTTGAGGGAATATCAAATCTGGGCTGTGAAGTACCCATAAGTATAAATTCTTCCGGTTTTTTAAGCCGGGGCTTCGCCGGTTGCGACAAATCTGTTGCTTTTGCAGCAAAATGTGCAAACGGTTCCGAACGATTACTTGACAGATGTGATATATAGCTGTTTTTTACCGTCAATTCATTTAGCGGAACCTGCCATTCATCCGCTGCAGCCTGCACTAATACTGCCCTTGCCGCAGCTCCGGCCACACGCATCGCAAACATTCCCGTAAAACGTACCGAAGAACTTCCACCGGTCATCTCAAGGCTCATTTTTTTAGTGATGGTTAAAAACAGACCGTCAATGGTATCAATTAGAAAAGAAGGGAATTCCTTATCGCCCAAAATAAATCCCTTACCCAAAGCATAGTTTGCATATTCCTTATTTCCGGGGGCCTCCATCATACGCACCTTTGACCAGTCCGCATCCATCTCATCGGCCAGCATCATGGGTAATGTGGTATGTGTCCCCTGGCCCATTTCGGCATGCGGGACCACAACTGTTATCGTATTATCTGCAGCTATTTTTAACCAGATATTCATCACAGTTTCATCTTCGCCCGCTATTAAATCTTTAACTTTATTCGCACGATTTCCTGGTCTAATGGCAATTCCAATTACCAAAGCACCTCCGGTAAGTACTCCGGTAGTAATGAATGCACGTCTGGTCCACTTACCCATTGTTGTCTGTTTTTACGGTTGATGCCATTGCTAATTCTTCTGCCGCCCGTTTGATACCCTTTTTTATACGGGAATAGGTGCCACAACGGCAAATATTACTACTCATGGCCTGATCTATTTCCTCATCGGTTGGTGAAGCAGTGTTTGCCAATAACGCATGTGCAGACATGATTTGTCCGGACTGGCAATAACCACACTGCGGCACCTGTTCTTCAATCCACACGCGCTGTAAGGTATGTAGTCCGGTATCATTGGCGATACCTTCTATGGTCGTGATTTCTTTATCAGTTGCTGCTTGCATAGGTGTTAGACAAGATCGGATGGGGATACCATCAAGTTGTACGGTACAGGAACCACATTGTCCTATGCCACATCCAAATTTAGTTCCGGTTAACCCGGCCTGTTCGCGGATGACCCATAATAAAGGTGTAGACGGATCAACATCTACCTCAAAAATCTGGCCGTTTATTTTTAAAATCATAGTGTTATGTTATCTGAGTATTCGTAACCTATAAAATACTGAAATGATATTCCCTAAATTTACATTAATTATCATTGATAACTAACTTTCCTTATTTAAATAATTTAGCCCGCTTGCAGACTTTGGGTTATATGTTTTTATTCCTTTCCTGCATAAATTACAGCCCTTTTTGCATTTTAAATCGGAATTGGAAGCCAATTCCAAAAAACCATCTAAACCCACCTCAAATTAACCTTGGACTACAGACAGATCTTTAAGAACAACATTCCAATAAATGCGTATCTTAGGAATACCAACCAGTAACCACTTCCTGCCAATGATCAAATTCTTTCGTAAAATCCGCAAGCAACTCGCAGATGACAACAAGCCTTTAAAATACGTGTGGTATGCTATTGGGGAGATTGTGCTTGTCGTAATTGGAATTTTGATTGCTTTGAGTATTAATAATTGGAATAATGAACGTTCTGATCGGGATAAAGAGATGGTCATTTTAACCGAAATGATTCGCAATTTGAACATGAATATAAAACAGTTTTCAGCTGAGATAGTTAATCAAGATTCCATAATTAGGAATATTGATGTCATTATGGATCAAATCAAGAACAACACACCTTTTCATGATTCATTAGGTATTAAATATGCATCCATTTCTTGGACTGAGGAATTTAATTTTGCCAACTCTGCTTTCGAAACTTTAAAAACAACTGGTCTTGATTTAATATCATCTGATTCGTTACGTGAACAGATTATTAGTTTATTCAATGTAAGGTATTTAAGAATTTCTGATGTCATAAATAAGATTAGTAGGGCAGATTATGCTGACTTAAGCACTTTGTATTTACGACACATTGAATGGGATAAACAGGGTAAAGCGACCATTAATGATTATGACAGTTTAAAAAAAGATAAAGAGTTTACAAATATGCTAAGTGGTAGACGCGTTTGGAAAACTGATCTTATAAAAGTATACAAAGAACTTATAGAGGAGTCCAGACAGTTATCGGGAATGATTGACAAAGCACTTAATGAGCTTAAAAAATAACAAGAGCACAACAATGGGATATCATCATTGCTGATATCCTACTTATGTTTACTAAGATATTAAATCTTTGTTGTCCATAAAGGAGCGTTCCTCAAAATGGATATAAATTTCAGTTGTCTTGGTAGAATGATGCCCGTGGAGTAATTAATCTGTTCTATTCTCCAAAAGAAGGGATTGATTTAATTCATAGAAAATTTTACGGGACTTTTCACAGAGGTAGATAGAACCAAACGGTAATTAAGAAATTATGGTATAATATCACTTGTATGTTATGTCTAATGGAATACAAAATATTAGAATGAAATATTTCCTATGGAATGTGCCTCAACGGTATTGATAAAATACGTTTTAATGCATTTTATCTTTTGTTAGTAGTCGTTAATGGATTGTTGAAATTATTACTGATGAAAATTAATGCGTCATCCAAGGCAGTGCGGAAGTAAATTCCATTATGCTTCCCATCCCTTACTCGGTACTCATGGGCAATTTCCAAATCACGTAGTTTGATATGTAATAGGGAATTGCCTTTATACAAGTGGTCATCGTCACCAATATCAATGTAGTACTTGACTTGACTGATTCTTTTAATTGACAAATTGCTAATGAGATAAAGGATACTATTTGCATTCCAAAAGTCATTTATCCTTGTTGTGTTCCTATTAATTTCTCCAAAAGCACTTTTATAATTTTTCAAAAAATACTCATATGGCATCTCTTCAATCTGTTCGTCAGTTCTAATAGCAGCTGCCAGTACAGCACAGGCATTAAATAATTCTGGATGGTGCAGACTATATAGTAAGGCGCCAAATCCTCCCATTGATACCCCTGCTATTCCTCTAATAGCTTTTTCCCCTCCACATTTAAATCTTTTTTCAACAGCAGGCACAAGTTCTTCAATAAAGTAGTCTTCAAATTGATATTCACCATTTATGTTGTTCAGGTAAAATGTCATTTCTGCATCGGGAATTACAACTACCATAGGGTTAACCTTTCCAGTCGCAATTAAACTATCCATTTTGCCTTGAAATCCTCCATCCACTAACCTGTGATGTAAGTCAGGTCGCGTGCCGCTTCCATGTAAAAGATAAAGGACTGGATAGACTTGCTGAGAAGAGTCATAGTCTGGTGGAAGATAAATGTTGAACAGTTTGTCTTTGGAGAGAATTTCACTCTTAATTGATACGTCTGTCAAGATTATGCTACCCTGAGCAAACGAATGAATACTAGTTATACACCCTAAAAAGAGAAACAGATATGTTTTGAGGATTATCATCTTATTTTAATTGATATGACTGCTAACAAAGGGATATCATCAATGATCATATCCTACTTATGTTTACTAAGATATTAAATCTTTGTTGTCCCTAAAGGAACTGTCCTCAAAATGGATATAAATTTCAGTTGTCTTCGCAGAATTGTGCCCGTGGAGTAATTAATCTGTTCTATTCTCTAAAAGAAGGGATTGATTTATTTATAGAAAATTTTACGGGACTTTTCACAGATGATGATAGTACTAAACGGTAACTAATAAATTATGGTATGGTATTACTTATTTGGAAAGTCTAATTGAATACAAATTATTGGAATAAAATATTTCAGTACCTTGTTAAGGTAACCACCAACCAATACTACACATGATCAACTTCTTTAGAAAAATCCGTAAAAAACTGGCTGATGACAACAAGCCTTTAAAATACATGAGGTATGCTATTGGGGAAATTTTGTTAGTGGTTATAGGTATTTTAATTGCTTTGCAGATCAATAACTGGAATCAAAATAGAATCACCTCCGCCAGGGAAAGTCTATTGCTTAAAGAAATTAATACTGAATTCAAATTCAATAAAGAAGAGTTGGAAAGCACTGTCAGAGCTTATGTTCAAATTCGAGAACAGTGCAACTATTTATTAAAATCACTACCTATAATCCTAAGTGAAATAGATAAAGACTCTTTATCAAGAGCATTGAGTCAGATTCGAAACCTCCCTACGGCCGATCTATCGATGGGATCTATTTCAGCTTTAATCAATACCTCGTCATTTGAAATTATTACAAATACGGAACTTCGATCTTTACTAATTCAATGGGATGATTTGATAGCTGACTATTTCGAAAGAGAGGGGCAAGCAATAAATTATACCCGGCAAACTATAATTCCATATTTGGCAAAAAAAATACCCCGGCCTTATATTGAAGGTATTAATGATGAACGGGTAGATTTATCTTTTATGAATTCGATAGAATTTGAAAATTTAATTATTGATCGAAGTGGAGATGCGAGAACTTTGTTAAATGTTGTAGAGGATGAAGAAGATAAAATTAGAAAAGCGTTAAATCGAATAATATTTCTAACTAATAGTAATAAGGAATAATGAAATGATTAATTTTTTCAGACGCATACGCAAGAATCTAGCTGACGATAACAAGCCTTTAAAATACATGAGGTATGCTATTGGGGAGATTGTGTTGGTAGTACTTGGGATTTTAATTGCGCTGCAGATTAATAATTGGAATGAACTTAGAAAGATTCACCTTCAAAATATTGAGTTTCTGAACAATTTGAAAGTTGAATTGTCAGTAGATATATCTGCACTGAGGGAAAGAAAATCTCATTATCAGAGAATTAATGATAACATAAAAAATACTATAAAGTTGTTTGATGGGGGTGTTCAAAGTCTTACTCATGATGAACATCAGGAAATCGTTTCGGCTCTGTCTGATTTTCAAATACTTACTCCGATTAATAAAAACATCAATCGAAATGATTTAGTAATTGCGCAAGGTACGATTGATAGAATTGATAAAGAATTGAATCGCAAATTCTTAACCTACCTTCAAGAAACCCAATCCATTAATGCTGCTATTACAAAACTGGGTGAAACATTACAACAACTTGAAATACTTTACATTCATCCAAATGTCGATTACAATGAAATAAATCCTGCAGCTGATAAGGTTTATTTCGATTTTAAAGAAATTTTTAATAACAGAGGAGTCAGAAATGCACTGCAAAAATCATTCAGGTATCGCAGAGCATACATTGGTGATATGTCTCTTAAAATAGCAGACGCTGAAAACCTGATCAATCTCATTGATAACCAATTAGCCAGATCGGATTGAAAAATAACGAAAGGCAAACAATATATATAAACCATTAAAAGGATCCAAATAAGAGACCGTTAGCGGTTATTATGATACAAAATTTAAAATAATGGAAAAAGCATATAAAAATTTGGGGTTCCTTTTGATACTATTAATTCCATTTACATTTCTGGGCTTTTACAAAACCTATTTTAATCAGTTTCCAACATTTGAAGAGACTAATACCTATATTCATATACATGCCACCATTGCCTCAATATGGGTTTTGATGCTTATAGCCCAACCCCTATTAATAAGAAAAAAGAAATATAAATTACACAAGCAGATAGGGAAAATTTCATACCTGGTATTTCCACTGCTTATTCTATCTTTTATTCCGGGAATGGTAAGGATAGCCAATTCAGATGCCCCGGCCATTTTATTTTTTCCATTGTCAGATGTTATCATGTTGATTATTCTGTATTCACTGGCAATTTATCACAGGAAGAGTACGCCAAAGCACATGAGATATATGATTGGTATTGTATTGGTATTTCTTGATCCTACTTTAGGGAGAATAGGTATTTTTTGGCTAGAGCTTTCAGATAAAGTAAATCAGAATGTTCTTTGCATGGTGATATATCTTATCCTAATAGGGTTAATATTTCTCGATAGAAAAAATTACAGGAATTATAAACCATATTTGTTGATCATCTCGCTATGGTTGATCCATCAAATTACGTTCAATTTGCTATTCTGACCTTTCAATTGCCAAAGGCAAGTTCCTGGATATTGTGATAGATGGAAATACAAAGTACGTCCTTTATGCTATAAATATGTTCTTTGTTGAGGTTATATGGGACAATAAAAAGGATGAGATAATAGGCAATGGAGTATTCAAGGAAGGAGATAGTCTAGATAAGTATAGTAATGTTCCTAAGGAGATTTGAGGATTAAATCAAACATCTTTCGTGTGTGAAAAACTAACCTCGATTTAATTAATAGAGTATTTTACAGCACTTCCCACAGAGGTAGCTAAACCTGTCATTTTCGCTGTCATTTCGCTGCTATCGCATCCTGGATAGATGCCTGGCCCCAGCCGGGAGTATATACCTGACATATGTGCCAGTTTGTTTTAAGTAAGCATGGGAAGCTTTTAAATTGAACACTTAGAATTTATTATAATTCTTTCAATGTTGGGAACATCACTTCATTTTTAGCTCTATTATTTAGTATCTTTCCCTTACTAAAAACAAAAACCAAATAAAAATGGAAAATCAATCGGACCATCTATTAGACGGCACATCCATGACATATGACTATGAGAACGGAAGCGGTGTGGAAGTCCAATTCGTTAAGGGTAAATTTCATTTTAAATGGCTCTCAGGCCCTTTTAAAGATCTTGAAGGCGCAGAGGATTACAAATCAAGGAAATTGGGGGACAAAATTTATGTGGTGAATTTTTTTATGGCCAATAAAACATTTGTTACAATCATCTTTAATTTTAATACAAAAACTATGTGCACCTCTGCTTTGTTTACACCTTGTACCGAAGAGGAAATGGTCTTGTTTGAGGGTGGAATTATAAAACACCTGGAATTAAAAGAAAACTAAAATTTCAGGGATTAGCGAGCTTAGATTAAGCTAACTGCTAATGGAATGAGGTATTAATGTGATAAAGCGGGTAACTGGACTAAAAACTTTAGCCTTAAATGTAAATACTGCTCCCGGAAACAACAACTGCTCTTATATCAGACGCCAGGCATTTGTATATATTTAGTATTTTAAAACTTTTATTGAGTTACACTTATGAAATATCTTAAGTTCACAATTTCTCTCCTTTTTACAGCATTGATCTTTTATGGTCTAAATACCAAATTTGGTTCCATTCCCCCTATTGGGAAATTTCTAAATCCGTATACCGGTATTTGGCAAAACGAAACCGATGAAAACATTACCGGGACAGTTTCCCTTGATGGACTTAAAGGAAAAGTCACCGTGCATTATGATGCACAGTTAATCCCACACGTCTTTGCGGAAAACGAAATGGACTTATACAAGGCACAGGGTTATATCACTGCGAAGCACCGACTTTGGCAAATGGAATTTCAAACCTATGCCTCTGCCGGAAGGTTATCGGAAATTATTGGCGAAGCAGCCTTAAATTTTGATCGCCAACAACGTAGAAAAGGAATGGGGTTTGGAGCAGACCAGGCAATTCAAAAGATCAAAGAAGATCCCGAAACCATTGCATTTGTTCAAGCTTATGCAGATGGCGTAAATAGTTACATCTCCCAGTTGAGTCCTAAAGATTTTCCAGTAGAATACAAACTACTGGATTACCAGCCCGAAGCATGGACCGTTAAAAAAACAGCACTTCTATTGATGTACATGACCAAAGATCTGGCCGGTTATGATTCCGATTTGGAATACACCAATGCTTTGCGAATGTTTGGGAAAGAACGTTTCGATTTGTTGTATCCGGACTTCTATGATGTTATTGACCCAATTATTCCGGAAGAAACGGATTGGAGTTTTATTGACGTGCCCATTGAGGAATCACCGGAAAGTGAGATGCCACTGGACTCTATTGCAAAGACTTTAGATAAGCCAAACAGGGATAACGGAAGTAATAACTGGGCCGTTTCCGGCAAAAAATCGTATTCGGGAAATCCCATTTTAGCCAATGATCCACATTTAGGCTTAAACCTGCCCTCTATTTGGTTTGTGATGCAATTGAGCACACCGGACCACAATGTTTTTGGTGCAACATTACCCGGAGCACTTGGAGTGATTTCCGGGTTTAACAATTATATTTCCTGGGGAGAAACCAACGCCACAAGAGATGTGCTGGATTGGTACAAAATTACATTTAAGGATGATACAAGAAAACAATACAAGTATGGGAATCAATGGAGGGATGTCAGTTTTAGGGTTGAAGAAATAAAAATCAAGGGTAAGGCTACCTTTATAGATTCCGTGCTCTATACCCATCATGGCCCTGTTTCCTATGACAAAAATTTTATGGGAAATAATAAACGTGCCGGATATGCCATGAAATGGGCCGGCCATATTGGCGGCAACAACCAAAAGACGTTTTTGGAACTTAACAAGAGTAAGGATTATGATGATTACCTGAATGCGATCAAATATTTTACAGCACCCGCACAGAACTTTGTCTTTGCTTCAACAGAAGGTGACATCGCCATTTGGGTCCAGGGCAAACTCCCCAACAAATGGAAGGGTCAGGGAAAATTTTTATTGGATGGCAGCAACCCTCAGCACGACTGGCAGAGTTTTATTCCGCAATTGTATAATGCGCATACCAAAAACCCGGAGCGTGGCTTTGTGAGTTCGGCCAACCAGCATCCTGTAGATAAATCTTACCCGTTTTATGTATTTAATGATGGTTATGAAACCTATAGAAACCGGGTAATCAATAATTTTCTTAATTCCAGGGATACATTCAATATTCAGGATTTTAAGGATTTACATAATAACAATTACAACTTAAAGGCTGCAGAACTCCTGCCCTACATTTACGAAACTATAGATACTACCCGGCTTACCGAAGAAGAATTGGCCATTTTTAATACATTAAAATCATGGAACTTTAACAATGATATAGACGAAGTGGGTCCAAGTATTTGGATTAACTGGTGGGAAAAACTCTATAATCTGGTCTGGGATGAATACAAAGTTGATGATGTTGCACTGAATACACCTTTTACCTACCAAACCATTCACTTGCTGAAAACCAAGGGTGACGATCCATTTATGGACATTGTAGGTACACCTGAAATTGAAACCGCCAAAGACTTGTTTTTAATCAGTTTTAAGGAAGCAGCAAAATCAATGACAGATTGGAAAGATGAAAATGGGGATTACAACTGGAATGCATATAAGAGCACTTACATTGGTCATTTATTGCAAGCCTTACCTGCTTTTTCAAGGTTTAATGTCCCCATTGGTGGTGGCAGTAATATTGTAAACGCCACCTCTAAAAATCATGGCCCTTCCTGGCGTATGATTGTAGAGATGAGCTCCCCGCCAACCGCTTTTGGGATATATCCGGGCGGTCAATCAGGAAATCCTGGCAGTAAATATTACGATGATTTTATAGATGATTGGGCAGCCGGCAATTACCATAGTTTAAATTTTATGCAGTCTGACGCCAAAACGAGTTCCGTCATTGGAACCCTAACTTTAATCTCAAATTGATGAAAACCAAAATCCTGAATTTTATAACCACGCTTGTATTGGCCATGGTCTTTTCACTTTTCCTGCCCTGGTGGTCAGTTATGCTTGCTGCGTTTATTACGGCAGTTTTAATGTCCTTAAAAGGAGCGGCTGTGTTCTTTATTCCATTCCTGTCCGTCTTTGCATTTTGGACAGGCTATGCATTTATTAAGACCAGCGCAAATGATTTTACCCTGGCAAAGAAAATAGCTGTTTTATTACCGCTGGATGGCAATGTTTATTTATTGATCCTGGTTACAGGTATTGTTGGAGGTCTGGCAGCAGGTGTTGCCGGTATTTTTGGAAAGCAATCCCGGCTGTTGGCAAAAATGTGACGCATAAATTATTTGGGAAAATAGATTAAATTAGGAAGTTTAAATTTTCAACTAATCAACGATTATTATGAAATGGCAGGGTAAAAGACAAAGTTCAAACGTTGAGGATCGCAGGGGGCAGCAAGGCCCGCGGATGGGTGGCAAAGGCTTTAACCCAATGCTGATAGGCCCATTGTTAAAACTCCTTTTTTCAAAAACCGGATTAATCATTGCAGGCCTGTTTATTTTCTTTTCGTTGGTAACAGGTAATAATCCGTTGAAACTAATCGGTCAGTTTTTTACAGGAGGTGATAGCCAAACAGCAACTTCAGCACCCTATCAGGGCAGCGCAAGAGAAAATGAAATGGCTGTTTTTAGTGCAACCATTCTGGCAAATACCGAGGATGTCTGGAATGATCTATTGAAAGATTACCGGGAGCCAACGCTTGTGCTTTTTAATGGATCTGTGTCGTCTGCCTGTGGACTGGCTTCCAGTGCTACAGGGCCTTTTTATTGTCCGGGTGATGAAAAATTGTATCTCGATGTGAGTTTCTTTGATGAAATGGAACGACAGCTAAATGCACCGGGAGACTTTGCCCAGGCCTATGTTATTGCACATGAAGTTGGGCACCATGTTCAGAATCTTATGGGAATCAGCGATAAAGTTCAAAGACTTCGGGGGCAAATGTCACAGACAGAATACAATAAATACTCCGTTCGAATGGAGTTGCAGGCCGATTTTTTTGCAGGTGTCTGGGCACATCACTCCCAGCAAATGACACAAATGATGGAAACCGGCGACCTTCAGGAGGCCCTTAATGCAGCCTATGCTATAGGGGATGATCGTTTGCAAAAGCAGCAATCAGGGAGGGTTGTTCCTGATTCATTCACACATGGGACTTCTGAGCAGCGTATGCGGTGGTTCAAAAAGGGGTTTGATACCGGGGATATACAACAAGGGGATACCTTTAACGCCAACCCACTTTAAAATATAAAATCTTAAACCGGAATCCCCTCCTGTTTATAGATCTTTTGTAATCTGTTATCCGGTAAAACACTAATTTCTAATATAATATCCCAGTCAATTTTTTAAATATGATCAGGTGGATTTATAGTCTCTACTAATAAAATATTACCTTAGGAGTAACAACCAACCCTTACTTTCCTATGATTAGATTCTTCCGCAAAATTCGGCAACAACTAGCTATCGACAACAAGCCTCTAAGATACATGAGGTATGCTTTTGGTGAGGTTGTCCTGGTGGTGATTGGGATATTAATTGCCCTTCAAATCAATAATTGGAATGAAATTAAAAAAACTGAAAGCAAAATTAGAAACTCATTGGTAGCATTAAAGAGCGACCTGGTCCAGGATACCCTGTTGATAGCCGAAAAACTACCATTTATAATTGAACAATATCAATTAAATGAGTCTTTGAGGGCAAGGGTAGCAAAACCGGGCGCAACGGTTGATACACTAGTAAAAATAATGCGATATGAATTTAATCCAAATTGGAGTGCTCAAATTATTTATAACACCAACACCTATAATAGTCTTAATCAAACAGGGTTGATGGAAAACCTGTCCGATTCCTTAAAAGCTAATATTAAGAATTTTTACAATAAGAAATTCTTTCTTAGGGATCGGGTAGAAAAAACCACGAATGATTATAGAGAAAAGATTACCTCTTATGTAGATACCTATACTTTCGGTTCAACACCGATTCATGATCAAGGGCCATTAATAAATAGACTGGTTTGGGAGGATATCAATCCCGGTCATTTGGCAGCTACATTTCAGGGTATAAGTAATTTTAAGAGAATCCTCTTTACAGAAACCAGAGAAGAACTGAATTATTCTCTTGCCAATTCTAGAAGTTTAATAGGACAAATCAACATTTATTTAAACCAGTAATACTAAAATTCATTCGAAAATTAAGGCAACGACTTCTGATTGAAACTAAAGTCATCAGACATCTGCTTTATGCTTTTGGAGAAATCGTTCCTTTGGTTTAAATCAATAAAATACCTGATATAAATCATTGCCTTTTCAACAAACTCCACCTAAATTGAATTGATTAAGAAAATCAATTTTTACGGTCATGCAAATGATTAGTTAGAATAACTGGATCTACCCATGCAACAACATCGACTAGCGGCTATAATGTTTACTGACATTGCGGGTTATACAGCCTTGATGGGATCAGATGAGGAACATGCATTTACGGTGCTCCAGAATAACCGCAACATTCATAATTTTTTCCTCAAAAAATACCACGGAACCCTCATCAAGGAAATGGGTGATGGAATGCTAATAAGTTTTGATCTCAGCTCCGATGCAGTCCTCTGTGCTGTTGAAATTCAGATAGCATGTCGCGAAGTGAATATTCCATTGAGAATAGGCATCCATCAGGGAGAGGTGGTATTTGAAGCATCCGATGTATTTGGCGATGGAGTGAACATTGCATCACGGTTGCAGGCATCTACCAATGTGGGGTGCATAGCCATAACAGAATCTGTTTTCAGGGATGTGAAAAATAAAGCTAATATAAGTACCCGATTTATCGAAGAGAAGTCATTCAAGAATGTAAGTGAGCCGATAAGGGTCTATAACGTTAATTGTGAAAATCTTCAAGTTAAGGAAAGAACTAAGAATTGGGTAAGTAAATACAATCTATGGAAGCCTGATATTGCTCGCCTCGTTAGAATCATAACCCCCATAATTTTAACCATTGTAGTTGCTGGCATTATTTTTATAATTTATGGTAGCACGTCTATCCCTTTTAAAGAGCGGGATTGGATTGTAATAACCGATTTTGAGAATCTTACGGACGAAAATATTTTTGACAATTCTTTGAATACCGCCTTTATCCTGAGCATTAATCAATCCCGACATTTAAACGTTGTAAGTCGGCAAAGAATGAGGGAGACATTAAAGCGAATGAAGAAGGAGAAAATTACAAATATTGATGAAGAAACTGGTAAGGAAATTGCTATTCGTGAGGGAGTAGAAATATTTATTGTTCCAACTATAAGCAGAGTAGGAACTCAGTATATTCTTACAGCTAAAATCCTGGAAACCAAAACTTCAAATATTCTAAAGTCATACATTCTTTACGCCAAAAGTGAAGATGAGATTATTGATAAACTTGATCATCTAAGTAAAAATATACGTCGAAGCCTTGGTGAATCTGGTATTAAGATCTCTAACCAAAGTAAACCCTTAAAGGAAGTAACTACTCATTCCCTGGAAGCACTTAAACAGTATTCACTTGGTATTGAAAGTCATCTCCGGTTAGACTTTGAAAAAGCAAAGATCCATTATGAAAATGCTATCCGTCTTGATAGTAATTTTACTGCAGCTAAAGCTTCATTGGGAAATTTGCTTTATGAAAAATTTGATAAGAACGAGGGACGTAAATGGCTAGATGAGGCTATTATATCCATAGATAATCTTACCGACAGGGAAAAATTTGGCATTCTGGCTTTTTATGCCGTTAATGTTGAAAATGATTTGGAAAAAGGAATTACATATACTAAAAGACGAATTGGATTATATCCCGATGATCCGGCCGCACACAATAACCTAGGCTGGTATTTCCAGAAACAGGGCCAATATGATATGGCTTTGGATGAGTATAAGATTACTCTTAAGATTAATCCATATATGATGCTTACCAATAGTGGAATAATCTGGATATATCTGGAATATCTTCCCCAAATTGATTCAGCCTTGTTCTGGTCCGATCGTATGATCCAATATA
>Ga0316195_10000130_pt1 | contig 24574 bp, 28 predicted proteins | sample Phised1_MG_FD_204937 | JGI IMG/M metagenome (GOLD analysis project Ga0316195, IMG submission 204937) | Coastal sediment microbial communities from Maine, United States - Phippsburg sediment 1 | ecosystem: Environmental > Aquatic > Marine > Coastal > Sediment | place: USA: Maine | collected...
GGAGCTGATCGCGCCGATCGCGATGGAAGACGGCCTGCGCTTTGCGATCCGCGAAGGCGGCCGCACGGTCGGTGCCGGTGTCGTCGCCAAGATCATCGAGTGATTAACGCAGCGCGGCTGGCCGGAATATTTCTCCGGTCAGCCCGCTTTTTAACGGTACGAATTTAAAATTTAAAGCAAAATCAGTGTTCGAGGTTGCTGTGCTTGACTGCAGCGACCGTGCCAGGGTCAAAGCCGCCGGGATAGTGCGGCGGCAGGCGGAAGGCCAGTAGCTCAATTGGCAGAGCGGCGGTCTCCAAAACCGCAGGTTGGGGGTTCGATTCCCTCCTGGCCTGCCATGACTCTGACGGATGCTGGTTTCGGTATTGATGAGTACAAACACAGAAACCGGTCCGGGCATTCTGGAAACAGTAAAGCTCCTTCTGACGGCAGCGATCGTTGTTGCCGGCATAGGCGCTTTCTATGCCCTTGAAGAGCGATCACTGCTGCTGTCGGTAGTAGCGGTGCTTGCGTCACTGGTGTTCGCCGTCGTGGTGTTCATGCTCACGGACCGTGGCCGCACGACCTGGAAATTTATCAACGGCTCGCGGGTCGAAATTCGCAAGGTTATTTGGCCGACGCGCACCGAGGCCATGCAGACGACGATCACCGTATTCGTATTCGTTCTGGTTCTGGGTATTTTTTTCTGGTTGCTGGACATGGGCCTGTTATGGATCACGCGGTTATTGACCGGGCAGGGGAGCTAGGGAATGGCGCTTAGGTGGTATGTCGTTCATGCGTATTCGAACTTCGAGAACAAGGTTAAATCCTCGCTCGAAGAACGAATCAAGCTGCATGGGCTGGAAGCCAAGTTCGGCAAGATCATGGTCCCCACCGAAGAAGTGGTTGAGATGCGTGAGGGTCAGAAGCGCCGGAGTGAACGCAAGTTTTTTCCGGGCTACGTTCTCGTGCAGATGGAGCTCGATGAGGAAACCTGGCATCTCGTAAAGGAAGTGCCGAAAGTCCTCGGTTTTATTGGCGGCTCCAGTGATCGGCCAGCGCCGATTACAGAAGCCGAAGCCAACGCCATCCTGAATCGTGTCGAGGAAGGCGTCGATAAGCCCAGGCCGAAGGTGTTGTTCGAGCCGGGTGAAGTGGTGCGGGTAATCGACGGTCCCTTCAATGACTTCAGCGGTGTCGTCGAAAGCGTCAATTACGATAAAAACAAACTGCACGTCGCTGTTCAGATTCTCGGGCGCCCTACCCCGGTAGAACTGAACTTCGGGCAGGTAGAAAAAAATTAGTAATTTTTTTGCACCGTTACTTTCTAACGGTGCGCGTAACAGGGGAGTTCGGTATTTGCCGGACGTTTGTACCCACAGAGGTGTTTAAGTGGCAAAGAAAATTGATGCCTATATCAAGTTGCAGGTAAAGGCCGGGCAGGCAAACCCGAGCCCGCCTGTGGGTCCTGCGCTCGGTCAGCGCGGCGTGAATATCATGGACTTCTGCAAGGCGTTTAACGCTGAAACGCAGGGGATGGAGCCAGGCTTGCCGGTTCCCGTGGTTATTACCGTATATAGCGACCGCAGCTTTACATTCATCAAGAAGACGCCACCGGCGGCCGTATTGCTGAAGAAAGCAGCCGGCATAACGTCGGGCAGCGGCGCGCCTAATACGAAAAAAGTGGGCAAGGTTACCCGCGCCCAGGTTGAAGAGATTGCTAAAGTGAAAATGCCCGATCTCAATGCAGCCGATCTTGAAGCAGCCGTGCGGATTATTGCCGGCAGTGCCCGCAGCATGGGCCTTGAGATTGAGGGGCTCTGACATGGCGAAATTAACCAAGAAAGCAAAGCTCGTTCGCGAAAAGGTTTCGCGTGAACCGCAACCCGTTGATGCAGCGCTGACGCTCGTCAAGCAGTTTGCGACCGCGAAATTCAAGGAATCCGTTGACGTTGCCGTGAACCTGGGCGTTGACCCGAAGAAGTCGGACCAGAACGTGCGCGGCTCGACCCAGTTGCCTAACGGTACCGGCAAGACTGTTCGGGTTGCAGTCTTTGCGCAGGGTGACAACGCTGCCAAAGCGCTGGCGGCCGGTGCGGATATCGTCGGCTTCGAGGATCTCGGCGAGCGCATCAAGGCCGGCGAGCTGGATTTCGATGTCGTCATTGCCACGCCAGACGCGATGCGCATTGTCGGACAGCTTGGCAAGGTTCTGGGCCCGCGTGGCCTGATGCCCAACCCTAAAGTTGGAACAGTTACGCCCGATGTCGCAGGCGCCGTAAAGAACGCGAAATCGGGGCAGGTGAGTTACCGCACAGACAAGGCGGGCATCATTCACTGCTCGATTGGTCAGTCCGATTTTGAAGTCGCCGCGCTTGCAGAAAATCTGCGTGCGCTGCTTCTGGATCTTCAGAAGGCGAAACCGTCTGCTTCCAAAGGTGTTTACCTCAGGAAGATCACGGTTTCTTCGACGATGGGTCCCGGCGTAATCGTCGATCAGTCGTCGCTGGCGATATAGCGAATAACCAGCCATCGAATCGGCTGAGTCGGGGTCTGTACCCCGCCTGTCGATAAAGCTGTTTTGACAGCATGGCTGTTGCACGAATTGCAGCTTCCGGGGTTTGAACCCGGCCAGCTGAAATAACTGGGAAAGGCGGCAACGCCCAACCAGGCATCAGAGACCGCAGGTGTGACCGGGGTAAGTGACCGGAAACTTAATGGCCGCAAGGACGGCCTGCGCAGATGGCGTTACCTGAATCAGGATCTCCTGGTGATGGTGCCCATCACAGGAGGTCAGGCTTCGGCCCGACCGTTAGTGGTATGAAGGCCAGGAGTATTGGATGACACTCAGACTCGAAGACAAGAAGGCTCTTGTCGCAGAGGTGAATGAAGTCGCGTCGACAGCGTTGTCCGCCATTGCAGCAATTTATCGCGGCATGACGGTTGCGCAAATGACCGATTTGCGGGCTAAAGCCCGTAGCGAAGGCGTCTATGTGCGCGTCGTGAAAAACACCCTTGCGAAACGGGCTATAGATGGCACCGAGTTCGAATGTTTAGCTGATTCGCTTGCCGGTCCGATCATTCTTGCATTTTCCCGCGAAGACCCAGGCGCAGCAGCCAGGCTCATCAAGGAATTTGCCAAGACTTGCGAGAACCTCGTCACCCAGGCAGTAGCCATCGGTGGTCAGGCATATCCCGCCAGCGATCTGGATCGACTTGCGAAACTGCCGACTCTGGATCAGGCACGGGCGCAGTTGCTCGGTCTGTTGCAGGCGCCGGCTGGCAAATTCGTTCGGACTATTGCCGAGCCCCAGGCCAAATTTGTGCGGCTGCTCGCAGCCTATCGGGACCAGAAAGAGGCTGCCTAGGCAGTCAGGTCCATCAAAGTATTCGGTAACGAAACAAGTATCAGGAGTAGACAAATGTCAGTTTCACGCGAAGAAATCAAGAAAGCCCTCGGCGAAATGCCTGTTATGGAATTGGTCGAGCTTATCAATGAATTGGAAGAAGCCTGGGGTGTATCCGCCGCTGCTCCGGTTGCCGTTGCTGCCGCTGCCGCGGGTGGCGCTGCCGCTGCCGTTGAAGAGAAAACCGAGTTCGACGTCGTTCTGACCGGTTTTGGTGACAACAAGGTTGCGGTCATCAAGGCCGTCCGTGGCATTACGGGCCTTGGTCTTAAGGAAGCGAAAGACGCTGTAGAAGGCGCTCCTTCGACCCTGAAGGAAGGCGTATCGAAGGCTGAAGCAGAAGACATCAAGAAGCAGCTTGTAGAAGCCGGCGCCACTGTTGATGTCAAGTAAGGCCGTTAACCGGTCTTTATTAATGCGTCTGAAAAACGCAGTCGTTTGGTCGGATGAACAAACGGTTCGTGCTGGCAGCATGGTGCTGCCGGCACGTTTTCGCTTTGCATAGGCAAGTTCAAACACGTTGCGCAATGCGCACGAGGTGCTGATAGATGGCATATTCATTTACTGAGAAGAAGAGAATCCGCAAGGATTTCGGCAAGCGTTCAAGCATTCTTGAGGCGCCCTACTTATTGTCGATTCAGCTGGATTCCTACCGTAAATTCCTGCAAGTGGATGCCAAGCCCGGAGAGCGTAAAGACGCCGGCTTGCATGCTGCTTTCAAGAGTGTGTTCCCGATCATCAGCTACTCCGGCACTGCGGCACTTGAGTATGTCAGCTACGAGCTTGGCACCCCGGTGTTTGACGTCAAGGAATGCCAGGTTCGCGGCCTGACGTATGCGGCGCCTCTGCGCGTGCAGGTGCGGCTTGTCATTTATGACAAGGATGCACCGGGCAGCAAGAAGCCGGTGAAAGAAGTCCGTGAGCAGGAAGTCTATCTCGGCGAAATGCCGCTGATGACCGACAACGGTACTTTTGTGGTGAATGGCACGGAGCGCGTTATCGTTTCGCAGCTCCACCGTTCCCCCGGTGTTTTCTTCGATCACGACAAGGGCAAGTCGCATTCATCGGGCAAATTGCTCTTCTCTGCGCGGGTTATTCCCTACCGTGGCTCGTGGCTCGACTTTGAATTCGATCCTAAAGACAGCGTGTTCGTGCGTATCGACCGCCGCCGCAAGTTGCCGGTCACGATATTCCTGCGTGCGCTTGGTCTCACCAACGAGGAAATGCTGGCTATTTTCTTCGAGACCAACGAATTCTTCCTGAGCGACAAGAAAATAGAGATGGCCCTCGTGCCGCAGCGTCTGCGTGGTGAAAATGCCACGTTTGATATCAAGATTGGCCGCAAGGTTATCGTTGAAGAAGGTCGCCGAATCACTGCACGGCATGTCAGTGAGCTCGAAAAATCAGGCGCCAAGACGCTTGAAGTACCCAAGGAATTCCTTGAGGGCAAGATTCTTGCCCACAACATCATCGATGAAGAAACCGGCGAAATACTTGCTGCTGCTAACGATGAGCTGACGATCGAATTGATCGATTCACTTATCGAGCAGGGTGCCGAACAAATTCGCACTCTGTATGTCAATGATCTCGACGAAGGCCCGTATATTTCTAACACGCTGCGGGTTGATCCTTCCAAGACCCAGCTTGAAGCGCTGGTTGAGATTTATCGCATGATGCGCCCCGGCGAACCTCCGACCAAGGATGCCGCCGAAAATCTGTTTACCAACCTTTTCTTCAACGCCGAGCGTTATGACCTCTCCGACGTAGGCCGGATGAAGTTCAACCGGCGTGTCGGGCGGCCTGATGATGCGGGTACCGGGGTACTTGACCAGGAAGACGTCCTGTCTGTGCTGCAGGTGCTCATGGACATCCGCAATGGTCGCGGCACCGTCGATGATATCGATCACCTTGGCAATCGCCGGGTTCGCAGCGTTGGCGAAATGGCCGAGAACGCGTTCCGCGTTGGTCTGGTCCGAGTCGAGCGCGCGGTGAAAGAGCGCCTGACCCTTGCCGATTCCGAGGGTCTTATGCCCCAGGAAATGATCAATGCCAAGCCGGTCGCGGCAGCGGTCAAAGAGTTCTTCGGTTCCAGCCAGTTGTCGCAGTTCATGGACCAGAACAATCCGCTTTCGGAAGTTACTCACAAGCGTCGTGTCTCGGCGCTTGGGCCAGGCGGACTTACGCGTGAGCGTGCGGGTTTCGAAGTTCGTGACGTGCATCCGACGCACTACGGTCGTGTATGCCCGATTGAAACGCCTGAAGGTCCGAACATCGGTCTGATCAATTCTCTGGCTGTTTACGCCCGCACTAATGATTACGGTTTCCTTGAGACGCCCTACCGAAAGGTTGTGAATGGCAAGGTAACCGACGACATCGAGTATCTGTCGGCTATCGAAGAGGGCCAGTTCGTAATTGCCCAGGCGAATGCCGATACGGACAGCAAGGGTATTTTGATCGACGATCTGGTTTCAGTCCGTTACAACAATGAGTTCACGCTGATGCCGCGCGAAGCGATCCATTATATGGACGTCTCGCCGCGACAGATCGTATCGGTTGCGGCGTCACTGGTTCCGTTCCTTGAGCATGACGATGCTAACCGCGCTCTCATGGGCTCGAACATGCAGCGCCAGGCAGTTCCGACGCTGCGTGCAGATACCCCACTGGTGGGTACCGGTATGGAAGCAAAAGTGGCCATCGACTCCGGCGTTACCGTGGTTGCGCGTCGAGGCGGCGTAGTCGACTCTGTCGATGCCGGTCGTATCGTGGTGCGTGTCAATGACGACGAGACCACCGCAGCCGAGTCGGGTGTGGATATTTACAACCTAACCAAGTACACACGTTCGAACCAGAATACCTGCATGAACCAGCGTCCGCTGGTGCATGCCGGTGACATTATTGCGCGCGGCGACGTTCTCGCAGATGGCGCATCCACCAGTATGGGTGAGCTGGCACTCGGTCAGAACCTGCTGGTCGCGTTCATGCCCTGGAACGGATACAACTTCGAGGACTCCATCCTGATCTCGGAGCGAGTGGTCGAGGAAGATCGCTTCACGACGATTCATATCGAAGAGCTGACCTGTGTCGCGCGCGACACCAAGCTGGGTTCCGAAGAGGTTTCCGCAGATATCCCGAACGTCGGTGATTCGGCACTCGCCAAGCTCGACGAGGCCGGCATTGCCTTCATAGGTGCCGAGGTCAAGGCGGGCGATATCCTCGTCGGCAAGGTGACGCCGAAGGGTGAAACCCAGCTGACTCCGGAAGAGAAGCTGCTGCGTGCGATCTTCGGTGAGAAAGCGTCTGATGTTAAAGACACTTCACTGCGCGTCCCGCCCGGTATGGATGGCACCGTTATTGATGTGCGCGTGTTTACGCGTGATGGTATCGACAAGGATAGCCGTGCGCTCTCTATCGAGCAGGCTGAGCTGGAGAGTGTCCGCAAAGACCTCGACGATCAGCGCCGCATACTCGAAAACGACATCTTCGAGCGTATCGAACGAATGTTGTTGGGCAAGATTGCCGATGGCGGTCCCAATAAATTTGCAAAAGGCGGCAAGATAACCAAGGGTTATCTTGATGAGGTCGATCGTTCCAAGTGGTTCGAGATCCGTCTGCGTAATGATGATGCCAATGCCGATCTCGAGAATGCTGCGCGCAGGCTGAAAGCCCAGCGTGAAGATTTCGAGCGCCGTTTCGAAGAGAAAAGGAAGAAGATCACTGCAGGTGATGACCTGGCGCCCGGCGTGCTCAAGATGGTTAAGGTTTACCTTGCTGTTAAGCGCCGCGTTCAGCCCGGCGACAAGATGGCAGGTCGTCACGGTAACAAGGGCGTTATCTCCACGATCGTGCCAGTCGAAGATATGCCTTACCTGGAGGACGGTACGCCGGTCGATATCGTGCTTAACCCGCTGGGCGTTCCGTCACGTATGAACGTCGGGCAGGTCCTCGAAGTGCATCTCGGTTGGGCCGCAAAGGCTCTCGGCGGAAAGATCGCCGAACTGGTCGATACGGGCGCGGGTACCGCAAAATTGCGTGATCTGCTCAACAGTATCTACAACAAGTCGGGTGGTCAGTCGGAAGATCTCAAGAGTCTGACGGATCAGGAAATTGATGTGCTCGCAGGTAACCTGCGTAACGGCGTGCCCATGGCTACGCCGGTATTCGACGGCGCTACCGAGGACGAAATCAAGTACATGCTGAAGCTCGGCGGACTTCCGGAAACGGGTCAGGCCACGCTGATCGACGGCCGTACCGGCGAGAATTTCCATCGCCCTGTTACGGTTGGCTATATGTACATGCTGAAGCTCAACCATCTGGTTGATGACAAGATGCATGCGCGTTCCACCGGTCCGTATAGCCTCGTTACCCAGCAGCCGCTGGGAGGCAAGGCGCAGTTTGGTGGTCAGCGGTTCGGTGAAATGGAGGTCTGGGCTCTCGAAGCATATGGTGCAGCACATACGTTGCAGGAAATGCTGACGGTCAAGTCCGATGACGTTCAGGGCCGCACAAAGATGTACAAAAACATCGTCGATGGTACTCACGAAGTTGATGCAGGTATGCCCGAGTCCTTTAACGTGCTCGTTAAGGAGATCCGGTCGCTCGGCATCAATATCGAGTTGGACCAAGACTAGAAATTCAGAGGCAAGCACTGGCAAACAGCCGGCAGGTGACTCATGCGCGATTTATTGAAACTTTTTAAACCCCAGAACTCGGTAGAGGAATTCGATGCGATTCGTATCGGACTTGCATCGCCGGAGATGATCCGTTCGTGGTCTTTCGGTGAGGTAAAGAAACCGGAAACCATTAACTACCGTACATTCAAGCCGGAGCGGGATGGCCTGTTTTGCGCGAAGATTTTCGGACCCGTAAAGGATTACGAATGTCTCTGTGGCAAGTACAAGCGCCTCAAGCACCGCGGGGTAGTCTGCGAGAAATGCGGCGTTGAAGTCACGCAGACGAAAGTCCGTCGCGAGCGCATGGCCCATATCGACCTGGCGAGCCCGGTTGCTCATATCTGGTTCCTGAAATCGCTGCCAAGTCGTATTGGCCTCATGCTCGATATGACGCTGCGCGAAATAGAACGGGTTCTCTATTTCGAAGCTTTCGTGGTTGTTGACGAGGGTATGACGCCGCTCGAGCGCGGTACGCTGATGAATGACGAGCAGTATCTCGAGGCAATCGAGGAATACGGCGACGAGTTCGATGCGCGCATGGGTGCAGAAGCAATCCATGAAATGCTGCGAACGATAGAGCTGCAGTCAGAAGCGCTTAAAGTCCGTGAAGAGATCCGTAGTACTTCGTCGGAGACGAAGATCAAGCGGCTTACAAAGCGATTGAAACTGCTCGAAGCGTTTATCGAATCGGGCATCAAGCCGCAGTGGATGGTGCTGACTGTATTGCCGGTGTTGCCGCCGGATCTGCGCCCGCTGGTGCCGCTGGACGGTGGTCGCTTTGCGACCTCGGATCTCAACGATCTGTATCGCAGGGTTATTAACCGCAATAACCGCTTGCGCCGGCTGCTGGAACTGAATGCACCGGATATTATCGTGCGCAACGAAAAGCGTATGTTGCAGGAAGCTGTCGATGCGCTGCTCGACAACGGTCGCCGTGGTCGCGCGATTACCGGCACCAACAAGCGTCCGCTGAAATCACTTGCGGACATGATCAAGGGTAAACAGGGTCGCTTCCGCCAGAACCTGCTCGGCAAGCGCGTGGATTACTCGGGTCGTTCGGTAATCGTGGTTGGTCCGACGCTTAAACTTCACCAGTGCGGTCTTCCCAAGAAGATGGCCCTGGAACTCTTCAAGCCGTTTATCTTTTCGAAGCTGCAATTGCGCGGCGAAGCGTCGACGATCAAGGCGGCAAAGCGCCTGGTCGAGCGCGAAGGGCCCGAAGTTTGGGACATCCTCGAAGAGGTGATCCGCGAACATCCTGTCATGCTGAACCGTGCGCCTACGCTGCACCGCCTTGGCATTCAGGCGTTCGAGCCGGTTCTGATCGAGGGCAAAGCCATCCAGCTGCACCCGCTGGTATGTACCGCTTTCAACGCTGACTTCGATGGCGACCAGATGGCCGTGCACGTGCCGCTCTCGCTGGAGGCACAGCTGGAAGCCCGCGCCCTGATGATGGCATCGAACAATATTCTTTCGCCTGCCAACGGTGAACCGATTATCGTTCCGTCACAGGACGTCGTGCTGGGTCTTTACTATATGACTCGCGACCGCATCAATGCGCGTGGCGAGGGGATGGTGTTCTCGAACATTCAGGAAGTACACCGCGCCCGCAACAATCGTGATGAGGATGGCGAGTTCTACGTCGATTTGCATGCGAAGGTAAGGGTCCGCATTACTGACAGCATCATTGACGATGATGGCGAGATCGAGCATCGCACCCGCCTGGTTGATACCACGGTCGGCCGAGCGCTGTTGTCTGAGATTCTGCCTGCCGGCATGAGCTTCGACAGCATCAACCGCAATCTGACGAAGCGGGCCATCTCCGAGCTCATTAATACCTGCTATCGGCAGGTGGGTCTCAAGGCGACAGTCGTATTTGCCGATCAGCTGATGTACACCGGTTTCGCCTATGCAACCCGTTCGGGTGTATCCATCGGCGTCAACGATATGGTGGTGCCCGAGGAAAAGCCGGCGATTCTTGCGGCCGCCGAAGAAGAAGTTCGCGACATTCAGGAACAGTATGCGAGCGGTCTGGTAACCGACGGCGAGCGTTACAACAAGGTCGTGGATATCTGGTCGCGCACGAATGACCAGGTCGCCAAGTCCATGATGGACAAGATCCGTGAGGAGATGGTCAAGGACAGCACCGGCAAGATGGTGAAGCAGGACTCGTTCAACTCCATTTTCATGATGGCCGATTCCGGCGCCCGCGGTTCCGCTGCCCAGATTCGTCAGCTGGCCGGTATGCGCGGCCTGATGGCAAAGCCGGATGGCTCGATTATCGAGACCCCGATTACGGCCAACTTCCGTGAAGGACTCGACGTACTGCAGTACTTCATATCGACTCACGGTGCACGTAAGGGTCTCGCCGATACGGCGCTCAAGACCGCCAACTCGGGTTACCTGACCCGTCGTCTGGTGGACGTGGCGCAGGATCTGGTCGTTACCGAAGACGATTGCGGCACTGAAGAGGGTCTGTGGATTGCACCGCTGGTTGAGGGCGGCGATGTCGTAGAACCCTTGCGCGAGCGCGTATTGGGCCGCTCACTGGCGGAATCTGTCACCAAACCGGGCACGGACGAAGTCATCCTCGGTGCCGGTGTCATGATGGATGAGCACACTGTGCAGATACTGGAAGAGCACGGCGTCGATCACGTGAAGGTTCGCTCGGCGATTACCTGCGAGACTCGCTACGGCGTGTGCGCGCAGTGCTACGGGCGCGATCTGGCCCGCGGTCACAAGGTTAACAAGGGTGAGGCTGTAGGCGTTATTGCCGCGCAGTCCATCGGTGAACCTGGCACCCAGCTGACGATGCGTACCTTCCATATCGGTGGTGCTGCATCGCGTGCCGCTGCTGAACATAGCGTGGAAGTGAAGAACGGCGGTACGGTCCGGCTGCACAAGGTCAAGACGATTCAGAATGCCAAGGGTAACCTGGTGGCGGTCAGTCGCTCGGGCGAAATCAGCGTCATTGACGGTCAGGGTCGCGAGCGTGAGCGCTACAAGCTGCCTTACGGTGCGGAAATCACCATTAATGACGGCGACTCGGCAGCCCCCGGCCAGGTTGTGGCCAACTGGGATCCGCATACTCACCCCGTTATTTCCGAAGTTGCCGGCCGCATCAAGTTTGCAGACTTCATCGATGGCGTAACCGTCAGAGAGCAGGAAGACGACGTAACCGGACTTGCCAGTATCGAAGTCATGGATCCGAAGCAGCGCAGTTCCGCAGGCAAGGATCTGCGCCCGACCGTCAAGCTCGTGGATGCCAAGGGCAAGGAAATCTGCTTCCCCAACACCGAGATTCCGGCTGTTTATGGCCTGCCGACCGGTGCGCTGGTTAACCTGACCGACGGTGCCACTGTATCCGTGGGTGACGTTATTGCCCGTATCCCGCTGGAAAGCTCCAAGACCCGTGACATCACCGGCGGTCTGCCGCGCGTTGCGGACCTTTTCGAAGCCCGCAAACCCAAGGATCCGGCGATCATGTCCGAGTTCAGCGGTACGGTCAGCTTCGGCAAGGAGACCAAGGGCAAGGTTCGCCTGATCATTACCGATGAAAGCGGTGAAGCGCATGAATCACTGATTCCGAAATGGCGTCATCTGAGCGTATTCGAGGGTGAGCAGGTCGAGAAAGGTGAGTTCGTGGCCGACGGCGAACCGGCACCGCATGACATTCTGAGTCTGCGCGGTGTGGCCAGCCTTGCCGAGTACATGGTTCGCGAGATCCAGGATGTGTACCGGCTGCAGGGCGTAAAAATCAATGACAAACACATCGAAGTCATTGTTCGCCAGATGCTGCGCAAGGTCGAGATTACGGACACCGGCGATACCACCCTGCTGCGCGGCGAGCAGCTGGACCGTGCCCGGGTGCTCGAAATCAACGAGATAGCCGTTAAGCAGAAGCAGGAGCCGGCCGTATTTCAGCCCCTGTTGCTGGGTATCACCAAGGCTTCCCTGGCGACGGAATCGTTTATATCAGCGGCCTCTTTCCAGGAAACGACCCGGGTGCTTACCGAAGCAGCGGTCAAGGGTATGCGCGACGAACTGCGCGGACTGAAGGAAAACGTCATCGTGGGCCGGCTTATTCCGGCCGGCACTGGCTACTCTTTTCATGCCGAGCAGCGCCGCACCCGGGAGCAAATGCTTGCCGATGAGCTGCAGGGCCTGGAGACTGCCACAGCTGCGAAGTTGGCCAAGGCGGCCGAGGATGCGGCAGCGCAGTCCGAAGCCGAGCAATCGGATGCTGCGGCGGGTTAACCCGCTTTGGCTGAAGGAGCGCTGAAAGCGCTCGAAAAATAAGGAAAAATAAGTATTTGCGCTGCCTGACGATGCTTGACAGTCTTCAGGCGGCGCAAATAAAATGCGCACCCCGCTGGATTCGGGTGTTTGGTCGGCGTAAGCCGGGCAACGTATAAAAATACAAGCACGCTGGCGCGTTTGGCCGGTTTGTTCCCTCGGATAGCCTGCACGTCTGTTTCCCTGGAAACAGCACTCGGGCGTCCTTTTATGTTGGGCAGGATTTTGAGGTTCCGGTTTACCGTTACCTCGCGCCGTCCGACAAAGACCAAGAGTTACTATGGCAACTGTAAATCAGCTCGTTCGTAAACAACGCAAAACCCGATCGGTGAAAAGTACCGTGCCTGCGCTGGCAAGTTGCCCGCAGAAACGCGGCGTATGCACCAGGGTATATACGACTACGCCTAAAAAGCCTAACTCTGCGATGCGCAAAGTAGCTCGTGTGCGGCTCACGAACGGTTTTGAAGTCACCAGCTACATTGGTGGCGAAGGCCACAACCTCCAGGAACACTCGGTTGTTCTGATTCGTGGTGGTCGCGTAAAGGATCTGCCGGGTGTGCGTTATCACACCGTGCGCGGCACTCTTGATTGCGCCGGTGTCGGCGATCGTCGTCAGGGCCGCAGTAAGTACGGCGCCAAGCGACCGAAGTAACTAAACAGGATTAGCATAAAAAAATGTCCAGACGTACACAGGCTCCGAAGCGCGAATTGCTTCCCGACCCCAAGCATGGCAGTCAACGGCTGACCAAGTTCATCAACATGATCATGAACAGCGGCAAGAAGTCTGTTGCTGAGAATATCGTGTATGACGCGCTGTCGAAAATGGCAGAGAAGAGTGGCGAATCCGAACAGCATGCGGTCGAGCTGCTTAGCCGTGCCCTGGACAACGTCAAACCGATGGTCGAGGTAAAGTCCCGCCGCGTCGGTGGCGCAACTTACCAGGTGCCCGTTGAAGTCCGGCCGGCGCGCCGCGAGACTCTGGCGATGCGCTGGGTCATCGATGCAGCCCGCAAGCGCAGCGAGAAATCGATGGCGCAGCGGCTGGCGAATGAATTGCTTGAAGCGTCCGATAACCGCGGCTCCGCTGTCAAGAAACGTGAAGATACGCACCGCATGGCTGAAGCCAACAAGGCCTTCTCTCACTACCGCTGGTAAAACTGGCCAATTCTGGGCAAGAGCAGAGCATTGGACAGTGGCGCGCACAACACCCATCGAAAGGTATCGAAATATCGGCATCATGGCGCACATTGATGCCGGCAAGACGACAACCACCGAGCGCATCCTTTTTTACACAGGCATTTCTCACAAAATTGGCGAGGTCCACGAAGGCACTGCTGTAATGGACTGGATGGAGCAGGAGCAGGAACGTGGAATTACGATCACGTCTGCTGCAACGACCTGCTTCTGGAGCGGGATGGCTAATCAGTTTGATCAGCACCGCATCAACATTATTGATACCCCCGGCCACGTTGATTTTACGATCGAGGTCGAGCGTAGCCTGCGAGTTCTGGATGGCGCTGTCACGGTTCTTTGTTCGGTGGGCGGTGTAGAGCCGCAAACCGAAACCGTTTGGCGTCAGGGCGATCGCTACCATGTGCCGCGATTGATCTTCGTCAACAAAATGGATCGTATCGGCGCAGATTTTCTGCGTGTCATAGGCCAGATAAAAAAGCGTCTCGGCGCAAATCCTGTTCCGGTGCAACTGAACATAGGCGTCGAAGAGGATTTCCGGGGCGTAATCGACCTGGTCCGCATGGAAGCCATTTACTGGAACGACGATCAGTCTGGCGTGGTTTTCGAGGTTGCCCCGATTCCGGTAGAACTCCGGGCTCAGGCAGAAGCGATGCGGGCGGCAATGATCGAAGCGGCCGCCGAAGGTAATGAAGTATTGCTGGACAAGTATCTTGAAAATGGCGAGCTCAGCGAGGCCGAGATTCGCCAGGGGTTGCGTGCCCGCACGCTGGCGAACGAGATCGTTCCTGTGCTTTGCGGCAGCGCCTTCAAGAACAAGGGTGTGCAGGCGATGCTGGACGCGGTGGTGGACTACATGCCATCGCCGGTCGATGTGCCCGCCATTATGGGCCTGAGCGAAGATGGCCAGACGGAAGTTGCACGGCATTCCACTGATGACGAGCCGTTTTCCGCTTTGGCCTTCAAGATTGCAACGGACTCCTACGTGGGTACGCTGACGTTTTTCCGGGTGTATTCGGGCGTACTGAAGTCAGGCGACACTGTTTATAACCCGGTGAAGAGCAAGAAGGAGCGTATTGGCCGGTTGCTGCAGATGCACGCCAATGATCGCGAAGAGATCAAGGAAGTTCGCGCGGGAGACATCGCGGCGGCCGTCGGGCTTAAGGACGTCAACACGGGCGATACACTGACAGACCCGGCGCATGTCGTTGTGCTCGAGCGTATGGATTTCCCGGAGCCGGTCATATCGGTTGCTGTCGAACCGAAGACCAAGGCCGACCAGGAGAAAATGGGTGTTGCCTTGCAGAAACTGGCCAAGGAGGACCCATCGTTCCGCGTCCATACCGATGCGGAGTCGGGCCAGACAATTATTTCGGGCATGGGCGAATTGCACCTCGAGATAATCGTTGACCGTATGAAGCGTGAATTCGGTGTTGCTGCCAATGTCGGCAAGCCGCAGGTCGCCTACCGCGAAACGATACGGAAACCGGTCGAGCAGGAAGGCAAGTTTATACGGCAGACCGGGGGCAAGGGCCAGTATGGTCACGTGTTCCTTCGGCTTGAGCCGCTGGCGCCCGGCACTGGCTTTGAATTTGAGAATGCGCTGGTAGGCGGTGTAGTGCCGAAGGAGTACGTGCCGGCGGTAGAAAAGGGTATTCGTGAGCAGCTGGAATCGGGCGTGCTTGCGGGTTACCCGGTCGTTGATGTGCGGGCCACCCTGTTCGACGGCTCCTATCACGATGTTGACTCGAGCGAGGTAGCATTCAAGGTTGCAGGTTCAATCGCTTTTCGGGACGGAGTGGCCAAAGCCAATCCCGTATTGCTGGAGCCGATTATGGATGTTGAAATTGTTACCCCCGATGATTACATGGGCGACGTAAACGGCGACCTGAGCCGGCGTCGCGGTGTATTGCAGGGAATGGATGAATCGCCGGCGGGCAGAATAATCCGCGCGGAAGTGCCGCTGGCAGAAATGTTTGGCTATTCGACCGATTTGCGCTCAATGTCGCAGGGTCGGGCAAGTTATTCAATGGAATTCGGCAGGTATGCCGAGGTACCGGCGAATGTATCTGAAGCAATAATCAGGCGTGACTAACAAGTACCAGAACAAGATCAGAGGATCCATCGATGGCTAAGGAAAAATTTGAGCGTAAGAAGCCGCACGTGAACGTGGGGACGATTGGACACGTGGATCACGGCAAGACGACGCTGACAGCGGCGCTGACGAAGGTAATGGCGGCGACTTACGGCGGAGCGTCGGTGGCGTTTGACCAGATTGACAAGGCGCCGGAAGAGCGGGAGCGCGGCATTACGATTGCGACGGCGCACGTGGAGTACGAAAGTGCGACACGGCACTACGCGCACGTGGACTGCCCCGGGCACGCGGACTACGTGAAGAACATGATCACGGGCGCGGCGCAGATGGACGGCGCGATCCTGGTGTGTTCGGCGGCGGACGGCCCGATGCCGCAGACGCGGGAGCACATCCTGCTGGCGCGGCAGGTGGGCGTGCCGTACATCGTGGTGTTCCTGAACAAGGCGGACATGGTAGACGACGCAGAATTGCTGGAGCTGGTGGAGATGGAAGTGCGCGACCTGCTGTCGACGTACGAGTTTCCGGGCGACGACACGCCGATCATCATTGGCTCGGCGCTGAAGGCGCTGGAAGGCGACACGAGCGAGATCGGTGCGCCGGCGGTGATCAAGCTGGTAGAGGCGCTGGATTCGTGGATTCCGCTGCCGGAACGGGCGATTGACGGTGCGTTCCTGATGCCGGTGGAAGACGTGTTCTCGATCTCGGGCCGCGGCACGGTGGTGACGGGTCGAATCGAGCGCGGCATCGTGAAAGTGGGCGACGAAATCGAGATCGTGGGCATCCGCGACACGCAGAAGACGACGTGCACGGGCGTGGAGATGTTCCGGAAGTTGCTGGACCAGGGTCAGGCGGGCGACAACGTGGGCGTGCTGCTGCGCGGCACGAAGCGTGAAGAGGTGGAGCGCGGCCAGGTGCTGGCGAAACCGGGTTCGATCACGCCGCACACGAAGTTCCAGGCCGAGATTTACATTCTGACGAAGGAAGAGGGCGGTCGACATACGCCGTTCTTCAAGGGTTACCGGCCGCAGTTTTACTTCCGGACGACGGACGTGACGGGTGCCTGCCAGTTGCCGGAGGGCACGGAGATGGTGATGCCGGGCGACAACGTGCAGATGGTGGTGGAGCTGATCGCGCCGATCGCGATGGAAGACGGCCTGCGCTTTGCGATCCGCGAAGGCGGCCGCACGGTCGGTGCCGGTGTCGTCGCCAAGATCATCGAGTGATTATTAAAAGAGCAGTAATTATTAAAGTCTTTATAAAACAGGAACTTAAGTTGTGGCTACCAATCAAAACATACGCATAAGGCTCAAGGCCTTCGATCATCGCCTGATTGACAATTCAGCCCGGGAGATCGTCGAAACCGCCAAGCGCACGGGCGCCCAGGTAAAGGGTCCTATCCCCTTACCGACGAAAATGGAGCGTTTTACCATCCTGATTTCGCCGCACGTCAACAAGGACGCCCGGGATCAGTATGAACTGCGCACCCACAAGCGCCTGATGGATATCGTCGAGCCGACGGACAAGACCGTGGACGCCCTGATGAAGCTGGAATTGCCCGCTGGCGTCGATGTGCAAATAAAATTGAACTAAGAAAAAATCCTGCTATACTTTCGGGCTCACTAGGGCTCGGTGCGGGTTTTCTGCCAGCATCGGGCCTTTAGTTGCTCAGGGACAACCTAAAGAGATTCTGAAGAAAGGTTCCCGGGCACGAATGGATTCACCGGGTCAGGCTTTGATTCCGCAGAACACGGGCGGCAGTACGAACGCTGTGTCAAGTCGGGAACAAAAGGCTGACCCTTGTTTATGAACAAATTATAAGTTGCGGCCAGCCTTGTTTTCCGGCAAGCGTTGGTCAATAGGGGTAGACCACAAATGGCTATCGGTCTCGTAGGGCGCAAAGCGGGAATGACCCGCATATTCACTGAAGACGGCAGGTCTATACCTGTTACCGTTATCCAGGCCCTGCCCAACAGGGTCACTCGAGTCAAGACTGTAGAAAGCGATGGCTATGCCGCGCTGCAAGTCACGACGGGTTCCGTAAAGGCGTCGCGCATCAGCCGTCCGGTTGCCGGCCAGTTTGCCGCAGCGGGCGCCGAGCCGGGCGACGGGTTATTCGAGTTTCGCGTTGAAGAATCGCAGCTCGAAGGCTTTACTCCCGGTTCCGAGCTCACCGTAGAGCGTTTCAAGGAAGGTCAGTTTGTTGACGTCGCCGGAACCTCGATCGGTAAAGGTTTCGCGGGTGCTATCAAGCGGCATCACTTTGCCGGTCAGGATACGACGCACGGCAATTCACTGTCCCATCGCGCGCCGGGTTCGATCGGTCAGAACCAGAGTCCGGGTCGCGTATTCAAGGGTAAGAAAATGTCCGGCCACCTCGGTAACGTGCGCCGAACGGCGCAGAATCTTGAAATCGTTCGTGTAGACGCCGAACGAAATCTTATCCTGGTTAAAGGCGCCGTTCCGGGCGCAAAGAACGGCCGTTTGTTCCTTAAGCCAGCGGTCAAGGCGGCGGCAGCTGCGGAGGCCCAGGGCGAGTAAGCCCGGCGTAAACGACATGAAGATTAATATCCAGACAGGCGGCGCACTGGAGATTGCGGACGCAACCTTCGGCGCAGAATTTAACGAGCCACTCGTGCACCAGGTCCTTACGGCTTTTCAGGCCGCATCACGGGCGGGTACCAAGGCACAGAAGACCCGTGCTGAAGTGCGCGGCGGTGGCGCAAAACCCTGGAAACAGAAAGGGACGGGTCGTGCACGTGCCGGCACCTCGCGCAGCCCAATTTGGGTTGGCGGCGGTCGTGCATTTGCAGCCAGACCGCGCGACTTCAGCCAGAAGGTCAATCGCAAGATGTACCGTGCAGCGATGCGCAGCATTTTGTCGGAACTGTTGCGTCAGGACCGTCTCGTTGTCGTCGACAAGCTCGATATCAATGAGCCGCGCACGAAACTGCTTATCGCACGTCTGGATGAGTTGGGCGCCGGCCGCAGTGTGCTGATACTGGTCGAAAAGTATCTGGCGGAATTGTGCCTTGCTGCCCGTAACCTGCCCTATGTGGACGTCGTTGATCTCCGTGAAGTGAATCCGCTCAGCCTTATTCGCTTCGACAAGGTAGTAGTCACCGGTGAGGCGCTGAAGGCGCTTGGGGAGCGTCTGGCATGAGTAAGGGTAATAACCAGGAACGGCTGATGACAGTGCTCGTCGGTCCCCACGTTTCGGAAAAAGCGACCATCCTTGCCGAAAAGAACAACCAGATTTGCTTCAAGGTTCGTCGCGACTCGAGCAAGAAAGAAATTGCCCAGGCAGTCGAGATGATGTTCGAGGTCAAGGTTGACGCTGTGCAGGTCGCCAATGTTCGCGGCAAGAACAAGCGCTTTGGCCAGACCATGGGCAAGCGTAACGACTGGAAAAAGGCTTATGTGACGCTGGCTGAAGGTCATGACATTGACTTCATGGGCGCCGAGTAAGCACGTTTAAGGATGATTTGAGAGATGCCACTTCAACAACTTAGACCGACATCTGCTGGTCGCCGCTTCCAGGTCAAGGTTATTACGCCTGGCCTGCATAAGGGCGCGCCCCAGACGGGCCTGGTCACCAAGCTTGCAAAATCCGGCGGCCGTAACAATGTCGGCCGGATTACCACTCGCCACAAGGGCGGTGGGCACAAGCGTCATTATCGCCTGGTCGATTTCAAACGTAATAAAGACGGTATACCAGGCAAGGTCGAGCGCATCGAATACGATCCTAACCGCAGCGCCCATCTTGCTTTGGTGCTCTATGCGGATGGCGAGCGTCGCTACATTCTTGCGCCGAAGGGTTGCAGTGCAGGTGATGCGATACTTTCTGGCAAGGAAGCGCCGATCAAGTCGGGCAACTCTCTGCCAATACGCAACATCCCGGTTGGTACGATTATTCACTGCATAGAGCTGAAGCCCGGTAAAGGTGCGCAGCTGGTTCGTGCAGCGGGTGGTTCAGCGCAGCTGGCGGCGCGCGAAGGCGCTTACGCAACGGTCAGGCTTCGCTCCGGTGAGATGCGCAAGATCCATGTGGATTGCCGCGCAACGATCGGTGAAGTGGGGCACAACGAACACAACCTGCGCAAGTACGGCAAGGCCGGCGCGATGCGCTGGAGAGGCATACGACCAACCGTCCGTGGTGTTGCCATGAACCCGGTTGATCACCCGCACGGCGGTGGCGAAGGCCGTACCTCGGGAGGCCGTCATCCGGTTTCTCCATGGGGTACGCCAACCAAGGGATACAAGACTCGCGGCAACAAGCGGACAGACAAGATGATTGTTCGTGGTCGCAAGCGCGGTCGGTAGTTTTCGTAGTTAAAGACAGGCGGTCAACCGGAGAGATTAGACGTGCCACGTTCGATTAAAAAAGGTCCGTTTGTAGACGCACACCTGGAAAAGAAGGTTCAGGTGGCGGCTGCCAGTAATAGTCGCAAGCCGATCAAAACATGGTCGCGCCGCTCGATGATTGTCCCTGACATGATCGGTCTGACCATTGCCGTGCATAACGGCAGGGATCACATACCGGTCCTGGTTTCGGAAAACATGGTGGGTCACAAGCTCGGTGAGTTTGCTGGTACCCGGACGTTTAAAGGTCACACCGGTGACCGGAAAGCCTAGGTTTTACAGGTATGCGCGTTTCAGCAAAATTAATGTATGCACCAATTTCGTCGCAAAAGGCGCGGCTGGTCGCTGACGTTGTCCGGGGTAAACCGGTAGGTAGTGCGCTGCAAACCCTCGGCTTTATGCCGAAGAAGGGCGCTCGCATTCTCAAGAAGGTGCTTGAATCGGCGATCGCCAATGCAGAGCACAATCACGGGGCCGATATCGATGAGCTGAAGATCAGCGGCATCGAGATCAATGATGGTCCGGGGTTGCGTCGTTTTCGTGCCGGTGCCAAGGGCCGCGGCAATCGCATAACGAAGCGTAATAGTCACATCATTGTTCAGGTCGCGGACGAGTAGATATGGGCCAGAAAGTAAATCCAATCGGCATTCGCCTCGGTATTACGAGGGATTGGGCATCCAAGTGGTATGCCGATACCAAACAGTTCGCAGGTTATGTCCACGGCGATTTTCTTGTCCGGCAGTTTTTGAAAGAGAAGCTGAAAGAGGCCTCCGTCAGCCGGATCAATATCGAGCGTCCGGCGCGCAAAGCCAACGTTACGATTCATACGGCACGTCCGGGTATCGTTATCGGCAAGAAGGGCGAGGACATCGAAAAGCTCCGCGCAGAAATCTGCAAGATGCTCGGCCTGCCGCTGCAAGACGTGCGTTTGAATATTGCAGAGATTCGCAAGCCTGAGCTGGATGCGCAGCTGGTTGCGGAAGGCATTGCCCAGCAGCTGGAGCGGCGTGTGATGTTTCGGCGTGCAATGAAGCGTGCTGTCACAAATACGATGCGGCTCGGCGCAGAGGGCATCAAGGTGAAAGTCGGCGGCCGTCTCAACGGTTCCGAAATCGCCCGGTCGGAATGGTATCGCGAAGGCCGTGTGCCATTGCATACCTTCCGTGCCGACATCGACTACGGCTTTGCCGAGGCGAAAACAACATACGGAATCATCGGTGTGAAGGTTTGGATCTTCCGCGGTGAAGTTATAGGTACCAGGCAGGAAGCCGAAGTGGCTGTTGCCGAGCCGGTTGCCAGGTAAGGATTTGAGAAATGCTGCAGCCCAAGAGAACAAAGTTCCGTAAGCAGATGAAAGGCCGTAATCGCGGCCTGGCGCATCGGGGCAGTGACGTGTCCTTCGGTGAATACGGACTCAAGGCGATAGGTCGCGGTCGCATTACTGCTCGCCAGATCGAGGCGGCGCGTCGGGCCATGACCCGGCACATTAAGCGCGGCGGAAAGATATGGATACGGGTGTTTCCGGACAAGCCTATTACCAAGAAGCCTCTCGAGGTTCGGCAGGGTAAGGGTAAAGGCAGCGTTGAATACTGGGTAGCCCAGATTCAGCCCGGCAAGATTTTGTATGAAATGGAAGGCGTCAGCGAAGAAGTAGCACGTGAAGCTTTTGACCTTGCGGCAGCGAAGCTGCCAATTGCTACTCGAGTGGTTTCCCGGCAGGTGCTGAAATGAAAGCAAGTGAACTGAAAAGCAAGAGCTCGACTGAGTTGCTGGATGAACTCGTCAGTCTGCGGCGCGAGCAATTTAATCTGCGTATGCAGCAGGCTACCGGACAGATGAGCCGGCCGGATCAGTACCGCAAAGTTCGCAAGAACATTGCGCGCGTGAAGACGGAGCTGCGTGCCCAGGAAATCAGCGCAGCACGCAAACAGGGTGCGGCATCATGAACGACAAGGCAGACAACGCTGTGAACGAACCGAAATCAATGCGCACGATCACCGGTAAGGTGGTCAGTAACAAAATGAACAAGACCGTTGCCGTGTCGGTTGAGCGCAAGGTGAAGCATCCGATGTACGGCAAGTATGTTCGCAAGACTGCGAAATACCTGGCCCATGATGAAGAGAATGCATGCAACGAGGGTGACATTGTCACTATCGCGGAGTGCCGCCCTCTCTCCAAGAACAAGTCCTGGCGTCTGGTTGAAATTGTTGAGCGCGCCAGCGCGCAGTAAAGAACGGCCCACAGGGCCGACTGGTGACCGAAAATGATTCAGATGCAGACAATTCTCAGCGCGGCCGACAACAGTGGCGCCCGATCGCTGATGTGTATAAAGGTCCTTGGCGGATCCAAGCGCCGCTATGCGGGCGTAGGCGATGTGATCAAGGTCAGCATTAAGGATGCTGTGCCGCGAGGTCGCGTCAAGAAGGGTGAAGTTTATAACGCCGTTGTCGTGCGCACCCGCAAGGGCGTTCGCCGCGCTGATGGCTCGCTGATCCGTTTCGATGGCAATGCTGCAGTGCTGCTGAATGCCAAACTGGAACCGATTGGTACCCGTATTTTTGGACCGGTGACGCGCGAGTTGCGTACCGGTAATTTCATGAAGATTGTCTCCCTGGCGCCGGAAGTTCTCTAAGGGCTAGACGGTATAACCAGTTGTTGCAGGCGGAACGATGAAACGAATAAAGAAAGGCGATGACGTAATTGTCATTACGGGCAAGGACAAGGGCCGTCGTGGCACGGTGCTGCGGGTAATTGACGAAGCCGATCGTGTGCTGATCGAAGGCGTCAATATGGTTCGCAAACACCAGAAACCAAACCCGAACGCCGGCGTGCAGGGTGGAATTGTCGAGCAGGAGCGTGCTGTGCACGTATCCAATGTAAAGCTCTACAACCCGGTATCCGGAAAGGGTGATCGTATTGGTATCAAGACACTGGATGACGGCCGCAAGGTGCGTTTCTTCAAGTCAAACAATGAGGTTGTCGACGTCTAGCGTTTTGCGGACGCCGCCACAGGTAGCTAAAGATGGCCAGGTTGCAGGAATTTTATAAAGACACCGTTGTCCCCCAGCTAAAGCAGCAGTTGGGCATCGATAATGTCATGGAGATCCCGCGGATCACCAAGATCACCCTCAATATGGGTGTTGGTGAAGCGGTGAACGACAAGAAAATCATTCAGAAAGCCGTTGATGACATGACCCTCATCGCCGGCCAGAAGGCGACGATTACGCTGTCACGCAAGTCGGTTGCATCGTTCAAGATTCGCGATGGCTATCCGATTGGCTGCAAGGTCACCCTGCGTCGTGATCGCATGTACGAGTTTCTTGACCGACTTATCAGCATTGCCATTCCGCGTATCCGCGATTTTCGCGGTTTGAATGCGAAGGCTTTTGATGGTCGTGGCAACTACAACATGGGCGTGCAGGAACAGATCGTATTTCCGGAAGTGGATTACGACAGTGTTGATTCCGTGCGTGGCATGGATATTTCGATCACGACAACGGCAAAAACGGATGAGCAGGGCAGAGCATTGCTCGATGCATTCAACTTTCCGTTCAGAAAGTAGATTTCGGGAATAGACGAGCAGGCAGAAGTTCACAAGGATCCGGTTGGTAGATATGGCAAAGAAGTCCATGATTGCGCGCGAAGTAAAACGGCTTAAAACAGTTACCCGTTTTGCCGCGAAGCGTGCCGAACTTAAAGAGATTATTCGTTCACCGAAGTCGAGCGATGCCGCTCGCATGGAGGCGATCGATAAGCTAAAGAAGCTGCCGCGAGACGCCGGCCCTACACGGATGCGCAACCGTTGCTCCATCACGGGCAGATCGCGCGGTGTTTATAGCAAATTCGGCCTGGGTCGCAACAAGCTGCGCGAGCAGACAATGGACGGCAACATACCGGGCCTTAGAAAGGCCAGCTGGTAAAGCTGCCTAACCGGATATCCGAGGATACAAACATGAGTATGACCGACCCGATTGCGGATATGTTGACCCGCATCAGAAACGCGCAAAAGGTTTCGCTTGCGTCCGTGCGCATGCCTTCATCCAAGCTGAAAGAGGCTATTGCGAAAGTTTTGCAGGAAGAAGGTTACATCGGCGATTTTGAAGTCGAGCAGGAAGGCGCAAAACGCCAGCTGTTCATTAACCTGAAATATTTCGATGGCAAGCCGGTTATCGAGCGCATCGAGAAAGTCAGCAAGCCCGGCCTGCGTATATACCGCGGCAAGGGTGAGTTGCCCAAAGTTATGGGTGGCCTTGGTGTCGCAATCGTCTCTACGGCCAGCGGTGTCATGAGCGATCGCGCCGCTCGCGCGCAGGGTATAGGCGGGGAGGTCATCTGCATCGTCGCTTAAGTGCGTCAGAGCAGAGAAATCAATTATGTCCAGAATTGCTAATAAACCGGTTGAACTGCCGAAAGGCGTTGAAATCAGCCAGTCCTCCGGCGAGCTGGTGGTAAAGGGTCCGAAAGGACAGTTGTCGATGGCCGTCAATCCTGAGGTGACAATCACTATCGACGGCGGCCTGGTCAAGTTTGTCCCGAAAAGTAATTCACGTTTTGCGCACGCAATGTCCGGTACGGCA
>Ga0316195_10000131_pt1 | contig 24300 bp, 18 predicted proteins | sample Phised1_MG_FD_204937 | JGI IMG/M metagenome (GOLD analysis project Ga0316195, IMG submission 204937) | Coastal sediment microbial communities from Maine, United States - Phippsburg sediment 1 | ecosystem: Environmental > Aquatic > Marine > Coastal > Sediment | place: USA: Maine | collected...
TCATCGCGCGAAAACCGGCGTCGATGAATCCGGCTGCTTCCTCGACACATTCGTCGATCGATTGCGACAGCCACAGGCCACCGCTGGCATAAGTCCGGACACGATCCCGGCAGGCGCCAAACAGGCGATGCAGCGGCTGCCCCGCGGCCTTGCCGATCAGGTCCCAGCAAGCCGTGTCCACCGCGGTCAGGGCGGCAATCGAAAATCCCTTGTGACCGATCGGGTTCATTTCGTCCCACATCGCCTGGCCGATCGCGCCAACACAGTGCGGGTCCCTGCCCTCGACCTGGTGCGCGAAGCCGAGCAACATTTCATGCAGGGCCTTGAGCCTGACCGCGTTCAGGGTGAAGACGTAGCTTTCGCCGACCAGGCCCTGGTCGGTTTCCAGTTCCAGCAACACGCAACCGACGCTACGCATCTGGTGAATTGCCGTCGCAATCGGTCGCTCCAGGGGCACCTCGACCAGGCGCGTCTTGAAACCGGTAATCTTCAAGTCAGTTCCTGTAGGATGGATCTGCCCGATCGCAGCGCCGTTTCAGCGCCGGCCATTCATACTTACCCGGCGAAAACGATTCATATTGCTTGCAGGACATTTCCCACAGCGCCGGGGTGGCGGGTTCCAGCTCGAGCCCGGAGGCCTGCGCCTGCACGGCGACTTCGCACATGCGGATCATGTAATACATGTTCATAAAAGCTTCGCCTGCGGTTGCGCCAACCGATAAAAAGCCGTGGTTGCGCATCACCAGCACCTTGCCATCGCCCAGGTTATCAGCGATGCGGAAACGCTCGTCCAGGTCCACCGACAGCCCTTCCCAGTCGTGGTAGCCAATCTTGCCGTAGAGCATCGACGAATCCTGCACCCAGTAAGGAATGCCGTCCCTGAAAGCGGTGGCCGCGAGCGCGCTCGGCGGATGCGCGTGAAACACGAACTTGTTCTGCGGGTGGTGCAGGTGAATCGCGCTGTGAATGACAAATCCAGCGGTGTTGACGTCGGGCGGCCCTTCCAGCACGTTGCCGTTTTCATCGACCTTGATCAGGTTCGACGCGGTCACTTCCTCGTACAACAGGCCGAAGCGATGCATGAAAAAGGTATGCTCGGTACCCGGCGCGCGCGCGGTGATGTGGTTCCAGACGGTATCGTCCCAACCAAACATGTGGGTCAGGCGAAACATCGCCGCGAGATCGACCCGCACTTCCCACTCCGCAGCGCTGGCCGTGCTCGCACTCCTGAAATCATCCGCTGTTATTTCGCTCATCGTCATCATTCCTGGCCAGGGGCCTGTAAAAAAGTGTTGTTGTCTTCCTCGAGCAGGCGCACCGCCATCAGGTGATTGGCATCGAAACCGTAGCTGTCCAGCGCGCGCGCGTAGGTGCCGGTGGTCAGTTCGCACATCGGCAGGCGAATGCCGAGGTCCCGCGCCATGTCATGGGCCAGCTTCATGTCCTTGTGTGCCAGCCCGAGCGTGAACGACGCGTCGTAGTCGCCGTTCAGGATCGGTGGTCCATAGCGATCGGCGACGTAGGACTTGCCGGTGCTGTTCTGGATAATGCTGAGCATTTGTCCAACTTCGACGCCGCCCTTGACGCCGAGCATCAATGCTTCGGACAGCGCCAGCGAGTGCAGGTAGCAAAGCACCACCTGGGCGATCTTGGCCGCGTAACCGGCGCCGTGGGGTCCGAGCAGCGTGATGCGCTCACCGATAACCTGCAGCACCGGCAAACAGCGCTCGAACACGCTCTGCTCGCCACCCACCAGCACGGTCAGGTTACCGGCGCGCGCACCCTCGTCGCCGCCGGAGACGGGTGCGTCCAGAATATCGATCGCAAGGTTCCCGGCGGCCTGATGGATACGGCTTGCGACCTCGGTATTATTGGTGCTCAGGTCTATCCAGATGGCGCCGCGGCGCATTGCCGCAAGCAAACCGCTGGCACCCAGCGCCACCGCCTCGATCTGCTGCGGTCCCGGCAGCGAGGTCATCACCAGGTCGGCTTCGCTGACCGCGTCGCCGACCGATTCCACGCGACGGGCGCCCAGCGCACAAACCGCGTCGCAACGCGCCGGCTCGAGATCGAACACGGTGAGTTGATGATCACCACTACGCTGCAGGTTTTGCGCCATGGGAGAGCCCATGACGCCGAGCCCGACAAAACCGATTTTCATAGGTCCACTCCAGAATATCCGGCACAATTTACGCCGACGAATTAAATAAGTAAAACGAATATAATTGATCTATTAAATCGATTATATTTGATTGACTGCACAACGCCGCGGGGAAATGCCGCGGGAATGCCGCGGGAAAACGCCGCGGGGACAGACAATTTGTCGCTGGCGCCGCTGGGACAGACACTTTATGAATACTGGAGATGACGCCGCGGGGACAGACACTTTATGAATATCGACACTCGCCGCGGGGACAGACACTTATGAATATCGAAGCGATGCGCGCATTCCTGGAGATTGCCTCCACCGGCAGTTTTCAGAACGCGGCCGAACGCCTCAACATTACCCAGTCGGCGATCAGCGCCCGCATCAAGAGCCTCGAGCAGCGCCTCAATCGCATCCTGTTCACGCGCAAGCGCGCCGGCGCCGAGCTCACCGTCGCCGGCGCTCGCTTTATGCGCCACGCCCAGGCATGCGTGCAATCCTGGGAACGCGCCCAGCAGGAAATCGCGCTGCCACCGGGTATCGACAACCTGTTCAGCCTGGGCCTGCAGATCAACTTGTGGGAACGCCTGGGCCTCGCCTGGTGTGAGTGGATGATGTGCCAGGCACCGCAGGTGTCCACGCGCGTCGTCTGCGATCACTCGGAGCGACTGGTCAGCCAGGTGCGCGATGGCCTGCTCGACGTGGCGCTGGTGTACTCGGCACGCCAAAGCGGCGGCCTGGTGATACAGGATTTCGATGAGATGGAACTGATACTGGTGTCTACCGAACCGCGTTCGCTGAACGTGGACTGGACGCCTGGATTCATTTACGTCGACTGGAGCGATGATTTTTCCAGCCAGTACAGCGCCGCGTTTGCCGATTCACCGCAACCGCGCTTTTCCATCAGCTCGTCGAGCATCGCGCTCGAGCACATCCTCAAGCACGGCGGTTCGGCCTACCTGGCCCGCGACGACGTCACCACACAGCTGGCGGACGGGCGCCTCCACCGGGTCGAAGACGCACCCGCCTTCACGCGCAAGAGCTACCTGGTTTACCAGCGCGATAGCGCGCTCGCGGATACGATCGAAATCGCCGTGGCCGGATTGAAAACCCTGAACTGAAAAGGCATGCTGGGGGCTTCAGTGCTTATCCCTGGCCGCTGCGACGAGTGCTCCAGCCCGTTGACGATATCGAATTGATCCGTCTTGCGCATCGGACCGAGGATTTTTTGCACCAACCTGGTGCGCGATACCGGCACAACCGCCGGACTGCTATAGTGCAGCCGGCTCAGGCCTGCGCTTGCCCTACAGACGCCTGCGTGGCGCAGGTAGCGATCGAATCAGCCGCTGGCGGGAGCGCCCTGCCGCATAAAAACGCGCGTCGATTTCCCGCCTGGGCCGGGCGCGCAACCGAGCGTGGCCGCGATAACAGCATGGATCTCGCCGCCCGCACGGTGGCTGCGGACGAACGGCAGCGCAAACCGGCAGGCGTCGACACCGCTGAATAGCACCTTTCGCGGAGTTGGCTTTGTCGTTGGGCGGCTACAGGCTATAGTAACGATCCTGAGGGTACTGGCGGTCCGGGCACACTGTCCGCAACCCGCCCGGCCACGGGCACGCCGTCAGGCCGACTGCAACCGGCGCCATGCTGCCAGCGCTATTACTGGCAGCCCGCTTGTCGTAGCGCAGGGCTAAAGGCACATTGAACCAGGGGCATGTTGAAAACATGAATACGCTAAAGAAACCTCGATTTGTCAGTAAACTGACCCGCCAGACGCTGGCGCTGGTGCTGGCCGGGGGGCGCGGATCGCGCTTGTACGAGTTGACTGACTGGCGCGCCAAACCGGCGGTGCCTTTCGGTGGCAAGTTTCGCATCATTGATTTCCCGTTATCGAATTGCATCAACTCGGGGATTCGCCGTATCGGCGTGCTCACCCAGTACAAGGCGCATTCGCTGATTCGCCACCTGGCGCGCGGCTGGGGACGCTTCGACAGCGAACTCGACGAATTCGTTGAAATACTGCCCGCCTCGCAGCGCGCTGGTGGCGAGTGGTACCAGGGCACAGCCGATGCGGTCTACCAGAACCTCGACATCATGCGTACGCACCAGCCCGAGTACGTGCTGATCCTGTCCGGCGATCATATCTACAAGATGGATTACGGTGACATGATCGCGCATCACGTCGAGAGCGACGCGGACATGACAATTGCCTGCCTGGAGGTACCGATCGAGGAAGCGGCCGGCGCCTTTGGCGTCGTTACCGTCGACGAAACCGGGCGCATCATCGGTTTCAACGAAAAGCCGGCCGAACCGGCGCCGATACCGGGCCAGCCTGGCATGTGCCTGGCATCCATGGGTAACTACCTGTTCAACACCCACTTTTTGTATGAGCAGCTGATCAAGGATGCAGACGATCCGCAATCGGAGCACGACTTCGGCAAAAACCTGATCCCGGCGATCATCGACAAGTACCGGATCTACGCGTTTCCGTTTCGCGACATGGATACCGGGGAGCGGGCCTACTGGCGCGACGTCGGCACGCTGGATGCATTCTGGGAAGCCAACATGGAGCTGGTCAACGTCACTCCGGAGCTGAATCTCTACGACCAGAACTGGCCGATCCTGACCCACCAGGCGCAAATGCCACCCGCCAAGTTTGTCTTCGACCGCGACGATCGCCGCGGTATCGCTATCGATTCCATGGTCTCTGGCGGCTGCGTGATCTCCGGCGCATCCGTGCGGCATTCACTGCTGTTCTCCAACGTCAGGGTGCACTCCTATACCACCATCACTGACAGCGTCATCCTGCCGGACGTCGAGATCGGCCGCAACGCCCGCATCGTCAAGGCCATCATCGACCGCGGCTGCAACATCGCCGAGGGCATGGTGATCGGCGAGGACCATGAGCAGGATCGTCAGCGCGGTTTCCGCGTGAGCGAAGGTGGCGTGGTGTTGGTGACGCCTGACATGCTGCATCAAAATACCCACGAACAACGCTAGGTACGCCAGCTTGAGCAATGTCGTAACGATCGCTACACAGCCTTTTGACGGGCAGAAACCGGGCACTTCCGGCCTGCGTAAAAAGGTGCGCGTGTTTCAGCAACCGAATTACCTGGAAAATTTCGTACAGGCGATCTTCGACGTTACGGCTGCCAATGCGGTGGACGCCGCAGGCAAGACCCTGATCGTCGGTGGCGACGGTCGCTATTACAACGACCAGGCGCTGCAAACCATCGTCAGGATGGCGGTTGCCAATGGTTTCGATCGCGTTGTCGCCGGCCGGGACGGACTGCTATCGACCCCGGCAGCATCCTGCCTGATCCGCAAATACGGGGCCTTTGGCGGAATCATTCTGTCTGCCAGCCACAATCCCGGCGGTCCTGACGCCGATTTCGGCATCAAGTTCAACGGCGCCAACGGCGGCCCGGCGAGTGCAGAGGTGACCGAAGCAATCTACCGACGCAGTCAACAGATCGCGCAGTATCGACTGCTCGAGTCTGCCGACCTGAACCTGGCCCGAATGGGTGAGCAATCAGTTGGCGGCTGCATCGTCGAAGTCGTTGACCCGGTCGCGGACTATGCCGAGTTGATGCAACAGCTGTTTGACTTTGAGCGCATTCGCGAGCTGCTGGCTTCGGCTTCGTTTCGTATGCACTTCGATGCGATGAACGCCATAACCGGGCCCTATGCCCATGCCATTCTCGAGCAAAGCCTGGGCGCACCCGCCGGCAGCGTGCTGCGCGGCAGGCCACTGCCCGACTTCGGCGGTGAGCACCCCGACCCGAACCTTGCCCACGCAGTCGACCTGCATCGCCGCCTGAGCGGTGAAGATGCCGCCGATTTCGGTGCTGCGTCGGATGGGGACGGCGATCGCAACATGATCCTCGGCGCCAATTTTTACGTCACGCCGAGCGATAGCCTGGCGCTGCTCGCGGCCAACGCGCAGCTGGTGCCGGGTTACCGCGACGGCCTCGCCGGCGTGGCTCGCTCGATGCCGACCAGCCAGGCAGTAGACCGGGTCGCGGCCGGGCTCGATATTCCCTGCTTCGAAACACCGACCGGCTGGAAGTTTTTCGGCAACCTGCTCGACGCCGGGCGCATCACGCTGTGTGGCGAGGAATCTTTCGGCACCGGTTCCAGCCACGTGCGCGAGAAGGACGGGCTCTGGGCGGTACTGTTCTGGCTCAACATCATCGCCGAGCGCGCGCAACCGGTGGCCACAATCGTGCAACAGCACTGGCAGCAGTATGGCCGCGATTATTACACCCGCCACGATTACGAAGCGGTCGCCAGCGATGCGGCGCAGACGCTGATTGAAACACTGCGACGACGTAGCGCCAGTCTCGGCGGCCAGGTTTTCGGCGGTTACGAGGTCGAACAGGCCGATGATTTTGCCTATACCGACCCGGTCGACGGCAGTCACAGCGAGCAGCAGGGCCTGCGCATCCTGATGCGCGGCGGCGCCCGAATCATCTACCGCCTGTCGGGGACCGGCACCGAGGGCGCAACCCTGCGCGTGTATATCGAGGATCACGAGACGGATGTGGCGCGCCAGGGTGAAGACCCGCAAACGCGCCTGGCCGAGCTCATCGACCTGGCCAGCGACCTTGCCGATATCGAACATTACACCGGACGCCTGCGCGCGGATGTGATTACCTGATGACACACGTACTCATGGTGGCCGCCGAAAACGGCGCCCTGCCCGGCGGCAAGGTTGGCGGCATCGGTGACGTCGTGCGCGATGTTCCGCCAGCACTTGCGCAGCGGGATTACCGGGTATCGGTCATCACACCCGCCTACGGTATATTCACTCGCCTCGATGGCGCCAGACGGATACAGACGTTACGGCTCAGCTTTGCCGGTAACACCCAGTCGCTGGATTTGTATGAACTGGCAGGCCGCGGCGCCGATGAACGGATTCGCCACTACGCGATCGACCATCCGCTGTTCAGCAGTTGCGGAGCGGGACATATCTATTGCGACGATCCGCCAGGTCGGCCGTTTGAAACCGATGCCAGCAAGTTCGCGCTGTTTTCTATCGCGGTGGCCGAGGCCATAAGACAGGGTGCGTTTACCGATCTCGAGATCCTGCACCTGCACGACTGGCATGCCGCTTTTCTGCTGATACTGCGCCAGTACGACCCGACTTACAGCGCGCTCAAGTCGCTGCGCTGTGTCTACAGCATTCACAATCTTGCGATCCAGGGCATTCGCCCGTTTGCGGGCCCGGAGTCTTCGCTGCAGGGCTGGTTTCCGAAGCTGGCGTACGAGCGCAAGCGTCTCGCCGACCCGGACTGGAGCGATTGCGTCAACCCGGTGGCCGCGGCGATACGCCTTGCCGACTCCGTACACACCGTTTCGCCGAGCTACGCTGCGGAAATCCTGTTGCCCGGTGACAGCGCCAGCGATATCCACGGCGGTGAGCGACTGGACGCGGACCTGCGCGCGGCGAAAGCCGAAAAACGCCTGTTCGGTATCCTGAACGGTTGCGAATACCCACAGCCCGCCGCGGGCGAGATCACCGACTGGCCAAACCTGTTACGCCGCATGCGCGCACTGCTGCCGCTGTGGATCAGTCGCAGCGACAATCTTGCCAGTGCCCACTATCTCGCCATGCAGGCGCTGGCGCGTCTCGACGACACCCGACCGTCGATGCTGATCACCAGTGTCGGCCGGATTACCGAGCAGAAGCTCGGCCTGATGCGTCAACCCACCAGCAAGGGTGTACCCGCCCTGCACGCCGCGCTGGCGGTTCTGGGCGACCGCGGCCTGATGCTGATGACCGGCAGCGGCGACCCCGATTACGAGCGCTTCCTCTGCGAAACCATGGCGCTGCACGACAACTTCATTTTCCTGCGCGGCTACTCGGACGAGCTTGCCGAGGCGCTGTACCGACTCGGCGACCTGTTCTTCATGCCAAGCTCTTTCGAACCCTGCGGCATCAGCCAGATGCTGGCGATGCGAGCGGGACAACCCTGCCTGGTGCACGCGGTCGGCGGCCTGCGCGATACCGTCGAGGATAAGCTCAACGGCTTCAGTTTTCGCGCGAAAACACCGCAGGCGCGCGCGCAGGCAATGGTCAAAACGCTGCAGCGCGCATTGAAAATGTTTCTCGGCAACCCTGCCGACTGGCAGGAACTACGCAGGGCGGCCGCCGCGGCACGATTTTCCTGGGCCGACAGTATCGACGCCTACCTGCGACAACTATACCGCCAGGAGTAACCCGGAATGACCGCGCGGCTGCAATTCGAATCCTTATTCGGCGTCCGGGCGCAGTGCCCGGGCCGGTGGTTGACGAGTTGCACGCGGCTGCCGCAACCAGCGGCGGCTTTGCCGACTCACGACCTGTATTCACGATTAACCGCTAACCCGACGAAAGCAAAATGAAAGACCATTCCCCGACCGACCGACATGCGATTGCCCCACCGGCGCGCGATTGCGCCAGCCTGGTGCGCGATTTCCGGCGCTACTTCGCTCACACGCTGGGGCGAGACAGCTACCGCAAGCCACCGCACTACGAGTTCATCGCGATGGCCATGACCCTGCGTGACCGCCTTATGGCGGGCAGCAACAATACCCGGCATCATTACGAACAACTCGATAGCCGGCGCGTCTGTTACCTGTCGATGGAGTACCTGCTCGGACGCAGCCTGCGCAATGCCGCGCTCAACCTCGACCTCGATGACGAGCTCGCCACGGCACTCGAGCAGCTCGGCCTCGACGACGAGGAAATCACTGATCAGGAGCATGACGCCGGTCTCGGCAATGGCGGACTTGGCCGACTGGCCGCCTGTTTTCTCGATAGCTGCGCCACGCTGGGACTGCCGGTCATCGGTTACGGTATTCGCTACCAGTACGGCATGTTCCGCCAGAACATCCACGACGGTAACCAGGTCGAGGAACCCGATCCGTGGCTGCGCGGCGGTCATCCCTGGGAAATCGAGCGCTCGGAATACGAGCAACGGGTGCATTTTGGCGGCTACAGCGAATACTACGTCGACGATCTCGGCCGCAATCACGTGCGCTGGGTCGGTACACATGACGTGCTCGCGGTGCCCTTTGACGTGCCGGTCCCGGGATATCACAACGGCACGGTCAACACCCTGCGGCTTTGGTCAGCCGTGGCCCAGGACGAGTTCAACCTCGACGAGTTCAACGCCGGCAGCTACACCGAGGCGGTGGCCGCGCGCACCGCGGCAGAGAACATCACCATGGTGCTGTACCCGAACGACGCCAGCGAAAACGGCAAGGAACTGCGCCTGCGCCAGCAATACTTTCTCGCCTCGGCCAGCCTCAAGGACGTACTGCGCCAGTGGATGCGGCGGCACGGCGAAAACTTCGACCAGTTTGCCGCCAAGCACTGCTTCCAGCTGAACGATACTCATCCGAGCATCGCGGTCGCCGAGCTGATGCGACTGCTGATGGATGAGCACCGACTGGAGTGGGATGACGCCTGGAGCATCACCAGCAGTTGCATGGCCTACACCAACCACACCCTGTTGCCGGAAGCGCTGGAGCGCTGGCCGGTAAGCCTGCTGCAGCAACTGTTACCACGGGTGATGGAAATCATCGTTGAGATCAATCACCGCTTCCTTGAAACCATCAATCAACGCTGGCCCAAAAATCCGGAATACGCCGCACGCATGTCGATCATCGAGCCGGGGCAGCATCCGATGGTGCGCATGGCGCACCTCGCCATCGTCGGTAGTTTCTCCGTGAACGGCGTCGCCGAACTGCATTCCAACCTGCTGAAGCAGGGCCTTTTCAGCGATTTCCATGCGCTCTGGCCCGAGCGCCTCAACAACAAGACCAACGGCGTCACCCAGCGGCGCTGGCTACGCGCCTGCAACCCGGGACTCGCCGGGCTTATCAGCAAACACATAGGGGACGGTTGGGTGACCGATCTCGAGCAATTGCATAAACTTGCGCCGCTGGCTGACAACCCCGGCTTTCGCCATTCATGGGACGCGGTCAAGCAAACCAACAAGGCGCGGGTTGCGGCGCTGGTTAAACAGGTCTGCGGCATAGACCTGTATCCCGAAGCGATCTTCGATATCCAGGTAAAGCGACTGCACGAGTACAAGCGTCAGTTGCTCAACGTGCTGCACGTCATCCACCTGTTGCAACGCATACGCCGTGGCGATACCGGTGACTGGACGCCGCGCTGCGTCATCATCGGTGGCAAGGCGGCGCCCGGCTATGTCATGGCGAAATCCATCATCAAGCTGATCAATAACGTCGCCAGCGTGGTCAACTCTGACCCCAGAACCGTGGGGCTGCTGCAACTCGTGTTTCTGCCCAATTACAATGTCAGCATGATGGAGGTTCTGTGCCCCGGCTGTGACCTGTCCGAACAGATCTCGACTGCCGGCAAGGAAGCCTCCGGTACCGGCAACATGAAGTTCATGATCAATGGCGCACTCACCATCGGCACGCTCGATGGCGCCAATATCGAAATTCGCGAGGCGGTCGGCGCGGACAACTTCTTCCTCTGCGGCATGAACGCGGAGACAGTCGCCGCGACGCGGCAAAACTACGACCCGGCTGCAATCGTCGCCGGCAACGACGACCTGCGCGAAGTCATGGAGGTGCTGCAGAGCGGGCATTTCAACCAGTCCGAACCCGGAATATTCGACTCCGTAATCGACGCCATCCTCAGCCCGCACGACCCGTGGATGACGGCTGCAGATTTTGCCAGCCTGGTGGCGGCGCAGCGCGGGGTGGCGCATTGTTTCCGCGACCGCGAGCGCTGGACTCGCATGAGCATTCTGAACTCGGCGGCGAGTGGCCGTTTTTCTTCGGACCGGACCATACGCGAGTACAACGAAGACATCTGGCACCTGCAGCCGGTCAAAACCGCTGACGGGTCTGGCTTCGACGAATGAGCCAAGCCAGGCTGCGCGGCACGCCACAGCCGCCCGGCGCCCACTGGGATGGTCACGGAGTCAATTTTGCGTTGTTCTCGGCCAACGCGCAGCGTGTCGAGCTGTGCCTGTTCGACAGCACTGGCGCAAACGAAGTCGAGCGCATCGAGCTCGACGTCAGCGGCCATATGTGGCACGCCTACCTGCCCGGCTGCAGGCCCGGCACGATGTACGGTTACCGCGTGTACGGCCCCTATGAACCGCAGCACGGCCAACGTTTCAATCCGAACAAACTGCTGCTCGATCCTTATGCTCGCAGCCTGCACGGCGCCCTGACATGGGACCCCAGCGTATACGGTTACGTGACCGGCGATGCCCGGCTCGACCTCAGTTTCGATCGGCGCGACAGCGCCGCCTTCGTTCCCAGGTCGGTGGTAGTGGACGAGTCCTTCGACTGGGGCGACGACCAGCCGCCGCGCACTCCCTGGGCGCGCACGGTGATCTACGAGGCCCACGTGCGTGGTCTCACCCAGTTGAACCCGGCCCTTACGGAGAGCGAGCGCGGCCACTATTGCGGCCTCGCGGCGGATGGCATGATCGAATACCTCAGTTCGCTTGGCGTTACCGCGCTGGAACTGCTGCCGGTGCATGCCTTTATCGACGACGACTTTCTGCAGCAGAAAGGAATGCGCAACTACTGGGGTTACAACAGTATCGGTTTCTTCGCCGCGGAACCGCGCTACTTCGCGGGTACCGATCGCAACGAGTTCAAGCGCATGGTACGGCGCCTGCACTCCGCCGGTATCGAAGTCATTCTCGATGTCGTCTACAACCACACCGCCGAGGGCGACGGCACCGGTCCGACCCTCTGTTTTCGCGGCATCGACAACCTGAGCTACTACCGCCTGGTGGAGAACGACCCGCGCAGTTACATCAACGACAGCGGCTGCGGCAACAGCCTCAACCTCAATCACCCGCAGGTTTTGCAGATGGTGATCGATAGCCTGCGTCACTGGGTCATCGACATGCACGTCGACGGTTTCCGTTTCGATCTCGCGGTGAGCCTGGCGCGCGAAGCCGATGGTTTTGCCAGTGACGGCGCTTTTTTCAGAGCAATTCGCGAGGACGCCGTGTTGTCACAGGTCAAACTCATCGCCGAGCCCTGGGATATCGGTCCCGGTGGCTACCAGCTGGGTGCGTTTCCGAGGGGCTGGGCGGAGTGGAACGATCGCTTTCGCGACAGCACGCGCCGCTACTGGCGCGGCGATACCGGCTTGTTGCCGGAACTTGCGCGTAGCCTGCACGGTTCCAGCGACCTGTTCGAATACAACGACCGGCGTCCATCCTCCAGCATCAACCTGGTGACCAGCCACGACGGCTTCACACTCGCCGACCTGGTCAGCTACGAGGAGCGCCACAACGAGGTCAATGGCGAAGATAACGCGGATGGGCACAATGCTAATTTCAGTTGCAATTACGGGGTCGAGGGGCCAAGCGACGATGCTGACATCAACCGGCTGCGGCAACGCCAGCGCCGTAACCTGCTCGCGACACTGTTCCTTGCCCAGGGTACGCCGATGCTGCTCGCCGGCGACGAATTCGGCCACAGTCAGCAGGGTAACAACAATGCCTACTGCCAGGATAACGAGCGCAGCTGGTTGAACTGGTCGATGCTCGAAACAGACACCGATCTGACCGATTTCGTGCGCCGCCTGATCCAGTTGCGACGCGAGTATCCGATACTGCACCGGGATCGATTCGTGCACGGCACGGATCAGTTCAAACCCAGTGGTTTCAGCGACATACAGTGGCTGCGCGGCGACGGTGCGGCGATGCAGGAGGCCGACTGGCACGATGCCAAGCAGAATGTACTCGGCATGTTGCTCGCCGCCGGGATGCCGGTGGGCCTGGCGGCGTCGTCCGCAACCGGCAAGGCGTCGGCGTTGCTCATCGTCTTCAATGCCGATCCGCAGCCAGCCGAGTTTCGCCTGCCGCCCAGCAAGCTGCGCTGGCGATGCATTTTCACCACGGCGGATGCCGAACCCAACGTCAACCGCAAGGGCGTCGCCGCGATCGAAGCGCGTTCAGTGCAGCTATTCGAACTGACCTAGCGCTTTGCATCACCACAGCCGATGCTTGCGCGCTGCCAAAACCCCGCCACAACCGGGTAAAGCATGCGCCGATAGCGCAGCCAGGCTGGCATTTGCCGACGGCTTGCGATAATAGCTTTTCGCGAATGGCGCGGCGGATGGCATAATGCCGGTCGCACTTACAGCACCGGACTCCAGCCATGGTAACTTCCCTGAACATCCTGATTAATCGCCGCTCCCGTAAAACCCTGATGGTGACCAGCATCGTGTTGATCCTGATCGGCATCGTCGGCATCGCCCTGCCACAGTTCCTGGCAATGGCGATTGCCCTGTTCGCCGGCTGGCTGCTGCTGTTTGCCGGCACCATTGCTTTGTTCATCACCTGGCACGGTTTCCGCGATCGCTGGGTCGCGTGGTTCAAGCCCTTCGTGCTGGTTGCTATCGGCCTGCTGATTCTGTTGCACCCGATTGCCGGGACCGCGGCGCTTGGCCTGATGCTGGCAATTTACTTCCTGTTCGATGGTATCGCGGGCGTCGGTTCCGCCCTCGACATGCGTCCCCAGCAGGGTTGGGGCTGGTTGCTGTTCAACGGCATCACCTCGCTGCTGCTGGCGCTGATCCTGATCCTGGGATGGCCCTTCAGCAGCGCCTGGCTGATCGGCCTGTTCATCGGCATCAGCCTGCTCATCGACGGCGTCTCCCTGCTGATGTTCTGCCTGGCGACCCGCCCTGTCGATGAATAATCTTCGCCGGCGTTAGCGCAGACCCGGGCACGATTGTTTCACTGCGGCGATCGACCCGGCAATTTCTCGACAGGCCTGGATGAATCAGCGGCTTCCCGACTAAAGCCGCGGCCGCCGATAAGCCGAATAACCGCGCGGGCCGGGACGCCGACCAGCCGCGCTAGCCGCCTGTGTCAGCAGCAGGTTTGCGGAGGTGTCTTTCATGTACCGCGCCATGTTGTCGAAATGCTCGGGTGCGCCCACCAGTTCGTCGAGTTTGCGCGTCAGCGGTGCGAGATACTGCCGATAGATGAACCACATGATGCCGATCAAAGCCAGCGCCACGATCGCGACCAGCGCGATGGTATAGAAGATCACTCGCTGCAACGCCGAGTCCAGCGCCGAATCGACCAGCTTTTTGGTATTTGCGGTCGCCAGGGGTAACGATTCGGTCAGCATGGCGACGCTATCGCGCGCCGCCAGCAAACTGACGCTGATTTCGGCGAGCGGCGCGGCCGCGTCAGCGATGATCTGCGGCAATCGGTCGCTCAGTGCCTGGGCGCTTTGCGGCAGCTGCCGCGCAAGTTCCGACAGGGCCGCGCTGGCCGCATCGACACTCGTCACCGCGTCTAGTAGAACCTGCTTTTCCGCGTCGCTCAGGTCGACGTCGTCCGCCGACAGTTGACCGATCGCGGCCGCCAGGCGATCTACCGACTCAGCCAGTGTCGTCGACGCCGTCGCCAGGCCCGCGCTATCGACCACGACCCGATCGACATCGATCCGCAGGTATTCCGTTGACTGCGAGGTCGCGCCGATGGGGGGGCTATTGGCAACGGCGGCCGGCGCAATTTCCGCATGCAAACACAGCAATAAAAAACACGGCAAAAACGCTTTTCTCATGGGATCGTCACCGTCCAGTTCAGGTTATGAAAAGATCTGTTGATGCCTGACAACGCAGATCAATGTGTCGGGATAACTCTATAGGAGCTGACTATCAGCGGCAAGCCGGCCCGGAGTTGCGATCGTCCGCAACAGGCCATGATCGGCAGGCCGCCAACCTCGCAGTCGCGCGCAAAATCGACTATTAGATAACCCATGCGCAGACTTGTTATCGTTCCCGCCCTGCTGTTCGGCCTGGGATTTGCCGGCGGCGGTTATTTTATCGCGGCGGAAACCGCCGTGCCGATGTGGCAAAACTGGCAGCGCGCACAGGACTGGCGTCCTGCTTATGCGCGCCTGCTGTCGGTTGCCGGAAACGATAACGGGACGATCGCCAGCTATGAGTACGATTACGGCGGCGCCAGCTACCGCGGCCAGCGCGTCGGTGTCAGCGAGTTCAATGACAATATCGGTTCCTGGCAACGCGATACCCAGGCGAGGCTGCGCGAGGTGCAGCGCAGCGGCGAGTTCCTGCCGATCTGGATAAACCCGGCAAACCCGGCGGAATCCATCGTCGACCGCGACATGCGCTGGGGTCTGTTCGCACTGATCTGGGCATTCTGCTCGATATTCATATTCATCGGTGTCGGCGTGATATACGCCAGCATCCGCACAACCGCCGATACCCTGCGGCGTGATCGACCCTCTTTCTGGGAGATGCGAAAGACCTGGCAGCAGGCCAGGAGCAGCGGCAAGACCGACCTGGGAATGCAGGAATTCTGCGAGCAGCACTACGCGGAACTGGCGACAGAGCGCGCAGAAGCATCGCCTGCCGCCGCGCCTGTCGACTGGCAAGGTCACAAGGGCTGGGAGAGTCCCGAGATCAAATCCGATGCCGGCAAGGGCGCCTGGTTTTTCTGGCTATTCGCCCTGTTGTGGAACGCGATCAGCAGCCCGATCCTGTTTATCCTGCCCGCAGAACTGCAGCGCCAGAACTATGCCGCCGCAATCGCGTTGTTGTTTCCGGCAGTCGGTCTCTGGCTGCTTTACATGGCGATCAAGCGCAGCCTGGAATACCGTCACTTCGGCAGGGTCCTGTTACACATGGACCCCTACCCCGGCAGTATCGGCGGTCACGTTGGTGGCCGCCTGCAGGTGGATAGGCTGGATCACGGCCGCGTCAGCGCCGCTAAAGACCTGAAAGTAACGCTGGAATGCGTTTACAGTTATATCTCCGGCAGCGGCAAAAATCGGTCGCGACGTGAATCCATAAAATGGGCCGAACAGGGGCGACCGCAAATCGTTCGTTCGATGCAGGGTGTCAACCTGGTGTTCCGCTTCGATGTGCCCGCGGGCCTGCCCCAGGCCGATGTCAGGCAGACGGGTGCCTATCACTTCTGGCGTCTGGGCATCAAGGCCGACATACCCGGCATCGACCTGGAGCGCAGCTATAACATCCCGGTATTTGCGACCGCGGAATCCTCGCACAATGTCCGCCACGACATCAGCGCGCAGGTCGCCGCGACGCGCAAACACGAATCGGACGCCGCCAAACTGGCGATCGCCAGCGGTCGATTCGACATCGAAGGACTGTCGCGTGCGCTCAGATTTCGCAACGAAGGCAACCGCATCCTGATGCAGTTCCCGATGTTTCGCAATCGCATGCTGACCCTGTTCGCGGCGGTGTTTGCCGGCGGTTTCGGCTTCGCCTGTTACTCGATGGCCGATATGGCAAGCGCGGGCGGACTGTTCGGCGCCTTCATGCTGATCTTCGGCCTGCCGTTTTTCCTGGTAGCGTTACTGGCCACGATCGCGACGATCTACCTGCCCTTGAATAACCTGCGCGTGGAGATCGAATCAGGCAGCGTCTCGGTACTCAGATGCCTGCTGTTCATACCGATATACCGGCGGCGCCTGCAGCACAATGATATCTCACATCTCAGTATCAAGCGTTCCGGCAGCACTGGCGCTGGCGTCAACAAGGTCGAGCATTTCAAGGTCAGGGCCGAGGACAAACAGGGGGGCCAGGTGACCCTGGCCGAAGACATCGACGGCGAAGACGTGGCGACGCACCTGCGGGACTACCTGGCCCAGCGTATCGGCGTGAGCACGCGCTAACCAGGCGCTAGCTAGAACAGCGCCGGATTAAGCGGTGACGCCGCGGTCATGCCGCCATCGAGCGTGTAGCATTGACCCGTGGCAAAACTCGCTTCGTCGGAAGCGAGCCAGGTCGCCAGGCTGGCAATATCGGCGGGCTGCCCGAATCGACCCGCCGGATGGCGCGCAATGGCATCGCGCTGCGCGGCCGCGGGATCACTGGCAACGGCAAATCCGGCCTCGGCCATGCCGGTCATAATCCAGCCGGGGCTGATCGCATTGCAGCGAATCGCCGGGCCATGATCGACGGCAATGGAGCGGGTCAGCCCCTGCACGAATGCCTTTGATGCATTGTAGATCGCCATCCCCGGATCGGCCGTGGTGGCCGAGATCGAACCGATATTGATGATGGAGCCGCCGTCCGCCATGAGCGGAATCAGCGCGCGGCAGGCCAGGAACACGCCGGTGACATTGACGCCCATCAGTCGTTCCCAGTCGGCGTCGGTGGTGTCGACCACGGTTTTCTCGATTTGCACGCCGGCGTTGTTGACCAGGATCGACAGCGCGCCGAATTCGTCGACCACCGCCTTGCCCAGGTTTTCCACATCGCGGCGCGCGCCGATATCGGTCGTTTGCCAGCTCACAACCGCCGGCAGGTCTTCCGGTCGCGCACCCCGTCCACAGGTCATGACCCGGGCGCCTTCGGCGACGAAGCGCTCGACGATGCCGCGGCCAATACCCTGGCGGCCACCGGTAACCAGCGCTGTTTTGCCCTCGAGTCGGTTCATGCCTGCACCTCTCTGCTATTGCTGCTCTTAATCACGATCGGATCAGAGCTTCATCTGCTGGACCTGGGCGCTGAGGCCGCCGTCCAGCACCCACAGCTGGCCGGAAGCATAGCGCGCTTCATCCGACGCCAGCCAGTTCACCAGGTTGGCGACATCCCGCGGTTCGCCGTAACTGCGAATCGGATGCACGTCACGAACCGCCTGTTTCAGCGACTCGATGTCACCGGAGTCGCCAAAAAAGCTTTGCAGCATTGGCGTGTTCACGTAGCCGGGACAGATAGCATTCACGCGAATCCCCTCGGGACCATGGTCGCAGGCCATGGCCCGCGTCAACGCGTGCACCGCACCCTTGGTGGCGCAGTAGGCGGCGAGCCCGGGGTCGGCGATGAAGCCGTCGTAGGAGCCAAAATTGATGACGCTGGCGCCGTCCGAGCGACGCAACAACGGTAGAGCGTACTTGCAGGTCAGGAACATGCCGGTGACGTTGATCGCGAAAATCTGGTTCCACTCGGCCAACGTCGTGTCCTCGATGGTTTTCTCGATTTCGATACCGGCGGCATTGACCAGGATATCGAGATTGCCCCATCGCCCCGCCAGCTCCTCGAAGCTGGCGATGACGCCAGCCTCATCGGTGACATCGTATTGCCGAAATTCGACACCGTCCGCGAGCACGCCAGCCTGCCGCAAATCGGCGGCAATGACCGTGGCGCCCTCGGCCTGGAAGCGTTCGCAAATGGCCGCGCCGATACCGCCGCTGCCACCGGTCACGAAGGCCGTCTTGCCCGCCAGTGCCTGCTTCATCATATCGCTACCTCCAGGTCAAGATCCGTCCGGTTATCCATCCAGCTCGCAATCCTGCAAACTTTTGCCATGCTCATCTGTGCAGGCCCTGTGCTGTCAGGCCGCCGCGCTGGCACGACGGTAGGCTTGCAGTATCAGCCCGTGAAAATGATGCACCGCGTGCTCGCTCGCACCGCTGCCCTCGACATCGACCATGTAGCGCCCGGAAGTGAACGCCGGGGTATGCATGCCGCGCTGCACGCTTTCCACCAGGCTGATGTCTTCCGGCTGCAATACCTTGTCGATGAAGTCGATCGCTTCCTGTTCGCTCGGGCTCGGCTCGGGCGACTCGAAAAAGAAATCGAATTCCTCCCAGGTTTCCTCTGCGTTGATCGGGTAGAAGCGCCACACCATGAAATTACTGCGCCCCGGGTAGCGCATCAAGGTCAGGTTCGGCCACAGGAACCAGACCGCGTGATCGGTTACCGTGGCATCGGCGATACTGTAAGCGGCGTTGTCGCCGGTACGCGCTTTGGCCATGTGGCTGGAGTAGATGCCGTGGGTTTTCACCCGGTAGCTATCCATGTCGATCATCGAGCTGAACCCCTTGTGCGCGACCGGGCAGTGATAGCATTCAAGAAAATTATCGATGACCGATTTCCAGTTCGCCCTGACTCGATAGGTCAGGCGCGCGGCAAAAGTGAGCTTGTCCAGGTCGGGCGCGTATTGCATGATTTCGCTGGCCAGGTCGCCACTCTGCTCGGCCAGCGGCAGTGCTTGCGGGTCCAGGTTGACGAATACCAGGTGGCAAAAGGTTTCGATCTGCACGCTGTCCAGGCAAATCTCCCCGGTATGGAAGTTTTCCAGGTACTCGGAGCGCGGCGCCACCAGCAGTTGGCCGTCCAGGTTGTAGGTCCAGGCGTGATACGGGCAGGTGATGCGCCGGGTGCGACCCTCACCCGACAACAATTCATGGCCGCGATGCTTGCAGACGTTGTAGAACGCCTTCAAAACGCCATCCTCGCCGCGCATCGCGACCACGCTCTGCCCCTCGATCGACGTGGTTACGTAGCTGCCCGGCTCGCGCAACTTTTCCGCGTGACACAGAAACTGCCAGCTGCGCTGGAAAATGTGCTCGCGTTCGACCGCCAGGAACTTCGGATCCAGGTAACAACGCGTATTGATCGAATGCGAGCGCGTCGCGATCGCATCGTATTGCCCCTCGATTTGCAGATAGTCATCTTTGCTCAGATTTGCACTTGCCATGGCACCCCATTCTCCGGAAATTGACTGTACCGCCGATCCGCCGGATCGACTAATCCACCGCCAAACCTTAACAGGGGCAGCGGTCTGCAGGTTGACTTCAAGCGACACATAGCATTGATTTTTTGCCCGATTATACGCCTGTTCCGAGCGCCGGCATCCATACCACGGGTTACCTCACCGGCATCGCGGGGCTCGAGGCGATCGCCTGTTTAAACCAGGCGACGACTTTGCCGATGCTTTCGCCGTTGGGGCGACCGTCGCGATATTGCAGATAATAGGCAACTTCACGATTGGTGACAGCGGGTCCGATACGCACCAGGCGCCCGTCGTCCAGCATCTGGTCAACCAGATAGCGCCAGCCGAGGCCAACGCCCTCGCCGTCCAGTACGGCCTGCATCGAAAACGGCAGGGCATCGTATTGATGGGCATTTCTGGGCGCACGATAGTCGAGGCCCTGCATCGCAAACCACAGCCGCCAGGTCGCAAAACCGGAGTCACCCACATCGAAGTGGATCAGATCGGCCCGCGCCAGTGCGTCGGCAGCGCTATCGATACCCGGATTTTCCTGCAAATATCGGGGGCTGCATACCGGATAGGCTTCTTCATTGAAGAGCGCGAAACTGGGGCGCTCCGGGAACAGCGAGATATCCCAGACGATGGCGATATCAATGCGCTCCATCTGCTGCACGGTCGGCTTGTCGAAGGTGGAAACCCTGAGCCGGGTGCCGTCGAGCGCTCGTTTCAGTCCCGCGTACCTCGGCATCAGCCAGTTCTCGGCAAAGCCGAACGAACAGGCCAGGGTGACCTCGTCTTCAAGCGCCTCATAACGTAACTCTTCCCATGCGCTTTCTGCATGCCCAAAGCCGAGAGCAACGGCCGCGGCGAGACGCCTGGCTGGCGATGTCGGCAGCACCTGGTTACCGTTACGCACGAACAGCGATCGATTCAGTCGCTTTTCGAGGGTCGCGATATGCCTGCTAATCGTCGGCTGAGAAACACTTAACTCGGCTGCGGCGCGGGTAAAGCTTTGCTGGCGAACAACGGTTTCAAGCACCAGCAACGCGTTGAGTGACCCGGCAATGTTCCTGAATCGATAAGTCATAGATAAAAGCTATCCTGACGATACTTATTTGGGATTTGAGCAGAGCTTATAGACATGCCAACATTGGCGCAATCCTGGCAATTACAGCAGATGCCATGAATGCTCGAGGCAACGCATCTGCTGCGATCGTTTTTCCACCGGCAAGAGAATCATGTCATGGCCGCTATCAATCCGAAAAACACCCGGCGAAAATGGAACTTCCAGCCCGACCTGGCCGATCAGCTGGCGCCGTTCTACCACTGGCCCCCCAGGCTCATGCAGACGCTGCGCTACATCGCCGCAAGCTGGAGCCCGACGGGGGTGCGTTGTTACATCCTCGCGTGGTCGGTGCTGGCCTGGTTTTACCTGTCACCCGCGCTGGAACGCTGCCGGGAATTCAAACTCGACTGGATTGCCCAGATCTGGGGGCGGAACCTGTTCATCATGCTGCTGATAACCGGCGGGCTACACCTCTATTTCTACCGGTTTCGAGGACAAGGAGACGAGGAACACTATGACCTGCGACCGCTGGTGAAGAACTCCCGGCTGTTCCTGTTCAACGACCAGGTGCGCGACAACATGTTCTGGGTGCTCACCAGCGCGGTCGGCGTCTGCAGCGCCTATGAAGTGCTGATGATGTATGCCTATGCCAACGGCTTTGCGCCGCTCATGCAATACAGCGACAATCCGCTGTGGTTTATCTTCCTGCTGTTCGTAATTCCATGGTGGGCCGGACTGCACTTCTACTGCCAGCATCGCCTGTTACATACCCCATGGCTGTACCGGGTCGCGCACAGCTGGCATCACAAGAATTCCAATACCGGTCCCTGGTCCGGGGCCGCCATGCACCCGCTCGAACACGTGGTCTGGCTGAGTTCCGTGCTGGTGTTTTTGCTGGTGCTGTCGCACCCGATGCACATGATATTTCTGCTGCAGTTGCACATGATCTCCGCGTCGACATCGCACAGCGGATATGAAAACCTGCGCCTCGGCAAGCGTTTCGGGTTTCGCCTGGGTGATTTCTTTCACCAGCTCCATCACCGTTACTGCGACTGCAATTACGGTACTTTCGAGACGCCCTGGGATCAGTGGCTGGATACCTACCACGACGGCACCGCTGCGGGTGAGGCCTGGATGAAGCAGCGCAGGCGCGACCTGGCGCAACAGCAACAGGGGTGAAGGCAGCCGCTGCGGCGAAGTACAGTTCTGCAGCGATTTAACTGCGTGGTTCGGAGGCGAGTTTGGTCACCGCGGCGGTGATTTCGGCGTTCGCGAAAGGCTTGGTCATGAACAGGTCGGCGCCGCACTCGAGCGCGGTTTCGCGGTCGATGCGCTGTCCCTTGGCGGTCAGCATCAGCACCGGCAGGTTTGCACCCTTCGGGTTGGAGCGCAACTGTCGCAGGACTTCATAACCATCGAGCTTGGGCAGCATCAGGTCGAGCACCAGCACGTCGGGTTGTTGCTCGAGCGCAGATTCCAGCGCCTGTTGACCATCCGTGGCCACGCTAATCTCGAAACCCGCTCGCTCCAGCAAAAAGCTGAGCGATTCGACTATATTGGGTTCGTCTTCAGCAAGCAGCACGGTCATGCTCATGATGGCAACACGTCATTTTTTCGATCCGATGATTAGACACCATCCCCGCAGGCACCGCAACTGTCCAGTTACTGGCGGGTCACTGCAACCCCGAAACATTGGCCAGGGTCAGTAAATTGTTTACAACTTAACCGATTGCAGCAGGCACGAATTGACAAAAATGGCGGCTGCAAATGGCAAGGTGCTTGCCTATTTCACGGTATTGGCTACTTTGGCGTAAGAAACCACTTATTGCAGTGCAGCATTTTCCGGCCCCGCCGAATCCGAAGCAAAGTCATAGATGCGGCACCGCCAAGTTCAAGGAGTAAAGCATGACCCATGAGGCGCCCGACGCTGACCTCACACTGGCACTGAATACCACGCTCGAGCGCGAGTTCGTTTCGCCGCTGACGTCGATTCGCGGCGCCCTGGAAATCATCCGCGACTTCGACGACCTGTCGCCGCAACAGCGCAGCCGTTTCCTCGACAACGCGCTGGCCGATTGCGAGCGCCTCGAACAGGGTATCGAGCAACTTGCCGCTACCGTGTATGCCGCCGGTGACCGCAAGCAAGCAGACCAGCCGGATACTGACAGCTCGCAGGCCGATTCCGAGTATGCCCGGCGAATTCACTTCGACCGCGAGTTACAAATCGTCGAGGTCGATTTCAGCGAGTTCGAGTTCAGCAGTTCGCAGATCGTCAATGACTTCTACGACCTGCTCGATCGAATGATCGAACACAGCGGTGAACGCTGGTACATCGTCGTCAACTACCACAAGTGCAGCATCTGGCCGGAAGCCTGGGTGGCGTTCGCGCACCGCGGCAAAAAGGTCAACGTCAGCTATTCCCTCGGAACGGTGCGTTACGTCGACGCGAGCAAGACCGATGATGCTGCGTTCCTGCCTGCCGACCCCGAGCTGTATCACTCGCGCGACGCGGCGTTGGCCGCGATCGCGGCCCTGCGACAGTCAGCGCGGCCGGGCTAGCCGTTCGCGGTGTCGGGCGCCGCGTAGTGGGCGAGGCGCAAACGGAAGAAGCTGGTTTCATCGGCGGCAAATTCGAGCGTAAGGTCACCGCCCATGGCGCGCGCCAAAGTGCGACTGATGGAAAGGCCCAGGCCCGCGCCGTGATCCAGGTTACTGCGGTGGCCGCGGCTGAACTTGTCGAATATGGTTGCCGCCTCCTCGCGTTTTACCCCACCGCCGTTATCGGCGATGTCGATCAACAGAGAGGTTCCATCGGAATGGCTGCGCACAACGATACGCGGTTTTGCCGAGGTGTTGTACTTGATCGAATTTGAAATCAGGTTGATGAGGATCTGCTGCATGCGATCCTCGTTGGCCTGAACCCAGGCCGGCCCGGGGTCGAGTTGACGCTGCACATCCACCTGTTTCTCGCGGATCAGGCCGTCCAGGGTGTCGACGGCCGCCTCGATCACGCCGTCGGCGTCGACGCTGCCAAGCGGCATGTCCAGGATGCCCGCCTCGAGTCGGCTCATGTCGAGAATTTCATCAAGCAATCGTGTCAGTCGCTGACTTTCCTCGTGAATGATCGAGACAAAGCGTTGCCGTTCCGCTTCGGTAACCGTCTCCGGACTCAACAGGATCTCGGAAAAAGATCGAATCGAGGTCATCGGGGTGCGCAGTTCATGGCTCACCTGGCTCAGAAATTCGTCTTTCTGCAGATCCAGCTGGCGCAATTGCTGGTTGGCCCTGCGCAACTCGTCAGTCATCATCTCCAGTTCCAGGGACTTGGTCGACAGTTCGCGCGAGGTCTCCATGAGGCGCTGGGTTTCGTCGGCGATATCGATCAACTCGGTCATGCTGATGCTGCCGCGACCGGCGACCCGGGCTACCATCGCATGCGCCGACGCCGCGCCGACGTTACCTGCCAGCACGCGCTCGAGCTGGACGATCATCGCATCGGTTGGCCGCGGTAGTCCGCTGGCAATCCCCTGCTCGAAAGCCATGGTATCGAACAGCCGGCGCGCCGGCTCGGTGCCGAGAATTCGCTG
>Ga0316195_10000132_pt1 | contig 24215 bp, 19 predicted proteins | sample Phised1_MG_FD_204937 | JGI IMG/M metagenome (GOLD analysis project Ga0316195, IMG submission 204937) | Coastal sediment microbial communities from Maine, United States - Phippsburg sediment 1 | ecosystem: Environmental > Aquatic > Marine > Coastal > Sediment | place: USA: Maine | collected...
GGATACAGTGCCGCAGTATACGCAGCAAGAGCAGGCCTTAACCCGGTTTTGATTACCGGAGTTGAACAAGGCGGACAGCTGATGACCACCACCGAGGTGGATAACTGGCCTGGCGACGTGGAAGGCCTGATGGGCCCTGCCCTGATGGACCGCATGCGGGCCCATGCAGAGCGCTTTGACACCGAAATTGTGGTTGACCATATCAACAAGGCAGAGCTGGGCCAGCGTCCGTTCCTGCTACACGGTGATAATGGCAGCTACAGCTGTGATGCCTTGATCATTTGCACCGGCTCCACTGCCCGCTACCTGGGACTTGAATCCGAGGAAGCTTTCAAGGGCAAGGGCGTTTCGGCCTGCGCCACCTGTGACGGTTTCTTCTACCGTGGCCAGGAAGTCGCCGTTATCGGCGGCGGCAATACTGCCGTGGAAGAAGCCCTTTACCTGTCCAACCTGGCCTCCAAAGTCACCCTGGTTCACCGACGGGATTCACTGCGGGCCGAGAAGATCATGCAGGACAAGCTGTTCGAGAAAACTCGCGATGGCGGGAATGTAGAGATTCTCTGGCACCAGACCCTGGACGAAGTACTTGGCGACGAGACCGGCGTCACCGGCATGCGAGTGCGCTCCACCAAGGATGACAGTACTCGTGACATCGCCCTGACCGGGGTATTCATCGCAATCGGACACACCCCGAACACCGGCCTGTTCGAGGGACAGCTGGAGATGGATCACGGCTACCTGAAGGTGCAATCCGGCCTGGCCGGCAATGCCACCCAAACCAGTATTCCTGGCGTGTTTGCCGCGGGCGATGTAGCCGACCAGGTTTACAAGCAAGCGGTTACGTCCGCTGGAACCGGCTGCATGGCCGCCCTGGATGCCGACCGATACCTGGAAGACCTGGCCAGCGGCGAATAGATTCAGTAATGCCCGCTCAGACAAGAATACTGGCAGGCATTAACGAGCTATCGGCCAGCAGCTGGGATGCGCTGGCCGGTACTGACCACCCTTTTACCCGGCATGCCTACCTGGGTGCCCTGGAACAAAGCGGGTGTGTGGGACCAGGTACCGGCTGGGAACCCAGTCACGTCGTCCTGGAAGACAACGGCAGTCTGCTGGGCGCCATGCCTCTGTACCTGAAGAGCGACTCATGGGGCGAATTCGTCTTCGACCAGGGATGGGCCCAGGCCTATCAAGAGGCCGGCGTCCCCTATTACCCGAAACTTGTGGGGGCGATCCCGTTCACCCCGGTCAGCGGCCCACGGCTCTTAAGCCCGCGCCACTCTCCCGGCATTCAGCAGGCCTTGCTGGAAGCCGCCCAGGAGCTTGCCCAGCAGCGACAGGCATCGTCAATTCACGTCCTGTTCCCTGATGGCGAGGCGCTGGAGTCTCTGAAGCGCAAGGGCTGGCTGCTGCGAAAGGACTGCCAGTTCCACTGGTTCAACCGGGGTTACGAGAGCTTCGATCACTACCTGGAGAGCTTTTCCTCCAAGCGTCGCAAGACAACCCGCCGAGAGCGCCGAAAAGTTACCGAGCAAGGCATCCACTTCGATCACCTGGTGGGCAGCGAAATCAGCGAGCGAGACTGGGATTTTCTCTACCGCTGCTATGCCTCTACGTTCCTTTGCCGGGGCCGGCATCCGTACATGAATCCTGACTTCTTTCGCAGTCTGTGCGCCAACATGGGGGACAGCCTGCTGGCGATACGTGCAAGTCATGGGGAGCAAGGTGTCGCGGCCGCCATCTTCTTCGTCTCCAGCGACACCTTGTACGGGCGTTACTGGGGCAGCATTGCCGAGGTGGACAGCCTGCATTTTGAAACCTGCTATTACCAGGGCATCGAGCTATGCATCAAGCGTGGCCTGAAACGATTTGATCCGGGCACCCAGGGCGAGCACAAGCTGACCCGCGGCTTCGACCCGGTGTTTTCCTGGTCCGGGCACTGGATAGCCCACCCGGGCTTTCGCCAGGCGATCGCCAATTACCTTGCCAGGGAAGCGGCCCATATCGATGGCTACCAGGAAGCGGCCCGGGAACTGCTACCTTTCCGACAGGACAAACAAAAGGATCCCGGCCAATGATCCCCTGGCTGGATCCGGAGGAGCTTTGGTTTCCTCACCCATCCACGGCCCTGGACCAACCGCCCGGATTACTGGCCGCAGGGGGCGACCTGTCTCCCGAGCGACTGCTCAAAGCCTATTCAATGGGCATCTTTCCCTGGTACGAAGACCAGCAACCCATACTTTGGTGGAGTCCGGACCCGAGAGCCGTGCTCTTCCCCGCTGAATTCCGCTTGCGCCGCAGCTTGCGCAAAATCCTGCGAAACAAGCCATTCACGGTAAGTTTTGATAAAAATTTTGCCGGGGTAATCCAGGCTTGCTCGCTGCCCCGCAGTTACAGCGAAGAAACCTGGATCACCCGGGAAATGGCGGCTGCGTACCAGGTTTTACACGAGGCCGGGCATGCCCACTCCCTGGAGGTGTGGCACGACGACTCACTGGTGGGAGGACTCTACGGGGTTGCCCTGGGCAAGGTCTTTTTTGGTGAATCCATGTTCAGCACCCAACGGGACGCCTCGAAAATAGCCCTGTGCGCCCTCGCCCGTCACCTTGAAAACTCGGGCTTCGAGCTACTGGATTGCCAAATGCACAGTACCCATCTGGAATTCATGGGCAGCAGGAGCATTCCAAGAGAGGATTTTCTAAAGCTTCTGGAATGCCATACCGGCGGGTTACCCAGGGGTGAAAAATGGCGCGAAATGGATACAGACCTGAGCTACCTGGCCGACTGGCAACCAGGTGCCAGTGACAATCCCAAATTGCAATAAGCTCGAACTTTATGCACAATTCGCGCCCTCATTGATATTCAGGTCTAGATAACTCGTGGCGAAAGAAGAAGCAATCCAAATGGAAGGGACTGTCATCGACACTCTGCCCAACACCACGTTCCGCGTAGAACTGGAAAACGGCCACGTCGTTACTGCCCACATTTCCGGAAAGATGCGCAAGCATTACATCCGCATCCTCACCGGTGACAAGGTCACTGTCGAGCTGACCCCTTACGATCTGAGCAAGGGTCGAATCACCTACCGCGGTCGCTAATTCCCCTGACCGCCCCGGGGCGGTTTCGCTGACCCCACTGCCGGCTAATCAATCATCTCGGCTTTTTGCTCGGATTCAAGCAGCGGTGTGACACTCAACACCAGGTCCCCGGCCTCACCGACCGATACGGTGACATGTCCACCGTTGACCAGTTCACCAAATAACAATTCCTCGGCCAGTGCCTTGCGCACATGCTCCTTGATGACCCTTGACATTGGCCGGGCGCCCATCAGCGGGTCATAGCCCTTCTTGGCAATCCACGCCCGGGCTTCTTCGCTCAGGGTGATGGTGACGTTTCTCTGCTCGAGGGTAGCCTCCAACTCAACGATCAACTTGTCCACCACCCGGGCAATCGTTTCCTCTTCGAGTGGCTTGAAGTGGATGACCGCATCCAGTCTATTTCGGAATTCAGGGGAGAATAATTTCTTGATCGCCCCCATGCCATCACTGGCATGGTCCTGCTTGGTAAACCCGATAGACGTGCGGCTCATCTCCTCGGCACCGGCATTGGTAGTCATTACCAGGATCACATTGCGAAAATCTGCCTTTCTGCCGTTGTTATCGGTCAGGTGGCCGTGATCCATGACCTGCAGCAACAGGTTGAACACCTCGGGGTGCGCCTTTTCAATTTCATCGAGCAACACCACGCTATGGGGGTGCTTGGTTACCGCCTCGGTAAGCAGGCCGCCCTGGTCGAATCCTACATACCCGGGAGGGGCACCAATCAGGCGCGAGACGGTGTGCCGTTCCATGTATTCGGACATATCAAAGCGAATCAATTCAATACCCAGGATATGCGCCAACTGGCGGGTGACCTCGGTCTTGCCAACGCCCGTGGGTCCGGCAAACAGGAAAGACCCTACCGGTCTTTCCTGCTCACCCAGTCCAGAGCGCGACATCTTGATTGCCGAGGACAAGGTGTCTATGGCCTCATCCTGGCCATAGATAACCAGTCGCAAATCCCTGGGCAAGGTGCGCAGCACATCCCGGTCAGAGGCGGACACACTGTTTGCGGGAATTCGAGCGATCTTGGCGACCACCTCTTCCACCAACTCAACACCCACCACGGTATTGCGCTCACTTTCGGGCTTCAGGCGCACGCTTGCGCCGGCCTCGTCAATCACATCAATGGCCTTGTCGGGCAAGTGCCTGTCATTAATGTGTCGAGCCGCCAACTCGGCCGCTGCCCGCAGGCCTTCATCGGTATAGGTAACACCGTGGTGTTCCTCGAAACGGCTCTGCAGCCCTTTCAATATCTGGTAGGTCTCCTCGATGGAGGGTTCTAGCACCTCGACCTTCTGGAATCGCCGGGCCAATGCATGGTCTTTCTCGAAAATACCCCTGAACTCATCAAAGGTGGTCGAGCCGATACAGCGAAGCTCTCCATTGGCCAATACCGGCTTGATCAGGTTGGAGGCATCCATGACACCACCCGAGGCGGCACCGGCGCCGATGACCGTGTGAATCTCATCAATGAACAGGATCGCCGAGGGATCCTGCTTGAGTTCGGCAAGCAAGTCCTTGAGACGTTTTTCAAAATCGCCGCGGTACTTGGTGCCGGCAACCAGGGCACCCATGTCCAGGGCGTAAACGGTTGCGTCGCGCAGAATCTCGGGGACTTCGGACTCAACAATGCGTCTTGCAAGGCCTTCAGCCAGGGCAGTCTTGCCCACGCCGGCATCGCCCACGTACAGGGGATTATTCTTGCGCCGCCGGCAAAGGATCTGCACCGTGCGCTCAACCTCCAGATCCCGTCCGATCAACGGATCAATGCGCCCTTCCTTCGCCCTGGCGTTCAGGTTTGTGGCGTATTTGTCCAGCGCACTGCTTTCAGCCTCTGCAGAGGCGCCTTCCGGGTTCTCGACCTCCTCGGCCTGCTCTTCCGTCCTGGCCAGTCCATGGGAAATATAATTCACCACATCCAGCCGGGAGACTCCGTGCAAACTCAACAGGTAACAGGCCTGGGACTGCTTTTCACCAAATATCGCCACCAACACGTTAACGCCGGTGACTTCTTTTTTGCCGCTGGACTGAACGTGAAATACCGCTCGCTGAAGCACACGCTGGAATCCAAGCGTTGGCTGAACCTCGCGCTCAACGCCACTGTCCACATCCTCTGACAATCTGGGCGTGTTCTCGTCAATAAACTCTTCCAGGTCTTTGGCGAGCCTATCCAGCTTGGCGCCGCAGGAGCCGAGAATCTCGACCACCTTGGGGGCGCCTAGCAAGGCGAGCAACAAATGCTCTACCGTAATGAATTCGTGGCGATCATCCCGGGCTCGACCAAACGCATCGTTCAGGCAGAACTCCAGTTCGCTGCTTAACATACTCATGACTCTTCCAGTGTGCACATGAGGGGGTGCTGGTGTTCACGGGAAAAGCTGTTCACCTGGGCAACCTTGGTCTCAGCAATTTCGTACGTAAACACACCACAAATTCCCTTCCCGCGGGTGTGAACCTCAAGCATGATTCTCGTGGCCGATGTCCTGTCCAGAGAAAAGATGCTTTCCAATACCTGTACCACGAACTCCATGGGCGTGTAGTCGTCATTTAACAGAACGACCTGGTACATGGGAGGCCGCTTCAGCTTGGGCTGCGCCTCTTCCACCGCTATCCCGCGGTCGGGTTGATTACTCTGCTCTGACATACTCGATCTTTTAAACCAATTTCAGGGGGTTATATGCGTGGCGCCCGGGGTATGCCAACCGAAGCTCCAAAATCCGGGATTCGGGGTCACCGCGATAGCGTCTGTACCTAACCTATAGTAAGGCCAAGTCGGGCGAACACAAGTCACCCAATGGGCAAAAACGGGTGGTGACCCGACAGGGCTAGTTTTCGCCGTAGCTGAACACCCCGTCCCAATCGTCTCCGGGGGGCTGGTTGCGATAATGAGCCAGCCGATCCAGGTAGATTTGGAAAATTTTTCGTTGCCGGTAGGTCTGGTGCAACAGATAGAACTCTTTCTCCGCGACCTCCCAGTCGCCGGCACGATACAAACGCAGGGCTTCATGATAGCGACGCAACATGGCACGGGTTTCCGGATCAAGGCCATTGCGGGGCCCCAGGGGTTCGTAGATCGCCACGGGCTTGTCCTTGCCCCTTACCCGTACACGGTCCAATTCCAGGAAGGTAAAGTCAGGCACGGCATTTCGGGTCACCTCCCCCACCGCCACGGTCACCCCGTAGGTCTTGGTCAGACCTTCGATCCGAGCGCCCAGGTTGACCGAATCCCCCATAACCGTATAAGCCATACGGAATTCAGATCCCATGTTCCCTACGCGCATCATGCCGGTGTTGATGCCAATACCGATGCGAATTCCCGGCCAGCCTCGCTTGGCGAATTCCGGGAGCAACTCCTGCAGGGCGCCCTGCATCTCTATCGCCGCAAGCAGTGCGTTGCGGGCGTGATTCTCATCTTCCAGGGGCGCTCCCCAGAAGGCCATGATGGCGTCACCCATATACTTGTCAATGGTTCCCCGGTGCCGATGGATGACCTTGGTCATCGGAGTAAGAAACTCGTTCATCAATTGACTCAATTCACGGGGCGCCAGGGTTTCAGCGATGCTGGTAAATCCCCGGACATCGGAAAACAATACAGTCATCTCCCGACTGTCACTGCTCATGTCGAACTGGGAGGGGTTCTGCCCCATCTCCACCACCAGTTCAGGCGGAACATACTGGCCAAAGAGGTTGGACAACGCGCGCCGTCCGCGGGCTTCAACAAAATAGCCATAGACCATATGCGCTACGTACATTGCAAAGGCATACAACAGGGGCGTTGCCAGCGGAACGACCATACCGGCCTGGGTCCACATTGCCAGGTTGAAGCCACAAATCGCCCCCAGCAGTCCCAGGGAGAACCCGATGGATGCCACTACCGAGGCCCTGGCCAGTACCGGCGTCATCAGCAATGCGATTAGCAACAGGGTGACTAACTCTATTCCCCGGACATAGAAGGGGTGCTGCAACATCCTTTCATCCAGGATGCCTGACACAATATTCGCGTGAATCTCCACCCCGGTATAACGATCACCAACCGGCGTCGTGCGCAGATCATGCAGGCCGGGGGCACTGGTGCCAATCAGCACTATGGCGTCTTTCAGGGGGTACTTGGGTGCCGTGCCGTTGAACACATCCAGCGCGGAAACATAGGGAAAACTGCCAAGGGGACCGCGGTAGGGAACCAATACTGCTGCCTCGGCGTCCATGGGTACTTTCCGGTCACTTACCCACAACCATTCAAGGTCCAGTCCATCCCTGGGACCGTTGGCGCCGGAATGAAACTCAAAACGCAATGGCGGGCGTTCCAGTGCGGCCCGGGCCACAGCCAGGCCCAGGGATTCGTATATAGCACCCTGGTATTGCTGGAGTAATGGAACCCGGCGGTAAACACCATCCTTGTCCAGGGTAGCGTTCTCGAAAAACCCCGCATAAGGCACTGCAGCCTGTAACTCCGCCAGGTTTCCGGTGTAGGCAAGCGCCTCGATAAACGGAATGCTGGTTTCTTGCTGGGCGGCCGAAATCAGCGGTGGCGGCAGTTCACCCGCCAGTACATCAGACCCGGTGTCCCCGGCGTGTCGAAAAACAAAACCCAGGACTATATTCCGTCCCCACAATGCCTCGGCGAAGATCCGGTCGGTCTCCAGCGCGGGGCGCAATTCTTTCAAGCGCTTGCGCAATTCCGGAGATTGCCCGAAGGACCCGGCCTCGATTTCATCAAGTAATTGAGCCCCGGAATTTCGGTCCCGCTCCGGAAACACCATATCCCAGCCCAAGACCCGGATTCCGTAGTCATCAAACAAACGCGTAACCAGGTCTGCGAGCACTGAACGCGGCCATGGCCACTGCCCCAGTTCCACGATGCTGCGTTCGTCCAGGTCCACGATCACGATCCGGTCATCCACCGTACCGGGCATGGTGACCCTGACTCTCAGGTCGTAAGCCAGGTCTTCAAGATGCTGGAAAGCCGGGATCGGCCAGTTTCCGCGCAAATTGAAAAAGAACGGAAGGAACAGCACCAGGCTGATGAGAATCCGAATCCAGACACGTGAAGTCAAAAAATTCCTCTTTTTTTACAGTGCGTTCAGAAAATTTCTTGAAGTTTAACCTAACGGGAGCAACATGAAAGACGTGTAAGGGGAAATACGCTTGTGACTGCCCTCGAAACCCCCTTATTATGTGTGTGGGACGCCTTTTGGGACTACCAGGATTAATAGAACATCTGATATATGGGTATAAGTCAAAAAATTAAAGAATTCAGCCAGTTACCGACAGATCGAATGCTGACGCAAAGTCTTGCACTTCTCCCGGGAGCAGTGGCGGGCGTGTTGGCTGTCGCAATCGGCTGGCAGATGACCCGACTGGTGTGGGTTTTCGCCCCGTACCCAGAACCGGAAACCGCCGCCTTGAAACCGCTTTCCAGGGTTCCCAGCCAGGCTTCACTGAACTCCGTGAACGAGGCAGAAATAGACCGTCTCGTAAATGCTCACCTTTTCGGTGAGGTCAGCAAACAAAGCCAGGAAGAGCTACAGCAGGCCCAGGAGATCATGGATCCCACGGCCGCTCCCGACACGACCTTGAGTCTTGAGTTGCTTGGAACCATTGCATCGGATCTCGTCGAGGAATCCTTCGCACTGATTCACGAACGCGGCAAAGACACCAAGGTTTTTGCCATCGGAGACAGCGTTACCCGAGGAACACGCCTGCACGGTGTATATACTGACCGGGTGCTGCTGGACCGTGGCGGACGACTCGAGGCGCTGCGCCTGCCCAAGGAAGAAACAGGCGGTGCAAAGGTCAGCGGCTCGCGAGGTGCGAGCAGAACCAAGAGTAGCAGCAGGCTAAGTAGTCCAACCGTAGCGAATGTTATCGCCGATAACGTGACAAAACTGACTGACGTGATGCGCCCGCAACCAGTATTTGCGGATGGACAACAGCGTGGTTACCGACTGTATCCTGGAAAGGACCGCCGCACTTTCGCTGCGCTGGGGCTCAGACCAGGCGACCTGGTAACAGAGATCAACGGAACGGCACTGAACGACCCCGCCTCTGGAATGGAAGTATTCCAGTCCATAGGCGAAGCAACTTCGGTGACCGTCACAATCGAACGAAATGGACAACCAGAGGTCCTGGTCCTGGATACCGCAGTTCTAGCGGGCGTGGATGAGGAATAGCTGGCTTCGGACAGGCCAAGAGTAATCAGAACCCATGATCAAACATATCAATAAACATCGGACTCGGGGCATTCGCCATCTTCTAACGCCATTACTGCTTGGATTGCTCGGCAGCGTGATCGTGGCAGGCAGCTTGCCAGGCATTGCATCGGCGCAACAAGCGGCGATCACGCCCAATTATCGCAATGTTGATATCGGTACAGTGATCGAAGCGGTAAGCGCTGTAACCGGCAAGAACTTTATTGTGGACCCCCGGGTTAAGGCTAACGTGACCATGGTCTCCAATACGGCCTTGTCCTCGGAAGCGTTTTACGAGGCGTTTCTCTCGATCTTGCAGGTATACGGTTATGTAGCGCTGCCCGCTGGCGATGTCATCAAGATTCTTCCCGATGCCAATGCACGTTCGATGCCCGCCCTGGACCTGACAAACATCAGTGGCGCAGGCGGCGATGAAATCGTTACCCAGGTAGTCAGCGTAAAAAATGTACAGGCCGCGCAACTGGTGCCGATCCTGCGCCCGCTTATACCCCAGTACGGGCACATGGCGGCGCATCCCGCTTCCAACATGCTGATCATTTCCGATCGTTCCGCCAATGTGAAACGTATGGTGCGAATCATTCAACGCATCGACAGCGCGGGAGACGATGACGTACAGGTACTAACACTTGAACATGCATCTGCCGGCGAAGTGGTCCGGGTACTGACCTCTTTGCTTCAGGCAAGTGGTCCCGAGGCTGCCCAGATCAATATGGTGGCGGACGAGCGCACCAACTCTGTGCTGGTCAGTGGAGACAGAAGCGCCCGCTTGAAACTCCAGAGCCTGATCGCCCACCTGGATACCCCGCTTGAAGACGTGGGAAACACCCGGGTTCGCTACCTGAATTATTCGAATGCGGTAGAGCTGGCGACCAAGCTCAGTGAGCAGATAACCGGTGCAACGCGATCTGGGGCAGCGGGTGGACCGGGCGCTCCCGGATCAGCGCCGAGGCAGAACGACAGCGGCATCATTATCTGGGCCGAGGAAGAAACCAATGCCCTGGTTATAACGGCTCCGCCAAAACCCATGCGCACCCTGATGTCCATCGTGGACAAGCTGGATATTCAGCGGGCACAGGTATCAGTGGAAGCCATACTGGTTGCTATGCAGTTCGACAAGGCCGCGGAACTGGGTGTGACCTGGGCCATCGGCAATGAGAATTCCGGCGCCATGGCAACCCGTTTCAGTAACACCGCCCCTGGCGTGGTGGATTTACTGGCAGCCTCAGGCAGTGGCGACGCAGGTGCCGCACTAGGCGCGCTTGGATCAGGTGTCAGCTTGGGACTGGGAAGCCTCAGCGACTCGGGAACGAATTTCGCGGTACTGCTGAAGGCCCTGTCCTCGGACTCCGATTCCAACATCATTTCCACCCCTTCTGTCATCACCCTGGATAACGAGGAAGCAGAAATCCGCGTCGCCCAGGAAGTGCCCTTCCGTACCGGTCAGTTCACCAATACCGGCGGCACGGCCGGACTGGTGAACCCGTTCACAACCATTGAACGCAAGGACGTCGGTATCGTGCTGAAGATCACCCCGCAAATCAACGAGGGTGACATGGTGATGCTGAAAATTGACCAGGAAGCCTCTGACATTGCACAAAGCGTTGAAGGCGCATCAGATCTGATTACCAACAAGCGTTCTATCCACACCAGTGTACTGGTCCAGGATGGCGGCATTGTTGTACTGGGCGGACTTACCCAGAACACCCTCACCGAGACTGAGCAGCGCGTGCCGATACTCGGATCCATTCCCCTGGTTGGAGAATTTTTCCGTTCGCGTACAACCGCCAACAACAAGAACAACCTGATGGTATTTATCCATCCGACGATCCTGCGGGATGCGAGCCAATACGCGACGGAAACCGACGCCAAGTACCGCATGATCCGGAGCCTGCAGTCGGAACAGAATCCTGACATAAGCCTGATGCCAAATCAGCAGCGCCCCACCCTGCCTGAACTGGACATCCTGGGCAGCGTGAAACCATCAGGCGAGCCTGATGGGGTCCAGTAAGACGATGGAATCCACTAGCCAGGAACAGGTCATTGGCGCTATCGATGAACCCTCAACCCAAGGGGTTAGCCGTCGCCTGCCCTTCACCTTTGCAAAGCGCCATGGAGTGCTCGTCCAGGAAACTCCGGACGGGCAACTACTGGCCTTGCATCGACCGGGTATTGCGCCACGAGCACTGGCCGAATTAAGACGCTATTTTAATCGCCCGTTTGAACTGAAGACCGTCACCGCCGAACATTTCGACACCCTGTTGCAGGAGGCCTACGAGGCCGGTTCCAGCCAGGCCATGGAAATGATGGAAGGACTGGATGCGGATACCGACCTGTTCAGCGTGGCCCAGGCGTTACCCGAGCCGTCGGATCTGCTGGAAAGCGACGATGACGCGCCTATCATTCGTTTGATCAATGCAATCCTTACCCAGGCGGTAAAGGAAGACGCATCGGACATTCACATCGAGCCTTTTGAGAACCGACTTGTAGTCAGGTTCAGGGTAGATGGTGTACTTCGCGAGGTACTGCAGTCCCGTCGCGCCGTGGCACCCCTGGTGGTTTCCCGAATCAAGGTGATGTCCAAGCTTGATATTGCCGAGAAACGCTTGCCACAGGATGGACGCATCTCATTGAGAATCGCCGGTCGGGCAGTGGATGTCCGTGTCTCCACCCTGCCCTCGGGACACGGCGAACGCGTCGTGCTGCGACTGCTGGACAAGCAGGCTGGACGCTTGGACCTGGAACAACTTGGCATGCGCACCGATGCCATGCGAACCATTGATAATCTGATCCACAAGCCTCACGGCATCATCCTGGTGACCGGCCCAACCGGCTCAGGTAAGACCACTACCCTGTATGCTGCGCTGTCACGAATCAATGACAACAGCCGCAACATCATGACGGTCGAAGACCCCATCGAGTATTACATCGACGGCATCGGTCAGACCCAGGTCAACACCAAGGTGGACATGACCTTCGCACGAGGATTACGGGCCATTCTCCGCCAGGATCCGGATGTGGTGATGGTGGGTGAGATTCGTGACCTGGAGACAGCAGAGATTGCGATTCGCGCCAGTCTCACCGGTCACCTTGTGCTGTCCACACTGCATACCAATACGGCGGTGGGTGCAATCACCCGCCTGCGGGACATGGGCGTTGAGCCCTTCCTGCTTTCCTCCAGTCTCCTGGGCGTGCTGGCGCAGCGACTGGTTCGTCGCCTGGATTCGAGCAAGGTACCATTTGTCGCTGGCGAATATGAATGTCAGTTGCTCGGTGCTGACATCAACCATCCGCCAACCCTCTACAAGCCTGGTATAGGCGATGGAGTGGATGGTAATGGCTACCGGGGTCGTTCAGGAATCTATGAACTGGTCTCCCTGGACGATCACATGCGCACCTTGATTCATGACGGTGCCAGCGAGCAAGAACTGGAGCGTTATGCCAGGATTCACTCACCAGGGCTTCGTGACGACGGGGTTGAAAAAGTGCTGTCTGGCCAGACTTCAATTGAAGAACTACTCCGGGTTACCCGTAGCGACTAATGGGTGCATTTGACTACAAGGCCATCGACAAAAACGGTCGCGAACAGCGTGGCCTGATCGAGGGCGATACTGCCCGTCAAGTACGACAGTTACTGCGCGAACGCGGCTTACTGCCGGTTGATGTCTCCGAAGTTACCCAGGACGGCCCCAGGCGGATCCGGCGCATAGGCGTTAGCAAGAACATCAATGCCAACGACCTGGCACTGGTAACACGACAGCTTGCCACCCTGGTGCGTTCCGGACTACCTCTGGAAGAAGCCCTGAAGGCGGTGAGTGAACAAAACGACCGGCCCAAGGTGCAAAGTGTCCTGATGGGTGTTCGCTCGAAAGTCATGGAAGGCCACACACTGGCCAGTGGTTTCGCGGACTTCCCGCATGCGTTTCCCGAGATTTACCGTGCGACGGTGGCCGCAGGAGAGCAGTCAGGGCACCTGGACGAGATTCTGGAGAGGCTTGCTGACTACACGGAGAACCGACAGGTAACTCGGCAAAAAGTCAGGGGCGCACTGGTTTACCCCATTATCCTTACCGTATTTTCCATCCTGATCGTCTCATTTTTGCTGGCCTTCGTAGTCCCAAAGGTCGTGGATGTGTACGCCAGCAGTGGCCAGATCCTGCCGCTGATGACCAGGGTCTTGATTACCAGTAGTGATTTCGTCGTAGCATGGTGGCCGCTGTTGGTGCTGGGAACCGTCGCGACGTTTTTTGGCCTTCGAGCTTACCTGAGCCAGCCAGGACCGAAGCGCGGCTTTCATCTCTTGCAATTGCGACTACCTCTGATCGGCAAGCTTGTACAGGGCCTGAACACGGCAAGACTCACTCGCACCTTAAGCATCCTTGCCGCCAGCGGTGTGCCGGTGCTGGACGCTTTCAGAATCGCCGGTGAAGTTGTCAGCAATATCCCCATGAAGGAAGCCGTGGAAGCGGCGGCGGCCAGGGTTCGTGAAGGCGCGGCGATCGGCCGTTCCCTGGCGGTCAGCAAGTTGTTCCCGCCCATGACCCTGCACCTGATATCAAGTGGTGAGGCCAGTGGTGAACTGGAGATTATGCTAGAGCGCGCCGCCATCAACCAGGAGCGGGAGATGGACAGCATCATTGGTGCATTGTTGAATACTCTGCAACCTCTGCTCACTATTCTCATGGGTGTAGTCGTGCTGTTTATCGTCATGGCAATGCTCATGCCGTTATTCCAGTTCAACCAGTTGATCGGCTAGGGAGTCTCCCTGGACACAGCTTGCCCCCTTGCGCTTGCGCGCGCACTTTCGTATATATTCCAAACTGATTAAACTCTCGCCCGGGCCCCTGGTCAGTGACAAGAGAACTTTTCGCTGACCCGTCGAAAAAAAGGAAAAAATAGCGCCCAGGAATAACAGGATACCCATGAATACCGCGATGCGCGCAGATCCTTATGACCCAGGCGACACCGATTATGAATAACACCTTGAACCGCAAGTGGCTGGTGAAAGCCCGACCCACAGGAAAAATTAGCGAATCTGATTTTCTATTCGTGGACGCCCCGGTTCCTGAACCAGAAGACGGAGAGTTCCTGGTCAAAGTCATGTACCTGTCGGCCACGCCGGCACTGCGCCGTCATCTCAGGGCCACCGATATCGGCGAGGGACGGATAAACACCGGAGATGTCATGCCTGGACGCGGTGTGGGCAAAGTCATCAAGTCCCGCCACAAGGATTTCCAGGCGGGGGATATTGTGCAAGGTCGATTCGGCTGGCAGGAATATGCTATTTCCTCAGCCACCAGGGCCGATATCATCCATACCATTGAACAGCGACGGGTCCCCTTCTCTACCGGACTTGGAATCCTGGGTTTAAACGGTTTCACCGCCTACCTTGGAATGACGGATGTGGGACAACCAAAACCCGGTGATACCGTAGTGGTATCCGGTGGCGCTGGCGGGGTGGGCTCCAAGGCGGGTCAGATCGCCAGGCTCCTGGGTGCCGGCAGGATCGTGGGCATCGCAGGTTCACGCAAGAAATGTCGCATGATGGTTGAGAACATGGGCTATGACACTGCGATCAACTACAGGCAGGAGAACGTCTCCTCGAAACTGGCCGAAGTGTGTCCGGAAGGCATAGATGTGTTTTTCGATAACGTTGGCGGGGCGATTCTGGATGCAGCGTTGGAGCACATAAACAAGCGTGCCCGAATAGTCTGCTGTGGACGAATTACGGACAAGACTGAAAAGGAACTGGAAGAGCAACGCATCAAGAACTACTGGCGCCTTGGCAGGCAGCAGGCCCGCATGGAAGGCTTTTACGTGTACGACTGCCTGGAGGACTTCCCGCGGGCAGAAGAGCAACTGAGCAAGTGGTTGAGTGAGGGCAAGCTTGATCACAGTGAGGACAGGCTCGAGGGCATTGAGAAAATGCCGGAAGCCTTGATGAAGGTCCTCAATGGTCAAGGCGAAGGCAAGGTTGTAGTGCGTATCGATCCCGAAGCGAATTGAGGCCAGGGGCGAGACTTAATGGAAGTCCCGGGAGCGCGTCACCAGACTACCCAGCAGTGAGGTGTAATCTTCCAGCCTGTGGGCAATGACATGCAGCACATCGCCCTCACGCTGTACCCGCCCCCGCACGCCCATCAGGCGTGATCCCAATAAAACCTTTCTCTGCTTCTCCGCCAGATCCTTCCAGATAACCAGGTTCACATTGCCGGTTTCATCCTCCAGGGTGACAAAGGTCACTCCGGAGGCGCTGCCGGGTCGCTGCCGGGTCACCACCAATCCGGCTGTACGCATCCACTGCCCATCAGGCAAATCCCACAGTTGTTCTGCGGTAAGCATGCGGGCCCGATCCAGCTTCTCCCTTAGTAGCGCAAGAGGATGGCGACGCAGCGTTAATCCCAGGTGATTGTAATCCGCAACGACTTCCTCACCCTCGGTGGGACGATTGAGCAAGGGTTCGCCCTCTGCCACGCGCCACTGGGGAAACAGCTCGCTGGGTTTCTCGACACCGGCCACTTGCCAGTAACTGTGATGGCGATTGCCGCTAAGATTTTGCAGGGCATCGGCTGCTGCCAGCGCACCCAACTCCCCTCGATCCAGTTGCGCACGCTCGGCCAGGTCCTGGGCGTGAGAAAAGGCACCTTGCTGCCTGGCATCCACCAGGCGACGCGCAGCCTCGCTGGACAGACCGCGCACCAGCCTTAAACCAAGACGCAAGGCAGGCTGGGAGCTTTCACAGGGCTCCAGGGTGCACTCCCACTGGCTGAGCATCGCATCAACCGGACGCACCGTTACTCCGTGGCGTCGGGCATCCTGTATTAACTGGGAGGGCGAATAAAACCCCATGGGTTGGCTATTGATCAGTGCGCAGGCAAAGGCCGACGGTTCATGGCATTTCAACCAGGCCGAGACATACACCAGGAGTGCAAAACTGGCCGAGTGGGATTCGGGGAAACCGTATTCACCAAAGCCCTGTATTTGATTGAATACCTGTTGAGCGAAATTCTCGTCATAACCCCGATCACGCATCCCCTGGATCAGTTCCTGCTCGAATGCCCCAAGACCGCCACGGCGTTTCCAGGCAGCCATGGCCCGGCGCAAACTGTCTGCCCGCCCGGCAGAAAAGCCCGCTGCCACCATCGCCAGCTGCATCACCTGCTCCTGAAATATAGGCACACCCAGGGTACGCTCCAGCACGCTTTCCACTTCCGGACTCGGATAACTCACGGCCTCCTCACCACAACGCCGTCGCAGATAGGGATGCACCATGTCACCCTGGATGGGACCCGGACGAATAATCGCCACCTCGATCACCAGGTCGTAATAACAGCGCGGTCTCAAGCGAGGCAGCATGGCCATCTGGGCCCGGGATTCAATTTGAAACACCCCCACGGTATCTGCCTTGCAAATCATGTCGTACACCGCGGCATCTTCAGCTGGCACGCTGGCCAGACTCAGCTGCAGCCCCCGCACCTCCCTGACCAGATCAAAACAACGACGAATAGCAGAGAGCATGCCAAGACCCAGCACATCCACCTTGAGCAGGCCCAGGTCGTCCAGGTCATCCTTGTCCCACTGAATAACGGTACGCTCCGGCATGGATGCATTCTCGATGGGTACCAGTTCACACAGGGGACCCCGGGATATCACGAAACCACCCACATGCTGGGACAAGTGCCTGGGGAAACCGATGATTTCACCCACCAGCACCATCAATCGTCGCAGCGTTGGGGAATGAGGATCAAAGCCCGCTTCCCGCACCCGGTCCTCGTCAATAACGCCATTAGGTGTCCAGCGCATGCTGCGGGCCAGGCGTTCCACTTGCAGCCCATCAAGACCCAGGGCCTTGCCCACATCGCGCACCGCGCTCTTCCCCCGGTAACTGATCACGGTAGCGGTCAGGGCAGCACGTTCACGACTGTATTTTCCATACAGGTACTGGATAACCTCTTCCCGACGCTCATGTTCGAAATCCACATCAATATCCGGCGGCTCGTCACGCTCCTTGGAAATAAACCGTTCAAACAACATAGCCATGCGGGCGGGATCCACCTCGGTGATGCCCAGGCAATAACAGACCGCTGAATTGGCAGCTGACCCCCTGCCCTGGCAGAGAATTCCGCGAGCACGGGCAAACTGGACAATATCGTGCACGGTCAGGAAATACGGTTCGTAGTGAAGCTCCTCTATCAGGCAAAGTTCGTGTTCGATTTGCTGCCGCAGCTCTGTCGACAGTCCATCAGGCCAGCGCCGTCGAGTGCCGGCCTCGGTAAGTTCACGCAGGTAAGACGCAGGTGTATAACCATCGGGAACCAGCTCACCGGGATACTCGTAGCGCAACTCGTCCAGGGAGAAGGTACAGCGCCTGGCCACACACAAGGTCTGCTCCAGTAGCTCCCGGGGATAGATGGCCTGCAGACTGGCCCAGGCACGCAGGTGACGCTCTCCATTGGGGTGCAGCCGCCAACCGGCATCCTGTACCGTCGTGACATGCCGGATGGCTGTCAGCGTGTCCTGAAGCGCCCGACGGCCACGCACATGCATATGCACGTCTCCCGCGGCCACCAGGGGCAAGCCCAGTTCACTACCCAGTTCCTGCAAAGCGTGCAGACGCTGACGGTCATTACCGTCTGCCAACAACTCAACGGCCACCCACAAGCCTCCCTGGAAGCGTTGTTTGAGCCAGCGCCCTTCGCCAGGATCCGGCTGTACCCCCGGCAACCACAAGACCAGGCAGGCATCACCCAACAAGTCCAGGTCCACCCTGTCCAGGCTGTAGCTGCCTTTCTCGGCAGCCCTTCGGCCACGACTGATAAGTTGGCATAGCTGTGCATAGCCAGATCGATTACAGGCCAACACCACCAGGCGCAAACCATCATTGAGTCGAAACTCACTGCCAATAATCAGTTTCAGAGATGTATCGCGAGCGGCCACGTAGGCACGCACCACCCCGGCAACCGTGCACTCATCGGTAATGGCCAGGGCCTGGTAACCCAGCTTGATCGCCTGGTTCACCAACTCTTCCCCATGGGAGGCCCCGCGCAGGAAGGTGAAATTACTCAGACAATGAAGTTCTGCATACTGACAGGGGCTCACCCGAATATTCCATGCAAGTACCAACCATCACGATTGCGCCTGTCCTGGAAAATCCACAGCAGTTCACCCTGGCTTGTCCTGGCCTGGTAGTAATCCCGGGCCACATCACCACCATCCCACCAACCGGTCTCGATGCGTTCGGGTCCGGAGAGCAGGCACAAGCGTCCACCATGACAGGGTTGCCCATTGCGTTGCCCAAGGGGCTGGGGCGTATCCAGCATCCACAAGGGCCTGGCTACACGCTGCCCGGGGTCACCTGCCGAACTGCCACCCTCGCCGCGTCGCCATGCAGCCTCGGGACGATACTCGGGCACCAGGCATAGACCATGGACCGCTTCATCGCCCAGTCGTACGCGAAGCCGCTCAACCAGCATGGGAATAGCCCGCTTATCCTCAGCCTGGCCCTCTCCCAGCAAGCCCCTGCCGGGCCCAGACAATTCCCTTATGACCCCGGACTCCAGGGTCAGGGCCAGCACCGGTGCAGGCAGCGCCTGTTGTTCCAGGCGCCCGGCCAGCAAGCCCAGCAAATGGGTTCGATCCCGGGTCAGGGACAGGCGTTGCAAGGCAATACGGGTGGCCGGCCCATCGGTATGCAACAAGCTCAGGCGCAGGCGGTCCACACCCCCTTCACGGGAGCGCAGCAAGCCCACCATTTCCTCCACCAGTCGCTCCAGGGGCAACAGTAAGCGGGTACTGAACTCGGTCTCTGCGGGTAATTCAATTTCACCACGAAAGCGCTGGGGCGCCACAAAACCGGTCCGAGGATCAGGCCTGCGACCCAGGGCCTTATCCAGTTCTCCCAGCCGCGTCGGACCAAACCGCCGGGCGAAACCATCCCGGGGCAAACGCAGGCAGTCTGCGATAGAACGCACGCCCATTCGGTAAAGCTGTTCGCTTTGTCGGGTATCCCAGCCCAGGCATTCCAGCGGCAAACGCCCCAGCACACTGGCAAGTGAAGAAGCATCAGTCAGCGCTCCTCGAGGCCGGGGCGCCCGGGACAACCACAACGCACCCATGGGTGTGGGAGCCAGGCCTTGCATGACCCGGTAACCCAGCGTCTCCATCTCCCCAACAATCCGCATCTGCAGGGCCGGCAACCCACCAAACAGGCGCAGACTGCCTTTAAGCTCCAGTAACAAGGCATTCGGCAGCACCAGGCTGACCCAGGATGTGAATTGCCCGGCCCAGGCCGCAAGGCGCTCCAGGCTGGCCTGTTCACGATCAGGATCACGCTCCAGAACCCGCAACTCCGGAGCCAGGGCAAAGGCGGCATTCAGTCCCATCCCCGAATACAACCCCGCAGCAAGCCCCGGAGCATTACAGGCCACCAGGCAGCAATGACTGCCCTCGCCTTCCACCACGGCTACCGCCTCATCACTGGGAGCAAAGATATCCAGTGCCAGGCGGGGCAGTTGCAGAGCCAGCCACAACTGTTCGTTTGAACCGGATGGAATATGAGCGGGAGATCGGTTTACAGGCCGTGGGGCAGGAACCGGGAGTTCATTCGGAAAAAGCGGGAGGGATTGCTCCTGTAGTTTTGCCATGGGGATAACAGCGACGTTGCCGAATCACGGCGAGGGAAAATCCGGCTTGTCCAGCACCATCGGCTGGCCTCCCCGGTTCTTCAGTATATGTATTCGTAACCCCTGCCCCGATGAGCTCAAGTGCATGCGCAGTGCCGCCACCGAATGCTCACCCAGGGCTCGAGCCGGACGAAACAGTACCGCCATGCAGGCGCTGGATTCGGCAGCCAGTTGCAAACGCCTCTGGGAGGGAACGGGTACGCGATCCGCCCATAACAAGACGGCGGCACACTGACCGCTGCGCAAGGCCTGCTCCGCGGCCCACAGGCCATCGCTGGCACTGGCGGCATGTACAACCAGGATGCGCGACAGGTCTATATCAGCATCCGACAAGGCGGGTGCATAAGGTGTAAACGGCGGTGCTATCCAAACCAGCCAGCCCTGCTCACCACCTTCCTGCACCCGTTTTCGCAAGGCGGGCAATAACAGGCGCAGTTCTCCCAGCCCGTAGCAATCAAGAACGATTTCGCTCAGGGCGCCCAGGGGCCAACCCCCACCGGGCAGCGATGCATCCAGCCAGGAGAAACCGCTGGACTGGGCAGGCACGGCACGACCGCTGCGGCCTCGCCATACGCCCGGGTTATGCAAGAGCGCTTCCAGGGTTTCTTTCACGCTCTGCCGATATCCCTGCGCATAACGCCGACGACCACGCCTTCAATTACCAGCGGCTGTTCCCGCAAATCCAGGCGCATTGGCGCAAAATCCGTATTTTCAGGCAGCAGCCAGACCAACTTTCCTTCCTGTCGATAGCGCTTGACGGTAACTTCGTCCTCCAGTCGCGCGACAACAATCTGGCCGTTACGAATTTCAGGTGTACGGTGAACCGCAACCAGGTCCCCGTCCAGAATACCGGCATCTCGCATACTCATGCCGTGTACCTGCAACAGGTAATGAGGCTTGGGATTAAACAGACCCGGATCGATCTGATAGCGGGCTTCGATATGTTGCTCGGCAAGAATCGGATGACCTGCTGCTACCCGCCCAACCAGTGGCAAGCCCATCTGGTCGCGCAGGGAATCACACAGGCGGATACCCCGCGAAGTGCCTGCCATCAGTGCAATAGCGCCCTTGCGCTCCAATGCCCTAAGATGCTCTTCCGCTGCATTCGCCGATTTAAACCCCAGGTCCCGGGCTATTTCCGCCCGTGTAGGGGGCATGCCCGTCTCTTCGATGAAGTCCCGGATGAAATTCAGAACTCTCTGCTGGCGGGGGGTTAATTCGTTCATATTTAACTCCTGTACACATAAACAGTATGTGAATATATACAGCTAAGTCGAGCGCCTGGCAAGCCCTGTTCCCGTCTGCCAGACACCTCCGGGGGAAATCCCGCCTCCAACCACAAAATTTTTTCAGCTTATAAATTGTTATTAGTCTATGAAAAGAAAAGCTTTCCCCTGCCATATACGTATATTCCCCTTGCTTACTTATGGTCAATTCGTTATCGTTCGAAGGTGTTTGATGCGTGGCAGCATTTGTTCCCGCTTGGACGCAAGAAAGCTTTCTTACTGAATATTTGAATTTAGGGGATCTATAGATGAACAAGAAATTGCAGAATGCAATGAAAGTCGGAACCTTGGCTCTGGCCTTGGCCCTGGCTTCTGGCTGTGCAAGCCAGGAACTGAAAGACGCCGTAGCCGCCGCACAGGCAGCTGCTGATTCAGCAACTGCTGCTGCTAACTCAGCCAAGTCTTCGGCTGATGCCGCAAGTCGTGCTGCCAGTGATGCCAAGCAGATGGCCTCCAGCGCACAGAGCACTGCCGACCAGGCTGCTCGTGCTGCCGCCGAAGCTCAGGCTTGCTGCGATCGCAACGCTGAAAAGATTGACCGCATGTTCGAAAAGGCCATGCGCAAGTAATCTGGTTGCTTGAGTAAAAAAAAACGCCGCGGCCTCAAAACCGCGGCGTTTTTTTATGTCTTGTTTTTATGTCCTGCAGCAGTAACTTCTACAGGGCATTAACAGCTATCTCACCCGTGTCCTGAAGCCCGGATGATGACTCCGACATCCGTCCCGGAACGCCATTGGCACTATCAAAAATCGTCCTGACCAGGTCCCAGTCCACCGGGCCATTTCTTCGAGCCGTGGCAGCCACCAGCATTTCAGTCACCGAGGTCATGTCCTTGCCCAGGGTCTCGGCATCTTCCTCAAGTGGCTGGTGAGCTTCCAGGTACAACCCATCCAGGGACCAACCCACCTTGTAAGGCTGGTTGATAATCAGCACCTTCTCACCCACTGGAATCTGCTCGAACAATACTTCGATGTCCTCGGGATACATCCGAATACAACCGTGGGTTACGCGCATCCCTACGCCGGCGGGCTTGTTCGTGCTGTGTATCAGGTAACCGGGAATGCCCAGCCGCATGGCAAAGGCTCCCAGAGGATTATTCGGACCGGCCGGAACAATCTTCGGCAAGGGATCACCATCCTCTGCATGCTCCTTACGAATGGATTCGGGAGGATACCAGGACGGATTCCTGACTTTCTTGACAATCTTGGTTTGGCCCATGGGTGTCTGCCAATCCATGCGACCGATACTAATGGGGTAAGTCACCACCACCGGCGCCTCCCCATTGACCGGCTTCGGATAGTAGTACATCCGTAATTCAGGAAGATTCAGCACCATGCCCTCGCGAGGCGCACGGGGCAATATGAAACGAGTAGGCAGTACCACGGTAGCGCCCTCGCCAGGAATCCACGGATCCAGATCCGGATTCGCACTCACGATATCGTCGAACCCCACATTATGCGCACGGGCGATATCCAGCAGGGTTTCCTCATGGGTGGCCTCCACCGTCGTGATGGCACCGATCAAGTCTATATCTGCTGGTGGGAGCACATAGGTTGCGGCCAGGGCTGCCGGAGACACCAGTGTCGCGGCAATGACTAACAGCGCACGGGCTGTCCTGAATTGTGTATTAACGTTCTTCATGCTCAATGACTTCAGTTTCCTTCTCTGCAAACTCCATCCACTCACGCACATCTGCGTCAGCCAACACCCACTCCAGGTACTCTTTAGCCAGGTCGCTTTTGGCCAGTCCATAGGTATTGAAGCGCAATAATACCGGGATCAGCATGGAATCTATAATCGTAAAGTGACCAAACAAGGCCCCGCTGCCAGGTTTCAGCCCCCGGCAGGTCTCCAACCACTGCTCAACCCGGGCCAGGTCCTGCATAGCCCGGGGTGAAGCCTCTACCTTGCGACCCCGCCCCCGGCAATTCATCGGGAACTCATCCCGCATGGCCATCAAACCAGAGTGCATTTCCGCAGAAATACTCCTGGCTATGGCCCGGTGAGAGGGATCATCCGGCCATAAGCGGGCCTCGCTGAATTGTTCCGCAAGGTATTCAGAGATCGCAAGCGAATCCCAGATGGTCAAATCGCCTGCCTTGAGCACAGGCACCCGCCGGGTAGGAGAATACTCCCCGATGCGTCGCTTAAATTCGTCGGTATCCATGGGAATACGCACCACATCGAAGTCCGCACCCGATTTGCGAAGAGGCAACCAGGCCCGCAATGACCAGGATGAATAATTCCGGTTTCCGATCACCAGTATGAATGCCTTGGGCATTATTCTCTCCGTACTTTGCTGTTCCCTGAATAGTCATGTTTCGCTGCCGACTCAGACTGCAAGATTGCTTCACGGTTCACCTCGGCGGCCTGCGCCGGGTCTATTTTTACGGAAAACCCGTACAAATGCCCTCACTGTCTCTGATTTGCGACGGTTTTTTGCATTACATTTCACTTTTGGTGTATAGTGCTAAGCCCTGTTTTACATAGACTTTAGATGAATTTCTGAATTTACCGAAAATGACATTTGTGAAATCGGTCACAGTTTCACCAAAGTCTAGAGAATAAGGTAGTCGTCCTAGTCGAGGGAACACGATGAGTCTGCGCCACATTAAAACTGCTGATGACAGTACCGAGGCAGTGCCCAGCCGGGAAGACAAACTGGATCAGTGGAGCCCTGCTCAACTGGCCCTGAAGCAGGACAAGGAATCCAGTCCCGCTCAAGGCGAACCGCTAACTACTGGCTGGAATCCCGCCGAAGTCTGGCGTCAAAGAATTAAACGATAAGCTATCCGGACCGCGCGCCGGAAGCTGAACTGCGCTAGTAACGAATCAGCGCCGACCCCCACGTAAACCCACCACCAAATGCCTCCAGCAACAGCAAGTCGCCGCGCTTGAGCTTGCCACTTCTGACCGCCACATCCAGTGCCAGCGGAACCG
>Ga0316195_10000133_pt1 | contig 24209 bp, 21 predicted proteins | sample Phised1_MG_FD_204937 | JGI IMG/M metagenome (GOLD analysis project Ga0316195, IMG submission 204937) | Coastal sediment microbial communities from Maine, United States - Phippsburg sediment 1 | ecosystem: Environmental > Aquatic > Marine > Coastal > Sediment | place: USA: Maine | collected...
CGATTCGACCGCTGCCGCCGTTGGTCGGTCGGGGCAGGTCGCATTTATCGACATTGAAAGCGGGAGCGTGACGGATCGCTACGAGTTGGGCGGTGTGCCGCTGAACGGTGTCGTAACGTCAGACTCGCGAACGCTGGCAATACCAGTACCGACGACCGGTTCGCTGGAATTTTTCGATATGCGAAGTCGCGCCAGGTTGTCGTCAATTGCGGGCTTGCCGCGGGACATCGGCCCGTTGGCGCTCGGAATCTCAAACAATCTTTGTCACTGATGCAATCGGCTAATAATGGCTTACGGCCCGGAGCGGTGCTGAATCGACTGCTGCCGCTTATAGCGGTCCTGGCTATGTGCTCGCCGGCGAAAACTGACGAGCTGATCAGCGGTAAATTCGAACTGCTTGATCACCACGGGAGATCCGTCAGCGAACACAGTTACGATGGCTCGCTACGGCTGGTCTTTTTCGGCTTCACACAGTGTCCGGACGTTTGTCCAACGACCCTGTTCGAAGTCGCCAACGTGATGCGGCGACTGGGGCCCGAGGCGTCGGAGGTGCAGCCGCTTTTTATAAGCGTCGATCGGGACAACGATACCCGGGAACGAATCGCAAGCTACGTCGCCGCGTTTCACCCTGCAATGGTTGGTTTAATCGGGTCTGAAAGGCAACTCGATGCTGCCGCTCGTTCTTTTAGGGTGACCTACGGTGTCGAGCATACCGTTAACGGCTCGGCCGCATCCGGCAGCGTGTTCCACAGCTCCCATTTGTTCCTGATGGACCGACAGGGCGGGTTTCTGGAGGTTTTTGGTTACGGCACCAAAGCGGAAACGATTGAATCCACGATCCGCCAGTATCTCTGAACGCGGCCAGCCAGGAATCTCATCGGCGTGATATCCGCGCCGGGTCCACGCTAAGTGTGCCGATGCGGCCTTCCGGTTGCACAACCGCAGGCAGTCGCGGCGGGGCTTCTTTTGTTAACGACCGTGCTGCGCTTCAACACGCCAAGCTTGATGCCGTTGCCACCGGTAATGATTTGACGCACCGCTTCGCCGGTTTCCGGATCCCTGGTCAATGCCCCGTCGGCCATGCGCTGAAAAACCTCGAAGCGTCGTGGTTCCACGCCCGGGTCGGTGGGGATGGTTTCATAAACGTAGGTTGGCATTGCCTAATCTCTTTGTTCCGTTCGGCGTAGTGTGTCTCCACGAGACACGGCAGGTCAACTTTTCGATTGACGGCTGCACAGCGCAAAAATGCAGCTGAGTGAGCGCTGCGCGAGCGGTCCCCATGAAGGATTGATTATCTTCAGGAACTGTACTAAGATTTTGTGCACACGTTTGCAGAGATTGGTCGCCCTGGGGAGCAATAGCTGTCGTCAAAGGTCCCGGACCCTTAGCAGGCGTGGCATGATCAACCCTTAAGCGACTTCCGTGTGCAGCATGATTGAGCGGGTCATAGCGGGCCGCAACAGCATGGATACCCCTAATTTAGCAGGTGAAAAGCATGGCAAAAATTGAATCCACAGAACCTGTTGTTATTCGCCCGGAAGACATACAGCCAAATTGGAATTGGGATCGACCGATTCCGGCTCCGGGTCGGACACATGTCGATTTCGAGGAACGGGTCGACTTTCGGCGCCTGCATAAATATCGAATCGCCCGCGCCCATAGAGCACTGGAGAAATCGGAGCTGGGTGCATTGCTGTGCTTCGACAATAACAATATTCGCTACCTGACCAGCAGCGTTATCGGCGAATGGAGCCGGGACAAGATCTGTCGATATGCACTCTTTACCGGAAACGCAACCCCGTACCTATGGGATTTCGGCTCGGCCGCATCGCATCATCGCCTGTTCGCGCCCTGGCTCAAGAAAGACCACTGCCGGGCCGGAATGCTGGGTTTGCGGGGATCCGTTCCGGAAGAAGCAAATCTGTTCAAAAATGCCGCGCGCGAGATACATGACCTGTTGAAGGCGGAGGGCGTCGCGGACATGCCAATCGGCGTGGACGTTGTCGAGCCGCCCATGCTTTTTGCGTTACAGGCGGAAGGACTGGATATCCGCGACGGGCAGCAGGTTTTTCTTGATGCCCGGCAGATCAAAAGCATGGATGAAATCATCCTGTTGAACATGTCGGCCGCCCTGGTCGACGGTTGTTACCAGGAAATCGCGGAAAACCTTAAGCCTGGCATGCGCGAAAACGAGCTGGTTGCCCTGGCCAACAAGTTTCTCTACGACAACGGCTCTGATGACGTTGAGGCAATCAACGCAGTATCCGGCGAGCGTTGCGCACCGCATCCGCATAATTTTACGGACCGTATGTATCGGCCCGGGGATCAGGCATTTTTCGATGTGATCCAGTCCTACATGGGGTATCGCACCTGCTATTACCGGACGCTGAATGTTGGTCTCTCGACGCCGGCGCAGGAAGATGCTTACAAGAAGGCCCGCGAGTGGATTGACTCGGCCATCAACCTGGTGCGACCCGGCCTTACGACAGACCGCATCGCCGCACTCTGGCCGAAGGCCGAAGAGTTCGGTTTTTCCAGCGAGATGGAAGCTTTTGGCTTGCAGTTTGGACACGGCCTCGGCCTTGCCTTGCACGAAAGGCCGATCATCAGTCGACTGGTTTCTTTCGACAACCCGTTCGAGCTTCAGGAAGGCATGGTGTTCGCGCTCGAGACATATTGCCCGGCGGCGGACGGCAACGGTGCGGCACGTATCGAAGAGGAAGTCGTTGTTACCAAAGACGGCTGCCGGGTAATCACGCTTTTCCCTGCCCAGGACCTGTTCATCGCGAACAAGTACTAGGCAAAACTGCCGCGACGCAACCCCTCAGTGACTATTGAAGAACGCTATGTCAGATAAATTAATCAATTCCATACCGACAGACTTGTACATTGGTGGTGAGTGGCTGCCATCGGCTGACGGAAGCACGATCGACGTGGTCGACCCCGCGACCGAGCAGGTTATTGCAACCGTCGCCAGCGGCGCCGCGGCCGACGCCGAAAAAGCGGTGGATGCGGCCTTTGGCGCGGCCGAGGAGTGGGCGGCGACCGCGCCAAGAATACGTGCGGAAGTGTTGCGAAAGGCATTCGAGTTGATGACCGAGCGCGCCAACGATCTGGCGACGATTATTTCCCGCGAAGAGGGGAAAACGCTGACCGAAGGACTGGGAGAGATCGCTTACGCCGCTGAATTTTTCCGCTGGTATGCGGAGGAAGCACCACGCACGATGGGCGAATTCGGTCGCGCGCCTGCGGGTGCGAACAACATCCTGGTTGACTACAGCCCGGTTGGTGTCTCTTTGCTGATTACGCCATGGAATTTTCCGGCGGCGATGGGTACACGAAAAATTGCACCCGCACTGGCGGCAGGGTGCACCGTAATCCTCAAACCTGCATCGGAAACCCCGTTGACCGCATTGGCGCTGGCCGAATTGCTGACTGAAGCTGGCGTACCGGCGGGCGTCGTTAACGTCCTGCCGTCGAAGCGCTCGGGCGAAATATCAAACTGCATACTGAGCGACAGCCGGGTTACCAAGCTGTCGTTTACCGGCTCTACCGAGGTAGGGCGTATTCTGTTGGCGAAAGCCAGTGAACGCATCGTTAATTGTTCGATGGAACTGGGTGGAAATGCCCCGTTTATCGTACTCGGTGACGCGGACCTCGATGTCGCGGTTGAAGGCGCGCTGATTGCCAAAATGCGCAATGCCGGCGAATCATGCATCGGTGCTAATCGATTTTATGTGCATTCGTCGATTGCTGACGCGTTTGCCGACAGACTTGCAGCGGCTATGGCGGAGCTCAAAGTCGGTCCGGGCCTCGAAGCGGGAGTCGATGTCGGACCATTGGTCAACGCGAGTACGAGAGATAAGGTCCAGCAACTTGTCGACGACGCTGTAGCCGACGGCGCCCGTGTTCTAACCGGCGGCACGCGCCCGCCCGGCGCCGGCTTTTTCTATGCGCCAACCGTGGTAACCAACATCAATCCAAAGTCGCAGATACTACATACCGAGATTTTTGGTCCGGTTGCGCCGATTGTTCCTTTCGATACGTTGGACGATGTGATTACACGCGCTAATGAGACCATCTTCGGACTCGCCGCGTATGTATTCAGTGGCAATATAGGTAACGCGATGGCGGTCGCCAAAAAGATCGATGCCGGCGTTATCGGTATCAATCGTGGATTCATATCCGACCCTGCGGCGCCTTTTGGCGGTATGAAGCAAAGTGGCCTTGGCCGGGAAGGCTCTCAAGACGGCATGCACGAGTTTCTCGAGAAGAAGTACCTGGCCGTTAATTGGTAGCGTGACGCTGCGGCAACCGCCGCACGAAAAATACAGGAAACGCAATGGCTGAACACACACCTCTGCAGGTAGACGCTCCATGGATGGAGGTCAGCGCAACAGCATCTGATTGGGATGCGGCCGGTGAGCACGAGTTGCTCAAGATGCTCAATCACATGCATCTGATCCGCGCGTTTGAAGAAGAAATTCTGAACCTCGATCGCGAAGGCCTCGCACACGGACCGATGCACGTCAGCGTCGGGCAGGAAGGTGCGGTAGTCGCGGCCATGTCGCTGCTAAACAGCGGCGACTCTATCAACGGTCCGCATCGCGGGCATCACTTGTTTCTTGCCAAGTCTTTAAATCATGTCGATCCGGACGGCTATGATCCGCGGCGCGACGCCACACCTGCCGCAATCAACGATCTTCTTTACAAAACAATGGCCGAGATTCTCGGTCTGAGCCCGGGCTTCTGCAAGGGGCGCGGCGGTTCGATGCATTTGCGTTGGGATGAAGCCGGAGTTATCGGCACAAATGCGATTGTGGGCGGCGGCGTGCCGCTGGCCAACGGGGCGGCGTGGTCGAAGCGACGACAAAACAAGGGTGAGGTTGTGTTCACCTTTTTTGGTGACGGAGCCTGTCACATAGGTAACGTGCTCGAATCATTGAATCTGGCGGCGTTATATAACCTGCCGATCTGTTTTTTCATAGAAAACAATCAATACGCTGTCTCGACGACGCTTGCAGAGGAAGCACGGGAAACACGCATGTCATCACGTGGCCTCGGTTTCGGTATCCCGTCGTTCCGTGTCGATGGCATGAACCCGATGTCGGTCCGTGCGGCGACGGAATCCGTTATGCAGCTGCTCCGACAAGGCAAGGGGCCGGCGGTGCTGGAGGCCAGCGTCTATCGCTACTACCACCACGGCGGGGGATTGCCCGGCAGTGCTTTCGGTTATCGCAGCAAGGAAGAAGAAGCTGCCGCCAGGGAGAGAGATCCACTGGCGCAGATGGAGCGGGAAATGATTTCTCGTGGCTGGCTTGACGAGGAAGGTCGGGCCGCGATTCAGGAGGCCGCGAAAACGGCCGCAGAGGTTGCGGCGTCGAAATTGACGGAAAAGTCAGGGGGCAAGCGCAGCATCATTACGTCCTTGTGGCCCGATGTCAGCTTCCGCGACAAAGGATTACGCGGCGACCTGTCTGAGTTCGATGGTATCGAGTTCGTAGAACAGGATTCCTACAAAGGCAAGCTTCAGGACGTAAAGCTTATCGAATCTATCGCCGGCGTGATGGTTCGTCGTATGGAGACGGACGACCGCTATTTCGTGATGGGTGAAGATGTTCACAAATTGCGTGGTGGTACCAACGGTGCCACCAAGGGAATTCCTGATCGCTGGCCTGACCGGTGTATTCCGACGCCGATTGCAGAGCACGGTTTCGTCGGACTTTGTGGTGGCGTCGCAATGGATGGCCACTACAGGCCTGTCGTTGAGTTGATGTATCCCGATTTCTCGCTGGTCGCCGCGGATCAATTGTTCAACCAGATTGCCAAAGCGCGTCATATGTTTGGCGGCGACATCAATGTACCGCTCGTGCTTAGAACGAAGATTGCGCTGGGATCTGGATATGGTTCGCAACATTCGATGGATCCGGCCGGAATGTTCGCAATGTGGCCAGGCTGGCGCATCGTCGCTGCTTCGACACCCTTTGACTACGTTGGCCTGATGAATAGCGCGTTGCGCTGTGAAGATCCGGTCATGATGATCGAGCATGTCGACATGTATCAGACGACAGGCCCAGGATCTGTAAACGACTTTGATTATTACATTCCCCTTGGCAAGGCGAAGGTGGCACGCCGCGGCAGTGCATTTACGGTGTTGACCTATCTGTCGATGGTACCCAAAGCAATTGAGGTAGCTAACGAAATGGGTGTCGATGCCGAGGTGATTGATTTACGTTCTCTGGATCGCGGCGGTCTCGATTGGGAGACAATTGGCCGCAGTGTTCGCAAGACTCACAATGTGGTCATGCTCGAGCAGGGACCATTGACCACGTCGTATGGCGCGATGGTAACCGATGAGTTGCAGAGACGTTTCTTCGACTACCTGGACCAACCTGTCAAACGGATACACGGCGGCGAAGCATCGCCCAGCGTTTCGAAGGTACTGGAGCGATCCGCGTTCGTCGGTGAGGAGGAAATACGTCGCGGCTTTGCCAATATGATTGCCGACATGGGCCGTTCATTCGCGGCTGTAAGTTAATGATTCGTCGAGGCGATCAGGAGTAACGCGAAGTGGCGGCAGACAACAACGGATTACCGGGACTGCGGGGGACGGATCATATCGGCTTCACAGTGCCAGACTTGGATGAGGCGGTCGATTTTTTCGTCAACATAATTGGTTGCGAAGAGTTTTACGAACTCGGACCGTTTCAGTTCGTGGATGACTGGATGGAGACTCATCTAAATGTGCATCCGCGAGCGGTAATGAAGAAGTTGCGTTTCCTGCGCTGCAAGAATGGTTCCAATTTTGAAATTTTTGAGTACGACGCGCCAGGGCAAAACACCAGGCAACCGCTGAACAGTGACGTTGGCGGGCATCACCTGGCCTTGTACGTCGATGACTTTGACGCTGCGCTGGATTTTCTGAAAAGCAAAGGAATCAGAATACTCGGCGAGCCTACCGTGCGCACTGCCGGCCCGAGCGCAGGCCAGACATGGGTCTACTTCCTGTCGCCATGGGGTATGCAGCTCGAGCTGGTCAGCTTTCCGCACGGCAAGGGCTACGAAAAAGATACGCCGAGACGACTGTGGCATCCGGCCGATCCCGGCAAATAATTAACACCCTTTAACTGGATTAAAGACATTGCCAAACGTGATTTTTCTGCCCGTACTGACCGCTGATTTCGAAGGTGGCGCTATCGAAGAGTGGCACAAAGAGGTCGGCGACAAGATAGAGGTAGGCGACATTATTGCCGATGTGTCGACGGATAAAGCGGTTATCGAACTGGAGGCCGAACAGGCAGGTACGCTGGGCAAGATCCTGGTGCCTGCCGGTACCGAGGACGTTGCCGTCAATACGGCGATCGCCCTGCTGTTAGCAGATGGTGAATCGCCGGACGCGCTGGAGGGGTTTGTGCCCGGCGCACCGCCTGCCGATCAGACGGAAAGTGATTCGGCGGAGCCGCCACCAATGAGCTCCGCGGGTACTGATCCGTTGCCGACGACTGACACTGGCGCTGGCGAAAAAGGCAGCCGAGTCCATGCCAGCCCGGTTGCAATACGGATCGCCGCGCAGTTGGGAATCGACCTCGCGACGATTGAAGGGAGTGGTCCGGGTGGGCGGATCGTCCTTGGCGATGTTGAGGCCGCCGCCGAAGGGCAGGACCTGCCAGTTCACCCTCAAGGCATGCCGGCCGTAAGGTCTTCGTCGACCGAATTACCGCCTGCTGGCAGTTATGAAAAGGTGCCGACCGACAAGATTCGGGGCGTTATCGCGCGCCGGCTCGGTGACGCAAAGCGCGACATTCCTCATTTCTACCTGACGATCGACTGTGAGTTAGACAAGCTGCTGGAGAACCGCAAGCAACTGAACGATGCGGCGAAGGACGGCGGCAAATTGTCGGTCAATGATTTTATCGTCAAGGCATGTGCATTGGCGTTGCGGGACGTGCCGGGCGCGAATGCAGGCTGGGTCGAAGACTCATTGATCAAGTTCAATGCCATCAATGTCGCTGTTGCTGTGGCAACGCCAAACGGATTGATTACGCCGGTCGTGTTTGACGCCGACACCAAGGATCTGGCGACAATCTCGGCAGAGTTTAAACAGTTGGCAGCGCGGGCCAGAGAGGGGCGCTTAAAGCCGGAGGAATACAAAGGCGGCGGCTTTACACTTTCCAATCTCGGTATGTACGGCGTACGTGAATTTTCCGCCATAATAAATCCGCCACAAGCCTGTATTCTGGCAGTTGGTGCGGGTGAAAAACGAGCGATCGTAAGGGATGACAAGGTAACGGTTGCGACAGTCATGAGCTGTACCTTGTCCGTCGATCATCGGGCCGTTGATGGCGCTTTAGGCGCGGAATACCTGCAGGCCGTCAAACACTATATTGAAAAGCCGGAATTGATGCTTGCCTGAGCGCAATTGCATGACGCGTATAGTGTCGCGTTTCGGGCAGTTGTCGTGGCAAGCCATGAAGATGTTTTTTTACGAGGGGGCATTATGAGTAAGGGTAGTCAAAGCAGGCGCACGCTCGGCCGCGTTGGTGTTGCAATGTTGGTTTGCTGCGGCATTTTGCTTCACGGGTGCCAAAAGAGTGCGGTTGAAGGACCAATTCTGATCAAGTTTCCTCACGTGACCGCCCCGGCGACACCGAAAGGCGAGGCCGCGGATCGCTTTAAGAAGATCGTAGAGGAACGTCTGGCAGGACGCGTTGCTGTCGAGGTTTATCCCTCCGGGCAGCTTATGAGCGACGACGACTCTCTTGACGCGCTGGCATTTGGCGAGGTGCAAATGATAGCCATTTCCCTGTCAAAACTGGATCGGTTGACGAACATGTTCCAGGTGTTTGATCTTCCGTTTCTGTTTCCGGATTTGCAGGCTGTCGAAAAATTTCAGGCCAGTGAGTACGGGCAGGGCATGTTCGATTCGATGCTGGATCGCAAGCTCCTGGGCCTCGATTTCTGGCATAACGGCATGAAGCAGTTTAGCGCCCCCGTCGCGATGCGCTCTCCGGAGGCAGCGAACGGACTGAAGTTTCGGATAATGGAGTCCGACGTCCTGCAGGCACAGATCCTGCAAATTGGCGGCAATCCTCAAAAAATGGCTTTCGGCGAGGTTTATCAGGCGCTGCAGACCGGCGCGGTAGATGCGCAGGAGAATACCTGGTCGAACATGTACTCTTCGAAGTTCTATGAAGTGCAGCCTTTCATAACGGAAACCAATCATGGATACCTTGGCTACCTGGTGGCAGTCAATCCTGATTTCTGGAACTCGTTGCCTGACGATATTCGTACCGAGCTGACGGCCATCGTCCACGAAGTCAGTGCCTGGGCTAACGAAGAGTCCGCCAAAATTGACGAGGCCGGCAAACAAAAAATTATTGCCTCCGGGCAATCCGAGGTTGTTGAGTTGACCGCAGCGGAGAAAGTGGTTTGGCAACAAGCCATGCGGCCGGTGTGGGAACAGTTTTCGGACAAAATCGGCGCAGATTTGATAGCGGCTGCCGAGGCATCCGGAAAATAGATCGTTTTGCCACAGGACGCTTGCCATGATTAACCGGCTTGAAGAATGGGTCATGGCTGCGCTGCTGGCTTTCATGACTTTGCTGACATTTGCGCAGGTCGTGATGCGCTACGTGTTCAATACCGGCTGGGTATGGTCCCTCGAAGCGACTACCTATTCGTTTGCAGCGCTCGTTCTGGTTGGTATGTCCTACGGTGTACGGACTCATACCCATATTGCCATTGATCTCTTCGTGAAGAGGTTTCCGCCGAGGTTGCGACGCCTTATTGCGTTGGCCGTCGTTGTCGTTTGCCTTGTTTACGCGGTACTGATGTTATACGGCTCAAGCGAGCTGGTTGCCCGGCTGATGACCCTTGGCAATGCGGCTCGAGACATCTCCGCACCAAAATGGTTACTGACAATGACGATGCCAATCGGTTTCGTGTTGCTTGCATTTCGCTTTTTGCAGGCGGGGTGGCAGTTGTTGCGGCATCCCGACAGCGCAGGTGCCGTCGGCCAGTCGCACTTACCGAACGTGGCAATGAATAAGGAAGATTCGGAGGGCCAGTCGTGACCGCTCTGTTTCTCCTCGTTTCGCTTTTTACAATGCTCTTTATTGGTGTCCCCGTCGCCGTGTCCCTCGGGCTTGCCAGTGTGCTGACGATGTTGTTTTTTGGTGATCAGACGCTGGTCTCGTCAACGCAGAAATTTTTCCACACGATGCAGGTGTATCCACTCCTGGCCGTGCCATTTTTCATTTTGGCCGGGACGTTTATGACCACAGGCGGCGTTGCCCGACGTATGGTTGCATTTGCGAATGCACTTGTCGGACATTTTCGCGGCGGACTGGCCATGGCAGCTTTGCTGGCAAGCGCTTTCTTTGCCGCCGTATCCGGTTCGGCGCCGGCAACAGTGGTGGCTGTCGGCAGCGTGATGATTGTCGGTATGGTGTCTTCCGGCTATACCCGTAATTTTGCCGCCGGTGTCATATGTAACGCGGGAACTCTCGGTATCCTGATTCCACCTTCGCTCGTGATGGTCGTATACGGCGCAATCACCGAATCGTCGATTGGCAAGCTGTTTATTGCGGGCATTTTGCCGGGAATCATTCTGACAGTAGTCATGATGATCACGGTTACCGTGATCGCCAGGCGTCAGGAAATGCCGCGGCAGGAGCGCGCGAGCTTCCGCACGGTCGTCAAGACATTCAGGGAAGCGCTGTGGGGGTTGATGCTGGTGCTGATCATTCTCGGCGGAATTTATGCCGGAATATTCACCCCTACTGAAGCCGCTGCCGTGTCCGCGGTCTATGCATTTTTTATCGCCGTGTTCGTATACCGCGATATTTCAATGAATGACGTACCGCATGTCCTGATTGAAGCCGCCAAGATAACCGTGATGCTGATGTTCATCATCGCCAATGCATTCATGTTTGCGTTCCTTCTGACGACTGAGCAGATACCGCAGATGGCTTCAGAATTTATCGTCGGGATGGGATTGCCGGTATGGGGCTTCTTGTTGGTACTCAACGTGTTGTTGCTCTTGTCCGGTAATTTCATGGAGCCAACATCGGTAGTGCTTATACTCACGCCAATTGTCTTCCCCATTGCCATGGAGATGGGCATCGATCCTACGCATCTCGGCGTGTTGATGATCATCAATATGCAAATTGGCCTGGTCACTCCCCCTGTTGGCTTGAACCTGTTTGTGACGGCAAGCGTCGCGGAGTTGTCTCTGGAAGAAACGATCAAGGCGTCATTCCCATGGCTCGCTGTTTTGCTTGCCGTGCTCATGCTGATTACTTACGTGCCCTGGATTTCCCTGGTAGTGCCCAACCTGCTCCTCAATTAGCCGCAACAGAAGCTGGTCCTGGAGGTAATTTTGTCATTCGTTCTATATAACGCCCCGCAGTCGACTTGTAGTCAGAAAGTGCGAATTTGCCTCTGGGAAAAGGGTTTGGAGTTTAGCGAAAAGAAACTCGACCTGTTCGCCGGCGACCAGCTAACGGCAGAGTACAAGCAGCTTAATCCGAATGGCGTTGTGCCTACCCTGGTGCACGACGATGAAGTTATAATCGACTCGTCCGTAATCATCGAGTACCTCGATGAGTTGTTTCCCAAGGTGTCGTTAAGTCCAGCTACTCCGGCAGGTCGCGCTCACATGCGCGAGTGGATGCGCTTCTTTGAAGAGGTCCCTGCGCCGGCTGTGCGCGTGCCATCATACAATAAGGTGTTTCTCCGGCATTTTAAGAAGATGACTGACGAAGAGTTCATCGCATTTGGCGAGTCGAAACCGCTGCGCAAGGATTTCTTCCTCAAGATGGGCCGCAAGGGTTATAGCGACGAGGAGATGCAGCAGGCTGAAAATCGCTTGCGCATGACCATCGATCGAATGGAGTCGCAGTTGCAGAAGGCTGGTCCGTGGTTGCTCGGTGACTACAGCCTGGCGGACATTTGCATCATCCCCGTCATCATGCGTCTCGACGATATCGGTTTCAGCCATTTATGGGCCGACAGAAAAAATGTCAGCAATTGGTTTTCGCGTTATCGGGAGCGTAAGGCGCTCCAGGAAACATTCTATTTCGGATCGCTACTTAGCGAACAATATCCCGATGTAAAGCTTGGCTGATACATCCTCCGGTAGTGACCGTTGACCGATTGTCAGGGGCTCATTACGGGTAGTCTTTAAGACAGGCAAGCAGGCTGGATATTGGTTTCGACCATGTTTGACAATAGACAAGCACGCCAATGAAACCCAGGGCAAAAAGAAAAATAACGATACGTGATGTGGCGGAACTCGTCGATGTTCATCATTCGACCGTTTCCCGCGCGCTAAGCCCCAACAAGCGCGATCAAATTTCGCCTGCCGTAGTAAAGAAAGTTGAAAAGGCGGCGGAGCAACTCGGTTACTTTCCGAACCTTGTTGCGTCCTCGCTGAAGCAGAATCGCTCGTTCGCAGTCGGCGTGCTTGTCCCGGACCTGACGAATCCGGTGTTTCCGCCAATTATTCGCGGCATTCAGGATACCGCCGAAGCCGCTGGCCTGACGGTTATCACAGCGAATACGGATGACGAGGAAGCGAAGGAACGAAGTGCCCTGAAAACGATGCAGGGGCGCTCTATTGACGGAATCATCATTGCAACGGCGTTGCGAGAGGATCCGATCGTCGAGGAATGCATCAGGAATGAAATTCCTTTCGTTCTCGTTAATCGCACCGTTGATCGCGATGATGTAAATGCGGTTGTCATCGACGAGCAATTTGGAATTAATTCAATCCTTGAGCATCTGATCGGGCTGAAACACCGGCGAATAGCACACATCGCGGGTCCCGATCATACTTCGACCGGCCACGAGCGTGCCGCAGCATTTGCCGCGTACTTGAATTCCAAGGGCTTGCCATCGGACCTTATCGAAACGACCGAGAAATTCACGATCGAGGAAGGCAGGCGCGGCTTGCGCAGGCTGCTTGCCAGGGACAATACGTGCACGGCTGTTGTCGCGAGCAACGATCTGTTGGCGCTCGGCTGCATGGATGAGATGAAGGAACTGGGCATGCTGGTTCCGGACAACATGTCGATCAGCGGCTACGACGATATCCAGTTTCTCGAACGAATGAACCCTGCATTGACCTCGGTGTTGGTGCCCAAATACGAGATGGGGTCACAAGCGACTAAAATATTGCTCAATATGCTCGAGGGTAAAAGTACCAGCCCTGTCCTGCAACGTATGCGTCCGCGGTTGGTTGTTCGTAATTCGACCGCCACAGCCTCACGGTAACGATTCTCATATTGGCGGCGGAGCCGCGAAAAATAACCCCGGCAATTCGCCTTATTCTTCGAAACCCAGTTGACGATCGGTTGGCCAGGCGTGGCAGGTCACGCAGTCAGCGGCGGCGGCGCGCGCCTGATGGCAACCAATGCAGGTGGCCATCGCCAGTGTGCCCTTGGTTTGCGATACGACGTCAACCTGGCGAATATCGCCGTGACAGGTTTCGCATTGTTCCCCGGCTTCAAGGTGCGGGCGGTGACTCCAGGTGACGCCAGGGGTAACTTCATAAACACGTACCCACGGAACGGGCTTTCCCGAGCTGGCGTAGGCCTGCAAGCTCGCTATGGAGGCCTTATCGGTGGCAACAATGGCATGGCATTGCATACAGGTGTCGTTTTCCGGGAATGTCATCTGGTGTCCGGGTTCGGGATTTACATGGCAGGTCGAACAGTCAGGCATCGCCATCGAATGCAGTCTGTGGCTGAACGGCAACGGTTGTTCCGGAGCTGCGTGAACCCCGACATTGTCGGGCACTACAACCTGCTGCGCAGAAGCCGGTGAAGCGACCAGCATGGCGACCAGGAGAGCCATCAACCCACAGGCCCTGAACCCGCTATCTTTCACAGTAACAGAAAATGTGTTTGTCCTGTTCATCGCTAGGACCTCTTGGTTGCCGGCTTACTCACGGCTTCCTCAATGCTGCTGCCGTGGTCCTTCAGGATAACGGCAGCGGCATTTCGACCCGGCTGCCCCCTGACAGAACCACCAGGGGCCGTACAAGAGCCAGTCTGATACAGGCCCTGAATCGGCATTCGATATTCTGCCCAGCCAGGCACCGGGCGCATGTCGCCGACCTGCGCCGCGCCGTAGCCCGCGGCGTGCACGCTGCCGCGCCACATCGCCGGGTTCATGCGCTCGATGTCGATCGGGCTCTGCAGGTAGCGAGCCAGTACTTTGTCTTCCGTCAGGTTGGGACATAACTTGCGAAAGTTATTGAAGATCTCGTCGGCCACCTGTTCCTTGATGTTGTCCCAATGTTGCGGTCCCTGTTTGAGCGCGTAAGGCAGATTTCCCTCGATCTTCAGCGTGTGGTGACCGGCGGGCGCGCGGCTCGGGTCCGCGACGCTTGGGCAAACCACTTGCAGCGGCAGGTCATCCAGGTTGATTTGGCCAGTCGCGTGTTCGTAGTCGGCGAGCAGAATTCGTTCCGGACTGGACAGCAACGCCGCCTCTGCCGGCGCGATGGTACTGCCGTCGGCGAGCGCAAATTTCGGCGGTTCCGAGGTGGCATAGTGAAACGAAAACATGGCGTGCTCTGGCTGCAGCAACCGGACATTTTCGACAAAGCCCGTACCCCACAGCTTTTTCGGTGCCATTTCCACCAGGTGCTTGACGTGGATAGTCGAAACGACGCTTTTCCTGGCGCGATAACGGCTGCCATCCGCGCATTCCACGCCCTGGCACCTGTCTTTCTCCATGATGAGGCCGGTCACCGGCATGTTGGTCTGAATGACTCCGCCGTTTGCCTCAATAACCCGGCTGAGTGCCAGCGGCAGCATGCCGGAGCCCCCCTTGGGCATCGGCCTTCCATTGACCTGGTGACGGATCGCAGTAAATAACTGGTTTCCCGTGTTGGGGTGCGCACCGGGTACGCTGCTGAAGCGACCCTGTGCAAGGTGGAAACTGCGAATGTAGTTGTTTTCGAAGGTTTTGTTGACCAGGTCATAGCCGGACATCGCGAATCGCCTGCGCCATACGTCGCTATTCGGCACGTCGCTGCCGCTGCTTCTGGCCGCGTTGTAGGCGTTGTATTCCGCTACCAGTCTCTTAAATGTGTCTGCATCGGCCCTGGAGTATTTTGCGTATTCGGCATAGGTGCGATCGATGTCCTTCCACATCGTGATAGAGGCTTTGTCCGGAAACGAGATGTGTATGATGGGATCGGGGTGCAGGTACTCGAGCCCATGTGCGAACAGGTCGAGCTCGTTCTTGCTCAGCACCGGGCTGGACTGGATAAACCCGTGCACACTTGAGCAGAGATCTTCCTTGAAACCCGGCAGGCAGACCTCGGCCGTCTTGCAACCGCCACCAATGGTGGGTCGGCCTTCCAGCACCATTACGCTGAAGCCTGCCTTCGCGAGATAGGCGGCGGTGATCAGACTGTTGTGTCCGGCGCCGGCGACCACGAAATCAAAAGTGTGGTCGTTGCCGGATATAGTCTGCAACGCGGCCGCTTTTGCGGATACGGATCCGAGCGCCGCCCCTTTTATAAACGTTCTTCTGGTAACAGCCATCATCGACACCCCCACGATGAATCGATACTCATTGTAGGTAAGGAGCAAAATCTTTGCAATCGTTTGCACCAAATCGGATTTGCGGGTATTCTGGAATGCCGGCAATTGGGGGTTGGCCTGGTTCAGGGTTGCCTGGACGTGATCGAATTCTTCGCTGGCCGAGCAACAATTCAGGAACAACGTGTTTGTCGTTGGGGACTACCAATTTTTTGCGTACAGGGTGGCTGCGATAAAAAAATCTTGATGCAGTTCGCAACACGCAAACCCATTTAATGAGGTGAGCTATGTCCAAGGTCCGTCATAATCCAGGTTCAGTCGATGACAGTAGCGATAGCCCTGCCGAAAAACCTGCCCGTATAAGTCGGCGCAAGGTTCTCGCAGGCGGCGCCAGCGCCGCGCTGCTGGGTATCACCGGTTCGATGAGCGCCCGCGCGCAGTTCAGTGGAATTATGGAGGAAGGAGGTGGCGTGCCGTTCAGGCTGCCAATGGGCGCGCTCAATTACCTCGACCGCAATCAGTACATCAGCAATATGGAGATCATCTCCTACACCGAGGGCGAGCCAATATCGAGCGGCGAACCGTTGATGACGATGTGGGCTCGCGGCTCACAGCGAATGATCGCAAGCGGCGATGGTTGGCTGGATATAAGCAACCCACGCAAACCCAAAGTGATCGATCTTGGCAAGCGAATGCGCGGCACGGTGTCCTTCCAGGAATCGACCGGAAAGTGGATCTTCATGGAGACGCACGGTGAGCCTCTTACCAGTGCGGGTCCGGGGCACCCTCATGGCCGCTGGCACGAAGAAATCTATCGAAAAGCAGCGAGTTACACCGGGTTGCGGGGTATAAGCACTCACGACGTCAGTGATCCGGGCAACCCGAAGAAACTCGGTGAGTTCAGTACAGGCGAGACGGGTAGCGGCACCCACCACAATTACTATGACGGCGGACGATACGCGTATCTGGATGCCGGTTGGTCCGACCAGTTCCGCATGGAGAATGCCCAGCGGGCGCACGGCAACGGGATGATGATTCTCGACATGTCGGACCCGGCCAATCCGAAAGAAGTAGCCCGCTACCACGTGCCTGGACAACTGTTCGGCGAGGAATCGGATTACAAGAAATACTGGTTCGCCGGCGATCACGCCGCCTGGACTGCTTCCCACGGTGCTCCGAGTGTGCCAACGCGGGTAGAGGACGGTGGCAAGTATGGCTACGGAGGATTCGGACATTTCGGTTTGCTGACGTTTGATCTGAGCGACATCAACAATCCAACACCGGTGAGCCAGCTGATGTGGGATTACGAGACGATTGGAGGTATTCCGTACCACACTGCATACCCGGTAGTGGACGGCAACGGTCGATTTACCAACATCATTATCGGCGTACCCGAGGCCATCGAGCCGGATTGTCGCGAGCCTTACAAGCCGGTCCAGGTAATCAATGTCAGCGATCCGCGCAATCCCGAAATTGTCGGACTGTTTCGACGCCCAGCACCGCCGGAAGATGCGCCTTATGACGATTTTTGCCTGTCGCGGGGACGATTTGGTACACACAACTCGCAGTCCTTCATAGCGCCTGGCGCTTCGAAACCGCACATCATCGCAACCACCCATTTCAATGCGGGTCTGCGCATCACGGATATATCCGATCCGACGAAACCGCGCGAGGTAGCCTGGTTCCTGCCGCCAAGAGGCGGCGAAATGAACGATTATGATAGCTGGCGCCGCGGTGATGCGGAGACGGTCTTCATTGAGTGGGATCGAAACCTGATCTGGTTCGGTACGCATGAAGGCAATTACTGCCTGTCCTGTCCGGCACTCGGAACGCCGGAGCTCAGCGCGCGCAAGGTTGAGCGCTGGACGGTACCGCACGGCAACCGCGGCTGGGATTCTTGAAGCGGAGGCAGCGCTTTACGCGAACGGTGATGCGGATGATCGGGCACAGACTGGTCGCAATGGCAGTGCCGCTGTTTGTATTGGCGGTGGCGCTGCCGCACCTCGCGCTTGCGCAGCAGGATGTGTCCGAGCCCCTGGAACCGGCCGTTTTCGTGTTCACGGAACCGGTGCGTAACTCCGATATACCGGTCGATATCACGCTGCTGGAAACGGTGGACGGGCTTTACACACCAATAGGCCTGCGAAAGCCAAAGGGCAAGGGACCGTTTCCAATAGTGCTGTTCTTTACCGGCAACGGCGGCGGGGGCGTGCCCTGGGTACGGCATCAAATCAACAATCGTGCCTATACCATGGAGAGATTTCTCGATGCAGGTTACGCAGTTGGCTGGCTGCGATACCGGGCTGAAGTCTGGTTTGAGTACACCCGCGTGCCGCAACTCGAAGTATCACAGTTTCTTGCTCATCAATTGATGAACCGGCCGCCGTTGGAATACGACGATCTGAAAACCATCGTTGAGTATGTGCGTACGCTGCCTTACGTGGACGCCGACAAAGTTGGCCTCATTGGCAACAGCCATGGGGGTGGCATGATTTTGAAAGCGACCTCCGAGATGAGCGTAACCGCTGCTATTGCATCGGAACCAGACGCCAGCGAACTACTGCAGATGGACCCTGCGATGTTCGGCTCGGATGTCGAATACAGAACCATGGAGTCGGTGGCCCCTTACCTCAACAAAGAAGTGGCGATGCAGCGTATTCGTCGCATCGAAACGCCAATTCTCATGATGGGACGTGCAGACGATCCGCTACAGGGAATTTTCGAGACCGCGTACACCTGGATGAAAGAAGCTGGCAGGAATGTTGAATGGGTTTCGCATGATCACCCCGTGCACGGATATCTGATCCGTATCCCGCAGGAAGACGGAGTGTATAAGCCGGACAGTGTCCAGCTGGAGGCGATCCAGGAAGCGCTGGACTTTTTCGAGCGTTACATGGCACCAAATTAAATCGCCGGCATTTTGCTGGCCAAGGTAAGCGGAATGTTGCATCGATCAATACGAACAAATCGCGTGAACTCAAGATCCGGAAAGGGGCGCTTTTCGCTCGCGCTTTTCGCCTGCATGACCTGGTCGGCCCTGATCGCACCAGCCTATTCGCAAGACCTGGCTGCGCCGAGCGCCGTCAATGGGCTGACCGCAACGTTGGGCGAAGTGCGGGGATTGAGGACCCGATATTACGAAGCGGGCGACGGTGAGCCGCTGATCCTGCTGCATGGTGGTCGGCTGACTGTTTTCAATTCGGCGAACATGTGGGCGAGAAACGTAGAGGGATTGGCTGAGAATTTCCACGTTTTCGCCCTGGACCGTTACGGTTACGGTATGACCGGTGCCTATGAGGACGATGACTTTACCTATGAACGCGAAGTAGAGTTTCTGCGCGATTTCCTGGATTCGAGAAAATTCCAGAAGGCCCATATCGTTGGTAATTCGTCAGGAGCTGCCGTCGCGTTGCTTTTCGCGCTGGCCTACCCCGAACGCGTCGATACGCTGACAATGATTGCAGTCGGGCCGCATACGCCTGATATGTTTTCAAAGGCGATGATAATGCGGGAAGCCTGTAACAACATTGCCGATTCGCAAGCGGCGTGGTCTTGTTGGATGCAGGCAATGACTTATCGCAGCGACGCTACTTTCGACGCCGCATTTTTTGCGGCGTCCGAATACATGAAAAGCCTGCCCCAGTGGCAGTCAATTGAACCGCGCAAGATACGCGGCGAACCGCAATCCGGTGAGGCTTACTGGGGGCCGCATCTCGAACGCATCCGGCAGGACGGTGTGCCCGATTTGCCCATCATGCTGGTCTGCGGCCTGCACGACAATCTGGATTGGGGCGCCGGCGACGCCGCGCCCCAAATGAAGGGTTGCTTGAGCTTCCTAAATGCCCTGGGCAATAACAATGACAGGGTGAAACTGGTGGCTTACAACGCGGCAGGGCACTTTCCCTATCGGGAGCTGCCCGAGCAATTCAACGCAGATCTGACGAGTTTTATTCGCTACTGGGGGAATCGCTAACAACTGGTATGGCCGGTGTCCCGCGTAGTGCCATTGAACCTGCGAGGCTGTTATTCCTTGGCGCCGATACTCAGAGTAATGTCGCCCACCTTTTCAATGCTGCCGACAAGATGGTCACCGGGCTCAACCGCACCCACTCCGGCAGGCGTTCCGGTGTATATCAGGTCGCCCGGCTGCAGGTGATAGTACTTTGAGAGATCTGCGATGAGTTCCGGCACGCTCCAAATGAGGTCATTAATGTTACCGACCTGCCGGACATCATCATTCACGGACAAACGTATATCGCCGGATTCGATATGACCCGACTTGCCCGCATCGACAATTGCAGATATGACCGCCGAATCCTCGAAATTCTTGCCGAGATCCCATGGGCGACCTTTGTCGCGGGCTTTGAATTGAAGGTCACGGCGCGTCATATCCAGGCCGCAGGCATAACCGTAGATAGCTTTCGGTGCTGCCTCGATTGATACACGAAAGGCACTGTGGCCAATGGCCACTACAAGCTCCATCTCGTGATGGTAGTTACTGGTTCCGGGTGGGTAGGGTACCGTGGAACCAGACGGGACGATACATGAAGCACTCTTGGTAAAATAGAATGGTTCCTCACGATCTACAGCCATACCCATCTCTTTCGCGTGTGCGGCGTAATTTCGCCCGACACAGAAAATCCGATTTACCGGAAAGAACTGGTCGGTGCCCACAATCGGTACGACAGGCGCTGAAGGTGCCTCAAAAATCAGTTTCGGATGGCGAGTGGTCATCGTTGTTTTCCCCCAAGATATTTTCGGTATTGGTTGTCGCGAATCGGGCTAAATTTTTGTGGTCATACGTTTTGTGCACAATGATAACTCATTCGTATGTCGACCAGTTGCTGCTATTTGATTTTAACTTGACACTGCCACATGCTCCCGCTCAGACTTAATCGCAAGTTGATCGCAGCGACAACTGACTGGCGCACGATAACGCAGGCGCGCCGCCCGCAACTTCAGCGGAAAACAAACGCTATCGAATTCCTTTTGTTTTTACCTTCAAGGACGGATGAATAATGTCGTCAGGCCAGACACAAACAGTCGCCGAAATTGTCGTGGATTGTTTGCTGCGACATGGAGTCGATGTCATGTTTTCGCAGTCTTTGCCATCCGCGGTACTGCTTGCGGCCGAGCAGCGCAACGTTACCCAGTTCATGTACCGGACCGAAAATGCCGGAACGGTGATGGCGGACGGCTTCGCTCGCATGAGCGGCAAGGTTGGCGTTGTCTCTGCGCAGAATGGACCCGCCGCAACCTTGCTGGTGCCGGGTCTGGCCGAAGCGCTGAAAGTATCAGTCCCGATTGTTGCACTTGTCCAGGATGTGGTCCGCTCACAGGCCGATCGTAACGCCTTTCAGGAGCTGGACCATATTGCCTTGTTTCAGTCATGCACCAAATGGGTGCGGCGCGTGACCGAGGCTTCGCGTATTGTCGATTATATTGACATGGCGTTTGCGAACGCGGCGAGTGGCCGTCCCGGACCGGTCGCGTTAATCCTGCCGGCCGACCTGCTGCTCGAAAAGGTGACCGTGGCCGAGCCACGCAAAGCAAACCTCGGACATTACCCGCTCGATCGAAGCGTGGCGGATCCGGCTCGAATTGATGAAGCCGCGGAACTCCTTGCAAACGCAAAGTGCCCGCTCATTGTAGCCGGTGGCGGCGTGCACCTCTCGGCTGCCAGCAATGCGGTAGCCGCGCTGCAGCACGACGCACAAATTCCCGTTATGACCACCGTAATGGGTAAGGGTGTCGTCGATGAACGTCACCCACTTTCTATCGGTGTGACTGGGTACGCGATGGGAAAGCTGTCGCCAACGCGTTACATGCGTCAGATTATCGATGAAGCCGATGTCGTCCTGTTGGTGGGAACCCGGACGAACCAGAACGGAACGGATTCGTGGGCGCTTTATCCGCGCGGAGCACGTTACATTCACATCGATATCGATTCCGGAGAAATTGGTCGCAATTACGAAGCATTGCGTTTGAACGGCGATGCCAAATTGACCCTCGAAGCCCTTGGCGAAAAACTCAAGGGGCGTCGCAAGCCTGTGCCGGACATGCAGCAGCGTATTGCGGCTGCCAGACAGCGTCACGCCAGCGACATTGCCGCCCTGGAACAGAATGACGCGAGCCCGATACGACCCGAGCGCCTGGCGGCGGATATTCGGCAGGTGTTGACGCCCGAGACGATTGTCGTCGCCGATGCGAGTTATGCGACGCTCTGGATTGCGTGCTATCTGCCGTCGCTGAAAGTCGGTATGCGCTTTATTACACCGCGAGGATTAGCAGGACTTGGCTGGGGATTGCCGCTTGCGATCGGCGCCAAAGTGGCCTGTCCGGACAAGCCGGTACTGTGTATGGTTGGCGATGGTGGTTTCGCGCACGTGTGGTCCGAGCTCGAAACCGCAGCGCGTCGCAAAACGCCCATCGTGTTGACCGTGCTGAATAACAGTTGCCTGGGTTATCAGAAGGATGCCGAGGACGTGAAATTTGGTCGCCACAGTACGGCCTGTTACTTCGCGCCGGTAGATCATGCCGCGATTGCCCGTGCCAGCGGCTGCCGCGGCATCCGTATCGAGAAAGCCAGCGAGTATTTGCCGGCACTGCGTGAAGCGCTGGCCAGCAATGAAACGACACTGCTGGATGTGATAGTTGACCCGGCAGCCTATCCCCCGGTAACTTTTTTCGATGGACTGGATGACATACGTGCTGCCAGGAATTAAGGCTGAGGCGCGAATTGCACCGCCGTACCGCAGAACGCTGTTCACCTATTTGATCATTGTATGAATATAGACAAACTCAGAGTTCGATTCGAAGACTATTGCGACAAGTATGCGTCGATCAGCATGCGCCGCGAAGACGGGATTCTGGAAATCAGGCTCGGCACGGATGGTGGTCCGCTGCAGTGGGGACGGCTGCCACACGCTGAGCTGGAAGAAGCGTTTCTGAACATTGGTCGCGATCGGCACAACCAGGTCGTGATCATGACGGGCAGCGGCGACGAATTTTCCGGGCCGGTTGCGGAAGCTGAATCCAATCGGGCGGCGCATAAACAAAGCCCCGACGAGTGGGCGGAACTTGGCTGGGAATCGAATCGGCTGCTGAGTAATTTGCTGGCGATCGACGTGCCAATGATCAGCGCGGTCAACGGGCCTGCAGCGCGTCACGCCGAGTTACCTGTAATGTGTGATGTCGTGCTTGCCTCCGAAACGGCGACGTTTCAGGATTCAGCGCATTTTGCCGGCGGTCTGGTTCCGGGTGATGGCGTGCACGTCGTTTTCCCGATGATCATGGGCCTGAATCGCGGTCGCTATTTTCTGTTGACGGGACAGGTGGTCGACGCACAGCAGGCGTTAGCGTTTGGGCTGGTAAACGAAGTGTTGCCGCAGGAAAAGCTGTTACCGCGTGCCTGGGAACTTGCCCGGCAAATAATGCAGCAGCCGGAAATGAACCGGCGTTACTCGAGACTGTTGCTGACCGAGCAACTGCGTCGCCAATTGCAGGAGTTGTTGCCTTACGGCCTTGCTCTGGAAGGACTTGCGATTACCCGATAGGGTTCGCCTTACCGGGTCGAGGAAAAAAAGCGGTCGCGGCGAAAGATTTTTTGGAATGGAGAACTGATGGCGAATATTGCTTTCCTTGGCGCAGGCATGATGGGTCTGCCAATAGCGCGAAATTTCCTTGCTGGTGGACATAAGGTCACTGTTTACAACCGCACGATCGAAAAGGCGCGGCCGCTTGAGGCCCTCGGTGCGTCTCTCGCGGCGTCGCCCGTGGATGCTGCCAGCGGCGCCGATGTCATTATTTCCAGCCTGACAAACGATGATGCGTCACGGATTGTCTGGAATGGCCCCGAGGGCGCACTTCGGGCAGAGCTAAAGCCGGGCGCGTACGCCATCGAGATGTCGACCGTATCGCTTACCTGGGTATCTGAACTTAGCGAGCTTGCCGCGGCGAAAGGTCTTCATTTCCTGGACTGTCCGGTTGCTGGACGTCCCGACGTCGCGGAGTCAGGGCAACTTAAGGTATTCGCGGGTGGCCGAGCTGAAGATGTCGACGAATTACGGCCAATATTGAGTTCGATAAGCAAGAGCGTAATGCATGTAGGTGATGTCGGCAAAGGGATTACTTTCAAGTTGATTTATAACGTGATGGGAGCAATCCACGTTGCCGCATGCGCTGAAGGTATGCAGGCCTGTGAGGCGGCCGGCATCGACATCGCAATCGCAGCGGAAGGATTTGCTACCGGCGCAACCGGTAGTCCGCATGTGGTTCGTCACTCCCGCTATATGGCTGAAAACAAACACGAAGATCCAGTACAGTTCTCCGGACGCATGCGCATCAAGGACGTGGCCTATGGCATTGACGTCATTGAAGCCAGCGGAGGTCAATCGTTGATCGGCAAGGCGACCAAGCGGGTATTCGAGCAAATGGTGGAGTGTGGCATGGGTGACCGAAATGACAGTGAGCTGATTGATACGCTACGCATGCTGCATGGCAAGGCTTAGCGGCTGCTTTTGATCGGAAGGTTTTCAACGTAGTGCTTAAAGAGGGTTATCGATGACGATAAATACTAACGTTAACGGAACGGACGTGGAGCTCGATGTAGAGCCAAAAACGCCGTTGCTTTATGCGCTTCGCAATGACCTG
>Ga0316195_10000134_pt1 | contig 24082 bp, 20 predicted proteins | sample Phised1_MG_FD_204937 | JGI IMG/M metagenome (GOLD analysis project Ga0316195, IMG submission 204937) | Coastal sediment microbial communities from Maine, United States - Phippsburg sediment 1 | ecosystem: Environmental > Aquatic > Marine > Coastal > Sediment | place: USA: Maine | collected...
TGCCACTCATTTCAAAATGACCCGGATATTTTTTAATATCCTAAAACACCCTATGACTGTCCTTTCGAACCGAACAAAGTGAGCGTGAGAAATCTAAATTTACTTTTTTCCACTTACCCCTAGATGCAGTCCTGATTTCTCAATCGTGGCTGTGCCACTCATTTCGAAATGACCCGGATATTTTTTAATACCCTAAAACGCCCTATGACTGTCATTTCGAACCGAACAAAGTGAGCGTGAGAAATCTAAATTTACTTTTTTCCACTTACCCCTAGATGCAGTCCTGATTTCTCAATCGTGGCTGTGCCACTCATTTCGAAATGACCCGGATAATGTTATAACAAGCAATGTGGACCGTATATGTCATTTCGAACCGAACGAAGTGAGCGTGAGAAATCCTGTTTGTTCAAATTCTGCTTTGGAACGGACATATTTTAAACCCGTGACCAAACAAAATTTAAAAAAATAAATTTATTCTTACATTCTATCGTGTCCTTTTCAGTGTTTTATTACCTAATTCTCTCAATTACTCTCCAATAATCCATTTACAAACCCGGCTAAATCACCTTAAATACCGATGATGTGTTTTTTACTTTGATTCTATTCATCCGGGATTTTTAACCCTTTGTCGTAATTTTTTCCAGCTACCGAAAAATATGGTGTTTTCAGCGATTTATAAGCTTAGGACACCACTTTCTGTAGTTATTTTAATATACCCAATCTAATAACATGAAAGCTTTTTTAACCTTAGCACTTATACTTTTATTCGGAGCGGTTGCTCTTGCCCAAAATGTTACGGACTATGGCAAAGTTGAAACTTTTCAAATGGATATTGTTCTGGATGTTAGCCTTCCTGTTTCTCACCATAGTGGGCAAGTTGAGGCAGCAAAAGAAGACGCTGTTGCGCGTCTATACAAATTCAAAAATTCAAGAATAAAGAAAGCTTTGGCTTTTTCAACTAAAAAAAACAACCCCAAATTAGTTTAATCCCCAAACCTATGATACTATTTATACTATTATTACCAGTTGCTCTTTTATTCAGTTATGTTATAGTCTTTCCAAAAACCAAAGGTGTTTTAAGACCCATAAAAGTACCCTCAGAAAGCAGGTAAATCAATCCTTTATTCATTAATACCAGGTTGTTTAATCTGGTAATTCAAGCGTTTTTTTTCGGCTTCCACCATTTGCTTTATTTCCAGAAGTAGGGCTTTGGCATCATAGATTATTCCATCCTTAATGGTGTATTTTACACCACCAACACGTACTATTTTATTAGCATCGGTAAGTTTTATGGCGCCCGTGCCATAGAGTACTTTTAGGTTTTCTAACGGATTTTCGGCTATAACAACAAAATCGGCCAGTTTTCCAACAGCTACGGTGCCAATTTGATCATCCATACCCAGGGCCTCTGCTCCGTTTAAGGTTGCTGAGCGAATAATCTCTAAAGGATGAAACCCGGCTTCCCGCAACAATTCCATTTCGCGGATATAAGCAAAACCATAGAGCTGAAAAATAAAGCCCGAGTCCGAACCTGTGGTTACCCGGCCACCTCTGTTCTTATACTCATTTATAAAGGTCATCCAGAGTTTGTAATTCTCCTTCCAGGCTACTTCCTGCTCCGTACCCCAATAATGCCAATAAGAGCCATGACTGATCTTACTGGGTTGGTAGAAATCCCATAAAGAAGGCAGTGTATAGTCTTCATGCCACTCTGCACGTCGCGCCCTTTGGAGGTCTCGGCTGGCTTCATAAATATTAAAAGTCGGATCTATGGTAAAATCCAACGAAATAAGCTCGTTCATAACTTTGTTCCAATGTTCAGAATAGGGTTTTGCAGCCTGTTTCCAAAGTTTGCCGGCCTCTTCAAAGCGGTCCTGCTCATTATTGTAATTGTAATCCAGTGGGTAATCCTGTATGGTGCGGTCTTCAAAAAGTGCTTCCGGAAGGCCGTACCAATGCTCCATACTTGTCAAACCCGCCCTGGCGGAGTGCAATACATTCCATCTGGCCACATTTAGTTGCGCATGGTGACAAGCCGAACGCAAACCTATTTTTTTGTTTTCATTTAAGGCTGCATCCATGATTTCAGGAGGGGCCCCAAATAGCTTTATGCCGTCTGCTCCTTTTTTCGCATTATTCCGTACCCATTCGCGTGCCATTTCCGGAGTACTAATGGTATTATCACTGCCCTCTCCAAATCCGGTGTACACCAAAATACGGGGTGCTACTATTTCATTAGCCGCACTTTTGCGTTTCAGTTCCATAGCAAAGTCTATACCCCGGCCACTGGGTTCACGCACTGTGGTAATTCCATGAGCCATCCAGAGTTTAAATACATATTCCGGTTCTGCGCCCTGGGCTTTACCCCCTATATGACCGTGCATGTCTACAAATCCCGGAAGTAAATACATGCCTTCACAATTCAATTCCTTACCTTCTGGTTTTAATTGAGGCCTGTCTATAGCTTTAATCGCCACTCCAGGATAACCAACTACTTCAATTTTTTGAATTCGATTGTTTTCCACTACAATATCTACCGGGCCTAAAGGAGGAGCGCCATTTCCATTTATAAGCGTAACCCCTCTGATAATAAGTTGCGAGAATGGGCCATCGCCCTTACTACTTTGTGCGTGAATATAAAAATGGCAACATAGGATGAAAGTAAAAAAGGCAAATAGTTTATTATACATACTAGTCGTTTTGTTTGGGTACAACAATTTTATCCCCTAAAAACAGGGCATTCAGGAATAATCGGTTAGTACCGTACCATGACCCCCTGAAATTGGGATTATCAGCAAATAAAACTACCCGCCCGCTGCCTAAAGGGCTTACAATTAGGGACGCGGAAGATTTTAAGAATTCTTCACTGTTCTTTTTGCTGATGTACCCATCTATAAGGGCATTCCTGGAGTATTTGGCTACGGTGGAATACTCATTTTTGCTTGGAGAAAGCCAGACATTGTTATTTTTATAAACCGGTATGTCGGTATCCCTATAGCCAAATGCCAGCGGGTGTGTAACATCCAGGTCAACCCTGAGTATAACGCCCCCCAGTCTTTCTTTTCCAAGGTTCTCCTGTGCGTCCACATAAGGTTTTCTAAGAACCTCTTTCGTAGAATCTACCTGGGATTTAACCAGTTGTTCTTTTATAATTTTCTTATCAATAACCCATTTGGAGGCCGTTCCGATGGTAATAAGGGTATTCCCCTTTTTCACCCATTCGGTAAGTTTGCCCTGTTGTTTTTCTGAAAGGTTATACCTCCCAGATACCATCACCAGTGTATTGTATTCTCCAAGTTTGGCTCTGTCGAAATTACGGATAGGTATTTTTGTGATGGGCATTTGTACCCTGGTGTCCAATAAATGCCAGACTTCACCGGCTTCATAGGAGCGAATACCATCTCCTATAAGCATGGCAGCTTTGGGTTTTGTTAAGGGGCGAATATTATTGCTTCCCAGGTCAATTCCTTTGCTGTTATAACCCGTAGAAATGGCATATATGGGAACCTGAAATTTTTCCTGTGCTTTAAGCACAAATTGATAAACTTCATCAGCATCTTTCTTTTGAAGGCTTATAGGCAAAACCAGGGCTCCATAATTAAAAGATTTGCTGGTATTGTCAACTTTTGTCGTAAATGGTTTAAATGCCGAAGAAAGTACCAGCTCTTTAGACTGAAGAAAATTCAGAACAGCCGGGGCATTGTAATCGTCCCAATCAATAATATAGGCATAGGAAGATTTTTGCACAGGTGCAACATTTGCAAGATCGGCTGTGGAAATTATTTTATCTCCCAGGGATACTTTCTTTAACCCCTGATAATTCATATTATAGAAATTTGCTACAGACCAGGCTGAAGCATCGTAAAAAACGCTGTCGCGGTATTTTTTATAAGTTTCAAACATCGTTTGTACCATCCTGTACTGGGGTTGGGAGGTTGGGACCACATAGGAATCCTTGCTATACTTGTACACGTCTATCTTGTGTATTAATAGTTTGTCTACAAAAGCTTTGACACGATTTTTGTCATAGCTGTCACCAAAACTGTATCCCTGAATTCCTTTTATAGCAGAATTCATCATGGCGGTTTTAAAGAATTCTTTTTGATATGATCTTAGATAGTCTTTATTTTCAACGGCTGCCTTAACGGTCGTAATACTGGAAGTATACTGGTTCCGGATGGTAAAGGGAAAAGTGATTTCCCCAAAAGCAGTTTTCTGCTTATGCCCCCTGGAACTTGCCTGCTCAAAAAGCAGCCCAAGTCCTCCCTGAATATCCGGATAAGAAGAGCCATAGCCCGGGTAGGTTCCGTCAAAAGACTCTTTGGTAAAATAAAACGAGCCAATGCTGTCCATAGCCTTTGCGAAATATTTTCCGAACAAATTATTTAAATCTTCGTAATTCTTTTTGGGCATAATGGGGTTGAGTGAGCCATTTGCTTTCATAGGTTCAAAGAAAAAGGTGTTTTGTGACCCCATTTCATGAAAATCGGTTACCACATTGGGATACCATTCATGATACCATTTGAGTTTTCCCCTGCTCTCCGGGTTAATTGCCAGAAGCCAGTCCCGGTTAAGGTCAAACCAATAATGATTGGTGCGTCCGCCGGGCCAGTATTCATTATGCTCAGCATCCTGGGGATCTGCAACTAAAGGATTGCCCTGATAGCTATTTGCCCATTGAGTGTGTCGATCCCGGCCGTCCGGATTGATGGCTGGATCTATAAAGATCACTGCATTCGTCAGGTAATTTAATATCTCCGGATTATCGGAAGCCACAAAGGTATAAGCACTCAGCAGGGCCGCTTCTGAACTGGATGGCTCATTTCCATGTACGTTATAACCCAAATTAATAAAAATTGGAAGTGATGCGTCCGGGGCAGAGGATTTGCTGGGATCTGTAAAGGCAAGGTGCCTTTCCTTTATAGATTCTAGATTAGACAAATTATCCGGGGTAGTAATCGTTAAGATTACCAGTTTACGACCTTCATGTGTTTGGCCATATTCATGGATAGATGCTCTGTCTGAAAGCTCTGCGAGTTTTTGTAAATAAGCCACAATAAGATCATGCCTAGTGTGGCGCTCGCCTATGGCATATCCTAAAAACTCTTCCGGTGATGGTATTTTATCATCAAAAGGATGGTATTTTTTAAAAAAATAATCCTGGCTAAATAGGTGGGTAGAGCAAAGTATTAGCCATACAAGTACTATATTCTTCATAAGGGCAATATTGAGTTAGTCAGCTAAATATAGGCATAAATTGGCTTAGCAGAAAGTCTTTTGAGGACGGGAATACTTTTAATCAGGAACAGAAAAGCACAGCACTCATATAAGTTTCCCCTTATGCTATAGATTGATGAAAGTCGCTCTGGCCTATTTCTTTAAAATTCACGATATAGTTGGTGCCTTTTTTGGAAAAGTCCCTGATTATAGAGCCTTTTAGCTGACGGGCAAGATTATGAATTAACTTTAAGCCCAGAGAACGGGTATTTTTAAAATTCACATCTTCAGAAAACCCAACACCATTATCTCCAATATTGAGCACGTAGTCTTTATCGGCAATTTTCTTTAACTCAATATGAATTTCTCCCTGAGTATTACCTTTTATCCCGTATTTAAGGGCGTTTGTAAGGGCTTCATTGATTAGGAGACCCAGTGGAATAGCCGTATCTATGCCCAATTCTATCTGTGGAATATTAATGTTTACCTTAACATTACTATCAGCACCCTTAACAGATTTAACCAGATACTCACTTAATTCCTCAACATAGGATTTATAATCTATTTTAGAGAGATCGTCTCGCATGTAAAGCATTTCATGGACCATAGCCATGGAAATAACTCTGTTCTGACTGCTTTTTATAAGATTTTTTACTTTTTCATCCTTTATTCCCCTGGATTGAAGGCTTAACAGGCTGGAAACCGTTTGCAAATTATTTTTAACCCGGTGGTGTACCTCTTTTAGAAGAGTGTCTTTTTCGTGTATCCGCTCTTCTATTTCCATCTTGGTTTTATAGAGGTTGTGGTGCGCTTTTAAAAGGTTTTTACCCAGAACTCCACCAAGCAGGTATACGGAGAACAGGACGCTTAAAAAGCTAAAAATATTTTGATATTCAGCGGGAACTACATTTCGGGTTAAAGAAAATTCTGAAATTCCCTGAACAAAAATCATGGTTATAATCAGAATGGAGAGGTACAAATAAATCTTCCCATAATTCTGTGTAGTGGCATATCCAGCAAACACAACAATAGCTAGCACAAAAATAAACGAACTGTTTATGCCGCCTGTAAACATGGTGATGACAGTGGCTGAACCCAGGCCAAGTATGGAAAGGATGTTATAGGTAAGTGTAAGATTTTTATGTGATACATATAACAGGTTATTAATCACGCTTAGCACGCCAAACCCCAGAAATACAAAGGGGACTACTTCATTGATATCCAGTACAAAAAGACAAATCAGGCCGAATATCAAAGAGAAGACAGAAGCAAAATAGCTTACCCGAAGGGTCAGACGTATTTTATCCCCTATTCTGTGCTGATGTTTGATTGCTTCTTCCATAGTATGTAATTATTGGCATTGATGAAGATACTATATAAGAAAAGCCGCAACCGTATGTGGGGCGAATTCCCTTAATGGTGTAAAGCTATATATGTTTTATCACATATTCAACAGCTATACGGACAAATAATAATTTTATTATTTACAAAAATCAGAATGTTAACCCCGCACTTCTTTTGGCTGTAAACTAGTCAGATCCTTAATTTTGACGGCCTTATGGCTTTCAATGCTTTTTCTTGCTGCGATACCAATAAGCACAGACATAGCCCCATCTCTGCTTCCTGCGGTGCGGCCATAGGGGTCTGCCGTAGCCGGACTTTTAAAAATTTTATCCTGTAGACGCTGGTCACCCCCACCATGGCCGCTTTTTTCCTTTTCTACTTTTATGGTTTCGAAATCCTTCCACAATTTGTGCACTATTATGGGCTCATAACTAACAGCGTCGTCATTAGTTTGTTCCATTTCTTTGTCATGTAATTCCGCCTGATTTATTTTCATGTCCTCATAGTAAGGGATATCTATCCATGCTTCCAGTCTTCCCTTTGTCCCATTAAACGCAACCCTCCAACCCTCCATTGGGGAATAGGTAGTAAGTGAATAATTTAACTGCACATTATTCTGATATTTTACCTGAGCAGACATTTTATCGTATATGTTTATTTCATTTCGGAATAAACAATTGTCACGGATATACCCGTCATATTTCTCATTGTCTGCATATAATTTTGTTAAAAACTGATCTTTGGTAATGTCCCAATAGAAGTCACATTCAGATTGATGGTTGCAAGTTCTGCAGTTATTCCCTCTGAAAGCTCCGTTTTTGCCATAGAATTCTAAATCACCGTATGCGAATACTTCTGAGGGTTCAGAATTGATCCACCAATTGAGCAGGTCAAAATGATGGGTAGCCTTATGTACCCATAAAGAGCCGCTGCTTTCCATCTGACCGTGCCATCTTCTGAAATAACTGGCTCCATGATAGGTGTTCAGATACCAGTGAAAGTCTACTGAAGTTAGTTTTCCAATAATATTTTCGGACAATAATTCTTTTATTTTTGTGTTGTATGGGCTCCAACGATAGTTAAAACCAACAATCAGGTTTTTACCCGACTTTATTTCCGCATCCAGTATAGCCTGGCACTTGTATTCATCGGTAGTCAACGGTTTTTCAGTAAGCACGTCACAACCCATTTCCATGGCTTTTATAATAAACTCATGGTGAGTAGCATCTTTAGTGGTAACGATTACAAGATCTGGTTTAGAATCCTGGATCATTTTCTCAAAATTTATAAAAGTAGGACAGTTAGCACCTGTATATTTTTTTCCAAAGGCCAGGCGCCCCGGATTTATGTCACACAATCCCACAAACTCCAGAATATCGGTATATTGATCCACCAGGCGTTTACCCCAAAATGTAATGCCCCGAATGCCTGTTCCAACAAGGGCAATTTTTAATTTAGCATTTGTTCCAAAATCAAACTGTGTAATGGGCATGGCTGTGGAGGCGGCAAGCATACTAATAGAGGTAAGGAATTTACGTCGTGAAGATTTCATAACAGAGAAAAGTTAGGTGTTGATCCTAAAGATATAGCATTTTGAATAAAAAAAGGCGCCCTTTTGTGGACGCCTTCTAATGATAGCAGCTTATACTTTTATCAATCTTCAATCAATACCCATTCCCCCCGGTCTATAAGGGGTTCTGCCTGTTTGAATTTGACAGTCTTGCTCTCGCCAGACATTACATTTTTTATGGTGACCTTTTCATTCCTTCCAATTTTGGGCTTTTCCCTAACAATAGTTTCTGTTATGGGAGCCCTGCCTCCCTGATTCTGTCCTACCGCTCTGTTACGTGCTGCCAATTCATCACTGTTCGGAATTTCTTCCTTAGAGGTATTTAATTTCTCTTTTGGCCTGCGTACATTCCTTGCTTCCTGAATCTCATTGGTGTCGGATGAGGGTAATTCCCCTTTGAAAAGAAAGGAAACAACTTCTTTATTCACCTTGTCTATCATGCTTTTAAAAAGTTCAAAAGCTTCAAATTTATAAATCAGCAAAGGATCTTTCTGTTCGTGAACAGCCAATTGAACTGATTGCTTTAACTCATCCATTTTTCTGAGGTGAGTTTTCCAGGAGTCATCAATTATGGCAAGAGTTATATTCTTTTCAAAATCTGTAACCAATTCTTTGCCATTAGATTCATAGGCATTTTTAAGATTGGTAACCACATTGAGCGATTTAATACCGTCTGTAAAAGGAACTACAATACGTTCAAATTTATTGCTGTTGTCTTCATAGACCTTTTTGATTACCGGGAAAGCGGTTGCAGCGCTTCTTTCCATTTTGTTCTTGTAATAATCATAGGCTGCAGTATAGGTTGTATTTGCAATCTCCTGAAAACTCTGTTTGGCAAATTCCTCCTCTGAAACCGGGGAGGTAATTGAAAAATACTTAATGAGTTCAAATTCAAAATTCTTATAATCATTGGCTGCCTTATTAGTGTCTGCAATTACTTCACAAGTATCATAGATCATGTTGGCAATATCCAATTTAAGCCTTTCTCCCTGAAGAGCGTGCCGCCTTCTTTTATAAACAACTTCACGTTGGGCATTCATTACATCGTCATACTCCAAAAGTCGTTTACGAATACCAAAGTTATTTTCTTCCACTTTTTTCTGTGCCCTTTCAATAGATTTGGTCATCATAGAATGCTGGATCACTTCTCCTTCTTCGAGACCCATCCTATCCATCATTTTTGCTACTCTTTCTGACCCAAAAAGGCGCATTAAATTATCTTCCAATGAGACATAAAATTGTGAACTTCCGGGATCTCCCTGACGCCCTGCACGCCCTCTTAACTGCCTGTCAACACGTCTTGAATCGTGCCTCTCCGTTCCTACAATGGCCAATCCCCCTGCTTTTTTGACTTCTTCAGACAATTTAATATCTGTACCTCGCCCTGCCATGTTCGTTGCTATGGTTACCACACCGGCATTCCCTGCTTCCGCCACAATATCTGCTTCTTTTTTATGCAGTTTCGCATTCAAAACATTGTGAGGAATTTTCCTGATAGCCAGCATACGCGATAACAATTCAGATATTTCCACTGAGGTAGTACCAATTAGTACCGGCCTTTTCTGTTCTGAAAGCTTGGTTACTTCTTCTATGATGGCATTGTATTTTTCTCTTTTGGTTTTATAGATCAGATCGTTTTTGTCATCCCTTGCGACTGGCCTGTTGGTTGGAATCTCCATAACATCCAGTTTATAGATTTCCCAGAATTCACCTGCTTCCGTTACGGCTGTACCGGTCATACCCGCAAGTTTTTTGTACATTCTGAAATAATTCTGTAAAGTAACCGTAGCAAAAGTCTGTGTCATTGCTTCGATTTTTACATTTTCTTTTGCTTCAATGGCCTGGTGTAATCCGTCTGAATACCTTCGCCCATCCATTATACGGCCGGTTTGTTCATCAACTATCATCACCTTATTTTCAATAACCACATACTCCACGTCTTTTTCAAAGAGGGTATAAGCTTTTAATAACTGACTCATGGTGTGGATGCGTTCGCTTTTTATCGCAAAATCTTTGAACAATGCCTCTTTCTCTGCCGCTTCCTTTTCAATATCCAGGTTTTGATTTTCAATTTTCGCAATTTCACTGCCAATATCCGGCATTACAAAAAAGTCTTTTTGCTGATCCCCTGAAATATATTCTATCCCTTTATCTGTAAGTTCAATCTGGTTGTTTTTTTCATCAATAACAAATAGCAATTCCGCATCTACCTGTGGCATTTCCCGATTGTTATCCTGCATGTAAAAATTCTCCGTTTTTTGCAGCAGTTGTTTGATGCCCTCTTCACTTAGAAATTTGATGAGTGCCTTATTCTTGGGTAATCCTCTGTGAACACGAAGCAAAAGAAAGCCACCTTCTTTGGTGTTTCCGGCTGTGATTTCTTTTTTAGCTTCTGCCAGAACTCCCGTGAGGTACTGACGTTGTTTTTGTACAATGTCTGAAACTTTGGGCTTCAATTCATTGAATTCGTGACGATCTCCTTCCGGTACAGGTCCTGAGATTATCAAAGGAGTACGCGCATCATCAACCAGTACAGAATCTACCTCATCTACAATGGCATAATGATGCGGACGTTGTACCAGGTCACCTGGTGTATGAGCCATATTGTCTCTGAGGTAATCGAACCCAAATTCGTTGTTTGTTCCGTAGGTAATATCCGCATTGTACGCTGCTCTTCTCCCTTCAGAATTAGGCTGATGCTTGTCTATACAGTCTACCGACAATCCATGGAATTCAAAAATTGGTGCCATCCATGCACTATCCCTCTTTGCCAGATAGTCATTTACAGTAACCAGATGAGCTCCCTTTCCGGCAAGTGCATTGAGGTACATTGGAAGTGTGGCTACCAGGGTTTTACCTTCTCCTGTTTGCATTTCTGCAATTTTACCCCGATGCAGAGCAATGCCGCCAATCAATTGCACGTCGTAATGCACCATATCCCACGTAACCTCTTTGCCTGCAGCGTCCCAGGAGTTATGCCATATGGCATTGTCACCGTCCAGGATTACATATTCTTTGGAGCCAGACAACAATCTGTCAAATTCCGTGGCTTCAACAGCAAGGGTTTTATTAGCTACAAATCGCTTTGCAGTTTCCTTTACTACTGCAAAGGCTTCTGGCAGTATCTTGTTTAAAGTATCCTCTGTAATCTTGTAGACTTCACCTTCAAGTTTATCAATCTCCGTATAAATTTCCTCATTCCTATCAATATCTGGAGAAGCTATTACTTCTTCTTTGAGAATATCAATCTGCTTTTGAAGTTCTGCAGATGCATCTTTTATGGTTTGCTTAAAATCCTGTGTTTTTTGTCTAAGCTTATTGTGGTCAAGGCTTTCAAGTGCCGCCTCAAAGGATTTGATCTCATTTAAAAGGGGATCGAGTTCCCTAACATCTTTCTTCGCCTTATCTCCAACAAATACTTTGATGACCGAATTTAAAATACTCATATTTTAATGTGTTTTAAAAGCATTCTGACCAAGAACCTAAGTTGCAAATAAATAAGTCTTGAAATGGGCAGTTTGCCATAGAATTGCAATATGTTTATTAAAGCAAAAGGTATTCCAGATTTTATATTTCCCTTTTAACTTCCAAAAGCCTGTCAAAATTACATAAAAAAAAAGCCTCAATTGAGACTTTTAATAGTATTTAAGAAACTTATTTAATATTCATCCTCATTCCAGAGGTAATCTTCTTCTGTGGGGTAATCCGGCCATATTTCTTCGATTGATTCGTAAATCTCACCGCCTTCTTCCTCCATTGATTGTAAATTCTCCACCACTTCCAAAGGTGCGCCGGTTCTAATGGCATAATCTATTAATTCGTCTTTGGTTGCAGGCCAAGGTGCATCACTTAAATAAGATGCTAGTTCTAATGTCCAATACATGGCTTAAATCTGATTTTAAAATTTTTGCAAAAATAAATTTTAAACCCATATTGCCAACAAAAATTTGAGTAAAATCGAATATTTTATCAACAATTTATGGTTTTGATAATTTGATAACGAAGAAATAATGTAATTATTAGTCTTTTTTCTCAGGAATCCACTTTATTTCATCTGCCTTTAAGTCGAATGACAATTTTCGGGCCAAAATAAATAGATAGTCTGAAAGACGGTTGAGATAAGTCAGTATCATGACATCAACGGGCTCATTTTCATGAAGTAGAGTTACCATTCGCTCCGCTCTTCTGCAAATTGTTCGGGCAATATGACAGTATGACACTGTTGTGTGTCCTCCGGGCAAGATAAAATGCGTCATAGGGGGTAAGGATTCATTCATGTTGTCAATTTCATTTTCCAGCTGTTCTACATCTGAATAAGTTATCCGCGGTATATTCAGGCGTTCTTTCCCACTTTTTAATCGTGCCTTTTCAGGATCCGTTGCTAAAATAGCGCCTACCGTAAAAAGTTTATCCTGAGTGATAATGAGCATTTTCCTGGAATGTTCATTCATTTCCTGATCCCTAAGGAGTCCAAGCCATGAATTTAGTTCATCCACGGTACCATAGCTGTTTATACGGATATGATGTTTGGCTACCCTTGTGCCTCCAAAAAGTGAAGTTGTACCCTTGTCTCCTGTTTTGGTATATATTTTCATAGGCAATTTCGCAACTTTCGAGTCGCAATTTAGGAAATTAGTCTTAGCCAGGGTAGTTAGACTTCATTAAAAAGGAAATTAGCGATGTATACTTATTCCCTTTTATCTTTTCTTTCATAACCATCCATAAATTTTCTGGACTTTCTTCTCTTTGCGTTTTTTTTGCTAAAAACAGATACAATTATATAAAATAAAGCTGCTCCGGCCAGGATGTAATAGATACTGTTATCCATAATACGTAAATAAGCTACCTTAAATTTAAGCGTTTATATTCGAATCTTAAAATGTTGTTTGGCTTGTGTCGAATGAAAAAAAAGAAGACCTCCGTAATACATGTCTATCGTCACAATGGCAAAATTGGCCATAATTAATTTATTCCATAATTCTTCCGAAATTCGTTTTGTTCTGATATCGGCAATAAATATTATTCCTTTGGGTTGTTGTTTTGCGTAAGCGGCCATAGCTGAAATTTGAGATTCAGATTCCAGGGAATCATAATATTTCATTTCATATGGCGCTTTATAAGAAATTGATGGAAATTCGCTTTTCACTTTATTTCTTAGAAGTTCATTATCTCCCTCAAAATCTATGCTTTTTGGTTTGAAGTAATCAACACATTTAAAAAAGGTATTAAGGGAGCTGGATCTGCAATACTTATGTTTTATATAAAGCCCCTTAGTCACAAAGTTGTAGATGAAGGGAGAATGAATTCCATGCTGGTTGTTCGCCTTAATCCAAAATTTAATATAGTAAAAAGGGTTGTGCATTAAACCAAGTACTATTTATCTGTTTATCTGCGAATTTAAATGTTGCATATAGGATTAGCACTAATAAATCAGTCTTCCAATAGGGACGAAAGCTCAAACCACCGCTCTGTTTTGACTTCCAGATCATCCATAACATCTTTTAAACGTATGGATATGCGGTCTATTTCTTCACCGGCCAGTGAAGGATTTGAAAATTGATTTTGTAGCTCCCCCTTTTGTTTCTCCAGTTTCTGAATGGATTTTTCAAGCCTGTTAAACTCTTTTTGTTCTTCGTAGGACAGTTTTTTGGTTTTGCCATCAGACCGCCAGGAATTTTTATTTGGTTTGTTTTGAGTATTGTTGGCTTTTTCTTCCCTTTGCTCCAAAACAGCACTATCTTCATAGGCCCTGTGATCTGAATAATTTCCAGGGAAATCTTCAACAATGCCGTTTCCTCTGAAAATAAATAAATGATCTACTATTTTGTCCATGAAATAACGATCATGGGATACTACCAGAAGGCATCCTGGAAAATCCAGCAAAAAACTCTCCAGGATGTTTAGGGTAATAATATCCAAATCATTTGTGGGTTCATCCAATATCAGGAAATTTGGGTTCTGGATAAGAACAGTGCATAAATACAATCTCTTTCGTTCTCCTCCACTTAGCTTCTCCACAAAATCATATTGCTTCTTTCTGTCAAACAAAAATCGTTCCAGCAACTGCTGCGCAGATAGTTGCCTTCCTTTTTTTAAAGGTATGTAATCACCGAATTCGCGGATGACATCAATTACTTTTTGACCTTCTTTAATGGTAATCCCATCCTGGGTGTAGTAGCCAAATTTAATAGTCTCTCCTACCACAATTTTACCACTATCCGGTTGTTGCAGTCCGGCCACAATATTTAAAAAAGTGGATTTCCCCGTGCCGTTTTTTCCAATAATACCTATTCGTTCTCCTCTTAAAAAGCTATAGTCAAATTTATCGAGTAAAATTATACCGGGATAAGTTTTGGTGACTTTATGAAGTTCCAGAATTTTACTACCCATCCGCTCCATATTGATCTCCAATTGAATTTCATGGTTTTCTCTCCGCAGGTGGGCTTTTTCTTTAATGGTCTGGAAATCATCAATACGCGATTTGGATTTTGTGGTTCTTGCCTTTGGCTGTCTTCGCATCCAGTCCAGTTCTTTCTTAAAAAGCAATTTTGATTTATGCTGTTCCACGGCTTCTTGTTCGAGTCTGGCTTCTTTTTTCTCCAGGTAATAGGCATAATTTCCTTTGTATGAAAAGAGCTGCCCATTATCCAGTTCCAGAATTTCAGTGCAAACCCTTTCCAGGAAATACCTGTCATGAGTTACCATAAACAGGGTAATCTTTTTACGGCTAAAATAATCTTCAAGCCATTCTATCATTTCCAGGTCTAAATGGTTGGTAGGTTCATCCAGAATTAGTAGATCAGGTTCATTCAATAGTGCATTGGCCATGGCGAGCCTCTTTTTTTGTCCGCCGGACAGGTCACCTACTTTTGCTTTGAGATTGTCAAGTTTTAATTTGGAAAGAATTTGCTGATATTGTGTTTCAAAATCCCATGCGTTATTCCTTTCCATGGCTTCGAAAGCTTTTTGGTACACTTCTTCATTTTCAGGATGTATAAGGGCTTCTTCATAGGCGGCAATAACCTTTAACACCTCATTGTCAGATTCCAGGATGGTTTGCTCTACAGTTAATGCCGGATTGAGATCCGGTTCCTGTTCAAGAAACGATATTCGGATGCCTTTACGATAGTTTACGGCGCCTTCATTTGGGACATCTTTCCCAGAGATAATATTTAAAATGGAGGTTTTACCTTCCCCGTTTCTGGCAACCAAAGCAATTTTCTGGTCTTTGTTTATGCCGAAAGATAGATCTTCAAACAAGACTAATTCACCATATGATTTTGCTATATTTTCTACCGATACAAAATTCATTGCAGGCTATTGTTGGAATTTGTGAAATAACGGTAAAGCAGGGCGTACCTGAAGCCAAGAGTGGCAAATACGACCGCGATCAAAGGTGAAAATACTTGAATTTGAAAAACCCAAAGGATCAATGTAATGGCCATTAAAACAAGTAGGATCAAAATATATTTGCCCATCCATTTGGGGATTCGGTCTTTTCCTACCAAAAAATAACAGGCCACAACATTCAGTGGAAATGCCCAAAGAATATTAAAGTTATTTGCCGTGGCTGAATGATCTGTCAGAAACCACAGGAAAAAAATAAGTAATCCTGCAGTCCCGGTAATCAGAAATAGAAAAAAATCGAGCCATCTGCTCCGTGTGCCATTCCTGAGATCTATAAATGAAATAGTGAGTGTAAAGAGCAGTAGAAGGAGCATCCAAAAAAGTGGTGAGGTGCCAAAGGTATTACTAAATCTTTTGTCACTATATTCGAGAACGGAACGTTCCCGCTGTAAAAATGGGCTCCCATCCAGTGTTGTATTAGTCATTTGGAGCATCACATATTTGGGAAGGAACATATACTCTTCCACAACGGCTTCTCTATCTATTACAGAGCCAAGGGCAAGGTCTATACCAAAACTGGACCAAGAATTAGAAAGCAGATTTTGTTGTATCAAATCTCTGAAAGTAAAATGGGTTTTAAGATGATCCCCATTAAAATTAAGGCTGTTCCCAAGCACCTTTTTTAATATCTCTGGTAATTTAGTGGCACAGTTATCAAATAAGAAGTCATATTTATAATCCCTATTTTCAGGCTTGCGATTGTTTTCTAAAAACCGGAATAAGGCGTTTTTATCTTCCTGATCAAGTTTCAATATCTGTTCTTTTACCCATCTTTTTTCCAGTTCATAGGTAAATAGGAAATCTGAAAACGTTGACACGCTTAAGGAATAAAGTAATTTCCCCCTGGCGAATTTATAATAGAAATTGGGAGTGTTAAAATCAAAAGTACCATAATTATACACCCAGTCTATACCCTTAGCTGAGTCCTGAACTCTAAAAGCACTATGTCCAAAGCTCGCATACAAATCTTGTCCGGCGTCACATGTAATAATGCTGATCAGCGATTTATCTGATAATTGCGCCTGAAGTGAAAAACCGGAAAAGGCAATCCATAATATATTTAGGAAAAAAAGATTTTTTAATCGAATTCTTAGTGGTCTGCTCACTTGCGGGATAACTATTTGCGGCAAATATCCGAATAAAATATGTTAAGAAAGAGTTAGAATAAAAATTATATTATTTTTACTAAAATCACCAACCATGAAGAAACATATTCCGCAGTTTATTACCATGCTTAATATTTTGTGTGGATGTATTGCCGCTGTATTTGCTGTTTTGAATATGCTGGAACTTGCCGCACTTTTTGTTTTTCTGGGAATTCTTTTTGATTTTTTTGACGGACTGGCAGCCAGATTACTGGATGCACAAAGTGAATTAGGAATCCAGCTTGATTCACTGGCTGATGTGATAACCAGCGGACTTGTTCCCGGGATTGTCATGTTTCAGTTGCTCGCTATGTCTCAAACCGGCGGGTGGAATCTGGATTTCTCAAATACCGCGGGAACTTTGAACTGGACCGGGTTTAAAATGTCATTTCTGCCATTTTTTGGCTTTTTAATTACTTTAGCTTCGGCATACAGATTGGCTAAATTTAATATTGATGAGAATCAGACTACTTCTTTTATTGGACTTCCCACACCCGCGAATGCATTATTGATACTATCCCTGCCTTTAATACTATTGTACCAGGGAAATGATTTTTTAAATGAAATAATTCTAAATCCCTGGTTTCTCGTCATTCTCACAGTGCTGAGTTCATATCTTTTGAATTCAGGGTTGGAATTATTTGCATTAAAATTTAAGAACTGGAATTTTAAAGATAATGCCTTGCGATATATATTTATTATTGTAAGCCTTGTTTTGCTTCTTACGATGAAATTTTTAGCGGTACCGGCAATAGTCTTATTTTATATTGCCAGCTCTATAGTAAACAGGTTTAGTGTCCAGTAGATCACTTAGATGATTTTATAACTCATTGGCAGGATCGTCCTATACAGGTATGATGCCTATTGTTTGGTCATAGAAAAGGTGCCGTTATTGCCACTGCTGGCAGTCCAGTTCCCCGAAAGTTTAATACCTGTGGCATTATTTCCGCGCAGGTTAATCGAAGTTCCATCACATATGTCTTCCCCGCTAGCTTCAAATTTTCCATCAGAAACCCACCAGCTGCCATTAAAGGAGCAAAGGATATCTGATTCAGTTTCTGCAGAAATAGCACCATCAGATTCAAGAGTAAAGACCACATTTGCAGAACCGGAGGTTCCACCAAGGGTGCCATTCCAGATACCGACAAGTTTGGGCTCTATAGTTCTTGCGGGAGCAACTTGTTCCAGGTTCAGAGAATTATCATCTGAGGAGCAGCTCACAGAAAAAATTGTAGTTATAATAAAAAGCTTGACAAGATTATAACAGAATAACTTTTTCATAAAATATGGTATTTAGGCAGAGGCATTTCCTCATAGAATTTTCGGGTGGAATGAAGATCTAATTTAATGAAATAGCTCAAATAATCAAATAACTATATTATTCTGAAATAAACGCTATGTAAATGGTTGGAGGTAAGTTTTAATGGTATCGCGGAGGAGAATATTAAAAATTCAATTTCTTTTTTCGCAGTTCAAAATTTTGCCCCAGGTAAACCTTACGCACCATCTCATCTTCCGCAAGAACCTCTGGAATTCCCGATTTCAAAATCCCACCCTCAAACATGAGGTAAGATCTTTCTGTAATAGCAAGGGTTTCCTGTACGTTGTGATCCGTGATCAGGATTCCTATATTCTTATCTTTTAATTGAGCAACAATGCGTTGAATATCTTCAACCGCAACCGGGTCAACACCGGCAAACGGTTCATCCAGAAGTATAAATTTAGGATCTGTAGCCAGGGCCCTTGCTATTTCAGTACGCCTTCGTTCACCTCCGGATAACAAATCTCCCCTGTTCTTCCGGATATGCCCCAGCCCGAATTCTTCTATAAGCGACTCCATTTTCATGTGTTGCTCCTTTTTGCTGAGTTTGGTGAGTTGTAAAACACTTAAGATATTATCTTCAATGCTTAATTTTCTAAAGACTGAAGCCTCCTGCGCCAGATAGCCAATTCCGTTTTGAGCTCTTTTATACATGGGAAATTTTGTAATCTCTGTTTGATCGAGATAGATCTGCCCCCCATTGGGTTTAATAAGCCCGACAATCATATAGAAACAAGTGGTTTTACCCGCTCCATTCGGACCCAGTAATCCGACTATTTCGCCCTGGTTAACCTCCAGGGATATACCCTTTACCACCTGGCGCCCTCGATAGGCTTTCATTATGCTATCTGCTCTTAGCTTCATTCAGATCAATTATAATTCAAATCTAAGTCATTCTATTTTCTACAGCCTGGAATTATGGTTTTTTTAACCTTCATGAAGCTCCAGTTCCTCCCAATATTCATAAGCCCTGCGCAAATGTGGAATTACGATAGTGCCCCCAACCAGGGTGGCTATGCTCATGGTTTCCATAATTTCTGCTTTAGTAGTGCCAAGATCATAACAACTTTGGAGGTGGTATTTTACACAATCATCACATCTCAAAACCGTGGATGCTACCAGGCCTAATAATTCTTTGGTTTTTACATCCAAAATACCTTCGCTATAAGCGTTTGTATCCAGATTAAAGATCCTTTTTATTATTTTGTTGTTATCTGCCAACAATTTATCGTTCATTTTTGAACGATAGGCGTTAAACTCCTCAACTGGTTTTGACATTTTTTTTCGCTTTTTTTGCTTCCCTTTTTAAAACAATCTTTGAAATATATATGCTCACCTGATAAAGAATAAGCACCGGCACAGCCACAATAATCTGGCTCGCTACATCGGGAGGTGTAATAACCGCCGATACAATGAGTACAATTACCAGTGCTATTTTTCTGTATTTCCTGAGGATCTCAGGGGTTACCAGGCCTACCTTGGTAAGGAAGAAGATAATAATGGGTAATTCAAATATTAATCCACAAGCTACAACAGCCGCCCTCACAGTAGAAATATATGAACTTAGATCAATTTCACGGACAATTTCATCACTAACGGAATAACCCCCCAAAAAATTTATTGAAAGTGGTGCAACCACATAATAACCGAAGAGGACTCCCAGGAAAAAGAGCGAAGAAGCTACAAAAATAAAACCCCTGGAATTGTTTTTTTCCTTATCATACAAGCCTGGACTGACAAATTTCCACATTTCATAAAGAATGTAAGGGAAACCAAGAATAAATCCGGCCCAGATAGACGTCCAGATATGAGCGGAAAACTGCTCAGCCATTTGCCTGCTCTGCACAGTAAAAATAGGTTCCGTAGAACAGAATGCTTCACTAAAACCCAGGAGTTTTGAAAGTTTACAAAAAACACCGTAAGTTGGAAAGTCTGGTTTTTTCGGTCCGAAAATTACCGTATCAAATATAAAGTCCTTCATTACAAAAGCTACCAGACCAATCAGAACTACGGCTATAGTTGAACGAATAAGATGCCACCTTAGTTCTTCCAGATGATCCAAAAAGGACATTTCATTAGGATCGCTAGTTGCTTTTGCCATTAAAGTATTCCTTCATTAATAATATTATGTAAATGGACAACTCCTATATATTCTTCTCCGTCTAAAGCCAGCAACTGGGTGATGCCTTTGGAACGCATGACCTTCAAGGCCTTCATAGCAAGCACTTCAGAACCAATTGTTTTCGGGTTGGTTGTCATTATATCTTTGGCCTTTAAGCCATTTATATTGTCATATTTATTGAGCATTCGACGTATATCACCGTCAGTAACAATTCCGATAACCTTCCCATTATCCAAAACGGCAGTCACACCTAACATTTTTTCAGAAATTTCAATAATGACCTGCTTTACATCGGCATCAACACTAACCTGTGGCTTCAAATTATTACTTACAATGTCAGAAACTCTCAAATATAATTTTTTACCCAGCATACCTCCCGGATGATATTTAGCAAAATCCTGACTGCTGAATCCTCTCAATTCCAGAAGGCAGATGGCGAGAGCATCACCAATTACCAGCTGGGCAGTAGTACTGGTCGTTGGCGCCAGGTTATTTGGGCAGGCTTCTTTTTCAACAAAAGTATTCAAAACAAAATCTGCCTTATCAGCCAGAAATGAATCTAAATTACCGCACATTCCAATTAATTTATTATTTCCCATTTTAATTAAGGGCACCAACATTTTAATTTCCGGGGTATTCCCGCTTTTGGAGATGCAAATGACCACATCATTTTCCTGTATGGTACCCAGGTCACCATGTATAGCATCTGCTGCATGCATAAAAATTGCCGGTGTACCTGTAGAATTTAAGGTAGCTACTATTTTAGACGCAATGATAGCACTTTTACCTATACCGGAAATGATAACTCGACCCTTGGATTCATAAATGCAATTTACTGCACTGGCAAATTGCTTATCCAACAGTGTAGACAAGTGTGCAATTGCTTCACTCTCAATGGCGATGGTTTTTTTGGCAGTAGCCAATATGGCTTTATAATCACTCAATATGGTTATGAAATTATGTGTTTACAATTATAGAAATTAACTTTTTATGTAAACAGATTTTAAAAGAATGTATTATATTTAAGAAAACAAAATTACACAAACTTATTATATAGAAGATTCTAAACTGCAAACAATATAATTAATCATTTTTACCTGCCTAAAAATTAAAAAAAAATATCTTAATTTTAATTACGAGGTCTGTGATAATATCAGACTCAACATAGTAAATTTTCGATGATTTTGAATGAAATTGAACTACATGCTGCGCTAAAAAAATATTTTGGTTTTACCAAGTTTAAAGGCCTGCAGGAAGGTGTCATAAAAAATGTGATTGAAAACAAAAACTCCTTTGTAATTATGCCTACAGGGGGGGGTAAATCACTTTGTTATCAACTTCCTGCACTGATTAAAGAAGGGACCGCGATAGTTGTATCTCCGTTGATAGCGCTTATGAAAAATCAGGTGGATGCCATCCGGGGCGTTTCAGCGCATCATGGGGTTGCCCATGTTCTTAATTCCTCATTAACCAAAACTCAGGTAAAGGAGGTAAAACAGGATATTTTAGATGGCATTACAAAATTGCTTTATGTTGCACCGGAATCCCTTACAAAAGAAGAATATGTACAGTTTTTACAATCTGTTCCACTGTCCTTTGTTGCAGTTGACGAGGCACATTGTATTTCTGAATGGGGGCACGACTTCCGGCCGGAATACAGGAATTTAAGATCTATCATTAACAGGCTGGGTGATGACATTCCTATTATCGGTCTAACCGCCACTGCCACTCCCAAAGTCCAGGAAGATATCATTAAGAATCTTGCGATAACAGATGCGAAGGTTTTTAAAGCATCTTTTAACAGGCCAAACTTGTTTTATGAAGTAAGGCCCAAGACAAAAAATGTGGATGCAGATATTATTCGTTTTGTTAAAAAAAATAGCGGAAAATCAGGAATAATCTATTGTTTAAGCAGGAAAAGAGTTGAAGAGCTGGCTCAGGTATTGCAGGTAAACGGAGTGAGCGCTGTACCGTATCATGCAGGTTTTGACGCCAAGACACGTTCTAAATATCAGGATATGTTTCTTATGGAGGATGTGGATGTTGTAATAGCTACAATTGCTTTTGGTATGGGCATAGATAAGCCAGATGTGCGGTATGTTATCCATCACGACATTCCTAAGAGCATTGAAAGTTATTACCAGGAAACCGGTCGCGCCGGCAGGGATGGGGGAGAAGGGCATTGTCTTGCATTTTATTCCTATAAGGATGTGGAAAAGTTGGAGAAATTCATGTCGGGTAAACCTGTAGCGGAACAGGAAATTGGCAATGCACTTCTACAGGAAATTGTGGCCTACGCAGAAACCTCTATGTCCAGGAGAAAATTCATGCTTCATTATTTTGGTGAAGAATTTGATGAGGTGAATGGAGATGGTGCAAATATGGATGATAACACCAAAAATCCAAAGAAAAAGGAAGAAGCGAAGGAGAATGTCATCAAGTTAATCAAGGTAGTAAAGGGTACAAAGGAAAAGTTTAAGGCTAAGGAAATCGTACATGCACTTATTGGATCCACCAATGCACTTATTGCTTCACATAAAACTAATGAAAAACCTTTTTTTGGTATTGGAGCTGACAAAGACAAAGGGTATTGGATGGCATTAATCAGGCAGGTTCTTGTAGCCGGGTTGTTAAAAAAGGAAATAGAACAATACGGTATTTTGCATGTTACCAAGGCGGGATCTTCTTTTCTTGAGAAGCCGTCTTCTTTTATGATGACAAAGGATCATGTATATAATGAAGAAAATGACCAGGCTATCGTAACCGCAGCCAAAAGTGCAGGAGGCGCTGCCGATGAAAATTTATTGCGCTTGCTCAAAGACCTCAGGAAGCGCGAGGCTAAGAAATTGGATATACCTCCCTTTGTTATCTTCCAGGATCCCTCACTCGATGATATGGCATTAAAATACCCGATTTCCATGGAGGAATTGGTAAACATTTATGGTGTTGGCGAGGGCAAGGCCAAAAAATATGGCAACCCCTTTTTGACACTTATTAAGACTTATGTAGAAGAAAATGAAATAATCCGCCCGGATGACCTGATAGTGAAGAGTACAGGGGCCAATTCTGCTCTTAAGTTGTACATTATTCAGAATGTGGATAGAAAGTTACCACTGGATGACATAGCATCTGCCAAAGGACTTGAATTATCAGAATTAGTCAAAGAAATGGAACAAATAGTTTATAGTGGCACCAAATTGAATATTGGCTATTGGATAGACGAGATACTGGATGAAGATCAACAGGGTGAAATTCACGATTATTTTTTGGAGGCCCAAACAGATAACATCGAAGAGGCGCAAAAAGAGTTTGAAGGAGAATATGAAGATGAGGAGTTAAGACTATACCGGCTTAAATTTATGAGTGAAGTAGCGAATTAATTAGAACTTAGTACAGTATTATAATTGTAAAAAAAGGCCCTCACTATGAGGGTCTTTTTTTACAAGCTTGCGAAAGTAACTACTTTTTTAAAGGAATTCACTGGTAAAATAAGCAGCTATTATTCCAAAATAAATGATCCCCAATACGAGATATATCAATGCCAGTACCATACCAACATAGGATAAAATGCGGCCTGTCCTGACGCTTTCATAACCTGAATAATTTCCCGGGTGCTCCTGGTAAAGCCTTTCCGCTTTATTGGCATTAAACAAGCCAATAATACTAAATATTATTGCAAAAGGGCCGCAGCAGGTAAAGGCACCTATGATGGAAATAATTCCCAAGGTTAGAGCATTACTTGCTCCCGGCAGGGGTTGTTGATTCATATTTAATTTATTTGTCGGAGATTCATTCCTCCCATTGTTCAGTCATTTCCTTTACTTGTTCCATATAGGCATCCCATCCACCCATTTTATTTATTTGATAGACGGACATTGAAAACCAAATTATTCCTAAAACCATCCCAATGATCGCCAATATTTTGGCAGTTTTTAGCTGGCTGTAATTAGAATACA
>Ga0316195_10000135_pt1 | contig 24005 bp, 16 predicted proteins | sample Phised1_MG_FD_204937 | JGI IMG/M metagenome (GOLD analysis project Ga0316195, IMG submission 204937) | Coastal sediment microbial communities from Maine, United States - Phippsburg sediment 1 | ecosystem: Environmental > Aquatic > Marine > Coastal > Sediment | place: USA: Maine | collected...
TGCAATCACGATTGCGACGACCGACTCGAACTTCGGCCGGGCTCTTAAACTGGTTCGCGCCGACCTGCAAAGTCAGGCGGTTGCGACGGATCTGCGCGATCGAGACGGGCTGCCTGTACTTCTTGCCTGGTGAATGGCACAAGCTACCGCCCGCCGCCATGCCGTGCCGGCTTCGGCGTCAGCAAATGGCTCGCTTGCAGGTACCGAACGCGGCCGAAGCGGTCTTGTCGCGCGCATGGTATGTACTCTGAACGGCCAGCGCGCAGTCATTTCCCGAACGGCCGGCATCGATTGGTTTGCGCCGTGTGAACGCACGCCGAGTGTCTTGCCGAATGGCGGCTTCGCGGCGTGAAATCGAGCATGGCGAACTTCGGCTCAGGGTCGGCAGCGCGCCTTCGCGACTTTCGGATGCGGCCGTTCGGTTGCGATCCTGAGCCATACGTCAGTTGACACCGGCGAATGACCGCTATCGCGAAACTCGATCTGCTCGACGAGTTCAGCGAATGACCGGTATCGAAGGTGGACCGGTCACTCGATCAGAAAATCGCCACCGGCTCCTTTGGGTCGGCAGCGCCAGTTCGCGACCGCGAGATGCAGCCATTCGCCTTCGAATTTGTCCGGATCGGCATTTGCGACCCGTGAATGACCGCTCTCGCCGGGCTCCGCTTTCAGGCCTTACTTCGCGAGCGACCGTTTACGGGTGCGAAACGGTCGCTCGATCGGAAAAGGGCCACCGACGCCTTTGGGTCGTGAGCGCCCGTTCGCCGCTGTGGAATGCAGCCGTTGAGGTGGTCGATGTCGAGGCGGGTGGACGCCTTTGTCATCTCGTCCTTGCCTTCCATGTTGTCAGGGGAGTTACAACGCAGCAGGGCCCCATCGATCCATCGGCATTACCCGACTTCATCACTACCGCGGGCCCGTCCGCCACCCTCTCGCCTTCGACCCATTTCCCGGCGGTGCCGGTTATAGGGCCTACCTGGCTCCGGCGATTTCGCGCCGGGGCGAGGAGGGTTTCTCCAGTTGCTCAGCTTGTCCTTGTCACCGTGCCATCGCTTCCACCCCACCGAAGTGGAACAGCCGCGTCGATCAGATTTCGGCTGTCCATGCTGCCTTCGCCCTTGAAGCGCGGGCTCGGCCTTCGGGAATAAAGTTTCGAGGCCACATCCGCGTTCACTTGCGTTACGGCCCGGTAACTCGCACCTTCCCTATAGGAAGGTTTGTCGATAGGCTTCAAATACTCGGTTTCCCTCCTACTTGCTATCCAAGCTACGGGGCTTCTGACTATTGCCCCGGCAGGTCTACCTCCTGCTGATCAAGCCAGCCTTCGCTGGACGCACGCTTCAAACATTTCGTCACCTCCATGCTTGCTCCGGTTGCTTCCGACTGGAGCGGTTGCCGGGCGGGGCTTGCACCCGCTGGAAAGCGCCGCCTTTGCACGGCGCACGCCACTACCAGTCGTTCAACCACCCAAGAATTCGCGACCTCAACGACCGGTTTCAAGGGCGTTGCAGACATAGTCCGTCGTCCCTGGGAAGTGACGAAAGCTCCAAAGCCGCTGCTCGAGGACTTGTGATGTCAACCGGCGTCGAAAGCCGATCGAATGCCCGCTGGTCCGCTGGTCCACTGGCCAGCGGGTCGAAGTCATCAAGCGTTCCGTCAAAGCTGCCAGGCGTGCCTGGCAGGGTCCGATTACCGCACCGACCGCCAGCAGCTTACGGCGACTACCGCCTCTCATGCACCAGCGCGTCCAATTGCTCAAGCAGTGTGTCTCGCAGGTCGTGGAGTTCGGACACGCGCGCGAGCGCCTCGGCGGTCTGGCCTGCGTCGTGAAGCGCACACAGCGCGAGTGCCAGTGCATGCATCTGGCGGTGCAACAGTGCGATGGCCTGGAATGCCGCTTGCGCACCGCGACGCTCGTTGCCGGTGGTGTCGAGCCAAGTGCCAAACCGGCAAGGCTGGTGATCTGGCGGCGGATGCACACCCACACCCTTGAGATAGTTTTCGATAGCGGTGACCCAGGCGCGGTGCTCGACGCCAGCAAAGATCAGCGGCAGGCTGTCGCGGCTGACCGAGTGCCGATTGAGCCAGGCCGGATGGGTCTGCCAGGCGGCGTGCCAGGCGGGCAGGTCGGCTGCGGGCATGGGCCAAGCGATGCCCGAGCCCTGCGCCAATTCGCAGCCCAGTTGCAGCAGTATTTCGCCGTGCTCGACCGTCTCCACTCCTTCGGCGATCACCTCGCGCCGAAAGGCAGATGCCAGCACGAGGACGCTGTCCAGGATGACTAGGTCATCCGGGTCGTGCAGCATGTTGCATACAAAACTCTGGTCGATCTTGAGTTGCACCACCGGCAGGCGCTTCAGGTAATTCAGCGAGGCGTAACCGGTGCCGAAGTCGTCGAGGGCAAAGACCACACCGATGTCCCGGCAGCCTTCGATGGCCTGGGAGACCTGCGTCAGGTCTTCCAGCGCGCTGGTCTCCGTCACCTCCAGTTCCAGGCGGCCAGGCAGGGTTTGCGGGTGCGCCGCCAGCAACTCACGAAGACGCAGCCCGAAATCGGCTTGCTGCAACTGGCGGGCACCGACGTTGACACTGACCGGCAGGTCGAGCCCAGCGACACGCCATTGCGCCATCTGAGTCAGGACGGTATCGATCACCCACTCGCCGATGTCGACGGCGAGCGGATGGCTCTCGATCACCGGCAGGAACGCGGCGGGGAGCAGCAGGCCTCGTTCCGGGTGCTGCCAGCGGATCAACGCTTCGGCGCCCGTCACCGCCCCCGTGCGCATGTTCACTTTCGGCTGGTAATAGACAACGAATTCACGCGCTGCGAGGGCGTGGCGAATGCGCTCCAGGCTCTCGTGCTGGCCACTCGCACGGCTGTCCTGCGCGGCATCGAAGATGTGGTAACGGTTCTTGCCCTCCAACTTGGCCCGGTACATCGCCTGGTCGGACTGGCGCAGCAGTTGATGGGCATCGGCGTCTACGTTTTGTGGGTAGTACGTGGCGCCCATGCTGGCCGAGACCCGGAGTACGAGTTCGCCGACATGCACCGGCTGGGACGCCGCGGCGAGAAGGCGGTTGAGCATGGGCACGCTGGCGTCGCCATCCTCAAGGTCGATCAGCAAGGCAATGAACTCGTCGCCGCTCAGCCGCGCCAGCGTGTCGCCATCGCGCAAGGTGTGTTTCATGCGCGCGGCCACCACGGCCAGCAGTTGATCGCCCACGTCATGCCCATGCGTGTCGTTGATGTACTTGAAGCCATCGAGATCGATGTAGGCCACGGCGAGCGTCTTTCCGCGCCGCAGCGCCTGGGCCATGCCCTGCTCCAGCCGGTCGGTGAGCAAGACGCGATTGGGCAAGGTGGTCAGCGCATCGTAGTGAGCGGTGTGGCGCAGTTCGATTTCGTGCTCTTTCTGGCTGCTGATGTCGCTCAGCACCACACGCAGCACCCGCGTGCCGTCGGCTTCGGTCGCGGCGGTGGCCGCAAGATGCCCCCAGAACCGCGTGCCGTCGTGCTTCAGCATGCGCAGTTCGAAGGATTGGGTTTCACCGGTCTCATCCAGCTGTTTGCGCCGCAGGTACAGCGTGTCCTGGTCTTCCGCGACGATGAAGCGTGACAAGCGCTGCATCGCCAGCGTGACCCGGGGTGCGCCGAGCAAGGTTGCCGCGGCAAGGTTGGCTTGCAGGATCAACCCGGTTTCGCTGAGCGTGCAAAAGCCCACCGGGGCCAGGTCGTAGAGCTCGAAGTAACGCGCCCGTGACGCGTCCAGTGCCGCTTCCGCCCGTCGCAGTTCCTCGTTCTGCATCTCCAGTTCGATCTGGTGCACCTGCATTTCGTGCAGCAAGCTGCGCGTGGCTTCGAGTGTCAGCGTTGCCGCATCGCGCGGCGTGGCGGGGCTGCTTTCCAGCAACGCCGCTTCGGCCCGGGCACGCAACTCGGCCGCAGCGTCGGCGGCGTTCAGCGTGTCCTCGGGTTTCATGCGGGCTCGCCGCCGCTCGCGCGTTCGGTGGTGGCGATCGCGTACACCTGCCCGGCCTCGTTGATCAAGGCGGAGGAGACGATCGAGACCTCCACCGACTGGCCTGTCTTGGTGAGGCGCTGCGTGCGATACGCCTCCAGCAATTCTGCCCGGCTCAACCGCGCGAGCGTGGCCAATGCGGCCTCGCGCAGCGGCTCGGGGGTACGGTCGCGCACGTTCAGCTGCAGCGCCTCGGCTTCGCTCCAGCCATACAGCCGCGCCGCGCCCGGGTTCCAGGCGAGCGTGCGACCGTTCAGGTCCTGCACCGTGATGGCATCCGACGCATCGCGCACCACCACCGCCAGACGCAGCAGGTTGTTGGCCTTGAGCAGCGCCTCGCGCGTTGCCACCATGTCGGTGGTGTCCACGAACGAGATCACCGCCCCTTCGATTACGTTTTCCAGCGTGCGGTAGGGCTGGATGCGCATGGTGTATCGCCTGCCCTCGCTGGTTTGCACCGGCACCTCCTTGGGCGCCAGTGTGTCGAGCACCTGCTGCACATCGGCCACCAGGCTGTTGTAGCCCACCAGATTGGAGACGATGTGCGCCACCGGCCGGCCAACGTCGCTGAGGATCAGGTTGATGATGCTGCTGGCCGCGGGGGTGAAGCGCAGGATGCGCAGTTGGTGGTCGACAAACACCGTGCCGATGCCGGTGCCGGCGAGCAGGTTGTTCATGTCGTTGTTGGCGCGCGAGAGATCGGCCACCTTGGTCAGAAGCTCGGTGTTAACGGTGGCCAGTTCCTCGTTCACCGACTGCAACTCTTCCTTGGAGGTTTCCAGCTCCTCGTTGGCGGACTGCAACTCTTCGTTCACCGACTGCATTTCCTCGTTCGAGGACTTGAGCTCTTCGGTCGAGCTTGCCAGTTCTTCGTTGGTGCTCTGCAGGTATTCCTCCTTGGCGCGCAGTTCCGCCTTGAGCGCGGCGATGCGCACCTCGGCGTCGGCCGATGGGGTGCCGTGCGCCCCTCGGGCCAGGTCGTAGCTCAAGGTGGTGTCCGGCACCAGCGCGGGGGTGGCAGTGGCGGGCGCTTCTTCCAGGATCACCAGAAACAGCGGCGCATCGGGTGTCGCGCCGGAGCCGTCTGTCACCGGGCGCACCCTCAGGTTGACGCTGGTGAAGTGGCCATTGGTCTTGACGCGCAGCCCCGGGCAGGACACGGTGTCCTGGGTCTGCACCGCCTTGCGCAGCGCGGTGGTCAGCTCGCGGCGCAAGCCTTCGCGCGCCATCTTCAGGACGTTGTTGATGCCCGCTTCGCCAGGGCTGGGCTCGAGGAACATCCCCGTGCGGCCGTGCAGGTAATGGATGTCCCCCGTGCCATTGACCAGCGCGCCGGCCGCGACGACCTGCGCCAACAGCGCTTGCTCGGTGGTCTCGCGCAGCGAGCGGCCCGCGCTGGCGGCCGACTTCGCGGCGTCGCGCGTGGGCGCGGTGCCGACCGCCGCATCCATCGCCGTCATCGGCGGCAAGAAGCGCCCGAGCGCCATGCGCTGCAGGTCCTGCAGACCCTGCTTGCGCCGATACAACTTGGCTTTGCGGTCGAGCACGCCGAACAGTTCGGCAAACTCACCCACGCCTTCGGAAGTGCCTAGCCACAGCCAGCCATCCGGCTTTAGGGCATAGTGAAAGAGCGGGATGAGCTTCTTCTGCAGTTCCACGCCCATGTAGATCAGCAAGTTGCGGCAACTGATCAGGTCGAGCTTGGAAAACGGCGGGTCCTTGATCACGTCCTGCTCGGAAAACACGAGCAGATCGCGGATGCTCTTGTGTATGCGGTAGGCGCTGCCGTCGGCCTCGCGCGTGAAAAAACGCGCCAGTCGCTCGGGCAAGATGTCGGCAGCAATGCTGGCCGGATAGAGCCCGGCTCGTGCGGTGGCGATGGCCTGCGAGTCGATGTCGGTGGCGAAAAGTTGCACCGTGAAACTGGCCTTCAGCGCCTCCATTCGCTCGACCAGCAAAATCGCAATCGAGTAGGCCTCTTCGCCTGTGGAGCAGCCGGTGGTCCAGACCCGGATCACCGCGCCCGGAGACTTGTTTTCGAACAACCTGGGGATGACCTGGTCCTCCAGCACCTGATAGGCGGCCGGGTCGCGGAAGAAGTTGGTCACGCCGATCAGCAGGTCGCGAAACAGCGCCTCGACCTCGGCTGGGTTCTGCTGCAGGTACTTGACGTAGCCGTCGATGCCGTCGATCTGGTGCACGGCCATGCGCCGCTCGATACGGCGGTGGATGGTGCTGGGTTTGTACTGTGAGAAGTCGTGTCCAGTCTGGGCGCGCAGCAGGATGAAGATCTTCTTCGTCGCGCTCTCGACCTTGGGTGCCGGCAGGCTGGCCGACTTGGGCAGCTTACCGAACGCGTGCACGGCGTAGGCGACGAGCTGCGCCGGCATCTCGGCCGGCGGCAACTCGTAGTCCACCATGCCGGTGGCGATGGCGCTGCGCGGCATGCCGTCAAACTCGGTCGAGGCGGTGTTCTGCACCATCACCATGCCGCCCTCGCCCTTGATGGCGCGCACGCCCTGCGTGCCGTCGCTGCCGGTGCCCGAGAGCACGATGCCGATGGCGCGCTCGTGCTGGTCTTGTGCGAGCGAGCGGAAGAAGAAGTCGATCGGCAGGCGCTGGCCGCGCGGCTCGCTGGGCTCAAGCAGTTGCAGCGTGCCGTTGAGAAACGCCATGTCGCGGCCCGGCGGAATGATGTAGGCGCAGTTGGGCTGCACGACCATGCCGTCCTCGACCTCGAACACCTGCATGCGGGTGTAGCGGCGGATCAGGTCCGACAGGATGCTCTTGTGGTCCGGGGCCAGGTGCTGCACCAGCACGAAGGCCATGCCAGGATCGGTGGCGGCGGGCATGCCGGAGAAGAAGGCTTCGAAGGCAGCCAAACCGCCTGCCGAGGCCCCGATGCCGACGACGGGGAAATCGGTCGCCGCGGGGCTACGCGCCGAGCTGAGTGGTGCTTCGCCTGAGGCTGCGCTCGAATCAGGCATGACAAGCTCTGGGTCGGAGCGTGTTGCAACCATTCCTGGCGGTCATCCGTTCCCTTAACACCGCGCCTGCCCCTCGGTCAACGTGGCACGCCGGTTGGCGCCTGCTGCTTGCTATTACGTCATCAATGGCAAGCTGAGGCCTGCACCAGCGGTTCAGAAACGAATTCTAGTCTTCGGTCTGGTGGCTGCGTTCCCGCCCTGGAGGGCAAGTTCGCGACTTTCGGATCCAGCCGTCACCTCCCAATCTCGTCCGGTTCGCCAGTTGCCACCCGCAAACGACTGCCGTCGCAGAACTCTGATTCCCTCGACGACTTCAGCGAACGTCCGTTTCCAAAGTGGACCGGTCATTCGACCAGAAAATCGCCACGGGCTCCCATGGGTCGGGTACTGCCTACCGCGGACGTCGTCTATGCGGTCGCTCAACTTGGGGGGCAGCTTTCCGGCGGTGAGATCGCGTACATGACCGGCGCTGGCCGACCCAAAGCAGCCGCCGACACGATCGATAGCGAATGCTGGAAGCTGTCATTCGACACGCCCAATGATCGGGCCGTGTAGCCAGGACCACCTTCGATACTTCGGACCGAACGGTGCTGAGCCTCGGCTGCCGCCAGCTCAGACTCCCCGAGGCGACGGCGGAGCTCAAGGAGACAACCTCAGCGCGACGAAGTGTCCTTCCCAGGCCAACTTTGCAGCAGCGTTGCTGTCACGCTCCGCGTTCCGAAGTAGCCCCGATGCGACCCGCACAAATGCCCCATCTCCGGCTCAGGCCAATGGTAGCGCCGGTGCCGGGGCAACCGGAATCACGCCGTTCTTCAGGTCGTCCAGGTACAAGGCTTCCAGGTCCTGTGCTGCGGCGAGTTGATCACGTTCCAGCGGCCGCGTATGCAGTACCGAGCGCAACGCGAACAGCCAACGCGCCCAGCCAGGCACGAACACGCGCCGTCGGCGCTCCAGGATACCGGCAGCAATCAGGGGCGCAGCCACGGCCAGTGGCGTTTCCCGGCCCAGTGGCCCGGTAGCGCTCTGGCGAAGTCGAGCAAACGCACGGCTGTCGCGGCCGCGTTCGACCATCGGCGTGGTCACCCAAAGCGGGTGGATGCAGGTCACATCGACGCCGTGATGGGCCAGTTCGATGCGCCAGCTGTCGCACATCGCCTCAGCCGCCGCCTTCGATGCCGCGTAGGCACTCATGCAGGGCGCATGGGCCAGGCTGGCCACCGAAGCACTGACCGCGATTTGCCCGCGCCGCGCGATCAGCTGCGGCAGTGCGGCCTGCACGGTATGCAGCACGCCGAAGACGTTGACCTGCACGACCTGAATCCATTCGCTTGCATCGACATGGCGAAGCGGCGCCAGCGTGCCGATGCCGGCATTCGCCCAGCACAGGTCGACGCCTCCGAAGCGTTGCACCGCCGCGGCCACGGCCCGCGCGCAGTCGTCCGGCCGGGTCACGTCGCCCGTCACAGTGAGCACCTCGCCATCACCGAGCTGCGACGCAGCAGCCTGAAGCGCCGGCTCCGTCAGGTCCATCAATGCCAGCTTCATCCCGCTGCGCTGCAATAGGGTCGCCACTGCCAATCCGATGCCGCTGGCGCCCCCAGTGATGAAAGCCACGCGACCAGCGGGATCGGTTGATGTCATGGCAATCTTTCAGGAGTACGCGGTTGGAAACGCTCAGGCGACCTGCAGGCTTTGCACCGGATTGACCGCATCTGGCGCGTCGCGCAGCAGCGGCTCGAAGACCAGCACCCCGTCGTCGATCGGCCCATCCTGCAACTGCGCCTTGTCGGATTGGTAGTGGTGCGTCACCCGCCACGGCGCCTTGGTGCCTTGCCGTGGCATCAGCGCCCCGCCGCGCTGGATGTAGCCGGAATTCAGGTTGCCCATCACCGATTCGTCGAGCATGCAGCCTTCGACGTCGCGTGCGACGGCCACGCCCAGGCCGCGCGCGTCGAGATGCTGGATCAGCCGGCAAAGGTAACCGGACGCCAAGTCAGCCTTCAATGTCCACGACGCGTTCGTGTAGCCGACGATCCAGGCGAAGTTGGGCAGCCCCTCGAGCAATACGCCCTTGTAGGTCAAGTGCTGCTGCGGCAGATAGGGCTGGCCGTCGACCGTGATGCGCATACCGCCGAAGAGTTGAATCTGCAGGCCGGTGGCGGTGACCAGGATGTCGGCCTCCAGCCGGCGACCCGAGCGCAACAGCACATTGCGCCCGTCGAAGCCAGCGATCTCGTCGGTGTCGACCGAGGCCTTGCCGTCACGGATGGCGACGAACAGGTCGGCGTCAGGCACGATGCAAAGACGCTGGTCCCAGGGTTCGTAGGCCGGCGTGAAATGGCGCATGTCGGACGTGCCGCGCAGGTGCCGACGCACGCCCGATAGCAAGAAGCGGCGCATCGCCTGAGGCCAGCGGCGTGCAGCCGCATAGAGCCCCTGCGCCAAGGCGGCATTGCGCCAGCGCGCAAACGCAAAGGCCCGGCCGCGCGGCAGCAGATGCAGCAGCGCCTGCGTCAGACCGTCGCGCGATGGCACCGAGAAGTAGTAGCTCGGCGAGCGCTGCAGCATGGTCACGTGCGCGGCGCTTTCGGCCAACGCCGGCACGAGTGTCACGGCGGTGGCGCCGCTGCCGACGACGACGACGCGCTGACCGCGGCAGTCCAGCGCCGGCGGCCAGTGCTGGGGATGCACCACAGTTCCGTCGAAGCGTTCGAGGCCAGGAAAGTCAGGCGTGTGGCCGGCATCGTGGTCGTAGTAGCCGGTGCCCATCACCAGCATCCGGCAGCGCAAGAGGTGGCGCGTGCCGTCGTGCTCGCCCATGGCCAGCAGCGTCCAGCGCTGCTGCGCCGACGACCAGGCCGCTTCGACGATCTTCATCCCGTGGCGCAGGTGAGTTTCCAGTCCGTGCGCACGCGCCGTGTCGGTCAGGTACTGGCGGATGGTTGCGCCGTCGGCCAACACCTTGGTCTCGTCCCAGGGCCGCTGGGCATAGCCGTAGGTGTGCATGTCCGAGTCCGAGCGCACACCCGGGTAGCGGAACAGGTCCCAGGTGCCGCCAATGGCGTGGCGGCGCTCCAGAATGACAAAGCGCTTGTCAGGGCAGCGCGCCTTCAGTGAGCTGCCCATGCCGACTCCGGACACGCCAGCACCCACGATGAGCACGTCGAGGTCTTCGGCTTGCATGGCGGGGACTCCACCGAGTTGGCGCCGCGGTGCAGGCGTGCGCTTCGCCGCCAGTCTCGCATGGCGCCGAAAAGGGGTCAATGCGGGGCTGTCTTGAGGGCAGAGGGCATCGCTAACGGGTGTCAGTTTCCGGCTGCATCAAGTTGGATGACGGGTAACAGGTCGCGAGTTCGGAGTGCCGGCCGGCGTGTTGCGACCCTCAGGCGACATCCGCGGCTCTGAATTCGCCACCCCGAAGCGGCCGGTCGAATCCGTGAAGTGCCCCCCGAAGGTGGTCCCACAGCAGTGGGCGCCCACAGCTCCTGCGCCGAGGCCGCGACCGCGCTGAAAGGCCGTCACCGCACTGACAGCCGCTCCACCGCGGCGCGCAGGTCGTCCGGCAGGCGAATGCTTTGCCGCGCCTCGCGGTCGATTGCCACCATCACCGAATCGCACACAGCGCGGCAATCGTCGCCATCGCTCAGCTGCGCCCGGATGGTGATGCTGCGGTCGCCGCTGCGCAGCACGCCGCTGCCCACGTTCCAGGCGGCGGGCGCCCGGCCGCGCCGCAGCCAGCGCAGTGACACATGGGCCACCATGAAACCCACGGGCGAGGCCAAGCGCTCAGGGCCCATGAGCGCGGTCAGCAGGTTGACCCGGCCCTGTTCGGCCATGCGGCCCAGGGCCTGATCGCTGGTGCGGCCGGTGGCGTCGTGGTCGCCAAACCGGCTGGCCAGCTGGTAGTGGGCGGGAAAGTCCGCTGGGCGACGAGGCAGGACCTGCATGCTGTCGGCCGGCGCGCCACCTGCCGCGTCGCCGGGGTGTGCGAGTGCGGGCTTGTGGCCGGCTTCGGGTTCACCGCCGGGCGGCAGCGGGGGCTGGGCGGCTATGCGTCGGGCGAACGCGGCGCGCAGTTCGGCAGACAAGGGCACGGGCTGGCCGTCGGGCGCCCAGCTCACCACGCGTGACTGGTGCAGGCCCACGCATTGGCCCTTCTGGAACAGGGCCGAGGCGATGCCGATGTCGCGCTCGTTCACGTGCGTGATGCGGGCGGCGGCGGTCAGCGGGGTGGGGTAGTAGGCCTCGGTGATGAAGTCGGTCGAGGTGGTCTCGGGCCCGATCGCGGCCGGCCCGGCGCGCCAGGCGGCGTCGTCCGCCACGTCCAGCAGCAGACGCTGCACCGACTCGATCTGCAGGCTGATGAGTGCGACGTTGTTCAGGTGCTGCCACAGGTCCACATCGGTGTAGCGGGGCAGGAGCTCGCCGCGGAAGGGGTAGGTCCCCGGTTGGCGGCGCCAGGCATCGTGTTTCATGCGGCGCAGTATGCCCAGTCGGCACCCATGGGATCGTGCTCAGGGCCTGAACTCGCCGCAGCCGTGAGCAACGCTGGTGCCCTAGGATCCGTTGCTGCCTGGCCTTTCACTCCCGAGGCGGCTGCGCTACTTGTTGCTGATGTTGTAACGCTCACCGACAGGCCATTCTCAGTAAACATAGGCGCGGACCTCAGTCAACACGACATCACCGGCGCAGTACTCGACGCAGGCGCGAGGATCATTCACACCTTCTGGGGCATCCGACGTCCTACGCACCAACAGTGCATGCCGCTGGCGCAAGCCTACCTTGCGCCGTCTCGAGCACGGATGAAGCCAAGCAAGCCCTAGACGCCGGAGCACATATCTTGATTGCTCAAGGCTGGGAAGCCGGCGGCCACGTTCGCGGTACCACTTCTACACTTGCCCTCGTGCCCTCGTGCCCTCGTGCCCTCGTGCCCTCGTGCCCTCGTGCCCTTGTGCCCTTGTGCCCGCGGTTGGCGTCCACTATGACCGGATCAAAGGCCTTTCGGTCTCTGATTGGCTATTCGGTCGATGGGCCGTCACCGCGATCACCGATCGCGATCACGACAGCGCCAAGCCGTTGCTCGGCCTCGACCCGGCGATGGGCGTCGACGGCTCGCTCCATCGGATAGATCTTGTCTACGATTGACTTGATGGCTCCGTCTTCGATCATCTCCTTGAGTACGCCAAGTGCCGCTTTCGTCTCTGCGGCAAATGCGAACGTTGCCGTCTTGTTGGTGAATCGGGAGGTAACGAAAGAGCGAAGCATGACGGACAGGCGGGGGTTGCAGGACAGGTATCTTCCGCCAGGCCTGAGCGTCCTGATGCAGGCGGCATAGGAGCTGCCGGCAACCATGTCGAAGATCACGTCATATGTTCTGTCCATGGCGGTGAAGCTCGCCTTCTCGTAGTCGATGAAGTGGTCCGCACCCAGTCGCCTCAACATGTGCTCCTTGATGTCTCTGTCCACGGCGGTGACTTCCGCCCCCATCGACTTCGCGATCTGAATCGCGTGCGTCCCGATGCTGCCGCCGGCGCCATTGATCAACACCGTGTCGCCCGCTGTGATGCGTGCGAGTCGCATGAAATGGAGCGCGTTGAATCCGCCCAACGGTACCGCCGCGGCTTCTGCAAAGCTCATGTTGACGGGTTTGGTGGCGATGGGGTAGCTCGCCGGCAGGGCAACGAATTCGCCATAGGCGCCGAACCTCAGACCGGCAGCGCCGAAGACCTGCTGGCCGACGAAGAACTGGGCAACGTTCTTTCCGATCGATGCAATCTCGCCTGCGAAGTACCCGCCCAGGATGTGTCGTTTTGGCTTTCGAAGGCCGAACGCGATCCGCAAGGGTAACCAGAACCACTTCACCGCGAACTTGAACCGACGCATTTCGACGTCCGACTTCGTCGCCTCGGCGGCCATTACCCGAATCAGAACCTCATCGTCTTTCGGAACAGGCTTTGCAACCTCGTCAAGTCTCAGAACTTCAGGCGGTCCATAGGTGGCGTACGTGATGGCTTTCATGCGTGACTCGACAGTGTGACGACCTCGGTCGTTTGTCAACCATATCGGCCATGACCCGACGGTCGTGAGCGACAGGTCTAGAGCACCCCAACAGTGCTGCAGCCAGTCGCGACCTGCTCCTGCTTGCCGTCCCGGCCGCCAAGCGTCGGTCATGACCGCCAGCTTACAACCCTAGCGCGCAGACGAGCCTGACCGCGTCACATGATCTGGTTGACCACGCCCCCGTCGACCCGCATTGCGGCGCCGGAGGTGCCCGAGGACACGCTGCCGCACAGGTAGATTGCAAGATTGGCGACTTCGGTCGCTGACGTAAAGCGGTTTATCAACGTGGTCGGCCGATACAGCCTGAAGAACTCCTGCTCGATCTCGGCGACTGTCTTGCCGGCGGCCTTCGCGCGTTCGGCACGCATCCGGCTGGTGTTCTCGGTAGTCGTGGGACCAGGCAGCAGGGCATTCACTGTCACACCGGTGCCGGCGAGTTCCATCGCCAGGCCGTGCGAAATCGACAGCTGGGCGGTCTTGCTCATGCCGTAGTGAATCATCTCCTTCGGAATGTTCAATGCCGATTCGCTCGACACGAACAGGATGCGTCCCCAGCCTTGTTTGACCATGGCTGGTGCATAACGCCGCGCGAAGCGTACGCCCGAGAGCACGTTGACTTCAAAGAAGCGCATCCAGTCTGCATCGTCGATGTCGAAGAACGGCCTGCGTTCGTAGATGCCCAGGTTATTCACCAGAATGTCCACCGCATCCACTCGGTCGAACACCTGCTGCGCGCCCGTGCTCGTCGCGCAGTCTGCAGCCACGCCTTCAGCCGCCGACTTCGGCAGATCGGCCTTCAAGCGTGCCAGTGCCGCGTCGACAGACACCTGTGTGCGGCCTGTGATTACCACGCGCGCGCCTTCGGTCGCCAGGCCCCGCGCGATGGCGTAGCCGATGCCCGCAGTGGACCCGGTGATCAGTGCCCGTTTGCCTTCGAGTTCAAGGTTCATGTTGCTTTCTCCAAGAAGAGGCTGCGGATGAGTTGGAGGAGACGGCCGCCCAACCATCGCCTAACGCTACCGGGAAGCGCACGATACGCTCGTGTGATGGATCGGCCCGTCGAGGGTGCAGCTAGACCGGAAAGTTCATTGATCAACAAGAAGAGACCGACATGAGGATCGAAGACGCTGTGATTTTTGTGACCGGCGCCAACCGCGGTATGGGCCTGGCCTTTGCGCACGCGGCGCTGCGACGTGGTGCGCGCAGGGTGTATGCCGCGATGCGCACACCGGTGCCGATGCCGAAGGGCCTGCAGGTCATCGCGCTCGACGTGACCCACGCCGAACAGGTGCTTCAGGCAGCAGCAGACTGCAGCGACGTGAGCCTGCTGATCAACAACGCCGGCATCGCGCAGACCGGCGGCTACCTTGCTCCGGACAGCGCCACGGCAATCCAGCGCCACCTCGACACCAACGTGTTCGGTGTGCTGCGCGTGTGTCAGGCCTTTGCACCGGTGCTGGCCGCCAACGGCGGCGGTGCCGTGCTGAACGTGCTGTCGGTAGCCAGCTGGATCAATGCGCCAATGCTTGGCGCCTATGGGCTGAGCAAGTCGGCCGCCTGGGCGATGACCAACGGTCTGCGCGAGGAATTGCGCGGACAGCGTACCCTGGTGACCGGTCTGCACATGGGTTTCGTCGACACCGACATGACGCGTACGATGGACGTGCCAAAGAGCACCGCTCAAGAAATTGCCGAGCGTGCGCTGGACGGCGTGGCTGCCGGTGAAGAGGAAGTGCTGGCCGACGAACGCGCCCGCCAGGTCAAGCAGGGACTGACTGCGCAACCACCCTACTACTTGAATTTGAATCGGCGCTGAGACGCACGGGAGGATTGCCAGGCAAGATGGGCGCACACCGTAGCGACGAACTCAACACCCTCGAATGACCGGCCCTGAAACGCGAGATCGGGCTGCTTGTCGAGGAGGACTCCGCGGTGATGCCGAAACTGCCTTGCTCAGCAATCCGGATCTATCAGACACTCTCGCCAGAGCCGATGCGACGGTTGGCAATCTGGCGCACAGGCGGCGTTGGCCGGACGAATTCGGGCAGGTTCCTCGCTCAGCTGCGGCGAGCACGCGGCAGGCTGGGCCGCCGCCGGCGGTCTGATGGCGAAGAACGCACACGGGAACATGCCAAAGGACCGGAGGTCGACGCCTGTTCGGCGCCCAGCCCAGCTGCGTTCGATCACCGCTAAGCGGGTGCCGTACCGCGATTGCATTGCCTGATGGAAATCGGGTTGCGTCCGCAGGCAATTCCCAGCACTCATGCGCGCATGCCGTACAGGCTGCCATTCGAGACGGTCTCACAACGGCCCTTATTCACGCATAACGCTTTACTGCAGACCCTGTTGATCGGCCAGGCCGATCAACAGCAACGGCAAACCGTGGTGCCGGCGTGTGAGCGTCGTCGCAGCGTTCTCGCACAGGTGCGCCGGGAGACCGGCAAGGAGTAGGTGGTGCAAGTCCACTGCGATGAAGGAGTAGCGATCCACATCGGCCCCGAGCCGTGCGCAGGCATCCGTGAGGAGGTCGGCGAAGCGTCGGTAGGGGAACGTGCAGGCCAGCCATTGAGCCGCGATAGAAAACTGTTCCCGGGTGCCGACGCTGTCTGTGTAGCGGAAGGCTGTATGTCCGAGTGCGTCAACGCAAGCGCTCGGGCGACCCGACGTGGAAGGAGAACCTGGCATGCACGCAAGCTCCTTGCACGGGAACCGGGAGATCTCGGGCCTGACCAGCCGCATTACGGGCTGGCCCGCATCGGGAAGGCGAGGAGCCGTAGCCGATGATGAACGGGCCCGAGAAGTCAGACTCCGCCATACGAGCGAAGAAGCCTGCGAACAAGGCCGTGCAATCGGCTGCGGAGCGGGTGGAGCAAAGGGCGGGGACCAAGGGGAACACGGGCCAACCGCACACGCGACGGCCTCAGAGCCGCGGTAGCGTGTCACAGGGGCTGGACCGTGTACGGCACGCTGCAAGGCAGCGCAAGAAGAAGTTCACCGCGCTGCTGCACCACCTCACGATCGATCTGCTGCGGGATGCGTTTCTGGCTCTCAAGCGCCATGCCGCGCCCGGCGTGGACGGCGTGACGTGGTGGGACTATGAGGTGGGACTGGAGGGCAACCTCCTAGACCTGCATGCAAGGGTCCATCTGGGCCCATTGCGCCAGGCCCTTGGGACGGCAGGCTTTTCCTGGTTCCTTGCCGGTGGCTTGTTCTACACGCTGGGCATCGTCTTTTGCGCGCTCGACGCCCGCGTCACTCACTTCCACGGCATCTGGCATTTGTTCGTGATGGCCAGCAGTGCCACGCACTACGTGGCGATCCTGCGCTATGTGATCTGAAAATCGCCCGGCGGGCCGCACGCCGGGATACAAGACGAACGCCCTGCCGGCATGCACGGTTCTCGTGCGGTCCGTCTGCCGCGCAATCGAATCTGAAGCGACGAACGCGGCGCGCCGAGAAAATGCTCGACACTTGGCGATGCTCAATCGACTCCGCGCCCTCGTCGAATCGACCCGCTCCAGCCTGTGGTTCTGGCCGATCCTGATGACCACGCTGGGCATCGTCCTTGCCCAGGCCATGATCCTGCTGGACCAGTCGGCGTGGATCGAGCGCCAGCACCTGCTGGCGAGGGCATCGGATGCGCTGGGCGTGGTATGGCTCTTCGGCCTCGGCGCCGCGGGCGCCCGTACGCTGCTGGCCACGATCGCCGGTTCGATGATCACCATCGCAGCCACCGTGTTCTCGATCACCATCGTCGCACTCTCGCTCGCCGCCGGTCAGTTGGGGCCACGCTTGCTGCGGACTTTCATGCGCGATCGCGGCACGCAGTTGTCGCTGGGCATGTTCATCGCGACGTTTGCGTTCTGCATCGTCGTGCTGGGTGTCGTGCACGACGACAACTCGGCGCCCTTTGTTCCCCGGGCGTCCGCGACCGTCGCCCTCCTGCTCGCACTGGGCAGTCTGGCGGTGCTGATCTATTTCATCCACCACGTAGCCACATCGATCCAGGCTCCCGAGGTGATCGCCGTGGTCGGGTCGGACCTCGACGATGCGATCCAGCAGCTTTATCCCCAGCCGCGTTCGGCGTCCAGCAAAGTCGTCGATCCGCCGCCGGATGCGAAGGATCAGCGAGGCGCCATCGTGCGTTCGCCGACTTCGGGCTACGTGCAGCACATCGACCTGGACGCGCTGCTCGAATTCGCCCTCGAGGCGGATCTGGTGGTCAGTCTGGCGCGCCGCCCCGGCGACCATGTCATCGCCGGCACGACGATTGCCACGATCTGGCCGGCGACGAAGGTCGACGACGCAACGGGCGAGCGCGTGTGCCAGGCATTCGGATTCGGCCGGGTGCGAACGCCGGTGCAAGACCTGCAGTTCCTCATCAACCAGCTCGTCGAGATCGCCCAGCGCGCGCTGTCGCCCGGCATCAACGACCCCAGTACCGCCGAGGCGTGCATCGACCGCCTGGCCTCGGCGCTGGGCAAGCTGGCCGGTCGGCAGCTGCAACCCGGTCACCTGGCTGATGAATCGGGTTGCACGCGGCTGCTGGTTGCGCATCCAGACACCTTCAAGTCGCTGCTGGACGCCGCGTTCGACCCGATTCGCAACTACAGCCAGGGAAGCCTTCAAGTCGGCCTGAAGCTGGCTGGCGCGATTGCCGAATTGGCCCATCTGGCGCAAGGTGAGGAACAACGCCTGGCGCTGCTCGATCAGGCCATGATGATCGGGCGCCTGATTCAGGCCTTGGCCGAGTCGCGCGACCAACAGCAACTCGACGCCGCTTGCCAGGTCGCCATCGACGCGCTGAGCGCGGCTTCTCCGCCAGTCGAATGACAAGGCGTTGCGCACATCCCTGTTCAAAACCAGCCAATGCGGTCTCGGATGATCGCGACGGTCATTAACGATGGGCACCCAATAGGCGCGACTTCCCAGGCCCGACCATGAACCACCAAGACACCGAGGCCGCACCGGACGCCGGGCACCCGAGCCGCACCGGCAGCGAGCACATCGTCCTTGCCCTGTCCGAGGGGCGGAACAAGCGGGTGCGCAAGTTGATGCAGCGCATGCACCCCGCCAAGGTGGCGGCCCTGCTCGAGAGCCTGGCGCCGCAGCAGCGGCTGGCCCTGTGGCAGCAGATCGACGCCCCCATGGAGGACCGGGTGCTGTCGCACCTGAGGCCCGCGCTGCGCGCGCATCTTGCGGGTGACAGCGGCGACGATGGCACCCTCGAGCCCGTCGACGCCGCCGCGCCGAACCAGCTGGATGCCGTACGCAAGGCCGTCTCGCGAGGCAAGCTCAAGCGCGTGGGCAAGATCCTGCGCGGCACCCACCCGGCCAAGGTGGCCGGCCTGCTGGAGGCGCTGCCACCGCGTGAGCGCAGCGCCGTGTGGAGCATGGTGGACGTCGAGCGCAGCGGCAAGGTGCTGGTCTACCTGCACGACGAGATCCGCAGCGCGCTGGCCGCAGAACTGGAGCCCGATGACCTGCTCGCCGCCGTGCAGCCGCTGGCGCTGGATGACCTGGTCGACCTGATCCAGGCGCTGCCCGCCGAAGTGGCGGCACCGCTGCTGAATGCCAGCACGGGCCGGCGCCGCCAGCAGCTGGAATCGATGCTACGTTACCCGGAGGACGCTGCTGGCGGCCTGATGAACACCGACGTCATCGAGGTTCGCGCCAACGTCAAGGTGAGCACCGTGCTGCGGTTCCTTCGGCAATTGCAGACGCTGCCGCCGCAGACCGATGTGCTGATGGTCGTCGATCGCCAGGGCGCATACCGTGGCGCGCTGCCGCTGAGCGCGCTGCTCACTTCGGGACTGGAAGCGCGTGTGGCCGACGTGATGCGCACCGACCTCGCCGGCATCCCGGTCGACACCCCTGGCACTGATGTGGCACGTCTGTTCCAGGACCATGACCTGGTGTCGGCGCCGGTCGTCGATGCGGCCTCGCGGCTGGTCGGCCGCATCACGGTGGACGACGTCGTCAACCTTATCCGCGAGGACTCCGAGCGCACGATGATGCAGATGGCCGGCCTCGACGACGAGGCCGACATCTTCGCGCCTGTGCTCGTCAGTTCGCGGCGGCGCGCGGTGTGGCTGGGCATCAACCTGCTGACAGCCTTCCTGGCGGCCTGGGTCATCGGCCGCTTTCAGGCCACACTGGCTCAGCTGGTCGCACTGGCGGTGCTGATGCCCATCGTCGCCAGCATGGGCGGCATCGCCGGTAGCCAGACGCTGACGCTGGTGATCCGCGGCCTGGCGCTTGGGCAGGTGCAGAAGGGCAATCTGCGCGAGCTGATGAACCGAGAGCTCGGCATCTCGGCCCTCAACGGCCTGCTGTGGTCTGCCGTCATCGCGCTGCTGGCGGTGGCCTGGTTCGGCGACTGGGGCCTGGGCGGTGTGCTCGGCGTCGCCATCCTGATCAACCTGCTGTGCGCCGCGGTGGCCGGGCTGGCGATCCCGCTGATGCTCGACCGCATGGGCATCGACCCCGCATTGGCGGGCAGCGTGATCCTGACCACGGTGACCGATGTGATCGGCTTCTTCGCGTTCCTGGGACTGGCAACCTGGTGGCTGTTGTGAGGTACAGCCGGGTGCGAACGGCTGCGTCGGGCTGGTGGCTCAAGAGTTCGAAGCGCGAACCGTCGGCTTTGCGAACAAGGGCAAACACCAGAGCAACTAATCCGGCGCCCTATGCAAGCCTACAAGCGCGCTGACAGGGTCAGCAAAGTCGGCAGGCGGTCTATTCGGAATCATGGCTCGTTCCGCAGTGCATCGAGCAGTAGCACCAGCTCGCCGGCGACGGCAGCATCGGCGGCGTGCGACCGGTCTCGCCCGGCCAGGTCAGCGACGCGCGCCCGGACGGTGTTGGCGACTGAAGTAGCCTGTGCGGGCTTCAGCATCCGCGCCAACTCTTGGCACGATGGCCTGCACGTCCAGACGCGCGGCCAGTGTTTCGATGCGCGGCTTCGCCATTGGTACCTCCTGCGCTTCGTCGACCGGTGGAAGCGGAAACTTCCTTGTGTCGCAATGCCCGCAATTCTTCACGCTTGCGGAGTTCCGGTCGGAGTCGTACAGCTGACGCAGTTTCCCAGAACATACCTTCCGGGCGGTGGTGTAACAGCTGGCCGTAGCGGCGCCGGTCAAAGTGCCAGTGGTGCTGGCCGTTCCGCTCAGACAACTTGGACTGGGCTGATGGTGTCCGACAAACGCAATATTGGCCGGATTGTGGGGCTCGCCTCTTTGCCCAAATTCCGCTGTTGGAATGTGTGCGCGTATTGCTAGGGGGTGGATAGTGGCCCCGACGCCGACGATACTGTTGGGGCTGAACTCGGGGGCGAACTTGGAATGAATACAACCGGGCAACCGTGGTTCACTGGTAGCCATGCCCGCTATATCGCTGCGCTTGCTATCGCCGGGGTGCTGGCCGGTTGTGCTGGCAATCCGATCCATAACCAGCCCCTAACAGCCGCGGCGGCCCCAGCTTACGACTTCCGGGCCTGGATCGACGCGCATGACCACCTGGGTCCAAACTTGGTGGCCCTGTCGTTCTCGGGTGGCGGCGTGCGCGCCACCGCATTGGCCGCGTCGGTAGGCCAGCAATTGCACGCGCTCGGCCTAGACGAGCAGATTGCCATCGTTTCGTCTACCTCGGGCGGCAGCGTGGCCGCAGGTTTCCTGGCCGCTAAAGGCGCCGGGCGACTGAACGAGCTGCAATCGCAATTCCTACTGCACGACAACGAGGGCGATTTGACCCCCACGTTGATCGGCGACTTGCTCAGCGGCGCCAATCGTTCGCAACACTTCGCGTCGTACCTCGATGAGCGTGTGTTCGATGGTGGATCGCGCACCTACGGGGAATTGATCCGGCGCTGGGATCAAGCGCCGTTCGTCATCCTGAATGCAACGGACATGAGTTCCGGCCAGACTTTCGAGTTCACGCAGGCGAGCTTCGATTCGCTGTGCTCGGACATCGGTAGCTTCAGCGTGGCCGAAGCGGTAGCCGCGTCAGCCGCCTTTCCGTTCCTGATGTCGCCGATCACGCTCGGTAACCACTGGAACGTGGCGGCTTGCCGCGATGGGCCGGCGCCGTTTTCCAATAGGGCTTTCGACGCCGCACTGGAGCGCCGCTACGTAGACCTCGAACGGTTCGTGCTTTGGCGCCACCGCTACGCTTTACGCCACACCTACGACCCTGATGCGAAGCCGCCGCCGTACCGTCGCATCGAGTATGTACACCTTCTCGATGGAGGGCTTTCTGACAATCTGGCCGCGCGCGCGTTGCTGCGCGCCTTCGCCGACAACGTCGACCAGCTGATGGCTAAGGGCGTACGCCGGCTGTTGCTCGTGCAGGTGAATGCCAAGTCTGACCCGCCGCAGGCGATAGACCACTCGCCCGAATCGCCGTCGCTGATTAGTGTGTTCAGGAGCGTGGCGCTGAACCCCATCGACGTCACCACCGCACTTAGTGCCTACGTGTCGCGCGAGTACATGGTCGCTCTGGTGCATAGCGTCAACAGCCGCGTAACTACCGGCTCGGAAACCCAACTGCACTTTTACCCCGTGCAAGTCGACTTCGACCAGCTCGAGACCGCATCGGCCGAACAGATGCGTGCCAAAGCGCTCAATACGAGTTGGTCGCTGCCAGCGGCCGACATCAAGTTCCTCGACGATGTCGGTAGATCGCTGCTTGAGCGTCACCCTTGTTTCCAAGCCTTCGCCCGCGACGCCGGCGACGCCCGCCTGGTCGGCGTGCCTACTGGGCAGGCCGCAGGCTGCGACCAGTTCATCAGCGTGCAGATTGCGCAGAGCCCGCCGCCCGCGCCAGCCCCCGCCGCCGCTCGACCGACGCCGCCGCCTCCACCAGCCCCCGCCGCTAAACCACCACCGCCGGCTATGAAGGTGACCTTTGCAGCCGATGCGTTCTTCGACTTTGACAAGGCGACGCTTAAACCCGAAGGCAGGGCGAAACTCGACGATCTCTTTAGGAAGATTTCGACGATGAATCTCGAGGTGGTTATCGCAGTTGGCTACACCGACTCAGTCGGCATGGAAGCCTATAACCAATCTCTTTCGATGCGTCGAGCCGGCGAGGTAAAAGCATACCTGGTGGGCAAGGGCGTTGATAAGGATCGCATCTACATCGGCGGCAAGGGCGAGCAAGATCCCATTGCCAGTAACCAGACCAGCGAAGGCCGGGCCAAGAACCGGCGCGTCGAGATCGAAGTGATTGGCACCCGCCCGAGTAGGTAAAGTGGGACAAGCACGAAGTTGCGGAGTTGCCCAAAATTTGGGCATGTCACGAAGCGCCGCCCTGAACGCCAAACAGGCTAAGTTCATCCAGGAGCACTTGGTCGACGGCAACGGCACGCATGCAGCCATCGCGGCGGGCTGCGGCAGGGCCGGCGCGCATGTGACGGCTACCAGGCTGCTTAAGAACCCTAAGTGCCAGTGATTTGGCAGGACTGCTGGTTGGTCTCGACCCACCTTGGTCACGGGGAAGACAAGTGCGGCGACAAGGTCCACACTTCGCAGCCATGGACAGTTACACCGTCGGCACTCCGCATACCTTGACGCGCCGCGGTCGCGTCACCCTGACGGGCGTCCTGTTGGCCTTCGCCGCGCAGGCCCCGCTGGGTGCGCGCGCGCAAACCGCATCGCCTACGCTCCCCACCACCCCGGAGTCCTCGGCTGCGTCGGCCGCGACGGTTGGTGCTGAAGCGCTCGCACGATGCGAACGCGCGGTGCGAAAGGCGCTCTTGCCGCAGGCTGGATCGAGCGCCGATGTGCGCTTCTCGGCCGCGTCGCCGGTGCCGCGGTCGCTTTCCGACAACGGTCAGATCGCGCTGAAGGGCGAAGGGCAATGGCGGGATGCCGGCGCGCTGCGCAAGTTCAAGTACAGCTGCAACCTCGACCCGCGCAGCAGCGAGGCCGTCGGTGTTGTGATCCGTCAGTTGGATTCGCCCCTGGCGGCGCAGGCCGACTCGAAGCCGATCAAGGATCCCGACCTCACCCACCTTTCGCCGTCTGCTTGCGAGTCCCGCGCGGCAGTGGCGCTCCAGCGGCGGTGGCCGAGGGTGTCTCAGATCACCTTTGACACTGAAACGCGCAGCCTGACACAGCAGAGTGCGTCCCGCGCCGAGCTGCACGGCCAGGGTCGCGCACGGGCTGCACCGGAGTCGCTGGCGCTGGTGCACTTCGGCTTCGACTGCACGTTCGACCCGCGCGACGGCCGCGTGATCGGGGTGAGTCTCAGCGGCTGAGGGCGCGAGGACGTGCCTCGGCATCAACAACCCAGCGCGCGAAGCACCAATCCGACCTGAATCGCCAGCGCTGCGTCCAGTTCTGTGCTGAACTTTCCGCGCGCGGAGAGCTGGCGCGAGCGTCCGTCCCTGAAGACATCCGCGACCTCGCTCGACTGATAACAGTCGCTACCCCACGTTGCAGATCCATGTCAATGATCGACAACTGTTCGGGCTACACGGTGGATGAAGACGGGCCGACGCCTTGACCTGGGGTTAACTCGCCAGCTCGCGGCTCTCGGGCGTATCGACTTTGGCGCCCCGGCCGCGACGCGGGCCGTCTGATCGACGGTGGACAAGTGGACCTTTCGAGCTTGCGGTCGAACCGGTGCCCTTGCCGAGGACAACACTTCGCATTGCCCAACGCCGCCGACCACTGCTCTGATGTAGCGTCGGAACGGTCAGGCGGGAGATACAAGGCCTCGCCTGCGCAGACTGGCGCTGAAGCGCCCGAAGGCGCGGCTGCGCTCACAGGTACGAGAAATGCAACGGGGGCGCAAACTCGTCGTGCAGACTGTCGACGTAGGTGATCGGAATGCGCGAGAGTTCCTCTTCCGACACGTCTTCGAGGCAGCCGAGATTCACGCCGTACATCACCCCGATAGGCGTTTCGGTCCCGACGCCGAAGGCCCGTACCCCGCA
>Ga0316195_10000136_pt1 | contig 24005 bp, 25 predicted proteins | sample Phised1_MG_FD_204937 | JGI IMG/M metagenome (GOLD analysis project Ga0316195, IMG submission 204937) | Coastal sediment microbial communities from Maine, United States - Phippsburg sediment 1 | ecosystem: Environmental > Aquatic > Marine > Coastal > Sediment | place: USA: Maine | collected...
CAGCGGCACTGTTCGTCACCGCCATGGATACCAACCCGCTGTCGGCAGATCCACAGCTGGCCATTTCTGCCAAGGCGGCGGAATTCTCTGCCGGTCTGCAAGCACTTCGTCACCTGACGACCGGCAAGGTCTATCTGTGCAAGCAGCCCGATGCCCAGATTGCGACTCCTGAGGGAATTACGGCCCGGGACTTTTCCGGTTGCCACCCGGCCGGGCTGGTCGGCACCCACATCCACTTTCTCGAACAGGTTGATCAGCAACGCACGGTCTGGCACATCGGCTATCAGGATGTGATTGCCGTCGGCCACCTGTTTCTTGTCGGCAGAATCCTCACCGAAAGAACGGTTGCGCTCTGCGGCCCGGCGGTTAAAAACCCGCGCCTGATTCGCACCCGGCTGGGCGCGTGCCTGTCTGAACTGGTCTCAGGAGAACTGCATGCCGGTGAGAACCGCGTTATCTCGGGATCCATACTGTCCGGTCACCGTGCCGCCCAGGCCAACGATTTCCTTGGCCGTTACCACAACCAGGTTTGTGTTCTCGAGGAGGATCGGCAACGCGAGTTCATGGGCTGGAGCTTGCCGGGTTTTAACAAATTCTCGGTGAAAAATGTTTTTGCTTCCGCCCTGCTGCCGCGCCGGGCCCAGGCCATGACAACCAGTACCCATGGCAGCGTGCGCGCCATGGTGCCGACCGGTGCGTTTGAAAAGGTGCTGCCTCTGAATATGAAGGCCACCTGGCTGCTCCGTTCGTTGCTGACCCTGGATACGGATATGGCCCAGGCGCTTGGCTGCCTGGAACTGGATGAAGAGGATCTGGCCCTGTGCAGCTTTGTCTGCTCTGGGAAGATGGATTACGGGCATCATTTACGGCAAACCCTACGGAAAATTGAAGAAGAGGGCTAATGAAAGCACTGCGTAAGCTGCTCGATAAACTGCACCCCTACTTTGCAGAAGGTGGCAAACTCGCGCGGCTTTATCCCCTTTACGAAGCCGCCGACAGCTTTTTGTACACCCCCGGCGAGGTCACACCAGGCGCGCCGCACGTCAGGGACGCCATGGACCTGAAGCGTGTGATGATCACCGTGGTTGTCGCACTTCTCCCCTGTTTCTTCATGGCCATGTGGAATACCGGCTACCAGGCCAATAGCGCCATGCTGCTCAACGGCGGCAGCGTCGAGGGGTGGCGCGGCGCCTTGATCGGGGCCCTCGGTTACACGGCCGACCCGGACCGGTTCTTCGATAACCTGCTGCTAGGCGCGGTCTGGTTTGTCCCCATTTACCTGGTGACCAACATCGTCGGTGGCATGTGGGAAGCGCTCTTCTGCATGGTGCGCCGCCACGAGCTGAACGAGGGCTTCCTGGTCACCGGCTCGCTCTTCCCGCTGATCTGTCCGCCAACCCTGCCGCTCTGGCAGGTTGCCCTGGGGATCAGCTTCGGGGTTGTTATCGGCAAGGAGATTTTCGGCGGGACCGGTAAAAATTTTCTTAATCCGGCGCTGACCGGGCGCGCCTTCCTGTTTTTCGCCTATCCGGCCCAGATCTCCGGCAACAGCGTATGGACTGCCGTCGACGGCGTGACTGGCGCCACGGCGCTGAGCCGCGCTGCTGAAGGAGGCGTGCAGGCGGTCACGGCCGTGAGCAGCTGGTTCGATGCCTTTATCGGCTCGATCCCTGGCTCGATGGGGGAAACCTCCACTCTGGCCTGCCTGGTTGGTGCCGCGGTTCTGGTCGTTACCGGCATCGGGTCCTGGCGCATCATGTTCTCCGGTCTGCTTGGCGCCGCCGCCCTCTCCACCTTCTTTGTGCTGATCGGCAGCAGCACCAATCCGATGTTCGAGCTTGGGCCCCACTGGCACCTGGTTCTTGGCGGCTTCGCCTTCGGCCTGGTGTTCATGGCGACCGACCCGGTTTCCGGAGCGATGACCCCGGAAGGACAATGGCTCTACGGATTCCTGATCGGGGCGATGTGCATCATGATCCGGGTACTCAATCCGGCTTTCCCGGAGGGGATGATGCTCGCTATCCTGTTCGGTAACGTGTTTGCCCCGCTGATCGATCAGCTGGTTCTCAAGGTTCATATCAAGCGGAGGTTGCGACATGTCCAGGGATAGTACCGGAAGGGTCCTGACCGTTGCTTTTTTCCTTTGCGTGATCTGCTCCATTCTGGTTTCGGCTGCGGCCGTGGGATTGAGCCGCCGCCAGGAGTTGAACAAGGTGGAGGAAAAAAAGAAGAACATCCTCCAGGCTGCGGGCATCTATCAGGAAGGGCTTTCGGTCGAAGAGCAGTTTCGCCATATCCAACCCCGCATCGTCGACCTGGATACGGGTGAGTTCACGGATGCTTTCGATGCCACCACTTTCGACAGTCGCCGGGCGGCGCGTGAGCCGGACACCCGCTACCAGATTCCGGCGGCCCTTGATCTGGCCGCCATCAAGACCCGGTCCCGGTACATGGATGTATATCTGCTGAAGGATGGTGACAAACTGCAGCAGCTGATCCTGCCGGTGCACGGCAAGGGGTTGTGGTCGACGATGTATGGCTTTGTCTCCCTGGATGCCGACTTGACCACGGTCAGTGGCTTCGCTTTTTACGAGCACGGCGAAACTCCCGGCCTTGGCGGCGAAGTTGACAACCCGGCCTGGAAAGCACAATGGCCTGGCAAAAAGATTTACGATGATGACGGCAACACCCGTATCGAAGTCCTCAAGGGGACCGTAGACAGGGGTTCCGTTAATGCCGTCTACCAGGCGGACGGTCTGGCCGGCGCAACCTTGACGGGACGCGGCGTCAGCAACCTGCTCAAGTACTGGATGGGTGAAAACGGCTACAAACCGTTTCTCGCCAAACTGCAAAGGGAAGGAGTAAAACCGTGAGCAAAGCCAGAGACGTTTTACTGGACCCTTTATTCAACAAGAACCCGATTGGCTTGCAAATCCTCGGTATCTGCTCCGCCCTGGCCGTCACCTCCAAGCTGGAGACCGTGCTGGTCATGGCCCTGGCCGTCACGTTCGTGGTCGCCGGTTCCAACTTTTCGGTCAGCCTGATTCGCAACCAGATCCCGGGTAATATCCGCATCATCGTGCAGATGACCATCATCGCCACCCTGGTCATCATCGTTGACCAGTTCCTCAAGGCTTACGCCTTCGGCGTCAGCAAGCAGCTCTCGGTGTTCGTCGGCCTGATCATCACTAACTGCATCGTTCTTGGCCGGGCCGAAGCCTTCGCTATGAAGAACCCGCCGGGCTTGAGCTTTATCGATGGCATCGGCAACGGCCTCGGTTACAGCCTGGTGCTGATCCTGGTGGCCATTTGCCGCGAGCTGCTCGGTGCCGGCAAGCTGCTCGGCATCTCGATCCTGCCGACGACCAACGAAGGGGGCTGGTATCTGCCCAACGGCCTGATGCTGTTGCCGCCAAGCGCCTTCTTTATCATCGGGCTGCTGATCTGGGCCCTCCGCACCTGGAAGACCGACCAGGTCGAGAAGGACAATTAGATCATGGAACACTATCTCAGCCTTCTGATCAAATCGATATTCATAGAGAACATGGCCCTGGCTTTTTTCCTCGGCATGTGCACCTTTCTCGCGGTTTCGAAGAAGGTGGACACCGCCATCGGCCTCGGTATCGCCGTGATCGTGGTGCAGACCATCACCGTCCCGGCCAACAACCTGATCTACCAGTTCCTGCTCAAGGGCGGTGCGCTCGCCTGGCTCGGTATGGGCGATACCGACCTCACCTTCATTGGCCTGATCTGCTACATCGGCGTGATCGCCGCCATCGTGCAGATCCTCGAAATGGTGCTGGATCGCTTTTTCCCGGCACTGTACAACGCGCTCGGCATCTTCCTGCCGCTGATTACAGTCAACTGCGCCATTCTCGGCGGTTCCCTGTTCATGGTTGAGCGCGACTACAACTTCACCGAAAGCGTGGTCTTCGGCTTTGGCAGCGGCGCGGGCTGGGCCCTGGCGATCGTCGCCCTGGCCGGTATCCGCGAGAAGATGAAATATGCCGATATCCCAGCCGGATTGCGCGGGTTGGGGATCACCTTCATGATTGCCGGCCTGATGGCCATGGCCTTCATGGCTTTTTCCGGCATTCAGCTTTAAGCCGACAAACGGTAGAGACTATGACTGAAATAGGTTTAGGCGTACTGTTATTCACCGGCATTGTTATGGTGCTGGTCGTCCTTATCCTGATCACCAGGTCTTGGCTGATTCCGTCCGGTGAGATCCTTCTCAAAATCAATCATGACGACGACAAGAGCCTGAAGGTCGAGCCCGGCGGCAAGCTGCTTGGCGTCCTCGGCGAGCACGACATTTTCATCCCCTCGGCCTGCGGCGGCGGCGGGACCTGCGCCCAGTGCCGGGTCAAGATCACAGCGGGCGGCGGCGACATCCTGCCGACCGAAACCGCCCACATCAACAAGCGCGAAGCGAAGGAGGGCTACCGGCTCTCCTGCCAGGTCAACGTCAAGCAGGATATGGACCTTGAACTGCCGGCCGAGATCTTCTCGATCAGCAAGTGGGAATGCCGCGTACGTTCCAACGAGAGCCGCTCAACCTTTATCAAGGAGCTGGTCCTGGAACTGCCGGAAGGTGCAGACCTGGATTTCCGGGCGGGCGGTTACATACAGATCGACGCGCCACCGCACGTTGCCGAATACAAGAATATGGAGATCGCCGAGCGCTTCCGGGGCGACTGGGACAAGTACAACCTCTGGCAGTATCGCTCCGAAGTCAAGGAGCCGATCATGCGCGCCTATTCGATGGCCAACTATCCCGAAGAGAAAGGGCTCGTCATGCTCAACGTGCGCGTCTGTCCGCCGCCGCCGGCGGTACCCGACGCGCCACCCGGGCAGATGTCGTCATTTATCTTCACCCTGAAACCGGGTGACAAGGTCAACGTCTCAGGGCCCTACGGTGAATTCTATGCCAGGGAAACCGACGCTGAAATGGTTTTCATCGGCGGGGGCGCCGGCATGGCGCCGATGCGTTCGCACATCTTCGACCAGCTCAAACGGCTCCACTCGACGCGCAAAATCTCCTTCTGGTACGGCGCCCGCAGCCTGCGCGAAGCCTTCTACGTCGAGGAGTTCGATGAACTGGCGGCAAAGCATGACAATTTCACCTGGCAGCTGGTCCTGTCCGACCCGCTGCCGGAGGACAACTGGAGTGGCGCCAAGGGGTTTGTCCACCAATACCTCTACGACAACTACCTTGCCAGCCATCCGGCACCGGAAGACTGCGAATATTACATGTGCGGCCCGCCGATGATGAACAAGGCGGCCACCGAGATGCTCTACAACCTGGGCGTGGAACAGGAAAATATCCTGTTTGATGATTTCGGGATCTGACCAGTCGGCAGGAGCGAACCATGCGCTTTGAACAGATGCGAACCGTTTTGCAGCAGCTGGCCCCGAATTATCACCGCACAGTCAGCGGTTACTTTCAGGCCATGGCGGAAGGCGAAGTCTCGCCGCGCGTCCGGCTGATGCTCGATTACCTGATCGATCATGAACAGCACCGGGCGCTGGCGCTGGGTGAATTCTGCCAGGGCGCCAAACATAATGTCCTTGAACACTGGTTCAAGGGGCTGGAGATCAACTTTCCGCAAGCCCGGGCGGAGACTCTCGGCGACGCGGCCAGAACGGACCTCGATCAGCTGGTCAAGGCGGCCGTTGAGTATAAAGTCCAGCTGGTCAGCTACTTTGCCTACCTGTTCGATCACTGCTCCGACAAGGAGACCTGTAACCTGATCCAGGCCTTGAAAAACCAGGAAGAAAAAGCCATGAAGCGGATGATCCGCCATGCCCAGGGGCTGGCTGACCTCTAGCATGCTGCGTCGCTTGTGCCTCCTGATATGGGCTTTGTTCCTGCTCACCCAGTCCACGGCCTGTCAGCAGGAGAAGGCTCTCGCCACCGTCCATCTTTCCGGCCAGACCATGGGAACGACCTGGTCGGTCGCCCTTCTCCCCGAACATGACGGGACCGATGCTGCGACCCTTAAGGCGCTGCTGCAAAAACGCCTCGATCAGATCAACCGGCTGATGTCCACCTACGACCCGCAATCGGAACTCTCCCGCTTCAACACCCAGAGCGGCACCGACTGGTTTACCCTTTCCGACGAAACCGCAAAGGTCATTGAACTTTCCCTGGAGATCAGTCACCTGACCGGGGGCGCGTTTGATGTCAGCGTCGGCCCGTTGGTCGAACTCTGGGGGTTCGGCGCCGCAGCGCGGGGGGAGAAAATCCCTGCCGATGAGCAGATCAGCGCAGCCCTGGCCCGGGTCGGCTACGCTAATATCCAGGTGCGCCGGGAACCCGCGGCGATCCGCAAGCAGGTTCCCGAGCTGCGCATCGACCTGTCGGCGATTGCCAAGGGCTATGCCGTGGATGCCCTTGCCGAAATTCTCCAACAACAGGGCTTGCGCAACTACCTGGTGGAAATCGGTGGTGAAATAAAGGTTTCCGGTCATCGTGCCGATGGCGCCCCATGGCGGGTCGCGATCGAGAAACCGCTGGAGGGCACGCGAGAAGTCGCCATGATTCTCCCCTTAAGCGAGACCGCCCTGGCCACCTCGGGCAATTATCGCAACTTCTTTGTGGAAAACGGCCAGCGCTACGCTCATATCCTGGACCCGGTCACCGGCCGGCCGGCCCGTCACCGGCTGGCGGCGGTCACCGTGCTTGACCGGAGCTGCGCGCGGGCCGATGCGCTGGCCACGGCGCTGATGGTCATGGGAGAAGAGCAGGGGCGCCAATTCTGTGAGCAACATCAGGTTGCCGCGTATTTTCTCATTCACGACAACGAAGCGATAGCGGTCTATACCAGCCCGGCCTTCCCGGTCGTCGAAGAAGAGGTGAAAAAATGAAAGCGTATCTTGCGGCGCTCGTGCTGTTCCTGCTCGCCTTTGCCGGTCTGGCCACCGGCCTCATCATCAAGCGCAGGGGCTTGCGCGGCGGCTGAACGCCCGAACCCGGCACCGGCCGTGATTGCCGGTGTAAATCAGAAGAGAATGCAAGTTCGCAGGAAATCGTCGAGCCGCAGGTCAAGGAGAATAAGGCCCGGGAAAGTACAGAGAACCGAAGAGTTTGACCCAAGCTAAACCATCAGAATAGATGGAGCAAGCGATCGCAGATTAGACTTGATGAAGTTGAAAGTAGGCCAGGCGTTCAGTAATCAGCACGGACGCTCTTTCGCGATGTTGGCGATGAAGCAGGCGTGCCTCTTCCCCCCGGCCTGACTTAAGATGCTCAAGCAGTTGTCGATGTTCTTCATTTGAGCGAACCGGCTTGGGACGCATGCGCAATGTGATCATTCTTGCCCGTTGAATTTTGGTTTTGAGGGTCGCCGCGAGGGATGAAAGGATATTGTTGCCGCACAGGACAAAGAGCTCGGCGTGAAAACGTTCATCGGCCGCCGCCCAAGAATCCAGGTCCTCTTCCTCCAGCGCAGCCTCCATATCCAACACGGCATGCTCTAAACCTGCCAGGCTTGAATTTGGCAGGTTGCGATGCAGGATCAACTCCAGGGCCTTGTCTTCAAGACAGGTAATGACCTCGTAAATTTCCAGCATGATTTCCGGAGACATTGGCACGACTCTCATCCCCTGCCGCGGGATGAGTTCGATTAATCCTTCTTTGCTGAGCCGGATCAGTGCTTCGCGAACGGGAGTCCTGCTCATCTGCAGTTCAGCGCATAGCTCGCGCTCCAAGGCCTGATGACCTGGAGGGTACTGGTTGCTGATGATCTTATCTTTGAGCGCGGAGTAGGCCTTGTCGACAAGATTGCCCCGGGTGCTGGTCTGAGTTTTCATGCCGTATTTACCCTTTAGCTAACATTGCTGCTCTTTATATTTGGATGCCAACTAGCTGTCGAAGGTCCAATGCACCGGCGGGCGACCGGCAACTGGCGAACGAAAGCGAGTCAGCCGATGGTCGAGTAAATTGCCAAGATAAACGGTGCGCAGGTCCGAACCACCGAAAGCGAGACTTGAAATGTTGCGCAGTTTAGTACTTCGCACCTGGTCCAGATGCGGTCGTCCCATGTTCCCCTGCTGAAAAGCTTCTTCAACCCAGGCCAGATGTTTTTGTTCAACATCCTCAAGGATAATTGCCGCACGGCTGCTGCCGGGCTCCAAATATAATAAACGATTACTGACAATGCTGACCACCCAGATTCCGCCCTGCGCATCAAAGCAGAGGCCATCGGGGTAGGTCCCCGGGCCGAATTCAGTGACCGTCTCGCGATGACCAAGTTGGCCTTCTGTCGTCAACCGAAAGCGGCTCAATCTGCGGCCGAAAGTTTCGTTGACATAAAGCCACTGCTCATCGGGTGAGATGGCAACCTCGTTCGTGTAGCCGAGGCCGTCAGCGACAACCCGCACGCCGTTTTTGTCGAGCAACGCAATAAACCCGCTGGCAGCATCGGGTCGATAATCGCGGGCACGGGGAGTGAGGCGTGTGCTGACAGTGATCCAGAGTCGCTCTTGAGAGTCCAGCAGTACAAAGTTGGCCGGTGGGAGGGACTCCCCCTCGATCTCGCTGACGACCTGTTCAAGCCGGCCATTGCGCTGGAGTCGGAATATGCCGCCTTCATCACCCAAGTGAGCAATATAAAAAGAGCCGTCAGGGCAAAGGGCAATACCATTTGGCTTGAGAGCAAAACCTGGCTCACGGGCCAGGTATTTTTCTGTCCTGCCGATGCTGTCAGTTCGAGCAACTCCGCCATCCCAGTCGGCTGTGTACAGGTTGCCCGCGGCTGTCGCCAAGACACATTCTGGCCGGTTTAGCCCCGAACCGATAAAGTCCAGCTGATCCAGGTCCAGTTTCAACATAAGAACTCCATGCTATTTACATGAATAGAACATTTTTTTGCGTTGACAGGTGGATGCTTCAATGTATACATTAATGCATACATTGTGACAAGGGAAATACTGCAACAATTGACATGGTACCCTTTTGCATGCCTAGCGGCACGGTAAAAGCTTTTTACACATGGGAGAATGCATGACCTTGATGCTTGGCTGTATCGCCGATGACATGACCGGAGCAACCGATCTGGCTCTTATGCTCGCCAACAACGGCATGCCGGTTATTCAGTATATTGGAATCCCCGACGCAACGACTCCGCTGCTCGAAGCCGCAGCTGCGGTCGTGGGCCTTAAAACCCGCAGCTGTCCCCCGCAAGCCGCGGTCGAACAATCCCTGGCGACAGCCCGCTGGCTGCACAAGCAGGGTGCCAAGCAGATATTCTTCAAATACTGCTCGACCTTCGACTCGACTCCCACAGGAAATATCGGTCCAGTTGGTGAGGCCCTGCTTGATGAAACTGGCGGTCGCATCGCCCTGGTCTGCCCGGCCTTCCCGGCCAATCAGCGCAGCGTCTACATGGGGCATCTCTTTGTCGGTGAGCAGCTGCTCAGCGACTCGGGGATGCGCAACCATCCGGTCACGCCAATGACCGACGCGAACCTGCCGCGTTTGCTGCAAGCCCAGTTGCGCCAAGATTCGAGGGTCGGGCTGATCTCCCACGTGATTGTTTCACAAGGGCCGGCGGCAGTTAAGCTTGAGCTGAAACGCCTGACGAGTGAAGGCGTGCGCTTTGTTGTTGCCGATGCGATCGTCAACGCAGATTTGTACGTGCTTGGTGAAGCCGCCGCCGATCTTGCCCTGGTCACTGGCGGCTCGGGTGTGGCCATGGGGCTGCCGGAGAATTTCCGCCGCCAGGGGCTGCTTGAACAGACCAGTGGCTGTATAAATATTTCCGGAAGCCCGGGACCTGCAGCGGCCCTTTCAGGGAGTTGTTCTCTGATGACCCAGACACAGGTGGCCAAAACACGACAAATCTGGTCATCTTTGCAACTCGATCCCCTGGCCATCAGCCATGGCACACAGTCCGTTGATGCAATCCTTGAATGGGCGTCTAGCCATCTTGGCGGCCAACCGTTGCTGATTTATTCCACTGCCGATGCCAATCGCGTGGCCGCCATTCAGGACGAAATCGGGCGACAAGAATCGATGGCGTTGATCGAAGCAACCCTCGCCCGGGTGGCGGCCGGTCTGGTCGAAAAAGGTGTCCGCAAGCTGGTGGTCGCCGGTGGCGAAACATCGGGCGCCGTGATCCAGGAGCTCGGCATCAAGGCCCTGCGCATCGGGCCACAGATCGCCCCGGGAGTCCCTTGGACACGCAGTGAGCCGGACGGATTGCTGCTGGCGCTCAAGTCGGGCAATTTCGGCGATGAAGACTTCTTTGCCAAGGCCGTGGAGTTGGTCGGATGACAGCTGCTGATGCCGCAAAAGAGCTGGTCAAGTACGGTCGATACCTCAACCAGCAGGGGCTGGCTCCCGGCGGATCCGGCAACTTGTCGCTGAAGATCGATGACGGTTTCCTGGCGACGCCGACCGGCTGCAGACTGGCCTTCCTCGAGGCAGAAAAGCTGTCCCGTCTTGATGAACAAGGACGTCATGTCGCTGGTGACAAGCCAACCAAGGAAATTCCGGTCCACCTGGCCTTCTATCGTGCGCATCCTGAATGCAAGGCAGTTGTTCACCTGCATGCCCCCCAGTCGATGGCGCTCAGCTGCCTGGGTGGTCTTGATCCGGAATCCCCTTTGCCGCCGTTGACGCCTTATTTTGTCATGCGTGTCGGACGGCTCGGCATGCTCCCTTACTATGCCCCGGGAGCAGCGGAGCTGGCGAAGGCCGTTGCAGAATCAGCCTGTTTCGATGCACTCCTGCTGCGCAACCACGGCCTGCTGATCGGCGGCAAGAACCTCGATGACGCCGTGGCCAACGCCGAGGAGCTCGAAGAGACATCTAGAATCTTCCTGACTTTGCCGGAAAATCGACGAGAAATCCTGAGCCCAGAACAGGTTGCACGACTGGAACACACGTACCGACGTAAAGAGAGCTGATCATGTTTGTTGTCACTGTGACGTTTGACGCCCAGGCTGGCCAGGCCGACAGCCTCGCATCTCTGCTCCTCGAACAGGCGCAGAATTCGTTGCAAAATGAGGTTGATTGCCTGCGTTTTGATGTTGCCCGCAACACCGAAAATCCACAGCAGTTTTTCCTTTATGAAATCTACCGGGATGCTGCTGCCTTTGCCGCCCACCTGGAAACGGAACACTTTATCAGCTTCAACCGGCAGGCCGGGCCACTCGTTGCCGGCAAACAGGTGCAAACCTGGCAGCTGTCTTAGCCAAGAGAGGAACAAGCGTGAAAAGCTCATTTGACATTGCTGTCTTACCGGGAGACGGTATCGGCCAGGAGGTGATGAAGCCCTGCCTGGAAGTGCTCGATTGTGCGCTGGAGCTTTGCGCCGGCCCGACATTGAACTACCAGATGATCGATTGCGGGGCCGAATATTACAGCAGAACCGGGATATCCTTTGCCGAGGAGGATTTCGCTCGCGCCAAAGCGGCCGACGCCATCCTGCTCGGTGCCATGGGGCTGCCGAGCGTGCGTTACCCGGACGGCCGCGAGATAGCACCTCAGTTGGAGCTGCGTGAACGCCTCAAGCTCTATGCGGGGGTGAGGCCGATTCGGTTCTTTCCGGGCGTACCCAAGACGCTGGCCGGCAATCGCAACGTCGAAATCGATTTCGTGTTGATCCGCGAATCGACCGAAGGGCTCTTTTCGACCCGCACCCAACCTGATGTCACGCCGGAGCGGGCGATCGACAAGCTGATCATCACGCGCGAAGTCAGCGAACGGTTGTTCGATTTCTCCTTCCGACTGGCCCGTCAACGCAAAACACAAGGGTACAGGGGAAGGGTGACCTGCATCGACAAAGCCAATGTGCTTGGCAGCTTCTACTTCTTTCGTCAGATCTTCCTTGAGGTTGCCACGCGCTATCCAGATATCGAAGCCGATGCTGTCTATGTCGATGCCATGGCGATGAACCTGGTCAAACGTCCCTGGGATTACGATGTGGTGGTCACCGAAAACATGTTCGGCGATATCCTCTCCGATCTCGGCGCTGGCCTAATCGGCGGGCTTGGGATGGCCCCTTCCGCTGATTGCGGCGATACAAACGCGGTCTTTCAGCCAAGTCACGGCACCGCACCGGACATCATGGGCCAGGGGAAGGCCAACCCGACCGCGATGTTTCTTTCCGCGGCGATGATGCTCGACTGGCTGGCTGACCGGTACCAGTCACCCGTTTGCAACCGGGCCGCCGAAAGTATTCGAGCGGCAGTTGCCGCAACCTTCGCCAGCGGCCGGTACCTGACCTGCGAATTCGGCGGGACCTCGGGTACCGGTACAATTACAGATGCTGTACTGGAAAATCTGAAAGGAGAACAATCATGCTGCGCGTAGCTGCGATCGGCAGTGGGTTCTTTGCCCATTTCCACTATGACGCCTGGCAGCGCATTGAAGGTGCCGAAGTCGTTGGCCTCGCTTCCCTCGAGGAACCCCAGGCCAGAGAAGTGGCGAGCAAATTCGGTGTGCCCGCAGTCTTTACCGATGTCGATCGGCTGCTCGGTGAACTCAAGCCCGACCTGGTCGACATTATCACCCCGCCGGAAAGCCACCTCGAACTGGTGAAGAAATGTGCTGCGCGCAAGCTGAACACCATCTGTCAGAAACCGCTGGCCCCCACCCTGACTGAAGCTGAAGAGCTGGTCTCAATCGCCAGCGCCGCCGGCATCGACCTGATCGTGCATGAAAATTTCCGTTTCCAGCCATGGTACCGCGAAATCAAAAGGTGGATCGAAGAGGGGCGTCTCGGCGACCTGCACTGCATCAGCTTCCGCCTGCGTCCCGGCGATGGTCAGGGACCGCGCGCCTACCTTGACCGCCAGCCCTATTTTCAGAAGATGGAGCGCCTGCTGATCCACGAAACAGCGGTCCACTGGGTCGATACCTTCCGTTTCCTGATGGGTCGCGTTACCGCGGTGACCGCCCGTCTGCGCAAAATGAACCCGGTGATCGCCGGCGAGGATGCCGGTTACGTGATCTTCGAATTCGCCAACGGCAGCACCGGCCTGTTCGACGGCAATCGCCTGAACGACCATCAGGCCAAAATCAAGCGCCTGACCATGGGAGAAGCCTGGGTCGAGGGTTCGGCCGGGGTTATGCGCCTCGATGGTTTCGGCCGGCTCTGGTTCGCCCCGCATGGTGGCAGCGAGGAGCAGGTTACGCTGTACTGCGATCGCGAGAGTTTCGGCGGCAGCTTTGGCGGCGATTGCGTCTACAACCTGCAAAGTCATGTTATCGAGCATTATCGCAACGGTCGGCCTCTGGAGAACCTGGGGCCCGATTACCTGAACGTCTACCGGATCGAAGAAGCGATCTATCGCTCTTCTGCCGAAGGACGACGCATCAAGCTGTAAGCACTTGAGCAGCGCTGGAGCTCCGGATGGTCCGGCCCCTGTTGCATGCTGCTCATCAACTATTTGGAGGCGATTATGAAAAGAATTTTGATTCTGACCCTGGCCCTGGTAATGATCTCCGGGGGGCTGGCAATGGCTGCCAAAAGTTACCCGAACCGCAACATCACCAACGTGGTGGTCTGGGGGGCCGGCGGTGGCACCGACACCTGCAATCGTGTCATCATGGGCGAGATGTCGAAGGTTTTGGACACCAACATCAACGTCATCAACAAGACCGGCGGCGTTGCCGGTTCGATGGGGATGGACTACGGCTACAGCCAGAAGCATGACGGCTATACCCTGACCGGGCTCTCCGAAAGCAACGTCACCGCAGGAGTCCAGGGCGGCTGGACCCAACGAATGAATGTCTGGGATTTCTTTATCGTTGGCGGATCCCCCGACCTTATCTCCGTGACCCCAAGCTCACCTTACAAAACCTTGCAGGAGCTCATTGAGGCCGCCAAGGCCGCTCCGGATAGTATCCGTGCCGGCGCCAGCGGCGCCGGGTCGATCCATCACCTCAACCTGCTCGCGCTGCAAAAAGGTTCTGGCGCCAAGTTCAACTTCATCCCTTACAAGGGGTCTGCTCCAGCGCAGAATGCCGCCATGACGGGTGAAATTACCGTGGTTGTCACCTCCTTGGCCGAACAGCAGCAATTAATTCGCGGTGGTCAGCTGCGGCCTCTTGCGATGCTCATCCCCAACAGTTTCAGTGTTGATGATGTCGGGAGTATTCCATCCGCTTTTGACAGTTATCCCGACCTTGCCAAATATCTGCCCATCTCTCAGTCGATCGGCTTTGCCGTTCCCAAGGGTGCACCGGACGAAGCCAAAGCGGTTCTGACCGATGCTTTCAACAAAGCGATGGCTTCCGAGACGGTCAAGAAGTGGGCTGCAGAAAACTACTATGTCCTCTCCGGCAAGACCGGAGCGGCAGCGTCTGAAGAATTCGACAAGCTCGAGTCGCTGTTTGCCTGGACCCTGTGGGACATGCAGGCCGCCACAGTTGATCCGGCCAGCCTTGGCATACCCAAACCCTGACAGGCAGAGGCCGGCGGGGGAAATTTTCTCCCTCGCCGGCCAATGCGGGATGATTCATGGAGAAACAAAATCTGCGTAAAAAAGATTTGGCCACCTCGGTTCTGATTGGCCTGTTCGGCCTCTGGACACTCTGGCAGGCGACCAACATGCCGATGAAAGGAAGTTGGGGTGGTGTCATGAATGTCTGGTATGTCTCGCCGGCACTCTTCCCGCTCTTTGTCGGCGTGATGCTGGTCTTGCTGAGTCTCATCCTCGCCTATAACGCCCTGCGTGAGATCGGTTGGTCCGGTGCCCGCGAGGTCAGCCAGCTGTTCGGCGTTGTGTTGAAGTCCTCATTCTGGACTGCCGCAGCCAATGTCCGTTTTATGGCTATTTTGCTGGTCCTGTTCAGTTACGTCTTTCTCTGCTTGCCAAGGGTCGATTTTTTCCCGGCCAGCATCCTGTTCCTGCTTGGGTTCATCCTGATGTTCTACCCTCAGGAGCACGATATTCTGCGGAAGTTGTTCGCTGCCTACGCTCTGGTCATGGTGATCGTCGGGGGGCTTTTGCTGGCTAACAGCGAAGCGCATCCCTATCTTACGGACGGAGGGTGCCTGCTGTTACTTCCGGCCTTTGCCGGTTATGCCTACAGGCAATTGAGAATCAACCCGATCCTCGCCAGACGGTTCTGGATTGCCCTGGCCGTCGCAATCATCGGTCCGTTTCTGATCGGCCCGATCTTCAAGTACCTGCTGCTGGTGCCGCTCCCCTTCGAGGGGTTGGTGGTGGAGCTGCTGGATAAAGTCCGCTACGGCGAGTTTTAACGGGAGCCTGCACCCATGGTCTTTGAAAGACTTCTGACCTTTTTCCAACTGATGGGTGGGCTGGTCGCCGATCCCTTGAACGTACTGCTGCTGTTTGGCAGTGTCTTTCTCGGCATCATCTTCGGCGCTCTGCCCGGCCTGACAGCCACGCTCGGCGTTGCTCTGCTGACCACCCTGACCTACGGAATGTCGGCCGACCTGGCGATGGTGGCTTTGATGGGAGTCTACGTTGGTGCCATCTACGGCGGATCCTACGCATCGATTCTGATCAATATTCCCGGTACCGCCGCCTCGGCCGCCACAGCCCTCGACGGTTACCCGCTGGCCTGCAAAGGCGAGGGGGGCAAGGCGCTCGGAATGACCACAACAGCGTCTACGATCGGCACCCTGATCGGCATGCTCTTTGTCGTCGCCCTCTCTCCCCTGATCGCCGCCTTTGCCCTGCAGTTCACCTCCTTCGAGTTCTTTCTGCTGGCGCTGTTCGGTATCCTGATCAGCGGCACCCTGACCAGTCCCGATTTGACCTGCAAAGGCTGGATCTCAGGTTTTCTCGGGCTGTTCCTCGCCTGTGTCGGGCGTGACAGCCTGCAGTTCTACCCACGCTTCACCCTCGGCTTCAGTGAGCTTGAGGGTGGGATTGAGATCGTCCCGGTGCTGATCGGTGCCTTCGGCATTCCGCAGATCATCCAGGTGCTGCGTGACCAGGTCAACCTGGGCGAGGCGAAGAAGTTGACCCGGGTTCTACCGGAGTTCTCTGCCATGATGAAGAACTGGGTGCATATCGTGCGCTCGGCCCTGATTGGCGTCGGCATCGGCGCGGTGCCGGGCATCGGTGAAGATATCGCCGGGTGGGTCTCCTACGGCGCGGCCAAGAATTCTTCAAAACATCCGGAAAACTTTGGCAAGGGAGAGTATGCCGGGGTAATCTCCTCGGAAACCGCCAACAATGCCTGCATCGGCGGGTCGATGATCACCCTGCTCAACCTGGGGATTCCTGGCAGTCCGCCAGCCGCCATGCTGCTCGGTGCCCTGATGCTGCACGGCGTCAATCCCGGGCCGATGCTGTCGATCGAGCAACCCAACTTCATCCTCGAGATTGCCGCCATCCTCTTTCTTGCCTCGATCGCCATGTGGGTGCTCGGTATCCTGCTCTCCCGCCAGGTTGTCAAGGTGCTGCGCATCCCGCCGCAGATATTCATGCCGATTATCGGCCTGCTCTGCGTGATCGGCTCTTATGCCCTGGGGATGAACATCTTCAACCTCTACCTGATGCTGCCGGTCGGCGTCATTGCGTATTTTCTGACCGAGATGGGCTACCCGATTGCGCCGCTGGTTATCGGCGTTATTCTCGGTCCGATGGCTGATGAGAACCTGCGGCGTGCGCTAATGGTCTCTCACGGCAGCTTCATGCCGATCTTCCATCGCCCGGTCGCACTGATTCTGCTGCTGTTGATTTTTTTATCGTTCATCTCGCAGTTTCCCTTCTACAAAAAGCTGATGGCCAAACTGCTTGACAGAATCAGGTCATGTTTTCTGCCGGTCGAAGCACGTAAGGACAAATAACGATGCCGGTCCTGGCGCTGGTTGCCGATGACGGCAGAAAAGAGGCGCTGCTTGAATTTGCCGGCACTGCGGGCAAAGTGCTCTCTAGTCGCCACCTCCACGAGCGGCAACCTCCTGCAGGACAAGGTCGGGTTGCAGATTGATACGGTTCGTTCCGGACCTCTGGGAGGAGATATAGAAATAGCCGCAAGGGTGGTTTCGGGAGAGATTGCGGCTGTGATTTTCTTTCGCGACCCTTTGACGGCTCAACCACACGAACCGGATATTGGTGACCTGCTGCGACTTTGCGACTACATAATATCCCGGTCGCCACCAATCCTGCCTGCGCAGACATCTTGTGGCAGGGGCTGAAGACAATAATGGAAGAACGCATGTAAAGGAGGGCCAGGAAGATGATCAAAACCATTTTGATTACCGGCGCAACCTCGGGTTTTGGTGCTGCCAGCGCACGCCGTTTTGCGGCTGGTGGCTGGCAGCTGATCCTCGTTGGTCGCCGTACCGAACGACTACAGCAGCTAAAGGATGAGTTGGGAGGAACGGTGCTTAAGATCCTCCCTCTTGATGTCCGTGACCGGCAGCAGGTGTTGGAGAAACTTGGCAATCTACAGGATGTCGATCTTTTACTGAACAATGCCGGGTTGGCCCTGGGGCTTGAGCCGGCCTGGGATGTCAACCTCGATGACTGGGATACGATGGTCGATACTAACATCAAGGGGCTGATGTATTGTACACGCACCCTTTTGCCGCAGATGGTTGCACGCAACAGCGGGCACATCATCAACATCAGTTCAACCGCCGGTAGGTGGCCTTACCCGGGAGGCAACGTTTATGGTGCGAGCAAGGCCTTCGTTCAGCAATTCTCCCGCAACCTGCGCGCTGACCTGATTGGTAAACATGTGCGGGTTACCGATATTGCGCCGGGCATGTCCAAAAGCGAATTTTCAGAAGTCCGCTTCAAAGGGGACGAGGAGAGAGCAGCAAAGATTTACGCGGGGACAGAGTTTATGCAACCGGAAGATATCGCCGAGATGGTGTGGTGGATTGCTAATTTGCCGGCTCATGTGAACATAAATTTCCTCGAAGCGATGCCGGTCACTCAGGCCTGGGGACCATTGGCGATCCACCGTGAGAAATGATGAACAATCATAAGGGTTATCGCTCTCCGCGTAACTATGGGACTGATCCGTCACATTGAATTGCCGGTATGTCGTCTAATCGTGTTTCGGCATTACATTGGTTTGGCCAAACGGAGAAATTCTTCAGCGTTTGCAATGTGAAACATTTAGAGTCATATTTTGCCTCTGGGCCGGTTATGCTTCATTGTCCTTTTTGAGCATATGCTGTCCCAGCCAGTTGCGGGCAAACTGCAGGGCGGTGCGCCCGCAGCGTTTGCTCTTGTCATGCGACCACTTGATGGCCGCCCGCGCCATCTCCTCGTCCCAGTGGGGTTCGACGCCGTTCTCGAGACAGAGACGGGCGATGGTTTTCTGCACGATCTCCAGGTAGAGGTCCTGCTTGAAGACATAGAAGGACAGCCAGAGGCCGAAGCGGTCGGAAAGGGAGATCTTCTCCTCGACCGATTCGCCGTGATGGATTTCGTTGTTGACCATCTTCGCGCCGAGGTTGTCGGTGTCAAACTCGGGGAGCAGGTGGCGCCGGTTGGAGGTCACGTAGATCAGCACGTTTTTTGGCGAGGCGTAGACCGAGCCGTCGAGTACGCTCTTGAGGATCTTGTAGCCCGGGTCGTCCGGTTCGAAGGAGAGGTCGTCGCAGAGCAGGATGTAGCGGTAGGGCTGCCTGCCGATCTGTGCGAAGATGTCCGGCAAGAAATCAAGATCGTGCTTGTCCACCTGGATGATGCGCAGCCCCTTGCCGGCGTGCTTGTTGAGCAGCGCCCTGACCACCGAAGACTTACCGGTGCCGCGCGAACCCCAGAGCAGGACGTTGTTGGCCGGATAGCCGCGCAGAAACTGGCGGGTGTTGCGGTCAAGGATTTGCTTCTGCCGGTCGATGCCGATCAGGTCGTCGAGCCGGGTCTCCTCAATATGTTCAATCGGTTCCAGGTAGCCGGCAAAAGAGTGACGGCGCCAGTTGGCCGCGCGGGTTGTCGACCAGTCGACCGGCTCCACGGCCTTAGGTAGCAGCTGTTCGACCGATGAGAGCACCCTTTCAAGTTGTTCCACGACTTCCGGTTTCAAATTCATCTCTATCTCTCCGTGTCAAGATTGTAGCGGGCTGGCTGCGCCATTGCCACGCCTGATGGAGAGCAGGCGGCGCAGGCGGGTCAGCTGCCCATGAGCGTCCTCATCGTCTCGTAGCAGGTTGCGGACCCGCGTAGCGGCGGCAATCTCCTTGCTGGTGGCGTAGGCCTCGATATTCTTTTCGATCTCCTTGAGCTGGTACAGGTAATTGACCATCAGACCGCAAGAATCCTGAATCCCCTTGGCAGAGATGTCGCCAAGCCAGTTGATGCGCTCGATGCGGGCGCCGTTGCCCAGATGGAAGCGGGCGACCGGATCAAGGGGCGCCTGGTCCTTTTCTCGGGCTTCATGCAGGTAGCGTGCGCACAGACCGAGCAAAGGTTCCTTCAGCTGGGCCACAACCTGCGGGTTGTCCCACCAGCGCATGCAGTTGAAGACCGCATCCGGTCCTGCTGCGACCCCGAGTAGCCTAGCGGCTTCACCCAGGGCCTGGACCGCGGGATCGTGGGCGTCCGTGCTCATGGCTGCCTCGTAATAGGAATTCAGCCAGCGGCGGAAGCCCGGTAACGGGGAGAGGGTCGAAAAAGTTTTCAGGTTCGGCAACTGCCGGCGCAGGCTGGTCACCACCTGTTTGATCAGAAACGGCCCGAAACTGATCCCCTGTAGCCCCTGCTGGGTGTTGGAGATTGAATAGAAGATGGCGGTGTCAGCCTCTTCGGCCGGGGTTTCCGGGGCCTTTTCATCCAGGAGCTCCTGGATGCTGGTTGCCAGCCCCTCGACCAGGGCGACTTCGATGAAGATCAGCGGTTCATCAGCCATGCCGGGATGGAAGAAAGCGTAGCAGCGCCGGTCCGATTCCAGGCGGTTATGCAGGTCGGTCCAGGAATTGATGGCGTGGACTGCCTCGTAGGCCATGAGTTTTTCCAGCAGGGCGGCGGGGCTCTGCCAGGTAATGCGCTCCACCGACAGGAAGCCGACATCGAACCAAGTGGCCAGCAACGTCTTGAGATCGAGGTCAAGAATCGCCAGCTTCGGCTCGGCGGTTCGAAAGACCAGCAGGTCGGCGCGCAAGTCGACGAGAAACTTAATCCCCTGGGGGAGGGCATTGAACTGGCGCAATAACCGCTGTTGTGGCGAGACCAGGATCTCACGCATACGCCCTGCCACCTTCTGAAAGCTGCGGTCGTCGGCGGTTTCTAGCAGCTGGCGGGCTGTGGTTTTGACCCGTTCGCGGTCGACGCAGAAATTGTCCACCAGGGTGACGAGAAAGTTTTTGCGCCCCGTTTCGCTCAACGTCAGGTAGAGCTCACCGAGGGTTGCGGCGCGCTGGCGAGCGGAAACCTCGCCGCCGCGGGCGGCCAGGCAATCCTGCATAAGGCGCTTGACCCGTTCGGCGTCTGCCGGCGGCAGGTCGGCAGCCACCTTGGGCAGGTTCTTGAGATCGTCCGAACCGAGGATGCCGCTCCAGGCCCGGCGGATGTGGTCCCAGCCGAGGTAAAAACGAGAATTCATCACTGCTCTCCGTTATGCCATCCACCAGACGGCCAGGTTGATCAACCCGATCAGGAAACCGAGGATGGCACCGAACAGGTTGATATATTTGAATTGCTCCTGCATGACCCCCATCAGCAGTCCTTCGACCTGCAGGATGTCGAGGTGGTTGACCTTGTCTTCGACCATGCGCGCGACGTTCAGCGTTTCGATCAACGGTGGAACTTCCTTCTGTAGCACTTCGCCGACCTGGCGATAAAGGCTTTCTTCGAGTTCTTCGAGGACGTCGGCCGGCAAGCGTTCTGCCAGGCGGCCGAGGGGCTGCTGAAAGACCAACACCTCCAACCGGTCCTTGACCACGGCATCGATGGCCGCGGTGGCCTCAGCTGATCTGGCCAGGTTGAGCAGGCGATCGCCGAGCTCAGCCTGCATTCGCACCACGCTCTGCTCTGGCAGGTTCTCGTCGAGCAGGCTGCGGAAGGAGCGATCCTTGATCTGTTGCAACCCCTTGTCGGCAACGCCGAGTAACAGCTCAGTGGTCCGCCTGCTCTGTACGGCGGCGACCGATCGTTCACTGAGATAGCGCCTGGCTCCGGCGACCTTCTCGTAGGGGGCTTTTTCCAGGAAGCGGCTCAACGGCTTGTCCAGCAAGCCCTCCAGGCGGTCCCGCAGCATGCTGGCGACCTGTTGCTGGGTCTGCTCCTCGCGCAGCCAGCGGGAGATCTCCTCGCCGGCCTTGTCGAGGAACTCGGGGATGCGGCCGTAAATTTTGTCGAGGTTGATGAAGCCGGTCAGGAGCCCGGCCAGCCCACCCAGGGAATCGAGAAAGGAGTCGATTCCATGCCTGGACCGTTCCACCAGGCGTTGCCTGAAGTCCGGGTCGTAGAGCAGCCCGCCAAACCGCTCAAGTAGGGGCGGTACTTCCCGTTCGAGCTGCTGCAGGAGCACTTCGACCAGATCGCCCGGGATCAATTCGCGCAGGGAATGGTCGCTCTGCAACAGGCGTTCGAGGCGTTCGTCGACAAAGCGTTCCACAGCCCGAGCGGTTTGCGGTGCTTGTAAAACCGTGGTTACGCGGGCATCAAGATGGTTGTAAAGCCCCTGGTAGCGGGCCGGTGTGAGGAAGCTTTCCAGGTCGCGCGCCAGCAGGGCGTCGCCCTTTTCCAGGATGAAGCGGCGCAGTTGGTGCTCGAACTCACTGCTGGCCAGGTAATCAGTTACCGTGCGCACGACTTTGGTTCGGACGGTTGTCACCAGCTCGCGAAAACGCCGCCGGTAACCGTCCGGCACCAGGGTGTCGAGGGGGCCGAGATGGCGGTCGAGGAAGGCGCTGAGCTTGTCGTTGACCGCGCCCTTGAGCTCACGCTGAAAAACTGGCTTTTCCAGGGTCTTGCGGACATCCTCTGCGGTCAGCAGGTGCGAGCCGACCATTTCACCCATACGCTGTGCCAATTCACCGCGTTTGGCGGGGATGATCCCCGGCGTCAGCGGCAGGCGCACGCCGAACAGACGCCAGGGGCGCAGCGGCCTGAACAGCATGCGGATGGCAATGTAGTTGGTGACATAGCCGATCAGCGCTCCGAGCAGGGGCGGCATCAAGTAGGGGAGCCATGGCAGGATTTTCAGCATATGCTTCTCTCAAGGGGCATCATCGGCAATCATCCTTTACCGACCGTGGCCTTTAGGCTAAGATTCCAGCGTTTCCAGGAGGTCTCCAAATGTCCGATCAACTGATTCGTATCCTGACCCTTGACGGCGCTATCCGGGTCAGCGTGGTTGAAACCACCCTGCTGGTCGAGGAGGTCCGCCGGCGACAGCAGACCGACCCGACTGCCACCGTCGCCCTCGGGCGGCTGGCAACCGCCGCCGCGCTGATGGTCAGCCAGCTCAAAGGGGACCAGCGCATCGGTCTGACCGTCGAAGGCAACGGGCCGCTGCAGAGACTCCAGTCTGAAGCTGATGCGCGCGGCCATGTGCGGGCAACGGTCAAGTGGCCGCTGGCGGGGTTGCCGCCCCGCGATGGCCGCTTTGATGTGGCCGGGGCCGTTGGACGCGCCGGCTTTCTGCACGTGGTCAAGGATCTCGGCCTGAAAGAGCCTTACCGCGGCATGGTCCAGCTGGTCAGCAGCGAAATTGCCGAAGATCTGGCCTATTACTTCACCACCTCGGAGCAGACACCGTCAAGCGTCGCGCTCGGTGTGGAGTTGGGGCAGCAGGCTGAAGTCGCAGCGGCAGGGGGATTCCTGGTGCAGCTTATGCCCGATGCCGACGACGCCCTCGCCGACCGGCTCGCCGACTGCTTGGCAGCATTGCCACCGACCACCACCCTGCTGCGTCAGGGGTTGTCTCCCGAGGCGATCGCCGCGCGCGTGCTCGACGATTATCCGTACCAGGTGCTCGGTACGACGCCGGTCTGCTTCAGCTGTACCTGCAGTCGCCAGCAAACGCTCAACCTGCTGCGGACGTTGGGGCCCGAAGAGCTTGACCAGATCATCGCGGAACTCGGCGAAGCCCGGGTGACCTGTGAATACTGCAAGGAGATCTACGCGGTCGACCTGGCGACTTTGCAGGGGCTCAGGGCGTCCTTTTAAGCTCGACCAGCAGCATCTGGTCGCCTTGACCGGTCGCTGCCTGCTACTCCCAGCCTGCCTGCAATCTCCCTGCGGCAGGACCGCGCCGCCCTGGAAAAGGCTCTCTGCCGGGGAGCCGATTGGCAGCACAACGCCCTTCCCAGTAACGGCACAGGGCTGCTCTCCCGCCTCGACATGCGGAGCCTTGACGGTCGCTGCAAAACCAGCTTGAGAGGCTGTCCCTTCCTGATGGGCACTGCACACGCACAGGCTGCCCAGCATGATCAAGGTCAGAAAGAGCCGCCATCGCTGCATCTGCATTCTCCTGTCAATGGTTGGTGTCTGCTTCCGCTGGGGCCTGAAAGGCTGGATGTTGTCGCAGCTTTTCGATCAGCCCTGCCGCAAACCATCCGGTCAGAATCCCGGCAAAAACGGTAAAAAACAGGAACAGAGGGAAAATCTGCCAGATCGCCGCGTGCTGGATGACCAGCATGCGCGCAGCAAGAATCTGCCCAAAAGCATGCCCCGCTGCGCCGATCGCCGAAACTCCGATTGGGCTCAAGCGTCGTCCGGCGATGCGGTACATGATAATCATAGCAGATGTTGCGACGATGGCGCCGGCCAGTGCCAACCAGAAACCTGGACTGAACAGCCTACCGAGCAGCAGGGCGCCGATGCCGACTCTGGCCAAGCTGACGGTCCACGCGGCGCGGCCGTCATACAGGTAGAGGGCAGTCAGGGTCATGACATTGGCCAGCCCGAGGCGCAGCCAGGGGACAGGCATCGGTAGCAGCGTTTCCAGGGCATGCACGGTTACGGCCACGGCCACAAACAGCGCCACAAAGACCTGGCGGCGGGCCCCGGCTAACTGCACGGGGTCAACGGCTGAGCAGGTCATAAGGGGCCTCCTCGCCGCCGGGGTTGTCGATGCGGACCAGGATCCGGTTCGGTATACAGGC
>Ga0316195_10000137_pt1 | contig 24003 bp, 24 predicted proteins | sample Phised1_MG_FD_204937 | JGI IMG/M metagenome (GOLD analysis project Ga0316195, IMG submission 204937) | Coastal sediment microbial communities from Maine, United States - Phippsburg sediment 1 | ecosystem: Environmental > Aquatic > Marine > Coastal > Sediment | place: USA: Maine | collected...
GCTGGTTAATTGTTCAGGGGCATATTCCCGCAATAATAGCTTTCATGATTTATATGATTGCCGGTACCGCCGAAACTAACAGGGCTCCTTTTGATATGGTTGAAGCCGAATCTGAGCTTGGAGCCGGATTCCATACAGAATACTCGGGTATGAAGTTTGCCTATTTCTTTTTAGCTGAATTCATCAATATGTTTATTATTGCGGCCATTGCTACAACCATATTCTTTGGTGCCTGGCTGTCTCCTTTTGGAATAACAGAATCTATTCCTTGGCTAGGAGTATTTTGGTTTTTACTCAAGGCGCTTATCCTGATTTTTTTAATGATGTGGTTTAGGTGGACGTTCCCCAGACTAAGAATAGATCAACTTCTTACCTTGGAATGGAAGTATTTGTTGCCTATAAACCTGGTAAATATTATGATTATGGCCTTACTCGTTTGGCTCAATTTAACTATTAGCTTTTAAGATTATGACTTACTTTTCAGATATATTTTCAGGAATAAAATCCTTGCTTACCGGAATGAGTGTTACCGGAAAGTATTTTTTAACATCCAGGAAGGGGGCCATTACCCAGCAATATCCCGATAACAGAGAGACCCTCAAAATGTTTGATCGCTTTCGGGGTGAGGTAATTATGCCACATAATGAAAATAACGAACATCGATGTACAGGCTGTCAAAAATGTGAAATAGCCTGCCCAAACGGAACCATTGAAATCATATGGGATAGGGGAATTGATGAATATACCGGCAAAAAGAAGAAAAAAATAGATCAGTTTGTATATCATTTAAGCATGTGCACTATGTGCGGACTTTGCATAGATGTCTGTCCAACAGATGCCATTAAATGGGGGCAAAATTTTGAAAATTCTGTATACGACAGAACGGCCCTTACCAGAGTTTTAAATAAACCGGAATCCAAATTACAGGCCGGTGTAGAAGATTAAGTGTATGGAGAGAATTATTTTTTATTGCCTGGCAATAGCTATTATTGTATTTGCCATAGCTTCTGTAACGAGCAGAAAAATGCTTCGTTCTGTTGTATACCTTTCCTTTGTGCTCATAAGTATAGCGGGTATTTTCTTTTTGGTGGATTATAATTTTCTGGCCGCAATTCAACTGACGGTTTATGCAGGTGGAATTGTCGTACTTATCATATTTTCTGTTTTACTGGTGCACCATATTGAGATGGAATTGGAAATGGCCAGGGCATCTAAAAAGATTCTGACAGCTATTGCCTGTCTAATTGGGCTAGGCGTTTTTTTAACCGCCATTTATTCTTATGATTTTAATGTGGCCGGCAATTCTTTAACTACCACCACATCTGATATTGGAAACGGATTGCTAAACTATGGAGCCGGCGGATTTATATTGCCCTTCGAGGTAATTAGTGTGCTCTTACTGGCAGCAATGATAGGGTCAATAGTAATTGCCAAAGGGAAAAAATTAACTGAGAAAAATAATCCAGCACCATGATAACCGGAATAAGTATATATGAAATTCTTACAGTAACTTCAATACTCTTTTTTATTGGGGTATATGGCTTTATCACAAGAACCAATCTGATCTCTATTCTGATTTCCGTTGAATTAATCCTTAATGCGGCGGTGGTAAACTTCGTGATCATCAACAAATATTTGTTTCCTGAAGTATTGCAGGGCGTTTATTTCTCAATTTTTATTATTGCCGTAGCAGCCGCAGAAACTGCTCTTGCCGTCTCTATTATAATAAATCTATACCGGCAAATTAGCTCAGTGGAAGTGAAGGACATCGAAACAATGAAATATTAATACGACCGAGTATGAATTTGAACTACATCATCTTAATACCTATAGTGCCTCTGGCGGTATTTTTAATTCTCGGCCTTTTTTATAAAAAAATTAAACCTGCAATTTCCGGATATACGGGAGTTATGGGGTTATTTATCTCTACCTGCTTAGCGTTTTATACAGCCTATAATTACTTTTTCGTAATTGGAAAAACCGAAGGCGTTTATCAAACTTTTGTAGCAAAAACAGTTTGGATGAACTTTACAGATAGCCTTCGAATTGATATGGGTATTCTGGCAGATCCAATTTCTGTCATGATGCTCATCGTGGTATCTGTAATATCGCTAATGGTCCATATCTATAGCAGGGGGTATATGAAAGGAGATCCGGGTTATACAAAATACTTTGCCTTTCTGTCGCTGTTCACATTTTCGATGTACGGTTTGGTTTTGGCAACAAATTTATTTCAAATCTATATATTCTGGGAGTTGGTTGGAGTATCCTCATATTTGCTAATAGGCTATTATTACACTAAGGAATCTGCTGTTGCAGCTGCCAAAAAAGCCTTTATTGTAACCCGATTTGCAGATCTGGGGTTTCTAATCGGAATCCTTCTTATCGGCTACTACACAGGCACATACGATTTTGAAATTTTGAATAATCCTGAAGGAGCAGCGATATTGAGCTGGGCATCCACTTCGTTCATGGGATTATCCATACTTACCTGGGCACTACTCCTCATCTTTATTGGAGGTGCAGGAAAATCGGCCATGTTTCCCTTACACATATGGTTGCCGGATGCCATGGAAGGGCCCACACCGGTTTCAGCGTTGATCCATGCAGCAACCATGGTTGTTGCAGGTGTATACCTCGTGGCTCGTTTATTCCCTATGTATTATTTTGTTGAAGATGGATTTGCATTAAATATTGTAGCCTTTGTTGGAGGCTTTACCGCCCTTTTTGCGGCTGTAATTGCAATTACGCAAACAGATATTAAACGGGTATTAGCATTCTCAACCATGTCACAATTGGGTTATATGATGCTTGCCCTGGGTGTTTCAGGATACGAGGGCCATGAAGGTCTGGGCTATATGGCTTCCATGTTTCACCTCTTTACCCATGCCATGTTCAAGGCATTACTATTTTTATGCGCTGGTTCTGTAATTCATGCTATACACAGTAATTTTCTAAAGGATATGGGGGGATTGCGAAAATACATGCCAATTACCAATATTACATTTTTAATAGCCGCATTGGCTATTGCAGGAGTACCTCCACTGGCAGGATTTTGGAGCAAGGATGAAATCCTGGTAGCCGCTTTTGAGCACAATAAATTCCTATATGTAATTGGGTTGTTCGTTGCCGGTCTGACTGCCTTTTACATTTTCAGAATATACTTTGGGATTTTTTGGGGTAAAGAAGGGAGTTATAAGCATAAACCCCATGAATCTCCTTGGTCCATGACCGCTCCCCTATTGATTTTGGCCTTTTTGAGTATAGTTGGAGGGTTGATCCCCTTTAGCAGGTTTATTAGTGCTGACAAAATAGGGTTTGAAACTCATACTAATTATCCATTAGCCGCTATCGCGGTATTTGTTGGTCTAATTGGAATTGGTCTTTCGTGGATGTTTTATAAAAAAGAAAATGAACTTGCAAACAGGTTTTCACTCGGTTTCGGTACATTCTATACCTGGGCATATAACAAATTTTATTTTGATGAATTATATCTGTTTGTTGCCAAAAAAATAATGTTTAACGGTATTGCCAGGTCCGCTGCAAGATTTGATAAAAAATATGTAGATGGAACAATGGTTGGAATTGGAAATCAAACCGTTAAAACATCTGAAAAAATTAAAGGAATGCAGTCCGGAAAGGTCCAGGATTATGCATTTGCATTTATAGCCGGAGCTGTTATACTTGCTATTATATGTATCTATATATGGACAAACTAAATGATTAATATGGATATTTTATCGCTTTTTATTGTAGTGCCCGCATTAACTGTTTTGGTTCTGATTTTTACAAAAAATCTGAAACAGGCCAGAATCGTAGCACTGGCCGGAAGTCTTGTGCAGCTGGGAATGGCAATTAATCTGATTTTTTCTTATATCAAAGAGAGGGCGATGAATGATGCCATTATGGTATTTACCAAAGATGTGGTTTGGTTTAAAAACTTCAATATTCATTATAATATTGGGGTGGATGGCATTTCCGTTGCCCTATTATTATTAACAGCGATCATAGTACTGGCCGGAGTTTTCATTTCCTGGAAAATGGAAGATTTGCCAAAGGAGTTTTTTATTTCCCTAATTGTTCTTTCCATAGGGGTTTATGGCTTCTTTATTTCCATTGACCTCTTTACCATGTTTGTGTTCTTTGAGATTGCGGTAATCCCAATGTATTTATTAATAGGCATCTGGGGTACAGGTCCCAGGGAATTCTCTGCCATGAAGCTAACGCTCATGCTTATGGGCGCATCTGCCATCCTGCTTGTTGGGATATTGGGTATTTACTTTAACTCGAATGCAGACGGCGGGGCATTGACCTTTAACATCCTGGAGATAGCCAAAGTGAATATTCCCTCAGATGTGCAAAAATTATTCTTCCCCATTACCTTTATTGGCTTCGCAGTAATAGGCGCTTTATTCCCTTTCCATACCTGGTCTCCGGACGGTCATGCTTCGGCTCCAACGGCAGTTTCCATGTTGCATGCCGGTGTACTAATGAAACTCGGGGGGTATGGTGTATTCAGGGTAGCCATATTCCTTTTACCCGAAGGGGCTTTACACTGGTCCTGGTTCTTTATTATTTTATCTGCATTTGGTGTCATATACGGCGCGTTTGCGGCTATAAAACAAACAGATTTAAAGTATATAAATGCCTATTCCTCGGTGAGTCATCTGGGATTAGTACTGTTTGCATTGCTTATGCTGAATAAAACAGCGTGGAATGGTGCCATTCTGCAATCGCTTTCACATGGTTTAATGACTGCACTTTTCTTTGCTTTAATAGGTATGATTTATGGAAGAACGCATACACGGGATGTTACAAAACTTGGAGGGTTGTTAAAAGTAATTCCTTTTATATCAGCAGTTTATGTTATTGCCGGGCTGGCTTCATTGGGTTTGCCAGGTTTTAGCGGTTTTGTTGCCGAAATGAACATTTTTGTAGGCGCTTTCCAAAATGACGATATTTTTTATAGAGTTGCAACAATACTTGCTGTCTCTGCTATAGTAGTAACGGCAGTATATATTTTGCGTGTTGTTGGTATCATGCTAATGGGCCCCGTAAAAAATGAAGCCTACTTAACACTTGAAAAAGTAAGATGGTATGAAAAAATAGGTATTGTGTTGCTCCTTTTACCAATAATCTCGATTGGCGTGGCGCCTTTATGGCTTAGTGAACTAATCCTGAAAAGTCTGGATCCGTTTTTAAGAGGAGTTTTATAACCTGAATATCAAATGACCAAAAATGAATTATAGCAGCTTTTTATTAATGAGACAGGAAATTGCCTTATTGGCAATAATCATGCTTCTGGTTATAGCCGAGATTTTTATCCCTAAGGACAGGAAAGTAAGCATTATACACCTCACTATATTTTTATTTGGAATACATACCATTGTTGGGTTTTTTCATATGGATGAAAATAATTTATTTGGTGGAATGTTTCGCACAAACCACCTGATTCATTTTTTTAAAAATATATTAAACATTGGCGTGCTTATCCTGTTACTACAGTCGGCAGACTGGATACAGGAAAAAATATTGAATCAGAACAAAGGCTCTGAATTCTTTATCTTAATGTTCTCATCATTACTCGGCATATATTTTATGATATCGGCAGGTGATTTTTTGATGTTCTATTTGGGGCTGGAACTATCTACACTTCCTGTAGCCGCTCTTGCTGCTTATGAAACTATGAAAAGGATTTCAAGTGAATCCGGGATTAAACTAATCCTATCGTCTGCGCTGGCTTCAGGAGTTTCGTTGTTCGGTATTTCTATGCTCTATGCAACTACCGGTTCTATTTATTTCAATGAAATTGTTCAAATGATATCTTCTACTAACCTAACACTATTAGGTATGGTATTGTTGTTTGCCGGAATAAGTTTTAAAATTTCGCTGGTCCCATTTCATTTTTGGACTGCTGATGTTTACGAGGGAGCTCCTATCAGTATAGCCTCCTATTTATCGGTAATATCAAAAGGGGCCGCTGTATTCATTTTAATGATCTTATTATTCACCGTTTTAAGGCCATTAGCTCATATTTGGGAAAACATGATTTATATGATTGCTATCGCTACAATGTTTATTGGTAATTTATTTGCTTTAAGACAACAGAACATGAAGCGTTTCCTTGCATTTTCATCCATTGCCCAGGCCGGATTTATTTTGCTTGGTTTAATTGGGCAATCCACAACTGGTACGGCTACTGTAGTCTACTTTGTTCTTATATACATATTCTCGAATTTGGCAGCTTTTGGAGTTGTACAAGCCATTTCCCTGCAAACAGGAAAAGAAAATATAAAGGATTATGAAGGTTTATACAGAACTAATCCAAACCTGAGTCTGGTTCTTATGCTTGCCCTTTTTTCATTGGCCGGTATTCCCCCGGTAGCTGGATTTTTTGGTAAATTTTTCCTTTTTACTGCTGCTGCAAGTAAAGGATTTTTTCTACTTGTGTTTCTTGCAGTAGTCAATGTAACCATTTCTTTGTATTATTATTTACTGGTGATAAGGGCAATGTTTTTGAGAAAAGGAGACAATCCAATTCCTTTTTTCAAAAATAAAATTTATATGAGAATTGGGCTGGTAATAACGGTACTCGGCATTTTATTACTAGGTATATATAGTCCGTTATACGATTATATTTATGAATTAAGCAGCACTTTTAATTAATAACTATGAGTTTAGAAGGCAAACATTCGTTCGGCAGCATTGATGAGACCAGGGTAACTTTTGTTGAGAAAAAAGTAACAGCAGAACGAGTTGACTTTTTAAAAAAACTATTGGAGCATAACGGATTTGAGGTTCTTGTTCAGGAAGAAAAACGAACTTCGGAAGAAGAACCACAATTATACACCTTAGGTGTCACAGATATGGTCTTTAATCCTACTATTTGGGTATACCAGCGCAGGCTTAAAACATTTGAGGGACATAAGGTAACCCCGGATTACTGGAATCAACGTTCAGAGACAACCCCTCCCCAATACTGGAAAACACCAAAAGACAATTAGCTTATCCCGAAGAAGATCAGAGGTTTTCCCCAAACCAAAATCTTAATTTCATCGATTTTAACAACAAATTAAACCCCTGTGGCAAGGTATTTGCTAACTTTACCCCGTAGAATTAAGGTTATGAAACACCAATATTTACTAACATTATTTCTTTTATCGGTTTTTTGTGTTAACGCACAAACTGATTTCCCCAAAACCCAGCCTTTAAAAATAGAGGCGGATAAAAATTTGGATTTAAAGAGCAATCCCAATAGTGGAACAGCCTTGAAAATGCCTTCTATGCTTGATTATAGCCCTAATGCAAGTATAAAGGAAACTAAAACTTCCAGAAGTGTAAATATGCTTCCGGAAAAAGAGTTGAAGCAAGCTGGCTTTGATTTAAAATTGGATACGAAGGTTGGTGAAAGGCAGAATGCCAATTCCAAAAAGCACTTTGGCGATATGTATTTGGGTGATGTTAAAACGGGCGGGAAATTCGTTGGAGTAGTTTGTCGTGATCATGAATATGTTGATGGTGATCGCATAAAAATTTATGTTAATGGGGAAGTAGTCGAGTTCAATCTTCTTCTTACAGGAAGTTATAAGGGGGTAAATATAGATCTGCAGGAAGGCTTTAACCGATTGGATTTTGAAGCATTAAACCAGGGGTCTTCCGGACCAAATACAGCTCAGGTAGATGTATATGATGATAAAGGAGCATTGATTCATTCCAATCAATGGTTACTCTCTACAGGTTCTAAAGCCTCTTTAATTGTTGTCAAACAATAAGGAACAACTCCTAATCACATCCCCGGTTTATATGAAATCCTTGCCCTTTGAAGTACATCTTCTTTGTAAAATGCCGCTTCTTTAAACTGTACTTTTGCATAGGGTAATGCCTGATCATCAAAATGTGGTGATTCCGGGTTACCGCTTTGTCCTCCTGCTAATATGGTTTTGGCCCTCACTTTTTGACCAAATTCCACAACGGCCACAAAACTATTCCCTCTGGTTCCATATATCCTTCTTGTGTTATTATGATATCTTGCCCCATAGGCTGCCAATGCACCCCAGCGACCCGAGGAGAACCCAATGGGTATACTTGGCTTGCTATCATCAAAAGCTTGCCGTATATCGCCATTTAATCGCTGGTACCTGTTAACCTCACCCCAGGGTATATTCCAGTTTCCGAAATCACTTTCCAATTGTAACACTACCTCTTTAAAAATTGACAAGCGTTCCTGAATCGGGGAGCGAGAGCCAAAATAGGTCATTAATTCCATATCGCTCATCCGGGAAGGTCGGTTCCCTTTTCTACCATACAAAGTACCATAGAAATGCGCAAGGGTCATTGCTGTAGATTCTTCTGAAGTTTTATAATCCCAGTTACGAAGTATATTAATGGCACCAGCCAGTTCAGGCATTTTAGCTTCAGATTGGTCATAAGCGGATACCAAACCGGGAATTAATACCGCAAATGCCGGCAGGTATGGATCATATGCCAGGGAAATGAGACTATCTAAGGTATACCCGCTTTTATCCCTGAGCAAGTCAATAGCATGAGTGCCCCTGAAATTTTCCTGGTCTATGGACATATACTTTGGGTAATTCTCACGCTTAGGACTGTTTTCCAGGGCAGCGGTAAAAGGAGTAGAATTACAATTTTGAATCCATCCGTTTTTAGGATTTAGCAAAAAAATGTTGTCTTCAACAGTATGTAACCCCTTCCATTCAGTATTTGGATTACTTCCATCAACCGGTTGGCTAAAGTCAAAAATGGTGTCCCGAATTGGCACAAAATTCCCGTGAAAATAGGCAATATTGCCTCCGGCATCTGCATATACCGTATTATTTGAAGAGTTGGTGCGGATATCCATCATCGCGCGAAAACCGTCATAATCCTTCTGTTTCGTTCTGATATAGGATTGTTCCAATGCCTTTACCGGTTCCCACATCATTGCCGAAGCCACAGGCGAGTCCCCTTCTTTATGGGTTATGGGTCCGTGGTGAGTCCGGTAAATGGGGTATGTTTTTTCTTTCATACCACCTTCATCCTTATATTTTAATGTGATTTCAGTTTGTATAACAGGCCGCCTCTCCTCTCCGTATACATAAAAAAGTTTATCTTCTTTTTCTTCAATTACCTCAATAAACTCGTCCATTACATCTGTATAAGTTGATGTATGCATCCATCCAGTTTTCTCATTGAATCCCTGATACACAAAAAACTGTCCCCAGGTTACCGCACCATAAGCATTGAGTCCTTCCTCACTTACCACATGTACTTCTCCCCTGAAATAAAAAGAAGTATGTGGATTTATAAGTAACATGGCATTACCACTCTGGGTTAATTTTCCGGAAATAGCAATCCCGTTAGATCCCTGAGGTTCTAATTCTTCTTTGTTTTTTTTCATTTCGGCCTCTTCCGATTTTCCGAGCGCCACTCCATCTTCATAAAAAGATTTTATTTTTTCTGTGCTGATCCTTTCAATATCTCCCCCTATTGAGCCTTCACTAAAATACATCGGCATCCAGGGTTCAAATCTGGTTATTAGCTCAGGCTTCACCTCAGGATGTGTATATAAAAAGTAGTTGATCCCATCGGCAAATGCGTCACAGAGTTTTTTTAACCAATCCGGGCTGGTATTATAATTTGCAATAGCTTCATCTTTGCTCATGAACATATTCGCACGAAGGTCACTATATAAAGCCGATTCTCCTTCAACTTCCGCCAATCGCCCAATAGCCCATATATAATTCTGTTCTACCCTGTTAAAATCATCTTCACATTGTGCATAAAGAAGTCCAAATACAGCATCCGCATCAGTTTTACCATATATATGGGGAACGCCAAAATCATCTCTGTAAATGGTGATGTTCTCCGCCTGCGCCTTCCACTTTTCTACCTCGGATTCAACCAGTCCGGTTTTGCATGAAATTTGCAATCCCGGCAATATTAGAAGTATAATTACGGAAGCCTTTAAGAACAAATGTTTCATGGTTGCTTTTTATATCAATATTAGTAAAAACGGTAAAATTTAAGCTTTTTTCAAGAACTGGGTTTTTAGTACAATCTGACTTTTGCCAATTTTGCATTCCACTTCCTGGGGATTCTTCGTGAGTCTAATATTCTTGATAATATTTCCCCTCTTTAGAGTTTTAGACATCCCCTTTATCTTTAAATCTTTGATAACATGAACATTGTCTCCATCTTCGAGAATATTTCCGTTGCTGTCCTTTGATTCCATAAGGTGTTTTTAAGTAGTTGTGAAATTAACCGTATTATAATTTAAATTCTAATCTTTCCTAAAAATAGGATCAGCCTTTAGAGATTTTCTCCATAGACGACAATTTTACTGTAAATTGCGACCTTTCACAACAAAATAGACCTTAATTTCCCATGTCTGATAAAAGAGTTAGTATTCTCAAAGCATTTAAAACGATTATTTGGCCCAGAAGAAATCTGGTTTTTATTGGTTTAGCGCTGATCATAGTCAGTAAGGCTGCGAGTTTTGTTGCACCCTTGTCCCTTAAATATCTAATGGATGATATTATTCCCAACAAAGACCTGCACTTCCTCAAGCTTCTTTTGGGGGTTGTTATATTTTCGATTTTAATTCAGTCGGTAACCTCTTTTCTGTTAACCAAAATATTAAGCGTTCAGGCTCAATATATGATCTCTGAACTAAGGGCCCAGGTACAAAAGAAGATTTTGTCTTTACCTATTCGTTTTTTTGATAATACCAAATCAGGAGAATTAGTATCCAGAATAATGACTGATGTGGAAGGCGTAAGAAATCTTATTGGAACAGGTTTAGTTCAGCTGGTAGGCGGAACCCTTACTGCTGTGGTGTCTATGATTCTTCTTTTAAAAATAAGTCCCAGCATGACGCTATTTGCATTAATTCCGTTAGCGATTTTTGCAATTATCGCCCTTAAAGCCTTTAAAATTATACGCCCTATATTTAGAAATAGAGGTAAAATCAATGCGGAAGTTACGGGCAGGCTTACAGAAACTCTAGGTGGCATTCGTGTTATAAAAGGATTTAACGCCGAAGCCCAGGAACACAGGGTTTTTGAGGAAGGCGTTCTGCGGCTTTTCGAAAATGTGAAGAAAAGTCTAACCGCCACCGCCTTCATGACCAGCTCTTCTACTTTTTTACTTGGGCTCGCTACCACAGGAATAATGGGTCTGGGAGGGTATCAAATTATGATTGATGCGCTCACGATAGGTGAATTTTTGACGTTTACCTTCCTGTTGGGATTAATGATTGCGCCAATAGTGCAAATGAGTAATATTGGAAGCCAGCTTACGGAAGCACTGGCCGGGCTTGACCGGACAGAGGAATTGATGAATATGCAGCCCGAATCCAACGAAGAAGTGCGGAACATAAAACTGAACGGTATTAAGGGAGATATGATATTTGATTCTGTTTCCTTCGCGTATGAAGAAGAGAAAGAAGTAATACGCAACGTCAGTTTTTCGGTAAATGCCGGTACTGTTGTAGCCCTGGTTGGAAGTTCAGGGTCTGGGAAAAGTACCATTGCCGGACTTGCTGCAAGTTTTCTGACCCCGCAAAGCGGCAAAATTACCGTAGATGGTGAGGATTTGTCAAAGGTTGATCTTAATAGTTTTCGCAAACATTTAGGAGTAGTTCTCCAGGACGATTTTTTGTTTGAAGGAACTATACGCGAGAATATTTTGTTTCCCAGACCAGACGCTTCTGAAACACAATTGCAGGATGCAGTTAAAGCTGCCTATGTGGACGAATTTACTGATCGTTTTGTAGAAGGCCTGGATACCCTGATTGGCGAGAGAGGCATAAAACTTTCAGGGGGGCAAAGACAGCGTATAGCTATCGCGAGAGCGGTTTTAGCTGATCCACGAATATTGATTTTAGATGAAGCCACATCAAATCTTGACACGGAAAGTGAAGGTTTAATACAAAAAAGTTTATCACATCTAACTTTGGGAAGAACTACTTTTGTAATTGCCCACCGCCTAAGCACTATAAGGAGGGCTGATCAGATTTTAGTAATTGAGGATGGGAGCATTGTGGAACAAGGTACCCACGAATCACTTATTGCAAAAGAAGGCAGGTATTATAATTTATTTACCTACCAGGCAAGGATTTAAACTGCAGGGCTTATATCAGTATGGCTTAAAGTAAGGAATTGATTGAACTGATAGGGTATTAATCAATATTGATCACTTTTTCTATCTGAGGAGCGTATTTTTTTATTGTCATTTCCACCCCGCTCTTGAGTGTCATTTGATTAACGCTACATCCCACACAATTTCCCTCCAATTTTACTTTTACGAATCTATCATTTTCAATAGACACTAATGAAATATCTCCTCCATCGCTTTGCAAAAAAGGGCGAATCTCATCCAATGCCTTTTCAACAGTTAATTTGAGTTCCTCAGATGTCATTTTTATTTCTTTTTAACAGCAGCACAACCGGCCATTGTTGTTATCTTAATGGCTTCAGTGGGTGGTAAACTATTATTTCTGGAAACTACTTCCTGAACCACATTCCTTGTAAGTTCTTCAAATGCCTTTTCAATAGGTGTTGCTGTTTGAAGAGCGGCTGGCCTGCCAATATCTCCGGCCTCCCGAATACTTTGAACCAATGGTATTTCTCCCAGGAAGGGAACATTCAGATCAGTGGCGAGGTTTCTTGCCCCGGCTTTGCCAAAGATATAGTATTTGTTGTCCGGAAGTTCTTCAGGTGTAAAATAGGCCATGTTTTCAACGATTCCTAAAACAGGGACATTTATAGCCTCCTGTTGGAACATTGCCACGCCTTTCCGCGCATCTGCCAAAGCTACCTCCTGCGGTGTGCTTACCACAACAGCACCCGTAATTGGCATAGACTGCATAATACTTAAATGTATATCCCCTGTGCCGGGGGGTAAATCAACCAGCATAAAATCCAATTCTTCCCAATGTGCATCAAAAATCATTTGATTTAGCGCTTTGGAGGCCATAGGCCCCCTCCAGATTACCGCCTGATCGGGCTGGGTGAAAAAACCTATAGACAAAAGCTTAACACCAAAATTTTCAATAGGTAACATTTTGGATTTCCCATTTATATTTGTTGCTAAGGGTTTTTTGCCTGCTACATCAAACATAATAGGCATAGAAGGGCCGTATATATCTGCATCCAGCAAGCCAACTTTAAATCCCATCTTGGCAAGTGTGACAGCCAGATTGGCGGTTATTGTAGATTTTCCCACTCCACCTTTCCCAGAAGCTACGGCTATTATGTTTTGTATTCCGGGTATTGGATTTCCCTTAATTTCATTGACCTTAGGCTTAACCGGTGTATCAACCTTAATATTTATGGAAATTTTCGCCTTTTCATAGACCTCTCTGTGAATTACCTTTAAAATTTCGACTTCGGTTTTCTTCCTTGCCTGAAGGCTTGGGTTATTTATAGTAATGTCTATCACTACTTCATCCCCAAATACCTGTATATTATTTACAGCTCCACTTTCAACCATATTCATTCCCTCACCAGGTACTGTTATAGTTTCCAGAGCTTTTAGAATTTCTTTCTTATCCAACTTCATGAACTGTGTATTTATAGGTCTTTATGTAAAATGATTCTAAACAACAAAGATAGGTTATAGGCGCGAAACAATAAAGTTGTAGTATTGAAAAGGAATAAATAAAAAAGTTTTGTGCTATACCTTGTCCCGAGTGTTTACCAAATTTCCGTTGAATCAACCCTAAAAATTATCATATTTCAATTCTTTGGCGGGATCCCAGTAATACTTTTCAAAATCAACAATTTGATTATCCCGTATACTGAGGCCCTCATTTTCCAATAACTGCTGCATTAAGTTGGTCCCGTCAAAGTGATGTTTACCGGTTAATAAACCCTTCCTATTCACAACCCTATGAGCAGGAACCCCTTCCATTGCTCCGGCTCCATTCATAGCCCATCCGACCATTCTTGCACTTCGTGCAGCTCCCAGATACTTTGCAATGGCACCATAAGAAGTAACCCTTCCATAAGGAATTTGCCTGGATACTTCGTAAACTTTTTGAAAGAAATTTTTATTTTCCGGTTTCATATTATCTATAAAATACCCTGAAAATAGTAATTACTAATAAGACCAGCATTAATGCACTAAGAATGTAATTCGAGTTTTTCGAAAATCGATCTGTTTTGGCTTCTAATTTATTAAAATATACGGTGTACAAATACAGCACAGTAAAAGTGCCACTACCGGCGGCTATAATAAATATTAGGATATCCCAAATTTCAAATTTTATCCAGCCGGAAGCATTCCACATGGCATTGAGCCCACTGTAGTAAGGAATAGTAAGTAAATTAAGTCCTGCAAGTAGCATCCCTTTAAAATAACTGTTCTTCTTACTAAAATTTACCATCTTTATTTTTTTTTGTTTTTCCCGTTTAGCTGAAACAAAAAAATAAATTGCAAAAAAAGTAAAAACACCAAGTGCAATCTTAAGGAGTAAATCTATGACTTCAGGATTTCGGAATAAAAACTTTGAAATCATAACGGCAATGTATGCCTGCATCATTATCATGGTAGAGACACCAAGACTAAACATTATTCCGTTCAACTTACCTTTTTTAACGCTTGTTTGGGCTGCATTCATATTAAGTAATCCCGGGGGAACAGTTGCCATAAAAGCAGCCGAAAAGGTGACGAAAAAAAGTATAATTAAATGCGTCATTGGCTAATTGACAGTAAACTTTATGTAAGTAATTGGTTTTCCTTTTTCAAGATACTGATTTTCATAGAAAGTACGTATATCCATTACTTCATTAGGGCTCCCCTCATTCCGGTATATGTCATGATTTGCATACAAAATTTTACATCCCAATCCATGTAGTATTCCCAAAGTATAGCCATGCATAAATTCACTATCGGTCTTTAAGTTGACAATGCCTTTATCGTTAAGTACAAACTTGTATTTATCCAGAAAGGCCTTATTGGTAAGCCTGTGTTTAGTGCGTTTATATTTTATTTGCGGGTCTGGAAATGTTATCCAGATTTCATCTACCTCGTTTTCGGCAAAGATCAAATCTATCAATTCTATCTGCGTTCGCAAAAAGGCCACATTTTTCAAATTCTCATCAAGCGCGGTTTTTGCACCTCTCCACAGTCTGGCCCCCTTAATATCGACGCCTATATAATTTCGGGAAGTATCTATTTTTGCAAGACCAATGGTATATTCTCCTTTACCACAACCCAACTCCAAAATTATTGGATTATCATTCTTAAAAAAATTCCTCCATTTCCCTTTTAAATGAAAATTGCCGTCAACAATTTCATCCCGGCCAGGTTGGATGACATGACTAAAAGTCTTGTTCTGTTCAAATCTTTTGAGTTTATTTTTACTTCCCAAAGCAAAGGGTATTATATTGTTTCAGCAAAACTAAGGAATTCTTTTGGAGAGGAGATTTAGTTGGTTTTTGACTTGGCTTTTTCTAAGGTAAATGAAAATTCAGATCCTACATCCACAACACTTTCAACATATATTTTTTCGCCATGTGCCTCAATAATGTGTTTTACAATAGCCAACCCTAAACCGGAACCCCCTTCCTTCCTGCTGCCGCTTTTATCGACTCTGTAAAAACGTTCAAAAAGCCTGGGAATATGTTCTTCCGGAATCCCTTCTCCATTATCTGTGATTCTCACAATTACTTTATTCCTTATAAGGTTTTCGACACTTACCTCAGTAGTTCCATCATGATGACCATATTTAATGGAATTTACTATCAAATTTGATAACACCTGCTGTATTTTATCCCTGTCCGCTCTTACATAGATCGGAAATTCATAATCCATATCGAATGTAAGTGTAATGTTTTTTTTGCCAGCCTTCATCTCCACCAGTTCAAATACACTCTCAATAAGCTCAATAATATCGAAGTCACTTAATTCCAAATTTAGGTCACCAACCTCCAGTTTTGTGATCAAATCAAGATCCTTGATAATATAGATAAGCCGTTCTACTCCTTTTTGGGCTCGCTGTAAATATTTTTTTCTTACAGACTTATCTTCCATGGCACCATCAAGAAGTGTAAGAATATAGCCTTGCACCGTAAATAATGGGGTCTTGAGTTCGTGCGAAATATTACCTAAAAAGTCCTTTCTGTATTCTTCCCGGATTTTAAGCGTATCGATTTCCACTTTTTTGTCTTTGGCAAATTTTTCTATCTCTTCGGTCAAAGTTTTCATATCCGTTGTAACGGGATCGGTGGTAAAAGAAGAAGATTCCAGCAGGGAAACGTCATCATAAATTTTCTTGATCCTCCTGTAGATGAATTTCTCAACACGGACTTGAATTACAATAAAGGATACTATAAAAACAAGTGTTGTAAAAACCAGAAGCATTGGCCAGGAGTCCTTTAACTGGTGGTTATACAAAAGATAGAACCCTAAAGATAATGCCAGTAAAGTAGTAATTAAGAGCGAGGAGCGTAAAGCAAATTTATATGACTTTTTTAACCTAGTGGCCATTACAATACAAACTTATAGCCAACACCTTTCACAGTTTTAAAATGATCGTCTCCAATTTTTTCGCGAAGCTTTCTTATGTGGACATCAATTGTTCTACCCCCTACTACTACTTCCTGACCCCAGACTTTATCCAGTATTACTTCTCGCTTAAATACTTTGTCCGGTTTTGAAGCCAATAAGGCCAATAATTCAAATTCTTTCCTGGGAAGAATAATCTCACCCCCATTATTGATTACTTTATATTCTTCTCTATTAATTTCTAAGTTGCCTACCTTAAACATATCTTCTTCCTGCTCCTTTTCCTCACTTAATCGTCTTAATAAGGCCTTTATCTTACTTACCAATAATTTGGGCTTAATTGGTTTGGTAATATAATCATCCGCACCTGCATCAAAACCTGCTACCTGAGAATAATCCTCACCTCTGGCCGTTAAAAATGTAATTAATGTGTTTTCTAATCCTTTGGTATTCCGAATAATTTCACATGCCTCTATCCCATCCATTTCAGGCATCATAACATCCAGAATAATCAAATGAGGATTTTTTTTCTTTGCCTTTTCCACTGCCTCGATTCCATTCTTTGCTGTAAAAACCTGATATCCCTGAGAAGAGAGATTATAACTCAGAATTTCTAAAATATCCGGTTCGTCATCTACTAATAGAATTTTAATGTCCTGCTTTTTCATGGGTTTAGTATTTGATCAATCTGATCAAAAGTAAAGATAATACTAATATGCTTAAACTACTTAACATTGATTTAATGCTGATAACGTTTACATAACACTAAAGAGTTGAAAATTAGCAATTTTAGAACCCTTACCTAAATTAAGGCAGCCTATTGATGCATTTTGTCGAATATAGGTCAATTTAAAAAACTGAGGAGTATCAGAGAGTACTAAAATTTCTATATTTGTCATAATTAGTTTGTTGAATAATCTTTATGAAGCAATTCTACCTCGTTTTATTTTTTCTTTTTATCTCTTTTAGCTACGGACAGGAAGCTCAAAGCGTAGGTGGCGAAATCGAAGGCTTTAAGCTCTATCCTAATCCCGCTACGACAGGCAAAGTCTATATCCAAACTGCGGAAAATGCTCCGAAAAGAATACTAATCTTCAATGTTTTTGGTACCCAAATACTAGAGACAACAATTCTAAGAAAAGAGCTGAATGTCTCTGATTTAGTTGCAGGTGTGTATGTACTTCGGGTGTTTGAAAAAGATAGGGTTGCTACCAGAAAATTGATCATTAAATAGATTTACTTTCCTATAAAAACAGGTTGAGGTTCCTTAAAATATTTTATTAATTATCGATTAAGTACACATTTCATCGACAAACGGAACGGCCATTTAAGTTTACCTACAAAAATTTAGCTTTCACAACAATTTCTATCAGGAGAAAATCCTTTATTCTATATTTACTGTGTTGATCCCAAATCAATATTGATGCAAAAAGCCTACTTGTTCATTTTACTGATCTTTTCGTTGGTGCTTTCCGGTCAGGAAAAGATGCCGGACATAAATGAAAAGAAACAGGAAACTTTAAATTTCACCCTTTATCCCAATCCCGCTATTGATGGTATAGTTTATATTAAAACTGTCGGTAGTAATGGTAAAGATGTAACTGTATATGACATATTTGGCAAAATAGTACTTCAGGATCGGATTTCAACAAATATGCTCAATATAGGGAGGCTTTCACCAGGGGTATATGTGATTCAAGTGGTTGAGAATTCGAAATCCATGACCAGAAAACTGGTTGTAAAATAGTCTTCAAAAAATATATCCATTATTGCGCTCCGGTGAGGAGCCTTTTTTATTTTCGCTATTTTTGTGGTTGTCATATCAATATGGATATCAATAAAATTTTTGAGATCAAGACCTCTTCTGAATTCAAAATGCTCGCATTGGAAATTTTTAATTTTCAATATGACAACAACAATGTTTACCAGAAATTTTGTGGCTATTTGGGCAAATCTAAGTCCAATGTAACGGCGATGGAAGAAATTCCGTATTTACCAATTGAATTTTTCAAATCTAAAAGGGTAATAGCTAAAAACCAAAATCCAGAGATTGTTTTTGAAAGTAGTGGGACCACGGGAGAACATGTGAGCAAACACTATGTGGCTGACCTGTCTATTTATGAAAAAAGTTATTTGAAAACCTTTGAATATTTTTATGGGAATATTGAAGATTATTGTGTGCTGGCCTTATTGCCTTCTTATATGGAACGTAAAGGTTCGTCTCTTATCTACATGGTAAAAGACCTTATTGAGAAAAGTGGCAATCCAAATAGTGGCTTTTACCTTGATAATAAAAGCGATTTATTAAAGACGCTCCAAATCTTAGATCAATCTGCCTATAAAAGTATTCTTATTGGTGTTTCATATGCCCTGCTGGACATTTCGGAGTTTCATTCTATGAATTTAAAGAATACGATTATTATGGAAACAGGTGGGATGAAAGGCAGGAGGCGTGAATTGGTGCGGGATGAATTGCATCATATCCTTAAAAGTAATTTCGGGCTTGATACCATTCACTCAGAATACGGAATGACCGAACTTCTTTCTCAGGCTTATTCACAGGGTAATGGAATTTTCAATTGCCCCCCCTGGATGCGTGTATCTATACGTGAAACAGAAGATCCTTTGACTGCTGAACTTTATGGCAAAATAGGAGGAATTAATATAATAGATCTCGCCAACATGTATTCCTGTTCGTTTATTGCAACTCAAGATCTGGGCAGGGTCTATAAAGATGGTAGCTTTGAAGTTTTAGGCAGATTTGATCATTCAGACGTTCGTGGCTGCAATTTAATGGTGCTTTAATTTCAGTACTGTTCATATAACAAAATCATTTCGCTATTAATCAGTGCTTTCTGTCCCCATCCACTTATCCCAGAATGTAAAGTATAATCCAAAATTATAATTAAATTTTCTGTGGTGCTGATCGTGATGGGTAGCACCAATAACCCATTGCCTAAACCACTTTCCATATTTACCTGAAGGATATATTTCAACACCCGCGTGATTGATCGTTGCCGAAATAGTCATGATCAACAGCATAAGTAGTAAAGCATAATAATGCATGGGCAAGAATATTACTATTAGAGGTAGAATAATAGCCTGCAACACGGTCTCCAGTGGATGAAATGAAAAGGAGGTAAATACTGAAGTGTGCACACTTTTATGATGAATCTTATGCAAATACCTGTAAACAGATGGCTTGTGCATCCAGCGGTGTATCCAGTAATAATATGTGTCCTGAACAAAAAGCGTTAAAAATACACTGACAGGCACGTACCACAAGGGATAGTCATGAACATCTATATAGATGGCCGTAAATCCTTCTGACCATAAAAAATATATAAGTATTCCAAAAATTGCAAAAATCAACCCACTTATTGCCGACCAGTATACTTCCTTGACTAATTGCTTTTTCTTTAGAGGGGTATGATCTAAAATGCGTTTGTCAAACTTTTTTCGGAACAGAAAGAAAAAAGTATAATGATATATCCCCGAAACAATCAAAAAACGAATAAATATGATCAGAAACAGGACAAATGTTAAGAGAAGTACTGCCCTAAGGTCAAAAAAATTAATTTCTTCCATTAATATCCCGAATATAATATTGTTTAACTGAATTACAATTATTGTTCGCAGGACTAATTTGATCCCAATTTATGATTTCGCAACCAGGATAAAATAATTTTTTTTACCTCGCTGAAGTAAAACATATTTGTTATCGATCAAATCTGTCTTAGTTATCAAATAATCTTCTTTTACTTTTTCTTTATTTACGGAAATGGCATTTTGTTTTAGCTCCCTCCTGGCTTCCCCATTAGAGCCTAAAAACCCGGTTTTGGACGCCAAGGCCGCAATCATGTCTAAACCATCCTCAATTTCAGATGTAGAAATCTCTGCTTGTGGGACCCCTTCAAAAACATCTAAAAAGGTCTTTACGTCCAGGCGTTTTAAATCTGCAGAAGTAGATTTTCCAAAGAGGATAGAGCTGGCAATCAGGGCATTTTCAAATTCTTCCCTGGAATGAACCATAATGGAAATTTCCTCTGCCAGCCGTTTTTGCAGTATTCGCAAATGGGGTGCCTGGTTGTGTTCAGCAATCAAATCCTCAATTTCATCCTTTGACAAAAAAGTAAAAATCTTAATATATTTTTCGGCATCTTCATCCGAGGTATTCAGCCAATACTGCAAAAATTTATAAGGTGAGGTTCTATGGGCATCCAACCAGATATTGCCCCCCTCCGTTTTACCAAACTTAGTGCCATCTGCCTTGGTAATAAGAGGGCAGGTAAGCGCATATCCTTTACCCCCTCCTATTCTGCGGATCAGCTCTGATCCTGTTGTAATATTACCCCATTGGTCACTCCCGCCCATTTGAAGTGTACAATTATAATTTTGATACAGGTATAAGAAATCATATCCCTGAACCAGCTGATAAGTAAATTCAGTAAAAGACATTCCCTCTTTTTCATCTGGTGACAACCTTTTCTTTACAGATTCTTTGGCCATCATATAATTCACTGTAATATGTTTCCCAACATCCCGAATAAAATCCAGAAAAGTAATGTCTTTCATCCAGTCATAGTTATTCACCAGTACTGCTGAATTTTCTTCCTGGCTTTCAAAATCAAGGAAGCGGGATAATTGCTCCTTAATCGCTTCCTGGTTTAAACGCAGCGTAGTTTCATCCAACAAATTTCTCTCAGTTGATTTACCTGAAGGATCGCCAATCATGCCCGTTGCACCTCCAATAAGCGCATAAGGTTTATGTCCTGCGAGTTGAAAATGTCTTAACATCATTACACTTACAAGATGACCAATATGAAGTGAATTTGCTGTTGGATCTATTCCTACATAGGCAGATTGCATCCCCGTTAACAAATGCTCTTCCGTCCCTGGCATGGTATCATGCAACATTCCCCTCCATTTTAGTTCCGAAATAAAGTTTGAAGTCATTTAGTGATCTATTAAAATAATTGCTGCAAATATAATAGAAATAGCAAGCAGCTTCCCTCATTGAGCAAATATATCCAAACGAAATGAGTAAATTAGGCACATGGTTTTAGTCACAGGAGGAACTGGGTTAGTAGGGTCGCATTTACTATTGCAACTGCTCAAAAAGGGTGCTTTTGTCAAAGCCATCCACAGAAAAAATAGTGATCTTCAAAAGGTAAAGGAGGTATTCTCATTTTATCATGAAAATCCCGGGGAATTATTTGATAGAATTCAATGGGTAGAGGCTGATATAAATGATATTGCTGCCCTTGAATTAGCATTTAAAGATATAACTCTTGTATATCACTGTGCGGCATTAATTTCGTTTAACCCGAATGATTTTAGTTCTTTGCAAAAGATTAATAAAGTAGGGACAGAGAATATTGTAAATCTGTGTATTGACAAGAATATCAAAAAATTGTGTTATGTAAGTTCTATTGCCACTATAGGCAGATCCACAACGGGCAAACCAGTCAATGAAGAAAATGAATGGAATGACATGTATGCAAATGTATACGCCAATTCAAAACACTTCGCCGAGATGGAAGTCTGGAGGGGTACACAGGAAGGTCTCTCAGCGGTAATAATTAATCCCGGCTTAATTCTGGGGCCCGGATATTGGGAAAATGGCAGCGGGTTATTTTTCAAAACCTGCGCGAAGGGTATGCGGTTTTACTTCCCGGGCGGTACAGGATTTATTTCCGTTGGAGATGTTGTTAAAATAATGGTTCAACTTATGGATTCTTCCATTAAAAATGAACGCTTTATTGCTGTAGCAGAAAATTTGTCCTTTAAAAATATTTTAGATGCCATATCAAAGGGATTTAACAGACCTCCACCTAGAGTTGAACTGAAATTTTGGCATTTAGAAATTTTCTGGAGACTGGACTGGTTATTAAATTTAACTACCGGCAAAAAAAGAAAGCTAACTAAACAAGGGCTGGCATCATTGCGCAATCCACAGGTATACGATAATTCAAAAGTGCAGGAAGCACTTAATATGGACTATGAAAGAATACAATCTTGTATATCTAAGTCATGTGAAAAATACATGGAAGCTCATTCTGCATCATTTCCCTGATTAAGGCTGTCCTTTTTTTTCTCTTCAATTTTTTCAAATTTCTCTTTCTCCTTTACAATCCTATTTTCTACTTTTTTATAAATATCCTCATATTCCAAAGGCAATGAAGCGTAATATAAATCACTTGATACAAATTGTATACTGTCAATTTCATATTTGTCGTAGATAAACTGCATGGGCACAAAATTCCTGTCTTCCATTACCTGAGGCCCTGTTGTTTTAGCCGCATTTATAAGGGCTAAATCATAAAGTATATCAATCATTTTCTCTTTTGAAATAAGATCAATGGGTTTTTCGATTACCTCTTCTCCACATGAGAAAAGAAAAATAAATGATATTAAAAAGAATGTTTTTCGCATCATTATCTATTAAAAGTAAGCCTTTTAGCATTCCTGACACTGGAAAAAAGTCCTTTATCATAGGCCAAATGTCCGTTTACAAATGTATGGGTGACTTTTGTTCTAAACCTGGTTCCATCAAAGGGTGACCATCCGCATTTATACAAAATATTGTTTTGACTTACTGTCCAGGGTGCGTTCATGTCTACTACGGCTAAATCCGCATAATAACCCTCTCTTATAAAACCACGTTTTTCAATTTGAAACAATTTAGCAGGATTGTGGCACATTTTTTCCACCACTTTCTCGGCTGTAATTTTTCCCTCATGGTACTTTTCCAACATTGCAGTTAAAGCATGCTGCACAAGGGGACCCCCTGAGGGTGCCTTCATATAAGGATTACTCTTTTCCTCTAAGGTGTGTGGGGCATGGTCCGTTGCTACTACATCAATTCTATCATCCAGCAAAGCCTGCCATAGTTGATCCCTGTCTGAAGAAGTCTTAATTGCAGGATTCCATTTAATCAACATCCCCTTTTCTGCATAATCCTTGTCAGAAAACCATAGGTGATGGATACATACTTCGGCAGTGATCTTTTTTTGTTCCAATGGAATATCTCTTCTGAAAAGATGGGTCTCTTTGCCGGTGGAGACATGAAAAACATGCAATCTGGCACCCGTTTTCTCCGCAAGAGCAATAGCCCTGGATGAAGAAAGATAACAGGCCTGTTCACTCCGAATTAACGGATGAAATTCCACGGGGATATTATCGCCATAAATAGCTCTGTATTTCTCTGTGTTCTCCCTGATGGTTTTTTCATCTTCACAATGCACCGAAATAACCAATTCCGTGTTTTTAAATATCCGCTCCAGCACCTCCTCATTATCAACCAACATATTCCCGGTAGAAGAACCCAGAAATAACTTTATTCCCGAACAGGCATATTTATCAAGTTTTTTAATTTCCTCAAGATTATCATTTGTGCCCCCAAATAAAAAAGAATAATTGGCATAAGACGTCCTGGAAGCTAATTGAAATTTCTTCTCCAGCTTTTCAATAGTAGTCGTTTGCGGATTTGTA
>Ga0316195_10000139_pt1 | contig 23986 bp, 17 predicted proteins | sample Phised1_MG_FD_204937 | JGI IMG/M metagenome (GOLD analysis project Ga0316195, IMG submission 204937) | Coastal sediment microbial communities from Maine, United States - Phippsburg sediment 1 | ecosystem: Environmental > Aquatic > Marine > Coastal > Sediment | place: USA: Maine | collected...
CCGAGCTCTCCATCACTCTCTTGATAAGGGGTACAAGCTTCCTGACATGGTCACGGGAGGCCAATTCAGGCACTACGCCGCCAAAATCCGCATGCAGGCGGACCTGGCTGTACAATTCATGGGCCATTAGGCCTTTTTCACTGTCGTACACCGCCACGCCGGTCTCGTCACAAGACGTTTCTATTCCCAATATTCTCAAGAAATACCCTCCGAGGGCGTAATCCAGACCGGGCCTGTCCAAAAACTTTGCAATTGTACAGTGCTGCCGGTAGTATACGCGCCCTTTCCTGTCCGGGAAGAGGACGCCGCGCCCGGACAAATTTATGAACCCGTTTTGTGAGGTGAGAAGGCTTATGCCTAGCGTTCGTGTTAAGGAAAATGAATATTTTGACGCTGCCCTGCGTCGCTTTAAACGCGCCTGTGAAAAGGCGGGAATTCTGACGGAATTACGCCGTCGTGAGTTTTACGAGAAGCCGACCCAGGAACGCAAGCGCAAGAAAGCCGCCGCTGTGAAAAGGCATGCCAAGCGCGTGTCCCGTGATCAGTCCAAGCAAAAGCGCCTGTACTGATCCAGTCGTTTCTCGATTCTATTCCAGGCGGCTGATCGAAAGATCAGCTGGTCTTCTATGACGTCATTAAAAGACCGCATTACAGAAGATATGAAAACAGCCATGCGCGCCGGGGATAAATCCCGCCTGGGCGCCATCCGTATGGTATTGGCTGCGATCAAGCAAAAAGAAGTCGACGAGCGCATCAGCGTGGATGACGAATCCGTGTTGATAATCCTGGAAAAGATGCTGAAACAGCGGCGCGAGTCGCTCAGCCAGTTCAGCGATGCCGGTCGTAAAGACCTGGCGCAACGTGAGCAGGAAGAAATCGACGTCATCAGCGCCTATATGCCCGAACCTCTGGGCGAGGCGGAACTTGACGCCTTGATTGCCGAGGCAATCAGCGAAAGTGGCGCCGAATCCATGCGTGACATGGGCAAGGTGATGGCAATCGTGAAATCACGCGCCCAGGGCCGTGCTGACATGAGTGCAGTTAGCGCCCGGGTAAAGGCCAGCCTGGGAGTCTAAATCCCTGGGTCTGTGCTCCTGAGACCCAAATAATCTGGCTCCAGGCGGCCCATTTCGGGCTATAGTTTTCGGAAGGTTAACCCGAGAGTTTGATGGCCGGCCGAATTCCCCAGCATTTTATTGACGACTTGATCGCCAGGGCAGACATTGTCGAGGTGATCAGCAGCCGTATGCCCCTGAAAAAGGCGGGCAGAGAGTTCAAAGGGCTGTGCCCCTTTCACGGCGAGAAAACCCCCTCATTCACCGTCAGCCCCGGAAAGCAGTTTTTCCACTGTTTCGGTTGCGGCGCCCATGGCACCGCCCTGGGCTTCCTCATGGAATACGAGCACATGGAGTTCGTGGATGCCATTGAAGCCCTGGCCGGCAGCCTGGGTATAGAGGTCCCCAGGGAGGAAGGCGGCAAGGACGAAAGGAGCAACGCTGACCTGTACACCCTGTTGGCGCGGGCCGCGGACTTTTACTGGGAGCAGATGAAAACCAGTGAACGGGCCAAGGAATACCTGCAGCAACGGGGTCTCGACGGGCGAACTGCCCGGGACTTCAATATCGGTTACGCACCCCAGGGCTGGGACACCTTGCTGAACCTGCTGGGCAAATCCAGCATTGAACGGGACGGCCTTCTTGAGTCGGGCATGATTATCCGCAAGGACGACGGGCGTGAATACGACCGTTTCCGCGACCGGATCATGTTCCCCATCAGAGACTCCCGTGGCCGGGTCATCGCCTTTGGCGGACGGGTGCTGGACCAGGGTGAACCCAAATACCTGAATTCCCCGGAAACTCCTGTTTTCCACAAGGGGCAGGAACTGTATGGCCTGTACGAGGTGCGCCAGGCACTGAGGGATATCCCCAGGTTACTGGTGGTCGAGGGCTATATGGACGTGGCCAGCCTTGCCCAGCAGGGCATTCGCTACGCCGTCGCCACCCTGGGAACTGCCACCACTCCTGAGCACCTTCGCCGGCTGTTTCGGGTATGCAACGAAGTCGTATTCTGCTTCGATGGCGACAAAGCGGGGCTGCGGGCCGCCTGGCGGGCCCTGGAAAACAGCCTCAGCGTGTTGCGCGAGGGCCGGCAGATCCGCTTCATGTTCCTGCCCGAGGGCGAGGACCCGGACACCCTGGTTCAAAGCATCGGCGCCGGCGCCTTCGAAGAGCGTCTTGGCCAGGCCATGCCCCTGTCCCGATTCCTGATCCAGGAACTGGAGAGTCAGGTTGATTCCATGGACAGCGTGGACGGGCGGGCACACCTGGCAGAGCTTGCACGCCCCTTGCTTAACCGCATTCCCATGGGCATTTACCGGGAACTGCTGCTGGATGAGTTGGCCAACCACGTGGGCATGGCGCCAGAACGCCTGTCTGGCCTGATCTTCGAACAAGCTCGCCCCCAGGCCAAATCAACAGCCCCGGCAAATCAGGCGGCGAACCTGGGGCGAAGCAATCTCGTGCGCCGGGCGCTCGAACTGGTTCTGCACTACCCCAGCGCTGCCGCAGCCCTGGACGTGTCGCCGCAACTGCAAATGGTGGAAAAAAAGGGCATTTCCCTGCTGAGTTCTCTACTTGAAGACTGCAAGAACAACCCCAATATAAGCACTGCAGGACTTTTGGAGCGCTGGCGTGAAGAGCCCGAAGCACTGCACCTGGGCAAGCTGGCCAGTGGGGAGTTACTGATCGACCTGGAAGCGGCCAAAATGGAATTGAAAGACAGCCTCGATAAATTGGTCAGAGAGTCCGGACCTGACCAACGTACCGACTGGCTGCTGAAGAAGGCAAGCGACACCGGGCTGGACCCCGCAGAAAAGCAGGAACTACGGGAGCTGCTGGCACTGCGATATATCCCTAACGAAGTCACCGATTGATGGAAATTTATGCAATCTTTTGCTAAACTGATTGATTGTTTTGTCCGGCTCCAGAGGATCTGACACCTTGAGCGAGAACAACCCCAGCACAAATACCCGCCAGTCCCAGCTGAAGCTCCTTATTGCCAAAGGCAAAGAGCAAGGCTATCTGACCTACGGCGAGGTGAATGACCATTTGCCCAACGATATCGTCGATCCTGAGCAGATCGAAGATATTGTCAACATGATCAATGACATGGGCATCACCGTATACGAGAAAGCCCCTGAGACGGATTCGCTGATCCTGTCTGAGAACGCGGTGGCTGACGATGACGATGATGCTGAAGAGGCCGCCGAGGCACTCGCCACGGTTGACAGTGAATTCGGACGCACCACCGACCCCGTGCGCATGTACATGCGCGAAATGGGGACCGTAGAGCTGTTGACCCGGGAAGGTGAAATCCGCATTGCCAAGCGCATTGAGGAAGGCCTGAACCAGGTAAAGAGCGCGGTTGGCCTGTTCCCGCCCACCTTCGACCTGATTCTCGGCGAATATGCCCCGGTCAAGGCAGGCGAAGGCCGCCTGGCCGACCTGATCGTGGGATTTATAGACCCTAACGAGGAAGAAGCGCCCCCGCCACCGCCGGTCGTGGTTGTCGATAAGATCGAATCAGACAGCGACTCCGATGACGACGATGATGATGACGATGACGACGAAGATGAAACGCCAGTCAACACCGGCCCAGATCCGGAAGAAGCTGAGCGTCGCTTCAAGGCCATCGCCCGTCTTTACAAGAAATCCACCGCGGCAATTGAAGCCTATGGCACCCAGTCTGAAAAGACTCGCAAGGCCAGAGAGGCCCTGATCGATGAGCTGATGCAGCTCAAGCTGTCGCCAAAGCTGTTTGAGTTGATGATTATCAACTTGCGCGGCTACGTGATGAGCATTCGCGAGCAGGAACGCGCGGTTATGCAGCTGTGCGTGCGTACCGCCGGAATGCCCCGCAAGGATTTCATCGCCAGCTTCCCGAAGAACGAGACCAACCTTGAGTGGGTGGAAAAGCATATCCGCGCCAAGCGTAAGCATTCATCAGTCCTGGCCAAGCTGAAAGAAGACATCGTTCGCTCACAGAAAAAGCTGATCCGCATTGAGCTGGACAGCCGGCTGACAATCAATGAGATCAAGGAAATCAACCGGCAGATGTCGATTGGCGAGGCCAAGGCACGTCGCGCCAAGAAGGAAATGGTCGAGGCCAACCTTCGCCTGGTGATTTCCATCGCCAAGAAGTACACCAACCGTGGCCTGCAGTTCCTGGATCTGATTCAGGAAGGCAACATTGGCTTGATGAAGGCTGTCGACAAGTTTGAATACCGTCGCGGCTACAAGTTCTCGACCTACGCCACCTGGTGGATCAGGCAGGCCATCACGCGCTCCATCGCCGACCAGGCCCGCACCATCCGTATTCCGGTACACATGATCGAAACCATCAACAAGCTGAATCGCATTTCTCGGCAGATGCTTCAGGAAATGGGTCGTGAGCCCCACCCGGAAGAACTGGCCGAGCGCATGGAAATGCCCGAGGACAAAGTTCGCAAGGTGCTGAAAATCGCCAAGGAACCCATTTCCATGGAAACCCCGATTGGTGATGATGAAGATTCACACCTGGGCGATTTCATCGAAAACGTCAATGAAGCTTCACCCGTCGATGCCGCCACGGGCGAAGGCCTGAAAGAAGCCACACACGGCGTGCTGGCTGGACTGACACCCCGGGAAGCCAAGGTGCTCAGGATGCGTTTCGGCATCGACATGAACACCGACCACACCCTCGAGGAAGTGGGCAAGCAGTTCGATGTCACCAGGGAGCGTATCAGGCAGATCGAGGCCAAGGCACTGCGCAAGCTGCGCCATCCGACCCGTTCAGAGCAGCTGCGAAGCTTCTTGCTGGAAGACTAAAGAGGAATCCCTTCCTCAACAAAAAAGGCGCCCTTGTGGCGCCTTTTTTGTTCCCTGAGCGGACAGAATTCCGATATTAAAAAAGGCGTCACCTCTCGCTGACGCCTCTTGTACTCTCCATGAAAATTGCGCTGTTAGTCTTTCTTCAGCAGATCGCGAATTTCCGTCAGGAGCTTCTCTTCATTGCTGGGGCCGGGCGGCGGGGGCGGCGGAGCCTCAGCTTCTTTTTTCTTCATGGAGTTCATGACCTTGATGGCCATGAAAATAGCAAAGGCCACAATCAGGAAATCAAAGATAGTCTGCAAGAACATGCCGTAGTTCATGGTAATTGCAGTCGTTTCCGCAGTGGCTTCCTGTAGAACTATCGCAAGGTCAGAGAAATCAACACCGCCTACGGCCAAGCCGATGGGAGGCATTATTACGTCCTTCACCAGGGACGATACGATCTTGCCAAATGCTGCGCCGATGATAATACCGACCGCCATATCAACAACATTCCCGCGCATAGCAAATTCTTTAAATTCTTTTCCAAGACTCATTTCTATCTCCTGACAGGTTCCTTCAATCCATCTTCTGGACACCGGGCAATCCAGCTCCACTGGGCAGGTATTATTACTGACTTGGCAAAAATAGCACACCTTTCGCCCGGGAAAGCGAGCGAAAATCCGGACGGTAGCCGACCATTAAGGCTTGACCATCCAGCAAAAGCCGCATATATAGAAAAAAAGTATTCCGGAATGGAAGGCTGCAGATTAGGTGAACGGCAGTCGGAACAGCCGACTTCAGAACAATCAGCATTCCGGCGAAGAAAACACCCGCATTGGGTTAACATGAGAAAAGCATGAGCAAGCACCGCCTTGACCCCCGACGTTACACGGGCAGTCCCGATGATGACCTGGACGATGACGTCCTGGGTGATGAGAAACCGGTAGTACGAAAATACCGGGATGGGGGAGAGAAAAGTAATAAGCCCCATAAGAAGCCGGACAGGCGCCCCAGGCGCCCGGAGCCTCTGGACGACTAAATCCACGGGGATCTCCCGCCGACCGGCGAATCGTGACGAATTGCCCGGTCACCGGTATACTCTGCCTCCGCAGTAAATCTCGTGGGGGCCTCTAGCTCAATTGGTTAGAGCAGTGGACTCATAATCCATTGGTTACAGGTTCAAGTCCTGTGGGGCCCACCATTTTCCCCTGCCGCCTCCCCATCCAGGGGAAGCGCTCGCCAGGGAACATCCTGCCACTTCGATCAGAAGACCAGGCGGTAACCCATGTTCATGAAGTAGGCACTTGAGTCGATGGCGGTGTCCACACCGTCCTGTCGCCACAATTCACCGCCGGCTTCCATCTCAAGGGAATGGCGGCCCAGGCGATATTCCATGCGCACGGACGGCCTGACGATCCATTCCTGCATATCATCGAAAACCCGACTGCGATTATCTACCCGCAACCTGGGCTGTAACCTGAATCCTGCGCCCATGGGGAACCTGGAATTCACGAACAAGGACACGGTGCTGTAGCGACTTCCATCCACCACTCGCACACCCATGATGGACATGTCGCCATTGGTAAGCAGGCTGCTGCCAATTAACTGCATGTCGTAGGCGAACTCGTTACCGGTGCCGTCATAACCAGCCACCCCGTATGAGGATTCAGTGCCGGAAAGGCTGAACATGGAGGCGTGAGCCTGTACCTGGAATCGCTCACTGATTTGATGCGAAATACCCAGCATCGCCGACTGGTACTCTGCCGACCGATCCGAGGCCATGATGCGCACTTCTTCTTCGGTTACTTCGGACAGCAACACATCCATAGACTGGCTTTGCTGTCCGATCAATGCGTTCCTGCTGGTGATCAACGGAGAGCGGCGGTAATCCAGGTTGGCCGACACCACCCAGGCACCGGGCAAGGTCCAGCTACCACTAAGCATGGCAATGTTCAGTTCGCCGTAGTAAGTATCGTAATCCACCAGGCCCAGCAAATTGCCGCGCTCATCGAAGTAGCGCATCTCGCCACCTACTGCTCGCCTGTCGGTGGTGCCGCTATAGTCCTGGGCGTTGTAAAACACCGAAAAGTCCCAGTCAGAAAAGACTTCGGCAAAATCCATGCTCAGGCCGTACAGGTTGCGCTCGGTCTGCAGGCTGTCGCCGGACCTGTCCACCGTATAACCGGCAACACCGTTCAGGGTAATCCAGGGACTGATGTCGTAGGCCATGTGAGCGCCATCAAAACGCCCAAGAACACCACCGGAATGCCGTGACTGTCGACCTACCCTACCTGAAAGACTCGACCCCTCGTCGACGATCTCCAGGTAGGCAAGGTTAACGTTGCCTTCATTTCCATCCTCGACACCGGTAATGAAATGCCGGTAACCGCCGTTCACCCGGGAGGTCATGCTGTAACGATCACCCTTGTAGCGCCCAACCATATCGGCGTTGGTGTACACGGTATCAACGGTTCGCTGGTTGTCCCCCACGATGCGAACATCTCGGTAATAGTATTGCCAGAGACTGCCATAGGAGTCCCAGTTGCTATCGCTGGCGGTGGCCTGTGCTGCCGATGCACGGGCTACCTTGGGCGACTCACCAGCGGTTACCAGGCCGACCAGGCGCTGTTGCACCCGTGGAACACCCTCAGAATCCGGATACTCGTCCAGGTAACGCTGATACTCCGCCTTGGCGTGTGCCAGCTGACCTTTACGTTCCCGGGCAAGACCAAGAAATTCCCTGGCCTGCATGTGATCGGCGGTATATGGACTGGCCAGGACGCTGGTCAGCAACCTGACGGCCTGGTCCCACTCCTGGTCAACGATCGCCTTGCGAGCGTCCAGCATGCGCCTGACCGCCTGTTCCTCTCCTGGAGACATGGGAGCAGCCGAGGCTGCTATCGGGGCAGGCTCAACGCCCTGGGACGGCGCAGCCGCAACTACGGCGGGCTCAGGCGTCTTTTCCCCAGGCTCCGCTCTTGCCTGGGTGGATACTGCGGGGACTGATGATGGGAAAGATGCTACTGAACCGGCAATTACCGCCCCCGTGACAACAGGGGCCACCACAGCCACATCTGACGGCGCCGGGCTGGTCTGGCTCACGGCCACGGGCTCGGGAGTGCTGACAACGGGCTCTAGCGCTTTTGCGCCCTCTTCAGGCGCCTGCACTTTCGGTTTTGTGCTCGTCGCTGTGGGCACGGCAGGAACCGTTGCCTTGGCGACCGCAGCTGAGGCAGTCGCGGCGGCGACTGCAACCACAGGAACCACAACCGCTTCAGCTGTCTCTGGAATGGTCGCGACAACAGGTTCAGTTTCCTCGGCCAGGATCTCATTATCAGAGGGCATGACAGCCGGGGCGACTTCCGTGGCCTGCTGGACAGCTGCTGCCTGCAACTCTGTGGCATCAGCACGCGTCACCCAGGCACTCGGGTACTGGCGTTTAAACTCGGCCATTACCTGACTGGCCTCGGCCTCGGTTTCAAAAAATCCCAGCCGCAGGCGATCCCAGCTTTCACCCTTGATAGTCGCCGTCACAACGTAAACTGAATAGTCGAGCTGAGCTCGCAAGGCTTCCACTTCGCGATCCGAAATCCCGGTCACCGATGATTCCAGGCTGATAACGTAGCGCCCTGTACCGGCCGCAGCAGGTTTCACCGCAGCAGCTTGTGGGCTAACGACCGGCGTCGGCTTCTCGATGGCTTTTACCTGTGCTGCCAACCCCGGGGATGGGACATCCGCGACACCAGGTTCACTGAGTTGCTGCTTGTCCTCGGGCATCGCCGCGCTGACCCAGGCCTGGGGAAAGTCTTTCTTCAACTGGGCCATGATCTGCCGGGCTTCTGCCTCGCTGGCGAAAAAGCCCAGCCGCAGGCGCTCCCACTCGACTCCTTTGACAACCGCCCGGGTGACGTAGGCATGGGTTCCGGGCACCTTGCCTGCCCTTGACAAGTCGCTGGAATCGATTGCCTGGGTCGACGACTCCAGGGAAATCACGTAACGAGCCGACGACTCACTGACCGGGGCTGCCTGCAAAGGGGCAGTCAGTGCGACGTTCGCCACGAGCAGCGCTGCCGTCGCAAGCGTAGCGGCATTACCGGTCAGGGTGGCCTTGAGAGCGTGTTTCATTTGCTGATAATTCATTAGCATAAACCTCGCTCACCATTCACCGGCGGAGACACGGTGACAACCGCTTTCCGCACAGTTCTGGTCGTTGGCCAACCCTCTGTGCTTATCCACGGACGGCTTGTAATCATTGGCATGGCAGCCGGCGCAGAACGGTGCATAGGCCGGAGATGACCAGGTCACTATCTCGGAATTTCCACGGTGACAATCAGTGCAAGTCAGCGCCCTGCGATGCTCTCCCGGGTAATTGACCGAGTTGTGCTGGAAGATATGCGGCACCCAGAAATCCGAGGTATGGCAGTAATTGCAATCCCGGTTGGTCGCAAAGTGCCCGTTGTTCTTGCCCGTCGCTGTCAAACCGTTGTGACAGGTTGAACAGGATCCGGTCACGGTGCTGTGATCAAAGATCGCCGGCACCCAGGCCACGGTGGAATGACACACGTCGCATTCGCCGGTAGTGGCAACGTGGTTGACATTCTTCCCGGTGGCGGTGGAGCCGTTGTGGCAGCTGCTGCACGTTCCCGGTAGTACACCGGCGTGATCAAACACCGCGGGCAACCAGGCATTTGTGCTGTGGCAGTCATCGCAGGTATCTACGCTCTGTACGTGATTAGGCGTCTTGCCCGTGGCAATCACACCGTTATGACACGCGCCGCAACTTCCCTGCACCTCGGTATGATCCACTCTCAGGGCAGGCACCCAAAGCGCTGTTCCATGACAAGCTTCACAGGTATCCGAACTCTGGATATGGGTGATATTTTTGCCCGTGGCGGCCACGCCGTCGTGACAACTCACGCAATTGCCTGTGATATTCAGATGATCGAAGTTGGCTGGCAGCCACGCGCTGGTGGTATGACAGTCATCACAAGTTTCCTGGCTGGGTATGTGGTCTGTATTCTTGCCCGTTGCGGTCACGCCATCGTGGCAGGTGGCGCAACTCCCCAGCACTTCAAAGTGATCAACCTGGCTCGCCGGAACCCACAGGGCTGTGGTGTGGCAAGCCTCGCAGATATTACTGCTCTGGATATGAGAGACATCCTTACCCGTAGCCTGGACCCCATCGTGACAACTCTGGCAATCGCCCACGATACCCACGTGATCAAAGTTCGCGGGCAACCAGGCGTTGCTCGTGTGGCAGTCGCCGCAGGTGTCCTGGCTGGTAATGTGGTCGGCGGTCTTGCCCGTGGCGGTCACTCCATCGTGACAGTTGGCACAGGCTCCCACCACCTCAAAGTGATCTACCCGGATTACCGGGACCCACAGAGTCGTGCCATGGCAGGCCTCACAGACGCTGGTCGTCTTGATATGGAACTGGTCCTTGCCGGTAGCTTTCACGCCATCGTGGCAAGTCTGGCAATCACCAAGGATACCCACGTGATCGAAGGTCGCCGGCAACCAGGCGCTGGTCGTATGGCAAGCATCACAGGTGTTGTCACTGGTAATGTGGTCCACCGTCTTGCCCTCGGCAATCACGCCATCGTGACAGGTGGAACAGTCGCCCTGCACTTCGAAATGATCCACCTTGACTACCGGTGCCCAGAGCGTGGTGCCATGACAGGCTTCGCAAACATTTGATGACTGGATATGAGTCAGGTTTTTCCCGGTAGAGGAGACTCCATCATGACAACTGACGCAGTCACCCACGATATTGACGTGATCAAAATTCGCCGGTAGCCAGCCATTGGTCGTATGACAGTCGTCACAGGTATCCTGGCTGGAAATATGATCTACGGTTTTGCCGGTAGAGGTCACGCCGTCATGACAGGTGGCGCAGGCACCCAGCACTTCGAAGTGATCTACACGAATCGTCGGCGTCCACAAGGTCGTGGTGTGGCAGGCGTCACAAAAATTGGTCGTCTGGATATGAGAGGTGTTCTTGCCGGTTGCCGACACGCCATTGTGACAACTCTGGCAATCGCCAGTGATATTGGCGTGATCAAAATTCGCCGGCAGCCAGCCATTAGTTGTATGACAGTCGTCGCAGGTTTCCTGGCTGGGTATGTGGCTCGTCGTCTTGCCCTCGGCAATCACGCCGTTGTGGCATGAACCGCAACTGCCCAGCACTTCAAAATGATCCACCCTGACCGGGGGAACCCACATACTGGGGGTGTGGCAACTTTCACAGACTTCGGTTGCCTGGATATGTGCAGGATGCTTGCCGGTGGCTGTCAAGCCATTGTGGCAACTGATACAGGTCCCCGTAATGCCGCTATGATCAAACTTGGCCGGAAGCCAGGCGCTGGTGCTATGACAAAAATCGCAGGATTCAGAGGTGACCACGTGATCGAGTTTCTTACCGGGAGCGGTAACTCCATCGTGACAGTTCAGGCAACTTCCCTTGACCTGCATATGATCGACCCGGGTTACCGGGGACCAGAAATTGGTGCTGTGGCAGTCCTCGCAAACATTGCTGGCCTGGATATGATCAACCGGCGGTGCGGTGGCCACAATGAAGGCGCCCCTCTGGTGGCAGGATGAACACTCCCTGGGAGTTCCCTGGAAACGCCCGCCCACATGGCAGGACTCGCAATCGGCACGCAAATGTGATCCGGTGAGCTCAAAGCCGGTTGACAGGTGTTCGAATGACGAGGTGATCGGCAAAGCGGCCACGCCCTCCTGGCAAATAACCATGAAGACCAGCGGTACCAGGTACCGGGCCAGCCCTCTCATCTTTTTGACTATCTCGCTCATTGCAGACGCCTCACGTCACTAAAACTCGTGCTGTCATGACACTGGGTGCAATTTCGTCCGAAACGCCCCCGGTGTACATCATCCTTGCGGTGACAACTCCCACAATTTCTCGGAGCGTCTCGCGTGCCAATTTTCTCGGAGCTATGACATGTCTCGCAGGTCACCGTCTCGTGGGTACCTTCCAGCGCAAACTCGGTTTGCGTGTTGTGGTCAAAAGTCCAAAAAGCCCAGCCGTTGGGGTTATGGCAGGTACTACATTGCTCACCCAGGGATCCATGGTGCTCATCAGCATTTCGATGACAGTCCACACAAGCCGAGTCGGTTTCACGGAAGCGCTTGTCTTCATGGCAGGTTTCACATGGGGCAACCGCATGACTGCCAATCAAGGGGAAAGAGGACATGTCGTGATCAAAACGGATTCCTGCCAACCAACCAAGGTCGCTATGGCAGTTCTCGCAAGCAGTTTCCAGATTTCCCTGGTGAACATCGGAGTTCAGGTGGCAACTTGAACAAGCCTTTTCCAGTTCCTCGTCCATGGCGCCACCATGACAGGCCTCACAGGACAATTTTTCGTGGGTACCGTGCAGGGGAAACTCGGTATCCACCGTGTGATCAAAGCGGCTTTCCTTCCAGCTGTCGTTATTGTGGCAATCCTGGCATTCAATACCGTTTTTCCCCTGGTGTGAATCGTCACTGCCATGGCAAGTTACGCAGCCCGTCTCAAGCTTGGGCTCGGTCAAGGAAATGGTATGGCAAAGATTGCAGGCAGCTTCCATGTGCTTGCCCAACAGCTCCCATTTCCCATCGGTTGTGTGATCAAACGTCACCGTGCCCCAATCCTCGGCCACATGACAGTCCTGGCACTTATTACCATTGACTCCGGAATGGGCGTCATCCTGGAGATGACAGGAAACACATTCGGAGGAGGTATCTTCGTGCACCGCTGCACCGTGACAGGCGACACAACCAACCTGGGCATGACCACCCTCGAGTGGAAACTTAGTGGCCTCGGCATGATCGAAGAGACTTTCTCCCCAGCTTTGCGGGCTATGGCATTGGACGCAGTCCTCACCCAGTCGCCCTTCATGAGAATCTTGCTCAAGGTGACAGGCCACACATACGCCCTCGGCTTCCCGACGCGGCTTGCCCTGCTCATGGCATTCATCGCAGGCTGCAGCCAGGTGAGAGCCCTCCAGCGGGAAGTCGGTGAACTCGTGTCTGAATGAGGAATTGGTCACCGGGGAAATAGTTCCATTCCTTCCCAAGTGATCGGTATGGCAGTCCACACATTCCATGCCACCGACCCTGGTATCCTTACCGTGGAATCCCTCGCTAGCATCCATGTCTTGCGAAACCAACTCATGGCAGTCACGACACAAACCCGTTTGGCTGTCCTTGCTAAAAGACGTATGGCACGTGTCGCAGTCTTGCTCAAATTCCGCGTGCCCCTGCACCAGTTGGCCAGGCATCAACATTTTCTCAAATATCTGGGTTTGGGCGGCAACAGGCTGGCACAGGAAAGATGCAAATATGGCTAAGGCAATCCAGCTGAAATTTTTAGCTATCCCGGTCATGCTACTGTTCTAGTAAAGATGTACGGCAACAACGTGAATAATCGCCGTAAGCACCATCATCAAAAACAGTGGGAAGTGCAGCACGTGCCACATTGAAAACATCCGTTCGAAGAGGTCGAATTGAGCCACGCGGCGGGCGGCCTGCAAACGTCGCTCACCATAAGCCAGGGCGACAACTTTCAAGTTCTCCGCATGAGGAGCAATGACCGGACGCTCTTTGGATAGCTGCAAAATCAGTTCCTCGGCAGAGCGTGCAAAACGCCACTGCATCCCTCTTGCCCTGAGTCCGGCCAGGAGTGGGTTCAGTGCGGCCAGCACTCTATTATCAGGCTGGATCAAATCCTGCTCCAGGCGCTGGAGTTCGCCCACCAGGTCAGGTAAGAGACTCAAGCCGGATGAATTGCTTTCATGATGGCTCACCCGGCGACGCAATTCCTCGAGGGTCACCCGACTGCCGTACAGACCATTGTGAATCTTTGTGTAAATGTAGCGACCAATGACACCGCTTATGGCGACCAGCAGCATGCAAATCATTGCTATTGAACTATTGGTCGAGCCCATGTTGAAACTGGCATGGTACAAAATCAGGATCGGACCCAGCACCCCAAGAAACATATGCGACTTGAACCAGGTTGAAACCGGACCAAGAAAGCTCAGTGACCGGTACCGCTTGCGTAACGGATACAACAACAAGGCAAGCATCAAACTGCCGCCGATAATGCCCAGCGCATAACCCAGACCAGACTCAGCAGTCAGGTAGTAGCCTTCCCTAACCTTGAACCCAAGCACAATCGCCAGCAGTGCCAGCGCATAACCCATTCCCGCACGGCTCAACAGGGAACGCGGGGATCGGCGCTCCACGGGGCTTTTGTCCTGATTGGCGGACCGGGCCTGAGATTTCAGATGTGCGGCTGTCGTACTCACAGTGGCATTCACTCGCTATTTGTTAGTTCTTTTTTTGAACCCACCCATTCCAGGCAGGCATTTCAAATGTCACAAATCGAAATATGTTCAATCGCGACTCTGCCGGTTTAGTTGTTCTCAAAACGTGACCGAATGCAGGATTCTGCAAATTCACATGGGGTTATCAGCAAAACCTGATAACCCGTCACCTTTTCGAGGACCCCGGTCCCTGCTTTAAGAAAAACCGCCCCAGGTATCGTTGAATCCAGCGACGCTGCTGGCCTTGAGAGGGAGTTTTAAAGCGGAAGTTTTAAAAACAAGAGTCTGGGGGCGCTAGCCTTTCCGATATTTAGGGTAAGTCATTTGTATTACTTGTGTGCTTATATTGCACATATACAGCCTACTTCACACCTGTCGCCATTTATAGACAGCTTTCTCGATCGAAAAAAGGGGGGTGCGACACCGACAGGGTTCGCCAGCAAGCCTGCTAGCCCCGGGGATCGGGACACGGGTCCTGGCCTCCAAACAACCCAGTGGGTTGATTTTCCACACTGTGAAGCGGATCACGACGAATATTTTTCGACAGGGCAAAATGATCGCTGGTCAGGGCTTATGTAACATCTGATGCTGTTGCCGCCAGCGAAGATTATATGGCTCCGACAGGACCCGGAACGCAAGAAAGACACGGAAACGAGTAGTTATATCAAGTATGAATGAACTGGTAACAACACTGATCATCTACGGCATCCCCTTACTGGCGGTGCTGGCCTATTACCGCAGTTCCCGTTCACGCAAGGCCAAGGCTGCTCTGGCGGCACGCAAGGCCGCCAAGGAAGGCGGTCTGCTGGAACCGGCCTCATTGCACCCGGTTGTGGACCCCACTATTTGTATTGGCTGCAGTTCCTGCATCAATGCCTGCCCTGAACACCCTCTTCACGAAGTGTTGGGACTGATTAATGGCAAGGCGCAATTGGTGACTCCCGCCGATTGCATCGGACACGGTGCATGCAAAACTGTTTGTCCGGTGAACGCAATCACCCTGGTCTTCGGCACCGAAACCAGGGGACTGGACATTCCCCTGCTGGGTTCCAATTTCGAGACATCACAGCCGGGAATATTTATTGCCGGTGAATTAGGCGGTATGGGACTGATCAGGAACGCCATCGAGCAGGGACGGCAGGCGATGGACGCCATACGGGCCGTGACAGGAAAAAACTCCGGCTACGAATACGATGTCCTGATTGTCGGTGCGGGACCCTCAGGATTTTCCGCCAGCCTGGCCGCCAAATCCCATGGCATGAAGTACAAGACCATCGAGCAAGACACCCTGGGAGGCACCGTCGCTCACTACCCGCGAGGCAAGCTGGTGATGACCGCTCCGGTAGACCTGCCTTTGTACGGCAAGGTGAAGTTCAAGGACACCAGCAAAGAAGCACTGCTGGATTTCTGGGAAAAAGTAGAAGCCAAGTCCGGGGTTGAAATCAGCTACCGTGAGCGACTCGAAAATGTCACTCCCGATGGAGATGGATTCATCGCCACCACCACTCGGGGTGAATACCGCGTGCGCGCCGTATTGCTTGCAATTGGCCGAAGAGGGACGCCAAGAAAGCTTGGCGTTCCTGGCGAGGATCAGAACAAGGTAGTGTACCGGCTTGTCGATCCCGAACAATTCAAGGGACAGCACGTCCTGGTGGTCGGCGGTGGTGACAGCGCCCTGGAAGCGGCAATCAGCCTGTCCGAGGAAGAAGGCACACAGGTTACGCTCAGCTACCGGTCAGAATCGTTTTCCAGGGCCAAGCAACGCAATCGCGACGCCGTGGATGAGGCGAAGAGAAGTAATCGAATGCGCGTGCTGATGAGCTCCCAGGTGAAGACTATTGGCGAGAATGATGTCAGCATCGCACACGACGACATCGAATCGACATTTCCAAATGATGCCGTAATCGTATGTGCCGGCGGTATACTGCCCACACCCTTCCTGAAAAAAATTGGCGTGGAAGTCGACACCAAGTTCGGCACCGCGTAAATTCCTCAAGGCACCCACTACCTATGCACATGACTCCGGCAGACCCCTCGCTGAAAAGACACATCCTGCTCTGGCTGCTACTGGCAAGTACATTATCAATCTCAGTCCAGGCACAGGACAGTACCGAGCTTGAGCAAGCAGCTACGGCAATTCGACTACGCCAGTACCCACAGGCTGCCGAGTTACTCATACCACTGGCGGCCCAGGGTAACGCCGAAGCCCAGTATCAACTCGCCTCCTTGTACCGCTCCGGACGAGGGGTAGAGCAAGACCTTGATGCCTACCTGGAAATGCTTACCGCCTCCGCCAACGGTGGATACGCGCGAGCCCAGTATCAGCTGGGACTGGCCTATGAGGCCGGCTCACTGGTCCCTGTTGACCTGGACCAGGCTCGGCGATGGCTGTCCTCCGCCGCGGAACAAGACATACAGGAAGCGGCAAGCCGATTGGAAAAGCTGAATACAGCCGTTAAGGAGCCCCAGGTTGCAGCTGAACTTAATCCCGGCTCACTGCGTACCGCGGTTCTCAAGGGAGACAACGAACTTGTGCAGCAATTGCTGGCGGCGGGAACACCGGTAGACGAGAAAGACGAGCACGGGCGAAGCCCTCTTCTTGAAGCCGCCAACTCGGGCAGGGCAGAGATCGTAGATACGCTTCTCGCCGCTGGAGCCGATAGCAATGTGCAGGACAATTACGGCGACGCTCCCGTGCTTGCCGCTGTACGCGCCGGCCACACAGAAATCCTGGCCAGTTTGCTTGCCCATGGCGCCAATCCGGACATTCGGGACCCGTCCAACAACACCCCCCTGATTCTTGCTGCGGGACTCAACAGCCAGATGATGGTCCAGCAGCTGGTCAACGCCGGGGCGAGCTTGAAGCTGAACAACGATCGCGGATGGACCGCAGCCGACACAGCCAACGCCCGGCAATATTCCGCGCTGTCAGCCTGGCTGATCAAGCGTGGAGACACGCTCAAAGGCAGTACAGGCATCCAGCCCTCGACAAGCGATCGCAACGCTGCCCCCGGCGAGGGTCAATGGACTGCGCTGATGACCGCAGCCTGGCGCGGGGACCGTGACAAGATTCGTGAATTGTCTCCCTCCAAAACGCAACTGGAACAACGCGATGGCGCGGGCCAGACAGCCTTATCCCTGGCTAGTCGAGCCGGCCAGTCGGATGCAGCCCAGGCCTTGCTTCGCCTGGGAGCTGAGCCGAATTCACAGCAGGACAACGGGTATTCACCGTTAATGTGGGCATCCAGGAATGGAAACTCCGAACTGTTATCTCTGCTTCTTGAGGCCGGCGCCGACCCTAATCATGCCAGCGCGGACACCCATACCTGTCTGAGCCTGGCCATCACCAGCGGAAGTTTGCAGAGCGTAAAGTTACTGTTGGATGCAGGAGCTAAATTGGCACGGGCCGCCGGCGAAAACGCTGAAACACCCCTCATGCTGGCGGCCGAAATCGCCAATCCGGAAATCGTTGCACTACTGCTGGAAAAGGGCGGCCGCACCGGCGACGTTAACAGTCTCGGGCGCAGCGCCATCTGGCTCGCTGCCCGTTCAGATTGCGGAGGGTGCATCCAGTCATTGGCAAAAGCCAGGGCTGACCTTGACCTTCCGGACAACAAGGGAGTTCCACCACTGGTCATCGCCGCAAGCAAGGGTGCCGTGCTAAGCCTGGATGCCTTGCTGAAATCAGGAGCGAACCAGGGAACGAAAACACCTGATGGAAACACAGCCCTGCTGGCCGCATCGGGGGCCGGACAGGTTGCCGCAGCCAAACTCTTGCTGGAGGCAGGAGCCGATATCGATCAGCGCAATTCCCTGGGCAATACCGCCCTGATCGAAGCCACCATTGGTAATCGCCGTGACATGGTCCGGCTTCTACTGGAATCAGGCGCCGACTCCGAATTGCGAAATCGTGACCGGCTTACCGCCCGTGCCATCGCCATGCAGCACAAATCTGTGGAGGTGATTGAGGAATTCGACAAGCACGCCAAAAACCAGAAGGGTATTTTTAGCTTCCTGGACTAACTTGCCGGTTCAAAATGCGATAAGTCGATACCCCTGGTTCTGTAACGAGACCAGTGCGGTCATTGCCGAGAGCGCAAGTTTCACACCCGGCAGCAATTCAGTTTTCCCATAGCCGCCGAAGGCCGCGCTTTGGCCGCATAGAATTATCTCCACGTCCGCCGCTATCAGCGCCTCAACCAGCGCCCGATTGGGGTTATCCATTCCAAATCGTTTTTGAAACGCCACATCGGTGAGCAGGTCACGGGTGGCCCTTCCGTGTATCACCACCGCGGCGCGAATATTCTCTTCCAGCACGCCCGAACCGACGTGCATGTTTAGATATCGCGCGGGGGTCTCCAGGTAGCGACTCGGCTCACCGGGCTCCGGTGACTGGGCAACATCAAACACAGCTTTCAACGGTTGATCCGTCGGCGTTGCAAAACCCGGCTCCACCACGGGCAGATAGGGACCGAAGTTTTCAATTACCGGACCCATGGATGGTCGCGGTGTCTCGGCCTGGAGCAGCCCGGACAACCCAAGCCAGGAAAACAGCAAGGTCAGTACAAACTTTTTCTTCATGTGAGCTCCTTATACTTCGCCTGCCGGCGGACGCGAATTCGCATCGCTGATGCTGGCAAACGTGTTGGGATAAAAGCCGTTAAATCCGGTTCGGTTGGTTAGGCTGTAGGCACCAATACTTCCAAACTCAATGTAGTCGCCACACTGGATGTCTGCAGGCAGGGTAAACGGGCGCGGCAACACATCAAGGGAATCGCAAGTAGGTCCATAGATTGTGAAGTCCCGGGTTTCATCCACCTCCAGAACCTGCCCATCCCGGTAGATCCGGGTGGGATAGCGAACCAGCCCCCTGGAGATGATCGGCTCCATGAAACTGCCCCAGACTCCGTCATTCATGTACACGCTGTTTTCCTTGCGCAGCAGCACACGGGTGACCACCGACATGCCCTTGGCCACCAGCGCCCTGCCCGGTTCAGCCAACAGGGTGAGTGGTGCCTGCTCATTAGCCTGCCTGGCAAACTCACTGATGGCGGCAAAAAACTCCCCCACCGGCCTGGCATCCACATCCGGATACCAGGCAGGAAAACCACCGCCAACATCCAGCATGGAAATCTTTACCTGGGCACGGGCCAGCACTTCCTGGCATTGCTCCAGGGCACGCAGGTAGGCCCCAGGCTTGAGGACCAGCGAACCCACGTTGAATGACAGTGCCGCCCTGGCACCGGAGCGCTCAACCTCTTGCAACAGGTCCACGACTCGATCCGGATAGGCGCCAAACTTTGTCGACAAATCATAGGTCGCATCGGAATCATGGGCTGCAAGCCTGACAAAAATATCCACATCTCTTGCGGGCAACTCCGCAAGCAAACGCGCCAGTTCATTCTCATGGTCCACGACAAAGCTGCGCACGCCGTGGTGGGTATATGCCCTGGCAGCCGCCCCGGGCAACTTCACCGGCGCCATGAAATGGCAGCGGGCACCCGGCATGATCTCCTGGACCACTTCCATCTCGGGAATCGATGCTGCGTCAAACTCACGCAAACCGCCCGCGATCAGTCCCCGGAGCACCATGGGAGCGGGATTCGCCTTCACTGCATACATCACGGTCCCGGGAAACCCTTCTATAAACTCCCGTGCCACGCGCTCGAGAATATGCGGATAAACACAGTAAACAGGGTCTACCGGTTCTAGCGACCGCAGCATCTCCAGGGCGCTGGAGAAGGTATATTCGGCGGGCAAAGCGCGGCCATTGGTATCCAAAAACATCTCCTTATCAAGATGACGAAAAAACATAAGGTAGCCCATCATCCTTTCTGGCGGCCGAAGGTCAAGGATTCTCGACTATCCCCGGAACGTGGGTAAGTAATCTCCACCGCTGACACGGGCGCAAAGCTTAGGTAGCATCTTGAACTAGGATTATTACTGCGAAAAAGGATGAATTCGCCATGAAAAAGACTCTTCTGACAATTTCCGCACTCGGTCTGTTTGCTCTTGCCGGTACTGCTTTCGCATCCGATGGAGCCGCTTTGGCCGAGTCATGCCTGGATTGCCACGAGTTCGCATATGATTTCGAAGGCGTGGACGCTGCCGAAATGCATGAACTTCTGACAGCAGCAAGTGAAAACGCCAAGCACAAAGCCACCGAAGGCCTGTCGGCGGAAGACATCAAGGCACTTGCTGACTATATCGCTGCGGAAGCTGCCAAATAAGCAGATGACACTCCCTGCAAGCCCCGCCGCCCAAGCATTTAACGGCGGGATTGCTTGTTGGCGGATAGCTGTCTGGGGCTAAAACCCGGCTGAACCAGGAAATAGGGCCAGCAACGCCTATATTCCAATTTTTTCTTGTAATTCAATCTATTACAGGGAACCTTCCCTTGTTCCTCATTTCGGAGATAAGTAATCTCCACCCATGACAGGAGGCGGTTCCTGCGGTAGCATCTGTACCAGGTAAAATTTCCGCGAAATGAGGGTACGCTCAAAATGAAAAAAATTCTTCTGACAATTTCCGCATTCAGTCTGTTTGCACTGAATGGCGCAGCATTTGCCGCAGACGGTGCCGAGCTGGCCGAAGCCTGCATTGACTGCCATGAGTTTGCATATGATTTCGAAGGTGTTGATGTCGCCGAGATGACCGAATTGCTGAACGCCCGTCTGGAGGTGCCAAAGCACAAGGCCACCGCTGGCTTGACCCCTGAAGACATTGCGGCCCTGGCCGAATACATCTCAGCCGAAGCCAACAAGTAAATCGGAAGCAGTTTGACCACAGCGGAGCAGGCATTGCCTGCTCCGCTGTTTTGATTCACCGCCTTGCAAAATCCAGCTGAAGCGCTCCCCAGCTGATCGTTTGCCATTCCGGCGGAAGTCTTTATTGTCTCGCTCAAACTGGACACGATCTGTCCAGTAGCGACCATTTGTATTAAAGTAGTTCTCCCAAGTATCCCTGTGCATGAAATATGTATCCCTTTGCATGCAGTATGCTTGGGCTATTCACTCAGAAATGTGCCCAGTATCGGGCGCCATGGAGACTTGATGAGCGCCACCAATCCCCACAGAGTTTCGTTTGCACCTACGGCAACGGCCTTGCTGCTTTGTTGCCTCGCCCTGGGAGCCTGCGAAAAAAAGACGCCGCCGAGCCTTCCTGCCCTTGAAATTCCGGTGGCAACTGTCTCTCTGGCCGACGTCCCCATTTATCTGGAAATGGTTGGCCAGACCATGGGCTCTGTCGAGATTCCCATACGCACCCGGGTGGATGGCGTACTGGAAGGTATGTATTTCACTGAAGGCAGCCTGGTCACCAAGGGCCAGCCACTGTACGCCATAGATCCCAGCACCTACCAGTCCCAGGTGGTCGAGGCCCAGGGCCGGGTAGCAGAAGCGCGCACCGGCCTGGTCAAGGCCCAGAGCGACCTGAACCGAATTGCCCCCCTGGCCGAGATGAACGCCGTCAGCCAGCAGGACCTGGATGCTGCCCAGGCTCAATTCGAGGCTGCCAAAGGTAGCCTGCAAGCAGCAGAGGCCAGGTTACAGCAGGCCAAGATCGAGTTGAGCTACACCCGTATCAACGCACCGATAGACGGGGTCATCGGGATCTCCGCCGCCAAGGTTGGTGAATACGTGGGCATGAGTCCGAATCCGGTGGTGCTGAACAAGGTATCCCAGATCGATCCAATCAAGGTTCGCTTCGCTATCAACGAGCGGGAATACCTGAGATTTCGTCGTCGTCTTGGGACCTTCGACCAGGCCGAGACACCGGAAAATTCCAAGGAAGGTCTTATCCTGATCCTTGCCGACGGTTCCCGCCATGAGCAAATGGGCAAGGTCATCACCTCAAATGCGGCCATCGACCCCGCCACAGGAACCCTGACTCTCGAGGCCAGTTTCCCCAACCCCAACGGCCTGGTGCTCTCCGGACAATTCGCACGAATACGTGGCGTGGAAAACGTCCTGAAACAGGTCGCAGTGATTCCCAACCGCGCAATCAAGGAATCACAGGGATTATTTGAAGTTATCGTTATCAAGACGGATAACACGACTGAATTGCGCCGGGTAACGCCTGGCCCCGTTAGTGGCAAATTCAGAGTGATTGAAGAGGGGCTTAAGCCCGGTGAGAGGGTAGCGGTAGAAGGCTTGCAACGACTGAGCAGCGGGATGACGGTGATTCCCACAACCGAGGAAAACCCCGAGCCGTATAACTCAGAGCTAGAGGACTAGGCCATGGCAGAGTTCTTCGTTCGCCGACCCATCGTGGCCATGGTGATTGCCATCATCATGATCATCCTGGGGCTTGTGTCCATGCAGGGTCTACCGGTAGCACAATACCCGGAAATCACCCCCCCCATGGTATCGGTTTCAGGTACTTACACCGGCGCCAACGCCACCAATGTGGAACAGTCTGTGGCCACGCCTCTTGAGCAAAAGGTCAACGGCGTGGAGAACATGATCTACATGAAGTCCACCAACTCCAGCAGCGGCAACATGTCCCTGCAGGTGTCCTTCGAGGTAGGCACAGAGCTCGACATGGCCAATGTATTGACCCAGAACCGGGTTTCAGAGGCCGAGGCCAGCCTGCCCGAAGAGGTCACACGTATGGGCGTGACCGTGAAGAAGCAATTGGCGTTTCCGCTGTTGCTGGTCTCGCTGGTATCACCCAATAACAGCTACAACGAAGAATTCCTGATCAATTTCGGCATCCTGAACATACTGGATGAAATCGCCCGTATTAGAGGCGTGGGGCAGGCCGAAATTGTGGGTGGCTCAGGCTCCGAATATGCCATGCGCATATGGGTGAGGCCCGACCAACTGGCCAAGCTCGGGCTGACCGTGACGGATATTACCAATGCTGTACGCACACAAAACGTACTGGTTCCGGCAGGCCAGATAGGTGGGCCACCGGCGCCGCCAGGAACCGATTTCACCTACACCGTGCAGACCCCGGACCGCCTGGCCACGGCCCAGCAGTTTGGCCAGGTAGTGATTCGCTCCAATCCTGACGGGTCCCAGGTGTTTCTCAAGGATATCGCCCGGATCGAATTGGGTATCCGAAACTACGGTATTACTGCCAGGTTGGACGGATCACCCACGGCGGTACTCTCGGTTTTCCAATTGCCCGATGCAAACGGCATTGAAGTTGCACAAAAAGTCATGGCAGCCATGGACCAGTTGGCTGAGCGCTTTCCCGAAGATCTGGAATACGTGGTGTCACTGGATACCACCAAGCCAATCACCGCCGGCATCCACGAAATTATGATCACCTTGTTTCAGGCCGTGGCCCTGGTCATCCTGGTGGTCTACATCTTCCTGCAAAGCGCCCGCTCGACCCTGATTCCCACACTGGCTGTGCCGGTATCTCTGATCGGCACCTTCGCTGTCTTCCCGTTACTGGGCTTTTCGATTAATACCCTGTCCCTGCTTGGCCTGGTGCTGGCTATCGGTATCGTGGTGGATGACGCCATCGTGGTGGTGGAGGCGGTAACCCAGAAAATGGAAGCCGGCATGTCTCCAAGAGATGCCACTGTGGCGGCCATGCGTGAGGTGTCCGGACCCATCGTGGCTACCTCCCTGGCCCTGATTGCGGTGTTTGTACCGGTGGCGGCCATGGGTGGCATTACCGGCAAGCTGTATCAGCAATTTGCCATCACCATCGCCATTTCCGTGGCTATCTCATCAATCAATGCCTTGACCCTGAGCCCTGCCCTTGCCGCGATACTGCTGCGACCACCCAGCGAGAGCGACGGCGTGATGGCGCGCTTTTTCAAGGCCTTTAATCGACAATTCGAGGTCGCCA
>Ga0316195_10000140_pt1 | contig 23760 bp, 27 predicted proteins | sample Phised1_MG_FD_204937 | JGI IMG/M metagenome (GOLD analysis project Ga0316195, IMG submission 204937) | Coastal sediment microbial communities from Maine, United States - Phippsburg sediment 1 | ecosystem: Environmental > Aquatic > Marine > Coastal > Sediment | place: USA: Maine | collected...
GTTGTATTCAAAATCCACGGTTCAATGCCGCGGCGGCTGGTTTCGACTTCGGGTAACTCGGGCATGGCTCATTGTAATCGGCGAGCGCGATCGCCGGGCACAAAAAAACCCGCACAAGGCGGGCTTCTCCGGAACAGCGCCGAGCGCTGCTACTTGATCTTGGCTTCCTTGTAGATCACGTGCTTGCGAATCGTCGGATCGTATTTCTTCGTCTCCAACTTTTCAGGGTGCAGGCGCTTGTTCTTCGTAGCCGTGTAGTAGTGGCCGGTTCCGGCACTTGATACGAGTTTGATCTTGTCGCGCATCTCAAATCCTCCGCTTAAACCTGCGTGCCGGCAGCGCGAAGATCAGCGATGATCTTTTCGATACCGTGCTTGTCGATGATACGCAGACCCTTGTGCGAGACGCACAGACGTACGTAGCGCTTCTCGGCCTCGATCCAGAATCGCTTGTTCTGCAGATTCGGCAGGAACCGACGACGAGTTCTGTTTTTTGCGTGGGAAACGTTATTGCCGCTCATCGGGCGCTTCCCAGTCACTTGGCAAACCTTGGACATTACCTTAAGTCTCTGATTTTATTAAAAGTCGCCCGCGAGTGGCGGGCAGAGAGCGAGACTTTATACCAGTGACGGCCATGCAGTTCAAGCGCTCATTGACCGATATTGCCGGATATCCTCCGGCTGCCGTCAGATAAGGCCTCGGCTGGCCAGCGAGGTGGTCCTGCCATCGCCAACAATAAGGTGATCCAGCAGCCGGATATCGACAAGTTCGAGGGCCGATTTAAGGCGACGGGTGATGCGTTCATCGGCCTGGCTGGGTTCGGCCACTCCGCTCGGGTGGTTATGGGCAAGAATTACTGCCGCGGCATTCACGGCCAGCGCCTCTTTCACGACCTCTCTCGGATACACCGAAGTGCCGTCGATGGTGCCCCGAAACAGCTCATTGAAGCTGAGCACCCGGTGCCGGTTATCGAGGAACAGGCAGCAAAACAATTCGTGGTCGAGGTCCCGCATGCGCGCCTTCAAAAAGCCTTCCGTGTCCGCCGGACTGCGGATCGACTCGCCGGTGGGCAGAGACTCGGCATAGTAACGGCGCGCCAGCTCGGGTAGCGCCCGCAGGGCCTCAAGGCGGCCCCGGCCAATTCCGGGGCACGCCATGATGTCGCCGGCTGGCGCCTGCAGAAGCGACCGCAGGTTGCCGAAGCGGCTCAGTAGTTGCGTGGCAGCGGGGTTGGTCACGAGCATGGTCAACAACTCTGCATCGCTCTTGTCCGTGAGCGGTTCTTCATCCATGTGGAAATACTGGCTCTCAGGCACCTATGCATACAAGCAACGAATCTATGGAAACCTTCTGGATTCGATCCGGACGCGATAAGCTTTGATCCATGAACATTGTTCTTGGTATCACTGGCGGCATCGCCGCCTACAAGGCGCCCGACCTGGTGCGGCGCCTGCGCGAACGCGGCGGCGACGTACAGATCGTTATGACTGCGTCGGCCGAGGAATTCGTAACGGGCACGGCGTTGCAGGCGGTGTCCGGGCGACCGATCCGTTCGAACCTGTGGGACAAGGAAGCCGAGGCGGCGATGAGCCATATAGAGCTCGCCCGCTGGGCGGACGTTGTCCTGATCGCCCCGGCTACCGCGGAGGTGATGGCTCGTATTGCCAGCGGCGCAGCGCCCGATCTGCTCACAACGATCTGCCTCGCGACGGAGGCACCCCTCGCTGTTGCCCCGGCAATGAATCACGTGATGTGGAGTAATCCGGCGACGCAGGCGAATCGCAAGGTGCTTGAAGAGCGTGGTATTCACATCCTGGGACCCGGTGTTGGATCGCAGGCCTGTGGAGAGACAGGGGCGGGCCGCATGCTCGAGCCCCACACGATTGCAGCCGCGGTTTTCGACCTCGCAGTTGGCAAGGGGGAAGGCCTGCTGACGGGCAGGAAAGTTGTGATTACGGCCGGGCCGACTCGGGAGCCCATCGATCCGGTGCGTTACATCAGCAATCGCAGCTCCGGAAAAATGGGTTATGCCATGGCGCGTGCAGCGGCGGCGCAGGGCGCCGAGGTTGTCCTGATCAGCGGGCCGGTCAATCTTCCTGAACCACCGGGAATCGAAGTACGCAATGTGCTGTCAGCCCAGGACATGTACGATGCCACGCACGCGTGCGTCGGCGAGGCCGACATCTTTATTGCAGCGGCTGCAGTCGCGGATTACCGTCCGGCAGAAGTGAAAGAGCAGAAGATCAAGAAGAATGAAGCGTCGATGAGCATCGACCTCGTTCGCTGCCCGGACATTCTTGCCTCGGTGGCGGCTCTGGCGGCCGGACCGTTCACGGTCGGTTTCGCGGCGGAAACCGAGAAGGTTGATGACTACGCGCGCTCGAAGCTCGACAGAAAGAAGCTCGACATGATTATCGCGAATCGGGTTGGCAGCGACTGCGGATTCGATGCTGACGATAACAGCGTCAACGTTATCTGGACCGACGGGGAGCAGCGATTTCCCGAGGCGCGGAAGTCGGAGCTGGCACGCGATCTCGTTGAACTCATCGCGCGACGCTTCTATGCTGCTCGCGGTACCGACACGCAGCCACGGCTTACGATCATCTCCCCATCGACTTAAGGACAGTCATGCGTTCTATTGAACTGAAGATCCTCGATTCACGCGTCGGGGACACGATTCCCTTGCCGCACTACGCGACCGACGGGTCGGCCGGACTCGATATGCGGGCGTGTATCGACGAGCCGCTGACGGTGAGTCCTGGTGAGACAGTTCTTGTCCCAACCGGCCTTGCAATCCACGTCGCGGATCCCGCACTTGCCGCCGTCCTGCTGCCGCGCTCAGGGCTGGGCCACAAACACGGACTCGTACTGGGCAATCTGACAGGGCTCATCGACTCGGACTACCAGGGGCAGGTGTTCATCTCCTGCTGGAATCGTGGCAGCAACAGCTACGAAGTACAGCCCGGCGAGCGTATTGCACAAATGGTATTTGTCCCGATCGAGCAGGTCGAGTTTAAGGTCGTGGAAGAGTTTGATGCCAGCGACAGGGGCGCCGGCGGATTCGGGCATTCGGGCACGGCCTGACGGCCAGGGAATCTAGTCGATTCCTCTCAGTTCCTTGAAGCGCGCGATGTCGCCGTCGAAGCGCGCGATGATCTGCTTCTCATCCGTATCGTACTTCCGCAGGTTACGCTGGTGACGCTCGATGGTGTCTTTTGTCTTACGCAGATCTTCGGCAAGGTCTTCGGCAATCATCGGCGCATTGGCATCCTCACTGTACGGCTGGTACCTGGAAGCCAGGTTACGCAATTCCTGAAGTCGGTGTTCGAGGTTTCTCAGGTAGAGCTCGGTAACACGCGACTGTGCCTGGAAAAGCTCCACACGACGGTCGCGGTGCATCTCGATCTCTTCGACTGAGAGATAGGTTGACAGCAGGGCGCGGTCGGCTGTCATCTGCTGTTCCTGGCGTTCGCGGCGCTCCTTGTCGATCCGCTCCTGCGCCAGTTGCTCCTCGGTCTTTCTGCCTTCGAGCTCAGCAACCGTAACACCATGTTCGTTCAGAACCTCTTTCGGTCGCTCGGAGAAGGCCTGCGGAACGCTGTCTCCGTAATACACATTGCCCTCTTCGTCTTCCCACTTGAAGACTTTCTGTTCATCTCGGGCCATGGCCGAGGAGGCCAGTGCGAGGAGTGCAGCTGTAAAGACTAATTTCCGCATGAGCAAAATATGCCAGTAAATAAGGGGCAACAACCGGGACTGGTTCTCGTTATTGCAGCTTAGCCCCCTTTCCGCACGCTGTAAAATCGGCCCGAATGCTAAAATTTCAATAGCTTACGAGATAACGCCGTATTGTTTCCGGTAGGCCAGTACCGGCTCCAGGAACTGCTCGTATTCGCTTGATTCTTCGAGAATATCGATAAGATCATCAAGCTGCACGATGCTTATGACCGGGATGCCAAGCGATTGTTTCAGCTCCTGGACGGCCGAATAGGCACCCTGGCCGCGTTCCTGGCGGTCCAGCGAGATGACGAGGCCCGCAATTTCAGCGCCGGCACCCGAGATAATCTGGTACGCCTCGCGAACGGCTGTCCCGGCGGTGATGACATCGTCGACAATAAGCACGTCGCCGGACAGGGGCGCACCGACGACGCTGCCGCCTTCGCCATGTGCCTTTGCTTCCTTTCGATTGAAACAATAGGGAACATCAATACCGTGGTGTTCAGCCAGTGCGGCGGCGGCGAGCGTGGCGAGGGGAATGCCCTTGTAGGCAGGTCCGAATAACATGTCGAAACGAAGATCCGCTTCGGCGATGGCCGCGGCATAAAACCGACCGAGTTTCGCGGCGGCATAGCCTGTGTTGAAAAGGCCGGCGTTAAAGAAGTAGGGACTGATCCGGCCGGACTTTAGCGTGAATTCGCCGAATCGAAGTACGCCAAGTTCGAGTGCCAGTTCGATGAACTCTCTTTTGTAGCCACGCATAAGATGGGTCTTCTGTATGATTGCCGCGACGGACCGGAGTATGACACAGGAGACCGCATTTGTTTCGCGTTATCAGCCTCAATGCGAATGGCATCCGGGCAGCAGCCCGCAAGGGTTTTTTCGAGTGGATGGCGGGGCAAAACGCCGACGTAATTTGCATCCAGGAAACCAAGGCACAGGCACACCAGCTGACGGATGAGATCTTCTCTCCCGAGGGCTATCACTGTTACTACGAAGATGCCGAGAAGAAGGGTTACAGTGGTACCGCGATCTACTCGCGGCACAAGCCAAAGAAAGTTGTTCGTGGTTACGGGGATGCCGAATTCGATAACGAGGGTCGCTACCTGGAAGTCCAGCTTGGGGGGATCAGCGTGGTGTCTTTGTACCTGCCCTCGGGGTCATCGAAGGAAGAGCGACAGATCGCCAAGTACCGGTGTATGGATTCTTTCTCCGAGCACCTTAAGACGCTCAAGCGCCGACGTTCGGAGTACATAATCTGCGGCGACTGGAATATCGTTCACAAGGAAGACGATATAAAGAACTGGAAGCAGAACCAGAAGAACTCCGGTTGCCTGCCCGAAGAACGTGCCTGGCTGGACAAAGTGTTTGGGGACTATGGCTGGGTCGATGCGTTCCGGGCAATCGAGCAGGAGCCCGAGCAGTACACCTGGTGGTCGAATCGCGGTCGTGCCTGGGACAACAACGTCGGGTGGCGTATCGACTATCACGTTGTGACGCCGGGGCTTGGAGAAAAAGTTCGTCGCACGGAAATCTACAGAGATCAGCGCTTCTCTGACCATGCACCCCTGATCATGGATTACGATTGGGTTCATGACGGCTGACGTAAGCCAGGATCGCTCGCGTCGGGAGACCCTCAAAGAGGCGATCCTGAACCGGCGCATGCTGATCTGCGTCTTCACGGGGTTCACGTCGGGCTTGCCACTGTATCTCCTGATTCAGCTGGTACCGGCATGGTTGCGAGCGGAAGGCGTCGGGCTGGCTGAGATCGGCTTCTTCGCGCTGATCGGGTTTCCGTACACCTGGAAGTTCCTGTGGTCGCCGGTCATGGATCGCTTCACGTTGCCGTTTCTCGGGCACAGGCGTGGCTGGATGCTCGTCACGCAGGTGGCGTTGCTTGTATCGATCAGTGTCATGGGATTCATCAAGCCCGATCTGTCGATTTGGACCGTCGCCTATCTCGCCGCTGCGGTGGCGTTCTTCAGCGCCAGCCAGGATGTCGTGCTGGATGCATATCGTCGTGAGTTGCTTCCGGACGTCGAGCTTGGCCTGGGTAATGCCGTTCATGTACAGACGTATCGATTGGCCGGACTGGTGCCGGGCTCGCTTGCGTTAATCCTGTCCGATCATCTGCCCTGGCATATGGTTTTTGTCGTGGTCGCGCTATTCATGTTCGTCGGTATTATCCTGACCTTGGTCATAGATGAGGCGATTTCGGAGCCAACTCCTCCAAGGACGATGGCGGAGGCCATCGTTGAGCCGTTCCGTGAGTTCATCGGTCGAAAGGGTGTTCAGTCGGCAGCCTTGATTCTGTTGTTCTTGTTCCTCTACAAGCTTGGCGACAGCATGGCTACCGCGCTGCAGACTCCCTTTTTTATCGACATGGGTTTTAGCCGCACGGAAATTGGCTCTGTCGCGAAATTCGCAGCCCTCGTAGCGAGTATCTTCGGCGGGCTGTTCGGTGGCATCGTCATGATCAGGCTCGGAATAAACCGGGCCCTCTGGATTTTCGGCGTCGTCCAGGTCGTGAGTATTCTGGGGTTCGCCCTCCTCTCGGTCGTGGGCCCCAACTTGTGGATGTTGGGCGTTGCGAATGCGTTCGAGTATCTCGGCGTCGGACTCGGCACAGCCGCATTCGTCGCTTTCATTGCGCGTACGACCAACCCCGCGTTTGCCGCTACACAATTTGCGTTGTTCACGGCGTTGACCGCGGTTCCGAGAACGCTGGCTAACGCGGTGACGGGCGTCATCGTCGAGCAGGTCGGCTGGACCAACTTCTTCCTGCTGTGCACGGTACTTGCGATCCCCGGCATGCTGCTGCTTTTCAAGGTAGCACCGTGGAATGAGGACCGTGCGTGAGCGAACAGGAGATCGCCGTCGGTCGCCTGGACGAACTCGAGAATCCTGGCTGTCGTGAGTTTGAGATCGGTTCCGGTGACTGGCCGTTTCGCGGCTTCGTCGTTCGCAAAGGCGATGACGTGTTCGCGTACCAGAACTTCTGCGTGCACGTTGGGCACCCGCTCAACTGGTCGCCCCACAAATTTCTGACGAAAGACAAGACAGCTCTTATCTGTGCGTCGCACGGCGCAACTTACGAGATCGAAACGGGCTACTGTTTCGCCGGGCCCGGAAACGGGCGCGGGCTCCGCAAGGTAGATGCAGAGGTACGGGATGGGGTGGTTTTTGTGACTGGCCCAACCAGTATGTAGTCAGAGCTTGTCGAGGAACGCCAGCGGATCGTGATAACCGTTCGGTATGTCGGAGTCGGTTTCGCCGACGTAATCCTCCGGGTCCATATCGACCGAGCCCGACCAGTCTTCGGGGGCGCTGACCTCCCGCAACAGGAGCTCCGGCCAACGCTCTATATCAACCTCATCAATGGTTCCGTCAAACTGCTGAATCTCGACGGTGGATTCGGTCTCGTCCACGGCCACCACCTCAAACAACGTGCCATTGGGTCTTCTGAACCATTGACCGATTACGGGGTATTGAATAGCCATGACCTGTAGCCCTCAAATAACGCTGCCCTACTACTGGTTATAGACTATCGCAGGCGGAGCGCAAGCTACGAATCGTTATTGGTTCTTATGAAAACACCAGTCGCAGATACGGTGTCCTTTTCTGAGGCCCCGGCGCTCGAACTTCGTTTGTGGTCGGTCCAACGGCTGTTGGCCGTCATGCTCGCGACGTTCGATGCACCTGAAGCGATCGCACCGGGACAGGGCGTCGTCAATGTGCTCCGCGTAGTTGGCCCAGTCGGTGGCGATATTCAGGGTGCCCGCAGCGGTCAGCCTGTCAGCAACGAGCGCCAGGAAAGACGGCGCGATTATCCGCCGCTTGTGATGCCGTTTCTTGGGCCAGGGATCCGGGAAGTAGAGATTCAGTCGCGACAGCGAGCCGTGAGGTACCTGGTGTGTGAGTACTTCGATGGCGTCGTGATTAATGAGGCGCAGGTTCGTGATGCCCGCCTCATCGGCTTTGAGCATGCAATGTCCGATGCCGGGCTCATGTACCTCGATGCCAATGAAATCGCGGTCAGGATTCGCGGCAGCCTGCTCGACCAGGGTCTCACCATTGCCGAAACCGATCTCCAGAACGACGGGCGCTGACCTCCCGAAAAGCTGTTCGAAGCCCAGTAATTCCTCACCGTACTCGACGCCATACACCGGCCAGAGTGTCTCGAAAGCGCGTTGCTGTGAGGGCGTGATTCGGCCCGCCCGGCGCACGAAACTGCGAATCGTGCGCCTGCGTGTGTTGGTGTCATTCATAACGGGGAGGGGAGGATGCTGGAAGAACGCCAAAATCTCAATCGCCGCGTAGTACCAGGCGAAAAAGAAACCGCCCCCGACGCTTGTCATATGCGTGCATACAACAGTATGCTGGTCGTCTTCAGAGGGGAGAGTGAGGGGGATACCGTGTCTTTTAATCTGAAAATCAGAAACTTGAGTGCTTTTATTGGCGCCTCGGCCACGGCCGTGTCAGCCATTGTTGCTTTTTCGCTACCAGGTGTTGCGGTTGCCCAGGAGGGTTCTGCCGGAGCGCTTCTGGAGGAAATCGTCACCACGGCTCGCAAGCGCAGCTCCGCTGAGGCGGTCCAGGACGTTCCTGTTGCGGTCTCGGCCTTTGGGGCGGCGCAGCTGGACGCATTGTTCGTGAAGAAGATCGAAGATCTGAGCTACACGATGCCGAATGTCCAGCTTGAGTCTGTTGGAACCTTCCCGGGCGTGCAGAACTTCTCGATTCGTGGCCAGGGTATCAACAGCTCGATTCCATCGGTTGACCCGACGGTTGGCGTTTTCGTCGATGGTCTGTTCATGGGAACAACCTACGGCGTGGTCATCGATACCTTTGACCTCGAGTCCGTCGAAGTCCTGCGTGGTCCACAAGGTCTGCTGTTTGGCCGCAATGTGACGGGTGGCGCAGTCGTGCTGCGTAACGCACGGCCAGACGGTGAGTCAGCTATCCGGGTTCGTGCTGGCGCGACCAATGAAAGTCAGTACAACATTGCCGGCTCGATAGAGGGTTCGCTCATTGAAGACAAGCTGGCTGCCAAGATGGTCATGTACTACGACGACGACTCGGGCTACTTCAAAAACACGAATCCGCAGGCGGCCAATCCAGCGCCGCATCCGTTTCAACCGTTCTATGCTAACCCCGCAGACGGTTCAAATGTAGGCGCCCTGGAAACGAAAATGTTCCGCCCGACGCTGGTCTTCACGCCGAGCGACGTATCTGATGTAACGCTCATCGTTGAGCACGGCCAGACGAAAGGCGACGGTGCTTCATGGACGAATGTGACGGCACAGCGTGCTGGCGTACAGCCCGATTTTTCCACCACGTCGGACGAAAACGGTTTCACCGACATTGAGTGGACGCAAGGCACGCTCGAAGTCAACGTCGGGGAGGTTGGCCCCGGAACGCTCACCAACATCATGGGCACTCGCCGTGTTAAGGCCAGTTCCGCTGCCGATATCGATGGTACGGACCTGCCGATCTTCGCAGCGCCCGGCGATACCGATCAGAAGCAGTTCAGCAATGAGTTCCGCTGGGCGGGTAACTTCTCGGACAGGTGGGACGCGACCATGGGGCTGTATTACTTCAAGCAAGACATCGGCTACCGCGAAGCTCGCTACATCTGGCTGCCGCCGCCGCTTGGCCCGGCACCGTTCGGCGTTAACCTGCAGCGTGCTCTTGGTGGTGATATGGAGGCAAAGAACTTCGGTGCCTTCTGGACCAATGACTTCCAGCTGAACGATAGCTGGACCGTTACCGCTGGCCTGCGTTACACCAGCGAAAGCAAGTCGGGCACTGTTATTACCGGCGGTTGTTCGGACAATGCCACCTTCGATTGTCCTGTCACGCCGCTGTCCGGCGACTGGAGCAACGTCACGCCGAAGCTGGGCATGCAGTTCCGCATGAATGACGACACCCAGTTTTACGCATTCTGGACAAAAGGCTACCGTTCGGGCGGTATCAACTTCCGTAACGCCAAGCCCGATGTTATTCCGCCGGGCCCGACGCGCGAGGAGGAAAACAACACGTTTGAAGTCGGCATGAAGGCGGACATGATGGACGGCCGCATGCGCCTGAATGTCGCTGCGTTCCACAATTCGATCGACGACATGCAGCGCGAACTTAACCTGGGTGATCCGGATGTCATCGTGCTCCAGGGTACGATCAATGCCGGCGACGTCACGATCAAGGGCATTGAGGTTGATTTCGTTGGCCTGATTACCGACAACTTTTCGATCAACGCATCGTACGGTTGGCAGGATGGCGAGTACGATACGGTCAACCCGGCGTTTGCGTCGTTCCTGGGTTCCGAGCTGCCGCGTCTCGCGCCGACCAATTACAACGTTGGCCTGTCGTGGGATCTGCCTGTCGGTGCGAACATGTTCAACTTCATGGTTAGCCACAGCTTCCGCGAAAGTCATCCCTATGACGATGCCAACCTGCAGTACTTCGATGACCAGAGACGGACTAATGCAAGTATCAACTGGTTCTCGTCAGATGACGCCTGGAATGTTTCGCTGTACGGACAGAACCTCGAGGACGAAGCAAACTGGGGCAACCTGACGTCGATCGCAGGGCTCTGGGTCGCCGGCCCCATGAAGAAGGGGCGTGTGCTGGGACTTGAGATCAACTACCGTCGATAGAGTGACATCGCAACGCAAAGAAAGGCCGCCTGAGGGCGGCCTTTTTTGTGGGCAGGGGAATGCTCAGGGGAAGACAATGGGGCTGGCTTTCTCCGGCCACCGGCCCTTGATGCCTTCGTAGTGTTTGCGTATGACAGCCAGGTCAGCATCGGGATCGCCAGTCAGCTCCACTTTTGGGCCGATGCCGATACGCTTCCTGCCGAAATCGAGGAAGCCGATGTAGACGGGTACGTTGGCACCACGGGCGATTCGGTAAAAGCCCGACTTCCATCCGGGCTTCTGGCTGCGAGATCCTTCCGGGGCGAGGCCCAGGTAGAACGACTCGTTGTTCTCGAATTCATCGATAGCCTGCTGCACCGCGTTTACTGCCCGGCCGCGATCAAGCTCGATCGCACCGAGCCAGCGCAGCAGGTTGCCGAGCGGGAACCAGAACAGTGATTTCTTGGCGAAGAACTTGACGTCGAGGCCGACAGCGACTTTATAAACCAGGGCCCAATATCCATCCCAGTTCGATGTGTGTGGCGCTGCAACGAGTACCGCCTTGGGATCGTCCAGTACGCCGCCAACGGGCGTCCAGCCGCCAAGGCGCAGGAGCAGGTGGGCAAATTTTCTAAGCACGAGTGATCTTGTTCATGAGTATGCGAGAGATTACAGCAATGTCGCCTGCCTGCGTACCTGCCGTGGTGACGTTGCGTCGTAGAACACCACAAGAAAGGATCTGCATGAGAACGTCCGGATGGATGAAACGCCAGCCCTGGTTTTGGCCGATCAAACTATTCCTGAAACGCATCAGTGGTAAGGAGCTCTGGCTGCGGCCGGAGGTCAAATACGATGTCCTGCAAAGCGACAGCTGGAAATACATTCCATCACTGCTGAACGAACAGTCTATCGTCTATTCCCTGGGTGTCGGCGACCTGATCGATTTTGATCTCGACCTGATCAGTCAGGTCGACATGCTGAAGATCGATGTCGAGGGCGCGGAGTACCTCATCCTGGATGGCCTGCGCGAAGGCGACAGCCTGCCGAAGCAGTTGCTCGTGGAATACCACCATCGGTTTCCCGGGATCGGCAAACAACGCACAGCCGAAAGCATCAGCAAGTTGCGCCAGCTTGGTTACAGGATTTTTGCGATTTCGGAAACAGGCCGCGAGGTCTGCTTCGTCCTGGATAAGGACTAAGCGGCTAGCTGTTCTTGCGCGGCGGCAAGCCGGTGTGCTGGGACAGGATCTTGCCCTTACGGATGCGCCTGGCATGCGCCGACGCGGTGTTTTTTCTGCGCGCCGATCCGCGCACCTTGTCTTCCGGCGGCTGATCTACGGGCACCAGCTGGTCCTCGCCTGAGCCGATCAGTCGGCCAAGCCCCATCTCTCGCAGCGCCTCGCGAATCATCGGCCAGTTGTTTGGGTCGTGGTAGCGAAGCAATGCCTTGTGCAGGCGCCGCTTCTCGGGACTCTTGACCGTTTCGACCGTGTCACTCTTGTAGGTGACTTTGCGCAAGGGATTCTTGCGCGAGTGATACATCGCGGTTGCGGTCGCCATGGGCGAGGGGTAGAACGCCTGCACCTGGTCGGCACGGAAGTTGTTCTTCTTCAGCCACAGCGCCAGGTTCACCATGTCTTCGTCCGTGGTGCCCGGATGCGCGGCGATGAAGTAGGGAATCAGGTATTGCTCTTTGCCCGCCTCTTTCGAGAACTGTTCGAACATCTCCTTGAAGCGGTCGTACGTGCCGATGCCCGGTTTCATCATCTTGTCGAGCGGACCGCTCTCGGTGTGCTCGGGTGCGATCTTCAGATAACCACCGACATGGTGTGTCACGAGTTCCCTGACGTACTCGGGGTCCTTGACCGCGAGGTCATAGCGCAGGCCCGATGCGATGAGGACTTTCTTCACGCCCGGCAACTCACGCGCCTTGCGGTAGAGCCCGGTCAGCGAGGAGTGATCGGTGTTCAAATTGCTGCAGATGCCCGGGAATACGCAGCTGGGCAGGCGGCACGCAGCCTCGATCTCGCGACTCTTGCAGGCGAGTCGATACATGTTGGCCGTTGGACCGCCGAGGTCTGAAATAACGCCCGTGAAGCCGGGCACCGTATCGCGAATTTTCTCGATCTCCTCGAGGATCGACTCTTCGGATCGGTTTTGAATGATGCGGCCTTCGTGCTCGGTGATCGAACAGAACGTGCAGCCGCCAAAGCAGCCACGCATGATGTTCACTGAGAAACGAATCATCTCGTAGGCCGGAATACGCGCATCGCCATAGGATGTGTGTGGCACGCGCGTGAAGGGCATGCCGAAGACGTAGTCCATTTCCTCGGTGCTTAGCGGTTGCGCCGGCGGGTTCAGCCAGAGATCCCGGCCTGTGTGTGCCTGCACCAGTGCCCGCGCATTGCCCGGATTGGTTTCGAGGTGCAGGACGCGATTCGCATGCGCATACAGAACCGCATCGTTACGGACCTTCTCGAAGGAGGGCAGTCGAATAACGGTGCGATCCCGGTTGCGTTTGGCATCCGGAACGAAGCGCAGAACATTCTGCTCGTCGACGGGTTCGTTTTGCTTCGTTTCGCAGGCCGCACTGTCCTGTGTGTTTACATAGGGATTGACGATCTGGTCGATGCGGCCGGGCCGGTCGATCCTGGTCGAGTCGATTTCCCACCAACCGTCAGGCGTGTCATCGCGAAGAAATGCCGTGCCACGAACGTCAGTGATGTCGCTGACGCTTTCACCGCGCGCAATGCGGTGCGAAAGCTCGAGGATGGCGCGTTCCGCGTTGCCGTAGACGAGGATGTCGGCACTGGCATCGAGGAGAATCGAACGTCGTACGCTGTCCTGCCAGTAATCGAAATGGGCAATTCGGCGTAGCGATGCTTCTATACCGCCGAGCACGACCGGCACATCGTTGTACGCTTCCTTGCAGCGCTGCGAGTAGACGAGTGAACAACGGTCTGGGCGTTTGCCGCCGGCACCGTGCGGCGTATAGGCATCGTCGTTCCTGACTTTCTTGTCCGCGGTGTAGCGGTTGATCATCGAATCCATGTTGCCGGCGGCAACACCGAAGTACAGGTTCGGTTTTCCCAGTTGCTCAAAGGCGTCTTTCGAGTGCCAGTCCGGCTGCGCGATGATACCGACGCGAAAACCGTTTGCTTCGAGCAGGCGACCAACGATCGCCATGCCGAACGAGGGGTGGTCTACGTAGGCGTCACCTGTGACGATGATGATGTCGCAGGAATCCCAGCCCAGCGCATCCATTTCCGCACGCGACATAGGTAGCTCTGGCGCTGTGCCGAAGCATTCAGCCCAATAGTTTTTGTGGTTGTAGAGTGCGCGCATCGCTCAATATTGGTGTTGGTCAAACCCTTGCCCGGTCAAGTTGGTTGGCGATCATCCTGGTGGTATTCTTGTTCATGGTTAGGCGCAAGGTTACCTTATTGACTCTTGTGGAGACACCTATCCTGATAACGTCATATTCTTGGTCGATACGATACTAAAGGGATTCGAATGTGGATATCCGGGTGGATTAAGCGCTGTCTCGGCACTTGGAGAAGAAATGAGATTTCATATTGTGGTCGCGATGTACAACGCTTCGCATGCGATAGAAAAAAATATTCACGCTATCAGGTCCCAGACCTTCACGAATTTTCAATGTATTTTGATCGACGATATCTCAACGGATGATACGTTCGCATGTATGCGTGCTGCTGTTGACGGTGACGAGAGATTTCGCCTGGTCCTCAACGAAGAGAAGAAATACAAGACTCGCAATGTCGTAGACGGCATAGAAATGGCTAACGCCGATGATGAAGATGTCATTGTCCTTATTGACGGCGATGATCTTCTCGCCGACGAGAATGCTTTGCAGATCGTGGCGGATACTTATGCGAAGGATGACTGCTGGATGACATACGGCAGTTCTTGCCTTCCCGATGGATCCCCCAATTCAGTCAACCGACCGTATGCTGACCGCATCGTTCGGAAAAACGCGTACCGACAAACGCGATGGTTAGCATCGCATCTCAAGACTTTCAAATACAAGCTTTGGAAGAGGCTTGATCTGGACATTTTTCAGATCACTGATGATGAGTGCAGGAAGATGCGCTGGCGTGCATTGCGGCAACTTAGGCCACGGGCATGGTGGTACTGGAGGAACATAAAGGCGGCTACCCTGCATGATGCTACAGGCAAGTACATTCGTCGCGTCGATGACAAGGCGTTCACGTATGCGATGCTGGAGATGTCTGGTCCGCGCGCGAGCTATATCGAAGAAATTCTGTACATCTATCAGCCCGAGCGTTTGGGCGGCGCTCCCGACACAAATTACGGTGCGGCGGAGCGTGAGAAATGGCACACGCGGCTGGTGCGGGAAATCCTGAAGTACCAAAAGCCCTACGATCGCCTCGAGGAACTATGACTCGCTTAGGATACCTTTCTTAGCATGTAGACATTGATATCCGCGAACAGCTTGCTCTTGAAGGGCACCGGTATTCCCGGCCCCTTCGACAAAATCTTAAAGCGAAATCGCGGCGCATCGTAAGTGACAATTTCAAATTGGTTTCGAATCATCCGCCGAAACAGCCAGTCAAAGATCGGATGAATATGGCCGAGTCCGTCGAAATCTTTCTCTCGGAACCAATAGAACTCGCTGGAGAGCATGTACCGGAGCTTCTGATCGAATGAATGAACGTTTGGCGTGGTAATGAACAGCCAGCCATCGTCTTTGAGCACTCGATGAGCCTCGTCGATAAGGTTTTGCGGATTGTGCAGGTGTTCGATGACCTCGATCGATAACCATATGTCGATCGACTTGTCAGCGAACGGCGCCTTCGTGTTGAGATCGCAATAGCCACACTCCAGGGCATCGATCTTGAATTGGCTGGGGTCGATGTCGATCGACGAAATCAATTCTCTGTCGACACTCTGTGACAGGAGTCGCTGCTCGAATTCCCCTTGCCCGGACCCCGCAACCAGTATTTTCTTGCCGTCCAGATAGGGCGTGACGAGTTCCAGAACTTTGTCGTGAACGCCGAACGCGGCCATGCTTTGAAACTTATCAGTTTGCGTGGTCATAGAGATCCCTCGTGGGCCATCCGCAATCAGGGACGGGCGACATGAGCGGCGATGGCGCCAACGCCCAGCAATGTCCAGCCAAGCACTGGCGTGGATCCCAGCGTCATGACGAGCGAGCCTGCAAGCACGCTCGTTGCCGCCGTCGCCAACCAGTAGCGCTGCCGGCGCTGCTCATCGAGCTGCTTGCGGATTTCCTTGAGCTCGGGCGACTGCAGATTGAAACGAATTCGACCTTCGGCCACCTGTTCACCAACGTGATTCAGGATTGCAGGTAATTCGCGCAGTGCATCGCGTAGCTGTGGCAGGTTTTCGCGCACGTCCTTGAGCATTGCCCGTCCGCCGACCTGTTCGTCCATCCAGCGCTTGAGCACCGGATGTGCCGTCTTCCACAGGTCGAGCTGTGGATAGAGCTGGCGACCCAGCCCTTCAATATTGAACAGCGTTTTGTGCAGCAGGATCAACTGTGGCTGGATCTCGACATTGAATCGTTGCGCGACCCGGAACAGGCGCATCAGCACCTGTGCAAAGGAAATCTCCGACAGGGGCTTATTGAAGATCGGTTCGCAAACCGTGCGAACAGCGGCTTCGAGTTGATCGACTCGGGTACCTGCCGGCACCCAGCCGGAATCGAGGTGCAACTTCGCGATGCGGTGATAGTTACGATCGAAGAACGCGAGGAAATTCTCGGCAAGATAACGCTGGTCCTCCGGGCTCAATGTGCCGACGATGCCGAAGTCGACGGCGGCATACTTGGGCCGCTCCGGGTCGTTATGGAGCACGAAGATATTCCCGGGGTGCATGTCCGCGTGGAAGAAGTTGTGCCTGAACACCTGGGTGAAAAATATCTCCACGCCGTTCTCGGCCAGTACCTGGATGTTGGTGCCCGCCGCGCGCAACGTATCCATATCGCTTATTGGCGTGCCGAAGATGCGTTCCTGGACGAGCACCTCCGGGCGACAGTAGTCCCAGTAGATCTCGGGCACGTACAGCATGTCCGAACCCTGGAAGTTGCGCTTTAGTTGTGCGGAGTTGGCGGCTTCGCGCATCAGGTCGAGTTCATCGAGAATCGTGTGCTCGTACTCGTCCACAATCTCGAGGGGCTTCAGGCGCTTGCCGTGTTCCCAGTAGCGATCGGCGAGGCCGGCAATCATGCGGAGCACACCCAGGTCACGTTCGATTTGCTCCAGCACGCCCGGCCGCAGGACCTTGACGATTACCTCGGTGCCCGCCTTTAATTTCGCGCTATGCACCTGTGCGATAGAGGCAGCCGCCAGGGGCTCGGTATCGAATCGCTCAAACACTTTTTCGACCGGTTCGCCGTAAGCCTCGTTGATGATCCCGATGGCTACTTCGGCCGGGAACGGGGGTACCGCATCCTGGAGCTTGGCGAGCTCGTCGGCGATGTCAGGTGGCAACAGATCCCTTCGTGTCGATATGGCCTGGCCAAACTTGACGAAGATCGGGCCGAGCTCCTCCAGTGCCAGGCGAATGCGTTCGCCGACGGGCGCCGAGCTGTCGCGACGCCGCGGTGCGAGATAGAAGAGGAAGCGCAAGGGCCGCAGCAGGTGCGTTTCCTTGATGATGTCGTCGAGGCTGTACTTAACGAGTACGCGCTGGATCGCAAGCATGCGGAATATTGTCTGGCGGCGAGCCATGCTAGCGATCGTCCTGCAGTCTGTTGATGCGTGCTTCCAACCTGTCCACGTCATCACGCAGGGTGTTCACATTGCCGGCGAAGCGATCAACCTCGTAGCGGCTGGGTGCATCACGGCTTTCTTCCTGGAGATACTCGCGAATGTTTGCGCCCATGGTGGAGCTCGCGCTGCGCGTCCAGTTGCGGACGCCTCTCGCGAATTCGCCGAGACGGTATGCAGCCGCGTCCCCCACGACCCCGGAAAGCTCTTCCTCGATATCTGGTTTGGCGTACTCCAGCAGTTGCTGGAAATCATCTGCGAGATGCGCGTCACCGGTCAGCTCCAAAGAGCCGTCTCTCAGTGCACCGACACCCGCTTCGCCGGCCATACGTGCCAGCGTAATGAGTGAACCGGTGATGACAACGTCGGGCTCGGCGTCGCACTCTGTGGTGAGTTCGAGGCAGTCGTTGTGGACAATAAACCAGGTCGCGAGTGACGTGCTACGAACGCGAACCGCTACGACGGTACCATCGAGTTTCTGGCAGAGGTCACGAGCCGGCGTCGTTGCGCGGATGTTTTTGTTGAGAACATTGGCGACGGGTCGCAGCGCGGCTTCGAGCGGATTCATGACTGTCAGATCCGGTAGCCGATATGCAGAGCCACGATGCCGGCCGCGAGGTTGTTGTAACGGCAACGCTCAAAACCTGCCTCTTCCATCATCGCCTTCAGGGTTTCCTGGTCCGGGTGCATGCGAATCGACTCGGCAAGATATTGGTAGCTGTCCGAGTCGCCGGCGACGAGCTTGCCGAGCGTGGGCAGCACTTTGAAGGAATAGAGGTCGTACGCAGGCTTGATAGCTTTGCTGGGTGCCGAAAACTCCAGGATCATCGCCTTACCGCCTGTCTTCAGCACGCGGAACATGGAGCGCAGCGCCGCGTCCTTGTCTGTGACGTTGCGCAGGCCGAAGGCGATCGTGATGCAGTCGAAGGTGCCATCTTCGAACGGCAGGTCCTGGGCATCTACCTGCGCGATCGACAGGTTCCCCGCAACTCCGGCATCCACGAGGCGGGTGCGTCCCTGCTTGAGCATGGCGGCGTTGATGTCGGCGAGGACGACGTGGCCAGAGGAGCCGACCTTCTTCGAGAATTCGCGTGCGAGATCGCCGGTGCCTCCGGCAAGGTCGAGCACTACGTCCCCGGGTCGAACGGCCGCCTGGGCGATCGTGTGGCGTTTCCAAAGACGATGCAGTCCGGCCGACATCAGGTCGTTCATGATGTCGTAGCGGCTGGCTACGGAATCGAAGACACCGCGAACGAGGTTCGCCTTGTCGTCGGTGGGCACGTCCTTGTAGCCGAAATGCGTCGTGTTATCGGAGTCCTGCTTGGCCATGGTTCTTGTTCTCCTCCGGCAGGCGAGGATACAGGAAATAAGGTACCGGACACCCTATTTCCAAGTCCAAGTATTGAGTACCCGTAGTTTCCGCAGGAAATAGGGTGTCCGGCACCCTATTTGCTAGAGGATGTACCTGCTGAGGTCCTCGTTTTGTGCCAGCTCAGCCAGGTGATCGTCCACGTAGCCGGCGTCAATCGTGAGTTTCGAGCCGCTCTTGTCGGACGCCTCGAACGACACCGTCTCGAGCAGGCGCTCCATGACCGTGTGGAGTCGTCGCGCGCCGATATTCTCGGTGTTCTCATTAACCTGGTAGGCGATTTCAGCAATGCGTCGGACGCCACTCTCTGCAAACTCCAGCGTCACTTCCTCGGTATTCATCAGTGCGCTGTACTGCGAGGTGAGCGAGGCGTCGGGTTCGGTCAGGATGCGCACAAAATCCTCAGTCGTCAGCGACTTCAGTTCCACCCGGATGGGCAGCCTGCCCTGCATTTCGGGAATCAGGTCTGACGGCTTGGACACATGGAACGCACCGGAGGCGATAAACAGGATGTGGTCGGTCTTGACCATGCCGTACTTGGTGTTGACGGTCGAGCCCTCGACCAGCGGTAGCAGGTCGCGCTGCACGCCTTCGCGGGAGACGTCGGCGCCCTGCGTGCCCGAGCTGCGAGCGACCTTGTCGATCTCGTCGAGGAAGACAATGCCTTGCTGCTCGACGGCCTCAAGCGCTTTGGACTTGAGTTCATCCTCATCCACGAGCTTGGCGGCCTCTTCGTCTGTCAGCATACGAAAGGCATCCCTGACCTTGAGCTTGCGGGTCTGTGAGCGGTTGCCGCCGAGGTTCTGGAACATGCCCTGGAGCTGGTTCGTCATCTCTTCCATGCCCGGAGGTGCCATGATCTCAACGCCCATCGGCATAGCCTGGATCTCAATCTCGATTTCCTTGTCGTCGAGTTTGCCTTCGCGCAGCATCTTGCGGAACTTCTGCCGCGTCTCTGAATCGGCACGCGGTGCTTCGGGTTCGTTCGTGAAGCCGACGCTACGAGATGCCGGGGGCAGCAATGCATCCAGTACACGTTCCTCGGCCGCGTCTTCGGCGCGGAAGCGAACCTTGCTCATGGCGTCTTCGCGAATCATCTTGATCGAGACGTCCATGAGATCGCGGATGATGCTGTCGACCTCACGCCCGACGTAACCCACTTCGGTGAACTTGGTGGCCTCGACTTTGATGAACGGCGCCTTGGCCAGGCGTGCCAGGCGTCGGGATATCTCCGTCTTGCCGACACCGGTCGGGCCGATCATCAGGATATTCTTGGGTGTGATCTCGCTGCGCAGCGGTTCATCGACCTGCACACGGCGCCAGCGGTTGCGCAGGGCGATCGCGACGGCGCGTTTGGCCTCATCCTGGCCGACGATGTGCTTGTCCAGTTCCTGGACGATTTCACGGGGGGTCATTTGTGACATAGTTAAATCGCGGCTGAAGACCGCTCCTACAATTCTTCGATGATGATGTTCTGGTTGGTATAGACACAGATCTCGCCGGCAATCAGGAGGGCCTTTTCGGCGATCTCTCGTGCCTCGAGGTCCGTGTTGTTCAGCAGGGCGAGTGCGGCCGCCTGGGCAAACGGGCCGCCCGAGCCAATCGCCATCAGGTCGTTTTCGGGCTCGATGACGTCACCGTTGCCAGACACCACAAACGAGCTTTCCTTGTCGGCGACACAGAGCAGCGCTTCCAGTCGCCGCAGGCGCCGATCGGTCCGCCAGTCCTTTGCGAGTTCGATCGCGGCACGCGTCAGGTTCCCGTACTGCTCGAGCTTGGCCTCGAACAGTTCAAACAGGGTGAACGCATCGGCCGTGCCGCCGGCAAATCCGGCGATGACGCGACCGCCAGCCAGGGGGCGCACCTTGCGGGCGTTTCCCTTCATTATGGTGTTACCCATACTGACCTGACCGTCACCGGCGATGGCGACTTTGCCATTGCGGCGGACTGAGACAATCGTTGTCCCTCTAAACTGTTCCATTCTGGTTCCTGCTGTTATCCCGTGGGAGCGGTTATCCCGTGGAAGCGGCTTCAGCCGCGATGCGGGCCTGAAGGCCCTCCTACCGGTCGCTTTTCTTGCGCGCGCGCGGGTGAGTTTGGTCGTAAATTTGGGCGAGATGCTGAAAATCAAGGTGCGTATACACCTGGGTTGTGGCGATATTGGCATGCCCGAGCAGCTCCTGGACGCCGCGCAGGTCGTGACTGGACTCGAGGACGTGCGTCGCAAACGAATGCCTGAACAGGTGCGGGTAGACGTTGGCATCCAGGCCCTGCTGCTTTGCCCAGTACTTCACCCGGGCCTGCACCGAGCGCGAGCTGATGCGTGTGCCTCGATTGCTGACGAACATGGCCTTCTCGTCCGCGTTGGCCAGATCGCCGCGTGTGATGCCCCACTGGCGCAGCGCCTTCAGCGCGTGGCGACCCACGGGTACGATGCGATCCTTATTGCCCTTGCCGGTAACGCGTACCGTGGCGTCATGCATATCGACGTCGCCGAGGTTCAGGTCGATGAGCTCGGCAAGCCGCAACCCGGAGGAATACAGCAGTTCGAGGATCGCCCGATCGCGATCGACGAGCGCGCCGTCGCCTTGAATATCCAGCAAACGTGCCATGCGATCGGCATCAAGGTTGCCGGGCAGGCGCTTCTTGCCCTTGGGGGCTGACACGGACGATACCGGGTTCTTCGATACCTCTTTTTCGCGAATCAGGTAACGAAAGAACGTGCGGGAAGCCGACAGGCGGCGTTGCAGGCTCCTGGCGCTGAGCCCCTTGCGAAAACAGGAGGCAGAATAGGCGCGCACATGCTCGCTATCGAGGTCGCCCCATTTGTCGACGCCCGACGCGTCGCACCAGGCGGCCAGGTTCTGGAGATCCCGGCGGTAGTTCTTGCAGGTGAGGGGCGAGAGGCGCCGCTCATACTCGAGGTGCCGGATGAACCGATCAATCCAGCCAGCGTCATTCACGGGGATGTCTCTAGTAGCGCTTCAGGGACCCTGCAACCAGGTCACCAAGGCGGGTCAGGAAATCGATGCTCATGCCCGGATGGAATCGATCGCTGTCGACACTGCCGACGGCCAGGAAGCCGATCTCGGCACCTTCACCGAGTGGCACGAGCGCGGCAGAGCCGATGTCGTCGGCGTCGTTCTGAAACAGATACTCGCGTTGTGAGTCGCGGATCTTGCCGCAACGCGCGCCGCTGCCATTCAGGAACGTGCTAAATGGCTTGAGGCCACTGTCGTCCTTCTGCACCACGCGGAAGAAGCGGCCGACACTGATGTCGTCAAACGCGTCGGGCTCGCCAAACAGTACCAGCACCGCCTGGTCGGCCCCAAAGCCGGAGCGCAGGGCTTCCTCAACAACGACGATGGTCCGGTGCAGGTCCGTCGCTGCGAGCAGCTGCAAGGTCAGTTCGTGAATTTTAGAGGACAGGACGTCGTTTTCGCGGGCAACCTGGATCAATTCCCTGAGCTGGCGCTCGAGCTTCAGCTCCTTCTGCCGCAGGACGGAAACCTGCCGTTCCACGAGGGAAACAGCGCCACCGCTGGCGTGTGGGAGATTGAGCGAGCTCAGCAGTGTCGAATGGCGCTCGAAAAAGTCCGGGTGGGCCGCCAGGAAGTCATGAATCGACTGTTCCGACAGCCTTTCTTCGACGAATTCCTCTTTGCGTTGCGTGCTCATAAGTCCATGATTCCTTCAGAAATAAGCTCGGCGTTTCCCATTAGCCAGACCGGCCCCGAACCACCGCGCCAGCTTACCACGACTTGGCCGCCGGGCAGTCGCACATCGACCGCTTCGTCCAGCAACCCGAGTGCCTGGCCCGTGACGACCGCTGCACAGGCGCCTGTCCCGCAGGCCTCGGTTTCGCCGACGCCGCGCTCGAAGACGCGCAGATCGATGTTCCCCCGGTCGCGAATTCGCGCAAAGCCTACATTGGCGCCCCGGGGGAACCGGGCATGCCGCTCCAGAATCGGCCCCAGTTCGTTGACGGGCGCCGCATCGACATCGTCGACGTGCAACACGCAATGAGGGTTGCCCATTGAAACGACACAGGCTTCATATGCCTCATTGCCACTTTCGAGCGTGTAGCGATCTGCTCGCTTGGCGGCCACGAAAGGGATCTGGTCCGGCTCAAACTCGGGCGCGCCCATGCTGACCGCAACCAGCCCGTCGTCATCGACGCGCGCCTCGATCGCGCCGGCCGGGCTGAGCAGGGTGAAGGCCTGTGGATGGCCACTCTGATTAGCGAGAAAGCTGGCCACGCAGCGAACACCGTTGCCACACTGCTCGACCTCGGAGCCGTCATTGTTAAAGACGCGATAGCTTGCCGCGAAAGCGGGATCGTCGGATGCGGTTACCCACATCAGCTGGTCGAATCCCGGTCCGGTCGTGTCATTGCCGAGCACACGGAGTTGTTCCGGCGATGGAGGCAGGGCCGCCCCATGGCGTTGGTCAACGACGAGAATCCGGTTACCCGTGCCATGCATTTTTGTGTAAGCAATGTTCATTAAGTTATTTTTGCGCCGCGTTTCCTTGTCGGATGGACTTTTGTTGTCGGCGTCTGTAGTTTACATAAACCTGAAAAAGGTCGAACGATAACCAATCTAAAAACATTGCCCTGGAGAGCGTCATGCGGCACATAATGGTTATGAATGCGAAGGGTGGTTGCGGGAAAAGCACCCTCGCTACAAACATAGCATCCTACTTTGCTAATGAAGGCGCCACCGTCGCGTTAGCTGACTACGACCCACAGCGCTCGAGCCTCGACTGGCTCGAAAGGCGTCCGGCCAACCGTCCGGAAATCGCCGCCGTTGTGGGCTTTGAAGACGGTCTGCGCCACGCACCACGCAATGCTGACATCCTTGTCATCGATGCGCCGGCGCGCTCGCATGGCAAAGAGCTGACAAGCCTCGTGGCGCATGCGGAGACGATTGTTGTCCCGGTTTTGCCGTCGACAATCGACATGCAGGCGACGACCACGTTTCTCAACGAACTCAGGAGCGTTGCCAAGGTGGAGCGCAAAAAGGCGAAGCTGGGCCTTGTTGCCAATCGCGTCCGCGATAACACGCTGATCTTTGACGATCTGGACGAGTACCTGACCAACGCGAAGACCCCGTATATTGCCGCACTGCGTGAAGCGCAGAACTACGTGCGTGCCTACACGCGCGGCCTCGGTATCTTCGAGTTGCCGGAGTATCTTGCGTGGCCGGATTGGGATGAGTGGGAGCCGGTTACCGCCTGGCTCAAGAGCAAGCGCTCACAACCCTAGG
>Ga0316195_10000141_pt1 | contig 23677 bp, 17 predicted proteins | sample Phised1_MG_FD_204937 | JGI IMG/M metagenome (GOLD analysis project Ga0316195, IMG submission 204937) | Coastal sediment microbial communities from Maine, United States - Phippsburg sediment 1 | ecosystem: Environmental > Aquatic > Marine > Coastal > Sediment | place: USA: Maine | collected...
GGCTTCGGGTAAGAATCTCTCCTTCTTCGGTGATCTTTATTTCCGTTTCCGGGATCGGATGGCCCACGGTATCAAATTTTATGTCTCCGCTGCGATGCACCACCGAAATGCCGGCGACTTCGGTCTGGCCGTAAATCTGTTTGAGATTGACCCCAAGGGCATGAAAAAAACGAAAGTGGTCCGGCCCCATGGCCGCCCCGCCGGTATAGGCATTTCGGACACGAGACAGACCGAGATGATCCTTAACTTTATTCTGGACCGTAATCGATGCCAACCACCCCAAAAACGCCCAGTACCAAGGTATGGTTTTTTTCTGAAACTTAAGATCTGCCACATGATAACCGATCTTGGTGGAGAACTCATAGCATTTCCGTTTGATCCAGGTAGAATCCAAATACTTGACCTGGACCGTTCGGGTCATCTGCTCGTACATCCGGGGAGGGGCGAACATCACATGGGGACCGATTTCTCTGATATTGTCCTGAGCGGTTTCAGAGGCCTCGGGGAAATTGATGGTGTATCCCACCTGTAGCCCGCAGGAGATGGACATCATCTGTTCTCCGATCCAGGCAAAGGGGAGATAAGAGACATAATCATCCGTAGGCTTGCACGGATCCACCGCCATAAGGTGCTGGCCCATGGTCAACATGTTATTGTGGGAAAGGAGTGCACCTTTGGGAAGGGAGGTGGTTCCGGAAGTATAAAACAATAAGGCGACCTCGTCTCCGTGGCCTTTATCGATCATCTCTTTGAATAACTGCGGCTGTTGTCGATCCAGTTCCCGGCCCAGCTCCTGAACTTCCCTGAGGCTGATCAGATAGTCTTCAGTATAGTTTCGCATCCCTTTTGGATCATCCCAGATAATCTTTTTCAGCCTGGGACATTCATTAAAAATAGAGATGGCTTTGTCGACTTCCTCTTGACCTTCACCGAATATATATTTGGTGTCTGAATGGTCAATGATATACTTGACTTCCTCGATCAAGGAGTCCTGGAACAGCCAGACACCCACACCTCTGGCACAGAGCGCGGCCATTTCTGCCCAAAGACCTTCCGGGCGATTGTCCCCGATCATGGCGACCTTGTCCCCTTCTTCGAGGCCTAAACGAATAAGACCCAGGGCCAAATATTTGACATTTTCCAAATAATCATGCCAGGTAATGGGCCGCCATATGCCAAATTCCTTCTCCCGCATGACCACCCTGCCCTTTCCGTATTCGGTGGCTCTTTTATAAAATAATTTGGGGATGGTCAGATCTTTTGTAACTTCAATATGGTGTTTGCTGTTATTCTGAATTGTTTTATCTCCGTGTTGCATAGAGGTCCTCTTCACCCAGGTAGGCCTTGATTACTTCAGGATGATTCTGGACTTCCTCAGGTGTACCGTCGATAATCATGTTGCCGAAATTGAGAACAAAAACATGATCGGATAGATCCATCACCACACCCATGTCATGCTCCACCAAAATACAGGTGACTTTCCAGCGTTCTTCCTCATTAATATCTATTACAAACCGGGCCATGTCTTCCACTTCTTCGAGATTGAGTCCGGCCAGGGGTTCATCCAGAATTAATAGCTCGGGGTCCAGCGCCAGTGCCCGGCCGAGTTCCACACGTTTTTGCAGTCCATAGGGCAGCATCCCCACAGGTTTATGCCGGATATGTTGAATCTCCAGAAGATCGATGATCTCTTCCTCAATAAAGGTTCGGTGCTCGATTTCTTCCCGGGCGGTTTTGCCGACAAATATGGATCCGCTGACAATACCGGATTTCAAATGGATATGCCGTCCCAACCGAATGTTATCCAACACCGTCATGCCGCCGAAAACCTCGACTTTCTGAAAGGTTCTGGCAATACCCAACTCCGCCCGCTGAAACGGCCTGAGCGTGTTGATTGTTTTCTGTTTGTAATAGATATTCCCCTGTTGAGGGGTATAAAGACCGTTGATAATATTCATCATCACCGTCTTGCCGGCGCCGTTGGGCCCGATGACAGAATGTATCTCACCTTTTCTTATTTTCAGGTTAACGCCGGCAAGGGCACATACTTTGCCGAAAAACATATGGACATCCTGGAGTTCCAAGAGGACGTCATTTTCTTTTAGATCGTCTGATGCTGCCAAAATTTTTCACCTTCAATCATGCCATCGCGTTGGGATGCCAATCACGTCCGCTTTCGGCGGACTCGAAAAAAAATTCCAATTCAATGGAGTTCTTTCTACGCCGTCCACTGCGGAAAAAAATTCTAAAAATTGACGGTTTCGTAAAAAGTTCAGCTTCTGCGTTGTGCTGCATTTCGCAATCATTCAACGTAGGATAAGTAGGCATCATGATTGCAAAATTTGTACGCCTTGAATTTGAACTTTTTACGAAACCGTCTAAATCGGACTTTTTACGAGTTTGTCAAAATTAAACACGCGTTCATACTCAAAAAAGAGTATCGGAAACCTATTTTCTGAATACCATTCATTTCCAACTAAGAGATAATATAAATATTTTCAATTAATCAAGTAAAAATGCGTTCAATCGGCGAATTCAGAAAATTAATTTTTCAATTCATGATTCCGATTGCCGACGTTTGGATAAAAAATAGGGATGTATTTTTGCACATCCCCAAACGGAGCCGCCTTAGGGTGATCACCGGCGCCAGATCAAAACCTTCCGGCCGGTGATTTTTGGCGCTTCTGCCGAAAAGGGTTTGCCGAAGCGTCATAAAAAATTTTTGTGCTGTGCATGGGGGATCGCCCGAGTTCTAAGAATTTATCACAGCGAGCTTAGCGCTTTGCAAAAGGCTTAAGCCAACGAATGGGAGGTTTTGAAATTGCCTTACAAAATAATCACTTTCTGTACAGCTTTGACAATTTCTTCAGGATCATCCATGATCTGTAGAATTTCAAGATCTTCCGGAAATATCCGTTTTTCACCCAGCAACCTGTCTTTTATCCAGTCGATAAGTCCTGTCCAGTATTCCGAGCCCACCAGAATCAACGGAAAAGACCTTATGCGACGGGTTTGAACCAGCGTGACCGCTTCGAACAGTTCATCCAGGGTTCCGAAACCACCGGGAAGAATGATATAGGCACTGGCATATTTTATAAACATGACTTTTCGGATAAAAAAGTATTTAAATTCGAGTTTAACATTTGAAAAGGAATTCGGTTCCTGCTCGAAAGGAAGAATAATATTCAGCCCAACCGATGTGCCCCCTGCATCTGCGGCACCTTTGTTGGCGGCTTCCATAACACCTCCGCCCCCGCCGGTGATAACGGAAAATCCGTTTTTTACAAAAAGTTCCGCTAGTTTTTCAGCTTTCTTATAAACCGCATCATTCGATTTAATTCTTGCCGAACCGAAGATGCTCACGGCAGGCCCTAAATCATGGAGGGCATCCACCCCTTCAACAAACTCTCCCATGATCTTGAAAAGCCGCCAGGGTTCCCCGAGGGTTAAATCGTCAACAACAAACTGTTTTTCCATTTTTATCCGCGACTCACCTTGATATCGACATACAGCCGACATGTCTAAACGTTTCAGGTCCCCCCGTTGAATCCGATGGTAACATCGTCGTGATCTACAATGACCGGAACCTTGCGTATACCGTCTGAATATTTCAGCATGATCTTCATTTGACCCGGATGGGTCTTAACGCTGATGTAGTCGACCTCCCGGCCCTGCTTGGCAAAAGCTTCACGAGCTTGATTGGTATAAGGTCAAGTGTCTTTGCCGAAAATCAATATTTTATCAGCCATGGGTCTTCCCTCCCTAAGCCTTAATTAATACCCGGGTACAATAAAAAATGATTCCTTGCAATTTCAGACTTTTGCAACTAACAGTCAGAGGATCTCTAACAGTTATTTAATCTTTTGTCAATGATTACAGATTGACAAATACCATGGCGGTTGATAAAAAATTTTATCAATCTGAAAGGGCGTTCTTTTCTAATCGTTACGATGAACAAATCTGATACCAAGCTTTTAAAGAGAGTTACCATTACCAACGATCTGGGTCTTCACGCAAGATCCGCAGCTCAGATAGCAAAACTCGCCCGAAACGTAAAATCAAAAATGTGGATCATAAAGGACGGAGAAAAGGTGGATGCCGCCAGCATTATCGACATTCTTACCCTGGCCTGTCCCAAAGGATCAAAGATTACTTTAAAAATTGACGATCACTCGGATCTTGATATTTTAAACAATATTGCCAAGCTGATTGAAAGGGGCTTTGGAGAATAACCGGGCATGTTTGATACCAACGAAATTGAAATACACCTTCAGGGGATAGGTGTTTCTCCGGGAATTTGCATCGGCAAGGCATACCTGGTTGGCAAAGAAGGTGTTGATATTGTAGATAAATACCTAATCGATGAGGCGGATTTGCAAAAGGAGATCAAACGGTTCAAATCCGCTGTAAAAAATGCCAACGATAAATTGCAAGAAATCATCGAGTCAACCCCCGAAGGATTGCGCGAACACGCCTATATTCTTGAAACCCACAAGGTCATGTTTAAAGACAAGATGCTCTATGGCAAGACCATAGAAACCATAAAAAAAGAACGGGTAAACGCCGAATGGGCACTCAAGAAAGTCGTATCGAATGTCAAAACCATGTTCAACAACATGACCGACCCTTATTTGCAGGGTCGGGTGGCCGACTTTGTACATGTATCTGAGAGCATCATGCAGAACCTGGTGGGGGCAAAAGCGGTGGATATCGCCGCCATCGACAAACGGGTCATACTGGTTGCCAAGGACATCTCCCCTGCAGAAACCAGCCAGATTCAACTGGAAAAGATAAAAGGGCTCGTAACCGACCTCGGCGGCAAGACATCACATACGGGAATCATTGCCCGAACGTTAGAAATTCCCGCTGTTCAGGGCCTTGACAATGCCACCCGGACCATCAAAAACGATGATATCATCATCGTAGACGGCAATTCGGGCATGGTTATCGTCAATCCCACGGATCAAACCCTGATAGAGTTCGAAGAACGTCAATCCAGATACGAAGAATATCGAGCAGTTATTAGCCGGGATAGCCACCTTCCGGCCGAAACCATCGACGGCTTCAAACTGAAGGTCATGGGAAATATCGAACTCCCTGAAGAGGTGGTGTCCGTAATCAACTATGGGGGAGACGGTATCGGACTTTTCCGAACTGAATTTCAATATTTAAGCCAATTCCATTTTCCCACTGAAGATGAGCTTTTTGAACAATACAAGGATGTCATTGAAGTTATGACACCCAGGACCGTGACCATTCGAACCCTCGACATCAGTGGTGATAAAACAGTCTCTTATGCCGCTGTTTCTGAAGAAAAGAACCCTGTTTTAGGACTTCGTGGAATACGCTACTGTCTAAAAAAACCGGAGGTTTTTAATACCCAGCTGCGTGCCATACTCAGGGCCTCTGCATTCGGTAAAATCAAAATTCTGTTTCCCATGATATCCTGCCAAGAAGAAGTCATAGCGGCCAAAAAGATGCTGGCCGAGGCCGCCGATTTACTGGAAAAAGCAGGCATGCCCTTTGACGGAAACATAGAGATCGGCATCATGATGGAAGTCCCTTCGGCCGTAATCATGGCGGATGTCTTGGCAAAGGAAGTCGATTTCTTCAGCATCGGAACCAACGACCTGATACAGTATTCCTTGGCAGTGGACAGGGTCAACAAAGAGGTTGCCCACTTGTATCAGCCCCTCAACCCGGCCATCATCCGGATGATCAAACATGTTGCCGATGTCGCAAAGAACAGCCATGTGAAAGTCTTCATGTGCGGAGAGATGGCGGGTGACCCGGTGAACATACCGATACTTTTGGGATTGGGGATAAAAAGATTGAGCATGAATCCTCAGTCGATACCGGCAGTTAAAAAGATAATCCGAGCCCTTAATGCCGAAGATGCCAAACGCTTTACCAAAGACGTTCTAAAAGAGACCACCGAGACGGGGGTCTTGGAACTGGTGTTTCAAACTTACGGCAGTATGCTCTTCGATATAGGATATACCGAATCATAATCTCTTCCTTTTATTCCTTGGGTCATGATGTTTTTCATGAATTTTCCAGGGCGTCTTCGACGTGCCCCCAATGGGGGGATAAGATCGATTTTTACCAAGGAGAAAAAACGTTTGAGCTCAAATCATATAAAAATTATAACTGAAAACAGAAAAGCCAGATACAACTATTTTATTGAAGATACCTACGAGGCTGGGATGGTCCTTTTGGGAACCGAAGTTAAATCACTTCGGCTGGGCCGCGTTAATTTAAAAGATTCATATGCCAGAATAAAAAATGGAGAAGTGTTTGTTCACCAGATCCATATCGGTGCATATCCATTTGCTTTTTATGACAATCACGATCCGTTAAGAAAAAGAAAACTCCTTTTGCACAAGGGTGAAATAAAAAAGCTATACGGCAAAATCAATGAAAAGGGGTTTTCTCTCATCCCCTTGAAGATTTATTTCCAGAACGGGAAGGCCAAGTTGACCCTGGCCCTGGCCAGGGGCAAGCGTAAGTATGATAAACGGGAGACCATCCGCCGACGTGACGAACAAAGGGATTTCGATAGGTCCCAAAAGGGGGATTAGGGCCTGCTGCAAAAACCTGGTGCCCTGTAATGGGTAACCCCCAAAAAGCCGATAATCCACACGTAGGTGTTCAGGGGGTGCGCCCCCCGATCCTGGGGTGCTCAGCCCCTGAGAAATCCCGGAATCCCGCCACACCATTTCCGCCTTGCATTTTCCATAAGGCGTGATTATAGTTTTACACACAACAGAGTTTAACGCCTCGAGGAAAAAACAGCGGAAGTGGATATAGTGTCTAAAATGAAAGAACATAATGAAAAAATACCCGATCCCAAAGAAATCGAAAAGGAGATCGGCGAATTTCTGGCGAAAAAATTCGGCGGAAACGTCAAAATGGTAACCCCGATGGTGTTACCCCAGAAAGTAAGTACCGAAACGACTGAAAAGCCTGAAAAAAAAGAAAAAAAGATTAATTTTAATTTAAAACCCGAAGAACTCATCTCCTTTCTCGACCAGTACATCGTTAAACAGGATAACGCCAAAGCGATTCTGGCAACAAAAATATGTACCCATTTCAACCGAATAAAACGGGCGGAAAGCGATTCTGAAGAGACCAACAACATGGTCGGCCACATCAAAAACAACATCCTGATGTTCGGCCCCACCGGTGTTGGCAAAACGTACATCATCAAATTGATCGCCAAAAAAATCAATGTGCCGTTTGTCAAGGGTGACGCCACCAAATTTAGCGAAACCGGTTATGTGGGCGGTGATGTTGAAGATCTTGTCCGTGACCTCGTGAGGGAATCAGACGGTGATATCGAACTGGCTCAATATGGTATCATCTATATCGATGAAATCGACAAAATTGCATCCGGCCGAAATATCATCGGTGTCGATGTATCCCGATCCGGTGTTCAGCGCGCGCTCCTCAAACCCATGGAAGAAACTGAAGTCGATTTGAAAGTCCCCCATGATCCCATATCCATGATTCAAGAGATCGAACGGTTTCGCAAAACCGGAAAACGGGATAAACGAACCGTCAATACCAGTAAAATACTGTTTATTATGAGCGGAGCCTTTGGCGATTTACCCCAGATCGTTAAAAAACGGGTTGCCGCACAGGAAATCGGCTTTGGAGCGAACATAAAAAACCTTAAGGATGATGTGGGAATTCTTAAAAAAGCAAAGGCAGAAGACCTCATAGAATTCGGATTTGAATCTGAATTTGTGGGTCGGCTTCCGGTGCGGGCTGTGTTTGAAGAATTGACCGAAGATAACCTCCTCGAAATCCTGAAAAATCCAAGCAATCCGATAATTCTCGGCAAAAAGCTTGATTTTGGTGCGTATGATATCGATTTAAAATTTGAAAACAAAGCCCTTGAGATTCTAGCGAAAAAGGCCTTTCAAGAAAATACCGGAGCAAGGGGTCTTGTCAGCGCAGTTGAAGCGGCACTGCTTGTGTTCGAAAAGAAATTACCGTCCTGCAACATCAAAAAATTTCCGGTGACCCGCGATGTGGTTGAAGATCCCGAAAGGTCTATCGAAAAAATACTCGCTCTATCAGATCAAGGCCAATTAAATGAAACGTACGAGCGGCTGTTTAACGAAGAAAAAGAATATATTAAACAGTACTTAAATTCGAACAAGAAAAATCTATCGGAAAAATACGCGCTGACCCTTACACCTTCTCGCATGGAAGTGGTGGCGTCTTATTACGCAAGTCACATCATGGATATTGAAAAGGCCATCCAAAAGATCAAATCCTTTTATGATGACATTAAGAAAATTGAACTATACTTTTATAAAAATCATGACATCAACATTGTCATGGAAGACGATGCCATCGATTACATTATTGAACTGTTTGAAAATTCCGCTTACAACCCCGAGGAATTTTACGACCATCTGACAAGAGACTTTGAATATGGACTCAAACTGGTTCAAGAAAAAACAGGTAAACATCGTTTCTTCATTACCAAAAATGCCCTATTGAACCCCGAATCTTTTATAAGCAGCCTCATTCAAAACGAGTTGGGTGCCCCCAAATCCTAGATTCTTCAACTGGAAATATCGATATGATCGGAATATCAAAATTGTACTGCGGAACTGTCGAACCATCGGATGCCCTTCGTTATGGAAGACAGTCATCTAAATTACCGTCTCATCTTCTACAGTTTTCCATCGACAAGCGGCCTGTGGTGGTTTGGAACATCACCCAGCGATGCAACTTAAAATGCGTTCATTGCTATGCCCATGCCAAAAACATCCCATTTGACAACGAGCTTTCAACCATTGAAGGGAAAAACTTGATCGATGATCTCGCGGAATTCGGTGTTCCGGTAATCTTGTTTTCCGGCGGTGAACCCCTGGTCCGAAAAGACCTACCGGAACTTGCAGACTATGCCGTCAAAAAGGGCATGCGGGCTGTTATATCGACCAACGGAACATTGATAACACAGCAAATAGCTCGAACACTCAAGGACATCGGCCTTTCCTATGTCGGCATCAGCCTTGACGGAATGGAAGAGATCAATGACCAGTTCCGGGGGATTAAAGGGGCTTTCAAATCTGCTTTGGAAGGCATTGAAAACTGTAAAAAGGCCGGCATAAAAGTTGGGCTCCGTTTTACCATCAACAAATCGAATGCCGGAGAAATTCCGGAAATATTCAAACTCCTTGAAGAAATGGATATACCCAGGGTATGTTTCTATCATCTGGTATATGCCGGGCGGGGATCAGAACTTGTAAAAGAAGATCTTTCCCACGATGAATCCCGAAAAGCCGTCGATCTTATCCTGGCGCTTACGAAACAGCTCCATGACCGGGGAGATCCCAAAGAGGTTCTCACCGTTGACAATCATGCGGATGGCCCCTACCTCTATTTACGTCTGCTCAGAGAAAATCCTGAACGTGCAAAAGAAGTTCTCGAACTTCTCAAAATGAACCAGGGCAACAGTTCCGGAATTGGAATCGGCTGCGTTAGCTGGGACGGCGAAGTCTATGCCGACCAGTTCTGGCGACATTACAGTTTCGGCAATGTCCGGAATCGGCCGTTCTCTGAAATCTGGGCCGATACCTCTGATCCCCTGATGAAAAAACTCAAAGAAAAGAAAAAGTACGCCAAAGGAAGGTGCAAGGCATGTCGATGGCTGGACATTTGCGCCGGCAATTTCAGGGTTAGATCCGAGGCGGTGACCGGTGATGTGTGGTCACCGGATCCGGCGTGTTATCTGACCGACGAAGAAATAGGTTGATATCTATGCAAATTCCCCGTGTCCCGGGTTCTGCCCTTGCCCTGCCTGCCCAATAGGGTCCGGCAGATGGTACCGGGGTGGAATGTTTACCCTGTGGAATGTTTGTCCCTTGGAATGCGAAGCCTATTCCTCTGGAGCAAAGACTGTTCCATCGGGGCGGAGACTGTTCCTCTGGGGTCAGGCTCGGTTTTTATTCCTCAAAACACCTAAGATGAAATAGGAGTTGTTATGCTTTTCCCAGATTACAGACCCAGGCGGTTAAGACAGAGTGACGCCTTCCGTCGTATGATTCGTGAAACGAAACTTTCGGTAGACGACCTTATACTTCCCCTTTTTGCCGTTCACGGTAACGGGGTGAAAAACCCCATCGATTCCATGCCCGGCCACTATCGGTTTTCCATAGACCATCTGGTGAAAATATCTCAAAAAGCATATGAACTCGGCATCCCTGCCATAATGCTTTTCGGACTTCCCGACAAGAAAGATCCCTTGGGAACCCGGGCTTACGCCAAAGACGGCATTGTTCAAAAAGCGACGCGCGCCGTAAAAGATAAGATACCCGACCTCGCCGTTATCACCGATGTCTGTCTGTGTCAGTACACGGATCACGGCCACTGTGGCGTTGTGGAAGGCCGGATCATCGACAACGACGCCACCCTCGATCTTCTTGCCCGAACCGCCCTGTCCCATGCCCAGGCCGGTGCGGACATGGTGGCACCTTCGGATATGATGGACGGCCGTGTGGCTGAAATTCGGAATATCCTGGATGAAAACAATTTCAGCAGCGTACCCATAATGTCTTATGCAGCCAAATACTGTTCCGGATTCTACGGACCGTTTCGGGATGCTGCCGACTCGCCGCCCCAGTTTGGAGATCGTCAGGCTTACCAGATGGATCCGGCCAATGCCCTGGAAGCCATCCGGGAAGTGACCATGGACATTGAAGAAGGCGCCGATATCATCATGGTAAAGCCGGCCCTTCCATATCTGGACATTATCTGCCGGGTTCGGGAAGAGATAGATCTTCCTATGGCCGCGTATAATGTCAGCGGTGAGTATGCCATGATAAAGGCCGCCGACAAAATGGGGTGGATAGACGGCCATCGAGTGATGATGGAAGTCCTTACGGCAATTAAGCGCGCCGGAGCCGATATGATTCTGACCTATTTTGCCATCGAAGCCGCAGAAGCGTTGTCTTCACGATGATACTATGAATAACACGAATAATACATCAGCCCCCCCATCCCACCCCCACGGTGAAAAAAAGGGGAATGCCCTGCGCCTCGTGGCCTGGGAAACCACGCGAAACTGCAACCTTGCCTGTATGCACTGCCGGGCATCGGCCACACACGGTCCGTTCAGCGGGGAGCTCGACACCGATGCTGCGTTCAGCCTCCTGGATCAGATCTCACACGTCGGAAAACCGATCATTATTCTCACCGGCGGAGAACCCCTTTTGCGACCGGACATTTTCGATATCGCAAGGTACGGTACGGAAAAAGGGCTCAGGATGGTCATGGCCCCCAACGGCACACTGATAACCCAAAGACTTGCCCAACAGATGGCGGATGCCGGTATTCAAAGGATCAGCGTCAGTCTCGATGGCGCCACCCGGGAAAGCCACGACAGATTCAGAGGGGTGGACGGCGCATTTGACGGTGCACTTCGGGGCATCAAACTGGCAAAAGATGCCGGAATAGAATTTCAAATCAACACGACCATAACAAAAACGAATCTTAAAGAAATCCCCGAGATTCAGGAGCTATCCATAAAACTGGGGGCGGTCGCCCACCATATTTTTCTTTTGGTTCCTACAGGCCGCGGAAAATATATTGTAGATCAGGAAATAACCGCGGCGGAATATGAACACACATTAAACTGGTTCTATGACCAGAGGGAAAAGTCTCCTTTGCAGCTCAAGGCCACCTGCGCGCCCCATTACTACCGCATCCTCAGGCAGCGGGCAAAACAGGAAGGAAAAACGGTGACCTTCAAAACCCACGGGATGGATGCCTTCACCCGGGGATGTTTGGGGGGTACTGGATTTTGTTTCATTTCTCACCGGGGAATCGTTCAGCCGTGCGGATTCCTCGATGTCAATTGCGGGGATATTACGAAAACATCTTTTGCGGACATCTGGAACGGTTCGGACACCTTTTTATCGTTGCGCAATTTCAATCATCTAAAAGGAAAATGCGGAAAATGTGAATTCAGAAAAGTGTGCGGCGGCTGCAGGGCAAGGGCGTATGAAGCGACCGGTGATTTTCTGGCTGAAGAACCCCTCTGTAATTACCAGCCGGATTCAGGGAACAAATAAAACGCTTTGGTTTCCCCCACTAAAACCACGGATAGAGCCGTTCTCCAAAATATGTTCCGATGGAATCGCTTTGGGTCACAATTTCTATAAGCCGGAGGGCGGTTCCGTTTCCATCGGGAAGCTGTCTGAGCAAATTAAGGCGCGTTAAAGCGAACAGCAATGAGGTTTTCAAAATTATTGATGATTATCAAATCCCCGGAGCGTAATCTTAACACCTTAAACCTGTTTGCTTTAACGGGGTTTTATTGGCGAGTTCTTGACGATGGAAACGAAATTGTCCTCCGGCTGAAACGGGATGTTATTCCGACATAAGTCGAGCAATCAAGTTGATAAAACCCATCTTGTCGTTCAGAAAACCTTATGGTTTAATCCGTTGAATCCAAAACCTGATATCCATCCTTCTCCAGAGCTTTCCGGATGACCTTTGTATTGCAGGGTGAAAGGCGGAAGTAATAGACTCTTTTGCTGGCCTCCTGTACCGTCATTCCGACATTAATGATATCTCCCCCATTGTCGTTGATGATCTGCAAAACGTTTTTGAAGCTCCCCGGATCATCTCCAACCACCAAATCGATCCGTGAGCTTGCGGTGAGAAAGCCCATCATATCTATAAATGTCCGAAGAATATCCGTTGCCGTTATGATGCCCACCAGTTTGTCGTTTTTCACCACCGGCATCCCGCCGATTTTATGTTTGTATATCAGCTGGGCAGCAATCTCGATATCATCGTCCGGCCTCACGACAATCGGATTCTTTATGATCAAATCTATAAGGGAAAGGTCTCCCAGCATGGAGGGTATGAGTCCCTGTTTTAAGTCAGCAAGGGTAATAAACCCTTTCAGTTTGCCACCCTCTGCTACCACAGGAAGGTGTCGAATAGAGTTAACCTTCATAAGCTCGATGGCCTCCTGAATGGAGGCGTTTTCGGTGATCGTAATCGGATCGGGAATCATTAAAGAATTAATTTTCATGGAATCTTCCTTTGGTCAATTTTGAACCTCGACAGCTTTCTAAAATCCCCCAATGGGCAAGGGGTAAGGACTCAGATATATGGAAGACGCGGCGTATCATCGGCTTGTCCGCCTCTGGAGGACGGGTTCCCTGGCGGACTTTCCGGAGCAATAAAAGCCAGTTACTGGCTCGATTTATCCAGTGTATTCAATACCAGCGTAATCGGCCTGTCCTCTTCACTTTTGCCGGCAAACCGTATGGGGCCCGGCCTTCTATAATTATCATCACCCGGAACTGCAGCGAGCCAAGTCTCTCTCAACCGCTTGACGACTCTGAAAGAAGCGGAATTGACATCAACGATACTTTTTTCCAAAACAAGGGCGAGTTTCCCCTTTCTCTCTTCAAGGTGCATCAATGGCGCAATGGGAATTCCGAGGGGTTCCCATGTCGAAAAATCCTTCTCCAAATTCCGTATGGCCGCCATCTGACCGGTTGCGCCGTTGGCAATAAGGCTGAAAACCGTCATCCCCAAGTTGTAAGTATAATTGCAGTCAAACCGGGTGGGATCGTTTCCTCTCCCGTCATAACCATAAAAATGAATCTGGGTTTTGAACTTTGGTACGGAGGTGTGGAAAATTTTTTCAACCGGAGACGGAACCTCTTCTTCTTCTTCAGAGATTACCGCTGCCTGTACAAGGGCCTGTTTAAGGGTTTTAACGGAAATAATGGAAGGCTGAATCAACAGGAACTCGGCATCATTGTAATTCTTGAAAAGAATCGGGCCAAAAATATCCGGGTCGAGTCCGCCTTTGTCCAACACTTTCCGGTAATAGGATTTTTTTATTCCGATCTTATAGGTTCCGTTTTCCTTTAAAATATCAAGATAGTCTTTGACCAGGCCCATGAGAACCGCCTCTGTTTTGACCTGGGAAAACTGAAAGTTTCCGTGACTGTCTCTTTCCATGAGAAGACCTTCCTGGAAAAAATCAGGAACATCGTTGAACAGATCCTCATCCCGGCTATTCCATATGGAAAAAGAACTGTCTTCCCTTGAACGCCGGGCAAGTCTCCGCAAATATTCCAGCTTGTCCTCCAGGGTGGGGAAGTCCATATGGAAATCGGTGTCGTGGGTTTCGTTATACTCGGCGATTATGGTATTGAGCTTTATGATGAAGATCTGTATTTCATTGATAAATTCAAGAATCCCCTCTGGAATGATGATGACACCGTAGTTTTTTCCCACGGCGGCCCTTCGAACAATGCCGTCGCAAATCACACGGGACAGATGTCTTAGGGTCATGCCAAATGCATTATAATCGACATCCCCTGCTTCTATGGCCTTTTCGATTCTCTTCGTGTCGGTATAGTCGCAAAGATCCTCACCGATAAGGGTCATATTGGCATGGGTCTGCAAGGCAACTTCAAGGGCCAGATGACTGGCGACTCTGCCCATAACTTTGCAGATATGCCAATATTTTACATCTGAACTGCTGTCTGTGCAAAGATTGCTGATCGAACCGGCAAATGCCCTGGCGGCGGTATGAAATCCAAAGGACATGGCGCACAAAACATTCCCGTTGGCATCTCTGACCTGTATATCCCCGTCAATGGTTTTGGGAACGCCGATAACCTGGATATTATCTTCGATCATTTCCTGGGCAAGAAATGCCGCATTGGTGTTGGAATCATCCCCCCCGACAATGACAAGGGCGTCCAGCCCCAAACTTTTGCAGGTCTCTTTTGAAAGGGCCATCTTTCGTGGAGAGTCTATTTTTGTTCGGCCCGTTTTGATCATGGTAAAACCGCCAAGATTTCGGTAGGCATCCACCCGGCTGCCGGTGATCTCGATGGCTTCGTTTTCAACGATACCGTCGGGACCGAGAAGAAAACCGTAGAGGATGGTCTCGGGGTTGGCCTTTTTGGCAGCATCATATAATCCTGCGATGACGTTATGCCCTCCGGGAGCAGGACCCCCTGAAAATACAATACCGATGTTGCGCTTTTTGCAGTATCTTTCTTTGAAAGATTCTCCAGGGGAGTCCAGCCCCGATAGGGTCTGAACCTTATTGTTTATGATCCCCGGCAACTGTTTTCTTGCTTCCCGATCGATGGTAAATTTAAAACGATCACTATCCTCCAAAATAGTATAGGTATTTTCAAATACCTTACATTTGGGTGGATCATATTGTCTTCTTTCAATCAGCTCCGGATTGGTGCTGCTGATCGCTCTTTGAACCTCGGGAATTTTAAGTAGCTCTTCAGTGCTTATGGGATCTATATCTTTCATCGGTCCTCTTAATTGTTGAACTCAAACCATCGCTTCGAGATTCCATTTACAGCGGGTTTACCGCTTTAAAAAAACCTCTCCTATGGCGTTTTCGAATTTTATGGTAAGGATAACACATTTTTTTTACAGGCTGTTAACTTGATAATATCTATTCTAAAATGGTTGTGTCAAGATTATTCGGCTTGCCCTTCGGTGCTCTCGCGAAAAACGGTTTTTTAATAAATCTTGATTTCTCCATCTCCCCTTGTTATTAAAAATAACACCAAGAAAATCAGCAACCCACCGCTGACAAATCGATCATTCCATCATTCCGATTGGCTTCAAATCTCTAAATAGAGGAGCATTATCGTGAAAAATAAAAAAATACCACGAAAGAAAGGGCGTGGAGGGAATGCGGTTGAACTGATATGCCTCAAATGTAAACGCGCTGAAATTCTTTACGTACCGGCTGAAGAAATCCCCAAATGCCCGGACTGTGGTGTCCGCATGCTAATAAAAGAAATCTTGAGAGAAGGAAAGTCTTATTGACCGAATCTTGAAAAATCATCAATCTTGGCCGTTAAATTGACAGTCAAAAATGCCAAAGGAGGAACGCGTTATGAAAAAAGGTTTTATTTTTGGAATTGCTGCGATTTTTGTCATGTTCTTTTGTCTCTCCACTTCTGCACTGGGCGCCGACATCGATCTTGCTAAAAAATCTACACTGGAATCGGTCCTAAAGAATGGTGAGCTTCGGGTCGGGTTTGAAGCCGGGTACATGCCCTTTGAAATGACGGACAAAAAAGGAAAGTTTGTCGGCTTTGACATCGATATGGCCAAAGAAATGGCCAAGGCCATGGGGGTCAAATTCGTTCCGGTAAATACCGCCTGGGACGGCATCATTCCTTCGCTCATCACAAAAAAATTCGATATTATCATGAGCGGCATGACCGTAACCCAGGAAAGAAACCTTAAGATTAATTTTGCAGACCCATATATTATCATCGGACAGACCATTCTGTTAAATAAAAAACATGAGGGCAAGATTCAATCCTACAAAGACCTCAACGATTCCAAATACATCGTAACATCGAAGCTCGGCACCACCGGCGAGCAGGCCGTAAAAAGACTGATTCCAAAATGTACCTACAAATCTTTTGAAACCGAGCCGGAAGCAGCCCTCGAGGTTGTTAACGGAAAAGCCGATGCCTTTGTATACGACCTTCCCTATTGTGTTGTATTTATGGCTCAGCAAGGCGCCGGCAAACTGGTATTTATCGATAAGCCTTTTACGTTTGAGCCCCTTGCCTGGGCGATTAGAAAAGGTGATCCCGATTTTCTCAACTGGCTCAACAACTTTTTGACCCAGATGAAAAATGATGGGCGGTATGACCGAATCTACAACAAATGGATTACGGGTACGGACTGGATTAAAAATGTCCAGTAGATATGGATAAGCCGACGCGTGATGCACTCACGCTTTTTTAATCTAAAGCAGGCCGGACGGACCTAACCTGATAGGTCCGATCGGCCTGCTTTAAACAGCAAGGGGTAGACAGATGGGTTCATCGTTAACTCACAAAGGGCTGAAACACGACAATATCTATTACTTCTGGGTCGTCGTTTTTTTCATCATTATGACAGGAATCGTCCTGGCTATCTACTTTTCCGCACTACAAATCGACTACACATGGCGATGGTATCGCATTCCCAGGTACTTTGCCTATCAGGAACAGATTGAAACCAAATCGGAGATAGATGGTGAAGTTCAAAGCATCTCAAAAAAGGGGAAAGATGCTGTGGTTCTTGTAAAGGGCCTTGAAGGGACTGAATCTTACGCCGTCCGGGCAAGTGCTTTGCGGGTAGAAGAAGGCGATCAAATATACTACGGAGACCCACTGGCGTCTTATAAGAAATGGCGTGTTGGCATTCTTTTAGAAGGACTGTGGCTAACGTTAAAAGTCAGTGTCATCGCAATCATTTTTGGAATAGCGATCGGCCTGTTTGCCGGCCTTGCACGCATTTCATCCAACCCTGCTCTAAAATGGTCTGCCATCACCTACATCGAGATGATCCGCGGTTCTCCTCTGCTGGTGCAAATTTTTATCTGGTATTTTGTTCTTGGAACATTGTTTAACAATATCCTCGCCAACCATGGAATCAGCCAAATTTCTGCGCTGTGGTTCGGAGTTGCAGCACTTGCCAGTTTTACCGGCGCATATGTTGCGGAAATGGTGCGCGCCGGAATACAGTCCATACATCGCGGCCAAACCGAAGCGGCCCGCTCCCTGGGCATGACCTACGTTAAATCCATGCGGCATGTGATTCTTCCCCAGGCCCTGCGAAGAATCCTGCCTCCCCTGGCCGGTCAGTTCATCAGCCTCATCAAAGATTCTTCTCTGCTGGGCATAATAGCCGTCCGAGAATTGACAAAAGCAACCCGTGAAGTCGTTACAACCAGTCTGCAACCCTTTGAGCTCTGGTTTGTATGTGCACTGTTGTATCTAGTTTTGACATTTTCACTTTCAATGTTATTACAGTATCTAGAAAGGAGGCAGCTGGTTGTATGATTGATGTTAAAAATATTTCCAAAACCTTCAAAAGTCATTCAACGGAGGTGAAGGCCCTGGTCAATGTCACCGCTAAAGTCGATAAAGGAGAAGTCGTAGTTGTGCTGGGTCCTTCCGGCTCCGGCAAAAGCACCTTTATCCGATGCCTGAACTATCTGAACGTGGCCGACGAGGGGAGTATCGTTATTGACGGTATCGATATCCTCGACCCCAAAACCGACATCAACAAGGTTCGTGCCGAAGTCGGTATGGTGTTTCAATCTTTCAATCTGTTTCCCCACAAGACTGTCCTTGAAAATGTGATACTTGCGCCGATAGTCGTGCGAAAAAAATCCAAAGAAGAGGCCAAAAAGAAAGGCATGGAGCTCCTGGAAAAAGTCGGTATTCTGGACAAGGCCGATGTTTATCCGGACCAGCTGTCCGGTGGACAGCAGCAGCGTGTGGCCATCGCCCGTGCCCTGGCCATGGAGCCAAAAGTGATGCTCTTCGACGAACCAACGTCAGCACTCGACCCTGAAATGGTCGGTGAAGTTCTCGATGTCATGAAAAACCTGGCCCGGGAAGGTATGACCATGGTGGTTGTTTCCCATGAAATGGGCTTTGCCAGAGAAGTGGCTGATAGAGTTATTTTCATGGATGATGGCGCCGTTGTAGAGGTCGGAACACCTGAACATTTCTTCACCAACCCCACCCATGAAAGGACCAAGCTTTTTTTAAGCCAGATCCTGTAAAATAAAGTTGCCTGTGGTATTAAATTCCTATATGGAGTTTATATGCTCGTCTTATATGTACTAATCTCATGCCATACCGGGCCGTTAGCGTAACTGTAGAAAATATTTTCCCATGGATCGCCGGGTGATCATTACCCGATGGTTTCTTTCGATCTAGTCTATCTGTAAATTATGCTAATGGATGGCGACGTTGTTTACCAGATACGACCCAAATCTATTCACGGGGGTGACCGGCGGATAAGTTTCCGGCAGATTCCGGGACGATACATATTTTTTTTCTGATTTTTTCCCATACAACACGTCCGGAGGCGTCGTTTTCACGTTGAGGGCCATTTTCAACTGACGGTCTCTCCCATATATATCCTCTCTAAACTGGGTGATGCCGTCGTTATCAACCCAGGCTGTCCAGTAAAGGATATGAATATTTATCGGGGCGGGCAGCGATATTGCCCGGTTTTTTTTGCTGTCCACCGCAGCGATTAATCCCTGGAGATCCCATTTTGGATTGTCGGACAAAAGGTAAGCAGCCAGCTCCAACGGCTTTTCAACGCGAATGCAACCGGAACTAAAGGCGCGTTTTGTCCTGCCAAATAATTCCCGGGCCGGCGTATCGTGTAAATATATGCTGAACTCGTTTGGAAATATAAATTTTACCCGGCCAAGGGCATTGGACGATTTGGGATCCTGACGGAGTTTATAGATAAAATTGTCTTTTCGGATCCTGGCCCAGTCTATGGATTCGGGATTTAATTCCTTTGCATCTGCTGTCCAGTTTTCAAAAATCCGGATACCTTTATCCATGAGATAGTCCGGGTCTTTTTTGATACAAGGCAATATATCATTTAAAGCGATTTTGTGAGGAATGTTCCAATAGGGATTCAGTTCCAAATAGATCATTTTTCGGGATAACATGGGCGTGGGTCGATTCCTTTTTCCCACAATGGCCCGGATGGTTTTTAAAGTCTGTTCATTTTCAATCACCTCTATCCGGAAATCGGCCGTATTGACAAGAATATAGCGGGCCCCTAAATCTTGGGGAAGCCACCGCCATCGTTCCATATTCAATTTAATTTGTTGAATACGATCTTCCAGCGAAACGTTTAATGCTGAAAGTGTGTTAAATCCGACAATTCCATCCACCTTGAGCCCGTGCCTGGCTTGGAATCTTTTAACCCCCTTTTCCAAAGCGTCATCAAAATATTCCGGGTTTCCGTTTTTGGAATCCTCAAGATCGTTGGACGCCATCAGGCGCAAACGTAGAGCGACAATCCGTTTTCCAGCGTCACCTTTGCGTATTTTTGAGCCGGCGGGCACCTTCTGCCAGGAACCTGACTTTTTTATATTTTGATATTTCAACAAAGCGGACTTCAGCCGTAAATATCCTGAATGACGAGGTTGTAATCTATCGACCAGCTCTTCGAGTCTGTCATCGTTCAATACCGCTTGAAGGATTTTGGGAATATCTTTTTGGGGTTTTTCGATATACCAATCAAAATTGCTCGAATTCGGTTCGACGATCCCTTCGGACACATTGAACCCATATGAAAACAGCGCATCGGTTAAAAGCAGTTCAAGTTCGGCGAATTTTGCCGGCGCAGACATATCCATGACGGTGCTGTGTTCAATATCCGTCAGCAAGGTGAAAATATCGTCTCGATGATAACTGTTGGCATCGAGTCCTTCTTGGTCGGCTATGCCAATGGTTCTGATGAGAACTTCAGCCTGGGTGTTCAACCGGTCTCCGGTCATCCATACGGGGTGAATTTTCCGGCGACCATAGAAGTCAACAATCAATGCCGGGTTGCATATCAGATGGGTTTTAAATTCTGTTTTACGCCTCAGGGGCAGGTCTGCGAGCCGGGATCTCAAATGTTCACGGACCGAATCTGTAAAGCTGGACCCCTGTTGGATTTCAGTTGGTTTCACAGGGGCATCGGCGGGGTTCCGATAATCATGGACAAAGGATCCAAAGGAGCGGCTCGGCTTGGTCAAAAAAGGCGAAGGGGTAATCATGCCGTTGTTGAAAAGATTGCCACAACCATCGAATTCCTCGGTCACCAGCGGAAACAGACACCGGGATAAAGAATATTTCTCAACCGGGTCATTCAAGACCAAGGCATACCCGTTCGAGGATAAAAGAAAAAAACTCTCCAATAACATGAATAGAATTGCCACAATCCTCATATTTTTCCACCTTGTACGGAAATCCCACCCCAAAACGGATGGATATGGTTTTTTTGCCCTTCCGGTCGACGTTCCGAAGGATAACTTCCAAATAAAGAAGAACGCAGCAAATATAATGCCAGAAAACATATTATACGAATAATGTTGTGTAACCAATTGAATTAAATTGATATTAATCAGAAAAAAGCAACGGGGAGCATTTGAAATTGAATTGAATGTGGGAAATAAGGTACACGGTTGTTGGGCAATGAAGGTAATAACCCAATGGCGTCAAAACGCCAGGATCGAAGGGTTTCTTTTTTCTTTTGCCATGTGAACATTCTATTTTGATATTTCATGGAATATTCGGCATTGTCTATGCCTTCTTTCTCGATTTCGGAAATTTCCGAAGACATTTCTTGTCTTTACGGATAATGCCACACACCTTCCGGTTATGAAGCTCTTTACAGTTATCGTGATTGTACAAAGGGCATTCTGGATATTGCTTAGACATTTCTATTCTCTTTTTCCATACACCGGAGATTTACCTTAACGTAAAATAGACAACAGGACCGACATTAAAAAACAGGTTCTTCTCCAATTTAGTTGGAGAAGAGAATCCAAAAAACATTATTATCGGGGTGTCCCCCATATAAGGTATTAAAGACTCGGACCGATTGTCTTTAAAAATTCTCGAATCATCAACGCCGCACTTGCCCCCTCACCCGCAGCACTGGCCACCTGCTTTGTGCTCTTGTCTCGCACGTCCCCTGCAGCAAAAATCCCGGGGATACTCGTCTCCAATATGTGAGGGTCCCGATGATCATACCCTTTCGGCCGCTGACCCCCGTGCAGCAGATCGTGGCCGGTAATCACAAAACCCCATGGATCCAGCCGAACCCCGCTTTTTTTAAGAAATCGAGTGTTGGGGGTCAGCCCGATAAAGATAAAGGCGCCGTTGACCGGCAATTCGTCTTCGGAACCGGTCTGATTGTTTATGAGCCGAAGATTTTTAAGTTTAAAATCCTCTCCCAGGAATGCTTTGACTTCCGTATTCCATCGCACATCGATTTTCGGGTTGCTTAAAACGCTGTCCTGGATGATCTTGGTAGCTTTGAATCCATCACTTCGTACCAGTATGGTCACATGTTCGGCAAACTTTGTTAACAGCAAACTCTCTTCGGCGGCACTGTTGCCGCCGCCGATGACCGCCACCCGCTGGCCGGTGTAAAAAGGGCCGTCACACGTGGCACAAAAATGCACCCCGGCACCAAGATATTCATTTTCGCCGGGCACGTTAAGACGCTTATAACGACTTCCCGTTGTAATCAAGACAGCTCGACCGCTATACGTTTGCCCGTCTCCGGTTTTTACACAATGATAATCGTGATGCTGGTAGACCTTCTCAACCTCTTGGGCCTGCAACAACTCGACGCCGAATCGTTCGGCCTGGAGACGTAATCGTCGGGAGAACTCGATACCGGCCACGCCATCGGGGAATCCGGGCATATTATCCAGTTTTTCCGTACCGGCAGCTTGTCCGCCAAAGGCGGCTCGCTCAATAACCAGTGTATCGATGTATTCCCGGGCCGTGTACAACGCCGCGGTTAGACCCGCCGGTCCACCGCCGATAACGATCAACTCATAATGCGTGTGACTGGCAGTGGTCTTTAATCCCAGTTTAGCCGCGAGTTCGGCGTTGCTGGGCTCCACCAGAAAAGACCCGTCGGCGAAGACAATGGTGGGAATGATGCGCTTTCCCTTGTTGGTCGCCATCACGAATTCTTCGGCCGATTTGTCCCCTTCAATATCGATCCAGCTGTAGGGAATCTGATGCTCCCCCAAAAACTGCTTGCTCTGCCGGCAATCTGGACACCAGTGGGCTCCGTAAACCGTAATCTTGAATTTTGGCATAATAGACCCCTTTAATTCCTTCACATATCCTTCTACCCAAATCGAGGGAAAGCTTAGGATGCCCCTTTGCGGCCCTTAAACGGGGGGGCTGTTGCAGTTCAAATTTTCCCGTCGGCCACGGATTTCGTTCGCATCAACTGACGGATATCATCGATAATGAGATAAAAGGACGGTACCAGAACCAGTGTAATCAACGTCGCAAAGAGGATGCCAAATCCTAAAGAAAGCGCCATGGGAATCAAGAACCGGGCCTGTCGAGATGTTTCAAACATCATCGGCGAAAGCCCCCCGAAAGTGGTCAAGGTGGTGAGGATAATCGGCCTGAAACGGTGAATGCCCGCCTGATGAATGGCGTCTCGCCGACTCATTCCGCTCTGCTCTTTGCGATTGGCAAAATCGACCAGCACCAGGGAATCGTTGACCACCACGCCGCTCAGGGCCACCACCCCGAACATGCTGAGCACACTCAGGCTGTAGCCCATAATCAAATGACCGATGACGGCCCCCACCATGCCGAAGGGAATGGCCGCCATGATGATCACGGGCTGGATATAGCTGTTCAGGGGGATGGCCAGCATGGCAAAAATGACCACAAGGGCCCCCAAAAGGCCTCGTATCAGGCTCTGCATACTTTCCCGACGGTCGGCCTGCCGCCCCTCAAAACCGATGGTCAAACCCGGATATTTCTTCTGCAATGCCGACAGGGTTTCAGATTGCAGGGACGCCAACACCTGGCCGGCCTTGCTTCTGGGGCGAACGTCGGCTTCCACCGTTACAATTCGGCGACCGTCTCGACGATTAATGTCCGTATAGGCCCGACCCCGCTTTACGGTGACGGCGGATCGCAACGGAATTTCATTGCCCGCCGGCGTCTGCAGGATCATTTCTTCAAGATTATACTCGGAAATCCGTTCGTTCCTGGGCAGCCTCACCATGACTTTGACTTCATTCCGTCCCCGCTGCTGCCGGAGGGCTTCGGCCCCGTAGTAG
>Ga0316195_10000142_pt1 | contig 23665 bp, 20 predicted proteins | sample Phised1_MG_FD_204937 | JGI IMG/M metagenome (GOLD analysis project Ga0316195, IMG submission 204937) | Coastal sediment microbial communities from Maine, United States - Phippsburg sediment 1 | ecosystem: Environmental > Aquatic > Marine > Coastal > Sediment | place: USA: Maine | collected...
CAGGAATCACAATCCTGGACTCTACCAACTGAGCTACAGCCACCGCCGAAGCGTCGAATTATAGTCCTGCGCCCTCTCGCAAAGGCTGGGCTGCTGGCCCTTGCCCTTGCCCTTGCCCTTGCCCTTGGCTCAGCGCGCGGGCGCCGAGGCCGCAGCGTCGCCAGTGAAGGCCGAGGGCTTGATCTCGGCCTTGAAGCGGCTCTTCAGCGCGCTGTAATAGGCCTGCATCTCGGCATTGGCCGCCGCCTGCTGGTATTGGGCCTGCAGGTTCTGCTCGCTGGCCACCGCCGGGTCGCGCGGCAGGACCTGTGTGACGCGGCCGACGACGAAGCCCTGGCCGCCCAGATCGACGCCCAGCGGCGCCGGCAGCTTGCCGGCATCGGCTGCGAGCACCGCGTCGATGAGCTGCCGAGGCACGCCCTGCGCTCCGGCACGGCCGATGACCAGGTTTTCGGGCAAGGCCACCTCGCCGCCCTTCTGCAGTTGCGCCAACAGCGCCTGACCCTCTTTGCGAGCCAGCGCAGCGGCCTGTTCGGCCAACACCAGTTCACGCACCCGGTCCTTCACTTCGGACAGCGGCAAGGTGCGCGCCGGCGTGTACTCGACGATGCGCGCCGAAGCCAATTGGCTGGGGCCGACCTCGACCGCGTCGGTGTTGCGCTTGTTCCGCACGGCTTCGTTGCCGAACACCGCGTCCAGGAGCTTGGGCGAGGCCAGCGCACCGGTGGCACCGGCCGCTGGCGTGCGCAGCACCGTGGCGCGGCGCTTTTCCAGCTTGAGCTTGTCGGCAGTGGGCTGCAGGCTGTCCGACTGCTCGTAGACCATGTTGCTGAACTGCTCGGCAGCCTCGACATAGCGCTTCTGTGCGAGCTGCTTGCGTACCTCGTCCTCGATCTCGGCGCGCACGGCATCGAAGCTTTTCCTCTCGCCGCCGCGCAGCGCCGTCAACTGAATGATGTGGTAGCCGAAGTCGCTCTCGACGACGTTGCTGATCTCGCCGACCTTCATCGCGAAGACAGCGTCCTCGAAGGGCTTGACCATCGCACCGCGGCCGAAATAGTCAAGGTCGCCGCCACGCTCGGCGCTGCCGGGGTCGTTGCTGCTGGCCTTGGCCAGTTCGGCGAACTGGCCCGGCGACCTGCGCAGTTGCTCGAGCAACTTCTCGGCCTTGGCCCGGGCCTGCTGGCGCTCGGCCGCAGGCTTGTCCTTGTCGGCGGCGATCAGGATGTGGCTGGCCCGGCGCTCTTCGGCTGCTGTGAAGCGCGCGACGTTCTCTTCGTAGTAGCGCCGCAGTTCGTCCTCGGGCACCGTTACGCCCTGCTTGAGCGCCTGCGCGTCAAGCACCAGGTACTCGATCACCGCCTGTTCGGGCGCCTTGAACTGCGCTTCGTTGGCCTTGTAGAAGGCCTCGATGTCTGCATCGGTCGGGTTGACCTTGGTGCGGAAGTCGGCGGCATTGAAGCGCTTCAGCTGCACCTGGCGACGCTGCAGCAACGGGTCCAGCGATTGATCGACGAGGGCTTTCGGCGCCACCACCGTGCCACCGATGCCCTGCAGCACCTGGCGCATCGCCAGATCCTGCCGCAGGCGCTGCGCGAACATCTCGGAACTCATGCCCTGCGCGATCAGCAAGTCGCGGTTCACGCTGCCGTCGGGGTTGCGAAGGCCGGCAAACTGCGCGTCGGTGGCAAACACGTGCTGCAGCCGTTCGTCGCTGACACCCAGATGCATCTGGTCGGCGGCGGAAAGCAGCACACGTTCGCGCACCAGGCCGTCCAGGGTCTCGCGCCGCATCTCGGGGGTATCGAGCAGCCGCACGTCCACGTCCGGCATCTGCTGGCGCAGCCGCTGGACGTTGCGCTGATGCGCAGCATCCCATTCCACGCGGGTGATGCCGTGCCCGTCGACCTGCGCCACCTTGCCGGCGGCTTCGCTGTTGAAGCTGGAGTAGCCCTGCACGCCGAAGAAGACGAAGGAAGGAAAGATCAGCAGCACCAGGATGCCCTGGAACAGACGGGTGTGCGAGCGGACGAAATCGAACATGTGGGACCTTGGCGGAGCGTGGGTCGGATGATGCCGGCAGCGCAAGCAAAGAAGGCGAACCTCGGTTCGCCCTCGCTCGACCTGCCTGATGTGGTGCCCGGTGGCTCGCCCGCAACTACCGGGCGCCGGGCCATGCCATGCTGCACTAGCATTCTAAGCCAGCGCCCCGCACGCGCTCACTCGGCCAATAGTCCGAGGCTGTGCGGTGGTGGGTGCTGAGGGGCTCGAACCCCCGACCTACGCCTTGTAAGGGCGCCGCTCTACCAACTGAGCTAAGCACCCAACTGGTGCACGCGGACTACTTGAGCGCGTCGCGCAGCGCCTTACCGGGCCTGAACTTCGGCACCTTGGCGGCCTTGATCTTGATCGCCGTGCCGGTGCGCGGGTTGCGGCCGGTGCGAGCGGCGCGCTTGGTCACCGCGAAGGTGCCGAAGCCGACGATGGTCACACTGCCACTCTTCTTGAGAGTGCTCTTCACGCCGCCGACGACGGCGTCAAGGGCGCGCGCCGCCGCCGCCTTGGAGATGTCGGCCTGCGTGGCAATGTGTTCGATCAGCTCCGACTTGTTCATTCAACTGCCCCTCTCACGTGTGTTCTGGAGTGTCCCATGGTGGTGTGCGGCGGGCAGCAGCGTCATCGACGTTGCAAGGCCCGAAATGATTACAGCCCTGCACGCACACAGTGTCAAGGCGAATAGCCATTCTATGCCTTCAGTCCCCGCATTCCTGGCGGATCGACGCGTGATTACACGCTTGACAAGCCCGGACCACGGCACTAATTGGCGGCGATGATTGCTGCCAATGCCTTGCCGACCTCGACCGTCGTGGCACGGCCGCCGATGTCGGGCGTGCGTGGCGCGTCGGCGTCGGACAGCAGCGTCTCGATCGCGCCGACGATGCGGTCGTGGGCCTCACGATGGCCGAGAAAATCGAGCATCAGTGCGGCCGACCAGACCATCGCGATCGGGTTCGCGACCTCCCGTCCGGCGATATCGGGCGCCGAGCCGTGCACCGGCTCGAACAGCGAGGGCCACGCGCGTGTCGGATTGATGTTGGCCGAGGGGGCAATGCCGATCGTGCCGGTGCAGGCCGGCCCCAGGTCGGACAGGATGTCGCCGAACAGGTTGCTCGCCACCACCACGTCGAAGGCCTGCGGTCGCTGCACGAAGTGCGCGGTCAGGATGTCGATGTGGAAGCGGTCGACTGCCACATCGGGGTACTGCCGCGCCATTGCCTCGACGCGCTCGTCCCAGTAGGGCATGGTGATCGAGATGCCGTTGCTCTTGGTGGCCGAGGTCAGCTTGCGGCGCGGGCGTTGCATCGCCTGCTCGAAGGCGAACTTCAGCACCCGGTCGACACCGATGCGCGACATCACCGTCTGCTGCATCACGATCTCTCGCTCGCTGCCTTCGTACATGCGCCCGCCGATGCTGCTGTATTCGCCCTCGGTGTTCTCGCGCACGATCAGCATGTCGATGTCGCCGGGCTGCAGCGGCCTGCCCTCGCGGTCGACCAGCGGCGAGCGAATGCCCGGCATCAGCCGCGCCGGACGCAGGTTGACGTACTGGTCGAAATCGCGCCGGAACTTAAGCAGCGAGCCCCACAGCGACACATGGTCGGGCACCGTGGCCGGCCAGCCGATGGCGCCGAAGAAGATCGCGTCGTGGCCGCCGATGCGGTCCTTCCAGTCGGCCGGCATCATCTCGCCGTGCTTCGCGTAGTACTCGCAGTTGGCGAAGTCGAAGTGATCGATCTGCAGCCCGATGCCGTGACGCGTGGCCGCAGCCTCCAGCGCGCGCAGCCCTTCGGGCATGACTTCCTTGCCGATGCCGTCGCCGGCAATGACCGCAATGCGATGAGGCTTCATGGGGGGATCTCCTTTCTCGTCGTCGGTTGCACAAGGGGTGCGCGAACCACCAGCCACACACCCAGCGCGGTCAGCGCTAGCCCGGCCAGCACGGTCGGCGTGAGCAGTTCGTCGAACAGCAGCCAGGCCAGCAGCGAGGTGCACGGAGGCACCAGGTACATCAGGCTGCTGACGCGCGTGGCCGCGCCGCGCTGGATCATCATGTACAGCAGCGAACTGCCGCCCAGCGTCAGCACCAGTACCGACCACGCCATCGCGCCGACCAGCGATGGTGCCAGAACGATGGATTCGCTTTCCAGCAAGGCCAGCGGCAGCACCACGACGAACGCCGCCGACAGTTGCACCATGTTGGCGGTGCGCACGTCGCAAGGGGCGACGAAACGCTTCTGGTACAGCGTGGCGGCCGTGATGGACAGCAATGCCAGCAGGCACAGCGCCAGGTTCAGCGGCGTCACCTCGCCGTGCCCCAGCTTGTTCCAAACCACCATCACCAGCCCGGCCAGGCCCATCGTCAGGCCGCCCCACTGGCGCGCCGTGATGCGCAGCTCCTGTCCGGTGGCCGACACCCAAAGCGCCGTCAACACCGGCTGCAGGCCAACGATCAGCGCCGAGGTGCCGGCACCGATGCCCAGCTTCACGGCACTCCACACGCCGCCCAGGTAGCCCGCATGCATCAGCGTGCCGACGACGGCCAGGTGCAGCCACTGCCCGCGGCCCTTCGGCCAGGCCGCGCGCGAGGCCAGCACCCAGATGCCGAATGCCAGCACCGACAGCGCAAAGCGCCAGGCCAGGAAGCGCATCGGCGGTGCATGCGGCATACCGAAGCGCGCAACGACGAAGCCGGTGCTCCAGATCAGCACGAACACCATCGGCATGAACGCGGCCAGGTCGCCGCCGTGTCGTGCATTCGTCGCCACGTCAGCGCGCCTTGGCGCGGATTTCGGGCAGGGCCTTGCGCATGTAATAGACCATCGACCACACGGTCAGCACGCAGGCGACGTAGATCAGCCCGGCGCCCCAGATGCGCGTATCGATGACGCCGAAGAGCGCGCCGTCATAGAGCAGGAACGGGATCGCCACCATCTGCGCCACCGTCTTCAGCTTGCCCAGCATGCTGACCGCGACGCTGCGCGATGCGCCGATCTGCGCCATCCACTCGCGCAACGCGGAGATCGCGATCTCGCGGCCGATGATGATGAAGGCCACGAATGCGTTGACACGGTCCAACTGCAGCAGGATCAGCAACGCGGCGCAGACCAGGAACTTGTCGGCCACCGGGTCGAGGAAGGCGCCGAAGGACGAGGTCTGGTTCAGGCGCCGCGCCAGCCAGCCGTCGAGCCAGTCGGTCAGTGCCACGACGATGAAGAGCACCGTGGCAGACAGGTTGCGCGTCGCTCCGTCCAGCGGCAGGTAAAACACCCCTACGACCAGCGGGATCGCGATGATGCGCGCCCAGGTCAGCAAAGTCGGGATGGTGAAGAACATCCGCCGATTGTGCCCGCAGTGGGCGGTGCGACCGATCAGTGCAGCGCGCGATAGATGGTCTCCGCCAGCTCGCGCGAGATGCCGTCGACGGCGGCCAGGTCCTCGACGCCGGCGCTGGCCACGCCACGCACGCCGCCGAAGCGCTGCAGCAGCAAGGCGCGCTTCTTCGGCCCGACGCCTGCGATATCTTCGAGCCGGCTGCCACCGGTGCGCACGCTGGCGCGCTTCGCGCGCATGCCGGTGATGGCAAAGCGGTGCGCCTCGTCGCGTATCTGCGCGACCAGCATGAGCGCCGCCGAATCGTGGCCCAGTGCCACCTTCGGCCGGCCGTCGGCAAAGACCAGTTCCTCCAGCCCGACCTTGCGGCCCTCGCCCTTTTCCACGCCAACGATCAGCGACAGGTCCAGCCCCAGCTCTTCGAAGACCTCGCGCGCCACGCCCACCTGGCCACGTCCGCCGTCGACAAGCACCAGATCGGGCACTCGGGCGAGCGCGCCGGCACCTTGACCCTCGGCCACCGACTTGGCCTCTGCCAGCTTGGCATAGCGCCGCATTAGCACCTGCCGCATCGCAGCGTAGTCGTCGCCGCCAGTCACCGCCTGGATGTTGTAGCGTCGGTACTGGCTGTTCTGCATGCGGTGGTCTTCGTAGACCACGCAGGAGGCCTGTGTCGCCTCGCCCGCGGTATGGCTGACGTCGAAGCACTCGATGCGCAGTCGGTCCAGATCGGGTACGCCCAGGTCCAGCGACTCGGCCAGTGCGCGCGTGCGCTCGCGCTGCGAACCTTCCTCGGCAAGCAGCCGCGCCAGGGCGATGCCCGCCCCCTTGATCGCCATGTCGAGCCAGATGCGGCGCTGCTCGCGCGGTTGGTGCAGCGCGCGCACGCGTTGGCCGGCTTGTGCGGCAAGCGCCTCGATCAGGGCCGCGTCCACCGCGTGGCTCAGCACCAGCAACGGCGGCACCGGCTGGCCCAGGTAATGCTGCGCGATGAAGGCCTCCAGCACCTGCCGCTCGACGCTGCGCGGTGCGGTGTCGGCTCCATCGCCGACATCCAGTGAAGCGGCTTCTTCCACGTGCGTCGGAAAGTAGGCGCGGTCGCCGAGGTGGCGGCTGCCGCGCACCATCGCCAGGTTGACGCAGGCCCGACCGCCGGCCACGCGTACCGCCAGGATGTCCACGTCGCGGTCGGCGGCCGACAGGCTGCTGACCTCGACCGACTGCTGGTGCAGCACGCGCGACAGCGCGCCGATGCGGTCGCGGAATTCGGCGGCACGTTCGTAGTCCATGGCTTCGGCGCATACGCTCATCTGCTGCTGCAGTTCGTCGATCACCTGCTGCGGTTCGCCGAGCAGGAAGCGCTCGGCGCTGCGCACGTCCAGCGCATAGTCCCGCTGCGACACCCGCCCCACGCAAGGCCCCGAGCAGCGCCGGATCTGGTAAAGCAGGCAGGGCCGCGAACGGTTCGCGAAGACCGTGTCCTCACAGGTGCGCAGGCGGAACACCTTCTGGATCAGCAGGATCGTCTCCTTCACGGCCCAGGCACCCGGGTACGGGCCGAAGTAGCGGTGCTTGCGATCGACGCTGCCACGGTAGTAGGCCACCCTCGGAAAGCGCGCTGCCTGCGTCGCTGGCGTGGCTTGCGGCGAGCCGGTGATCTTCAGGTACGGGTAGCTCTTGTCGTCGCGGAACAGGATGTTGAACTTCGGGTTCAACGTCTTGATCAGGTTGTTCTCGAGCAGCAGCGCCTCGGCCTCGGTGCGCACTACCGTCGTCTCGAGCCGGGCGATTCGCGAGACCATGTGGCCGATGCGCGTGCCGCCATGGTCCTTGTGGAAGTAGCTGGACACACGCTTCTTCAGGTTGCGCGCCTTGCCCACGTAGAGCACGTCGTCGCGCGCGTCGAAGTAGCGGTACACGCCCGGCAGGCCGGGCAGCGCCGCCACCTCGGCCAGCAGGCGCTCGCGCGCCGGCGCCGCGTCGGGCTGCTGCGTGTCTTGATCGTCGGCCATCGGCGATGATTTTGCCGCCTTCGATAATCGAGCCATGTCAGCACCGTCGCCGTGGGACCTGTTCTGCCGTGTCGTCGACAACCATGGCGACGTCGGCGTGTGCTGGCGCCTGGCGGCCGACCTCGCGGCGCGCGGACAGCCGGTGCGGCTGTGGATCGACGATAGCCGCGCGCTGGCGTGGATGGCACCGCGGGGAGCGCCGGGCGTGACCGTGCTGCCCTTTGACGGCGAACACACCACGCTGGCGCCCAGTGCGGTGGTCATCGAGGCTTTCGGCTGCGACCCGCCCGAGGACTTCGTCGCGCGCATGGCCATGCGCCGCCCCCCGCCACTGTGGATCAACCTCGAATATCTCAGCGCCGAGGATTACGTGCTGCGTTGCCACGGGCTGCGCTCCCCGCAGATGGCCGGGCCTGGCCGGGGGCTCGACAAGTGGTTCTTCTATCCCGGATTCGTCGTCGGCACCGGCGGGCTGATTCGCGAGCGCAGCGTGACGGCCGCGCGGGAAGCCTTCGATGCGACCGCCTGGCTGCGCGAACGAGGCTGTGCGCCCCACGCTGGGGAACGGGTGATCAGCCTGTTCTGCTACGCCCAGGCGCCGGTGGGCGAGCTGCTGCGCAGCCTGCCGTCCGAGCCGACGTTGCTGCTGGCCACGCCGGGTGCCGCGCAGGATGCGCTGCGCCAGGGCGACGCAACGATTCCGACGCAACGCTGGATGCCGCTACCTTGGCTGACGCAAGACGACTATGACCACCTGCTGTGGGCCGGCGAGCTGAACTTCGTGCGCGGCGAGGATTCGCTGGTGCGTGCGCTGTGGGCCGGTGCGCCCTTCGTCTGGCAGATCTACCCACAGCACGACGGCGCGCACTTACACAAGCTGCTCGCCTTCCTGGACCTGTTCCTGGACGGCGCCGACGCTGCGCTGGCCGCCGATGTGCGCGCGCTGTGCTTCGCCTGGAACGGTCTGGGCCCTTGGCCCTTGCGCTGGCCCGACATGCGGCGCTGGGCCGAACAGGTGCGGCGTTTTCGCGCCGGGCTTTGGGCCCAGCCCGACCTGAGCTCGTCGCTGCTCGGTTTCGTGCGCGAAAGAAGCTAAAATTATAGGTTTTGCGCCGGCGCAGCTGCCCCGGTGCGTTCCCAACGGAAACCGACCATGAAACTCGCTCAGGAAATACGCGCCGGCAACGTCATCATGCAGGGCAAGGACCCGATGGTCGTGCTCAAGACCGAATACAGCCGCGGCGGCCGCAACTCGGCCACGGTCCGCATGAAGCTAAAGAGCCTGCTGAACAACTCGGGCACCGAAGTGGTGTTCAAGGCCGACGACAAGATGGACCAGATCGTGCTGGACAAGAAGGAGTGCACCTACTCGTACTTCGCCGACCCGATGTACGCCTTCATGGACGCCGACTACAACCAGTTCGAGGTCGAAGCCGAGAACATGGGCGACGCGGTGCAGTACCTCGAGGACGCGATGCCGGTCGAGGTGGTGTTCTACGAAGGCAAGGCTATCTCGGTGGAACTGCCGACGACGGTCGTGCGCGAGATCACCTACACCGAGCCGGCCGTCAAGGGCGACACCTCGGGCAAGGTGATGAAGCCGGCCAAGCTGGCCACCGGCATGGAGATCCCGGTGCCGCTGTTCGTGGCCACCGGCGACAAGATCGAGATCGACACGCGCACGCACGAGTACAAGAAGCGCGTCTGATCGGGCCGGTTGCGCGATGCTCGACCACATGACCTTCCGGGTGGCCGACATGGCGCGCAGCAAGGCCTTCTACGGCGCGGCGCTGGCCCCACTGGGCTACACGCTGCAGTACGAGAAGGACTTCGACGGCACCCTCGTCGTCGGTTTCGGCCAGGCCGGCGACGCTACAGACGGTGGGGCGATGATCGACACCTGGCTGGTCTGCGGCCTGGATGCCGGCGCAACGGCAGAGCCCAGCACCTGCTGCCACCTGGCCTGGCGCGCACCGTCGCGGCCGGCGGTGGATGCATTCCACGCAGCCGCGCTGGCGGCCGGCGGGCGCGACAACGGCGCGCCGGGTTTGCGCCCCCAGTACCACGCGAACTACTACGGCGCCTTCGTCATCGACCCCGATGGCAACAACGTCGAAGCCGTCTGTCACACCGGCGACTGAGGCCGCCTTTGCACGGCCGGTCGGCGGCATGATCGGCCGCGATGGCCTTTGATTTCGACGCCGCGGTACAGGCGCCCTTTCGCATGCAGCCCGGCCTGCGCCGACTTGACGCGGGCGCGGCACAGCTGAGCATTGCCGGCCGTGGCAGCCGGCACCTGATCGAGAAACTTGCCGTTCTCGGCGAGGCGCCGCATTCGGCCTTGGTGACCGCGCCCGGCTTCGACGCCGCGCCGGCGCTGCAGGCGCTGGCGGCACAAGCGGCGCTGGAGCACCCGGCATCCTTTGGCTGGGATGGCCGCAAGGCACTCGCAATGTCGCTGGGTTGGGCGGTGGACGTCGACGGGCATGTGGGCGCCAGCCCCGCGCATGCGCCGATGGCCGAGGTCGGCGACACGCTGCGGCGCCTGCCGCAGCGTTGGCGGCTTGCAGCGCTGCTGTCGCTGGCCTTGGCCGAGGACTTCGCGATCATCGACGGCCGCACGGCGCAGATTCCCTGGCTCGCGGTGACACTGCCCTCGCACTGGGTGCCCGAATCAAAGGTCGGCCAGCACTTCGCCGAGGTGCATGCCCCGGTCGCCGACGGCCACAGGCTGCGGGCCGCAGGCGACGCATTGATGCGACTGGTCAGCGCACCCGCACGCTGGGAACGCTTCGTGTGGACGATCACGCCAAACGCGCGGCTCGATGCCCACCCGGCACGCCAGACTGCAGCCGGCTGGCAGGGCGGCCCGGCAGATGCAGTGGCCGCCCAGGCACACTGGCGTACCGAACGGCAGACTTTCATCCCGGTGCCCGATGCCGGTCAAGCGGTGTTCACGATCCGCGTGGACAGCCAGCCGCTGCTCGAGGCCATCGACACACCGCACAAGGCCGCCCGCCTGCGCGACGCGCTGGCCTCGATGAGCCCGGCGGTGCAACGCTACCGCCAACTGGCCGAGGTGCAGCCGGCATTGCAACGATGGTTGGCGCAGCGGGCCGTCCGGTGATGACGGACGTGGACACGCTGCGCGCACTGTGGCGCACGCGTGAACGTGTCGTGCTGCTGCAAGCCGGCTTCGGCGATGGCAGCGCCCTGCTGAAACTCTGGCAGACCTGGCAGGACGGAGCGCCACCGCGGGCCCAGCTTGTCGTCATCGCCATCGATCCGGCATGCATCGGCGCGCCGGGCCTACGCTGCGCGCATGCCGGCTCCCCGGCCGAGGCCCTGGCCGACCGGCTGGCCGCCGCCTGGCCGCCGATGACTCGCAACCTGCACCGCATCGACCTGGTACCCGGCCGACTGCAGCTGCTGCTGGCGCGTGGCAGGGTGCTGGACTGGCTGATCGAACTGCAGGCGCAGGTCGATGTCTTTCTGATCGATGGCACCCACGCCTCGGACGACCCGCATCGCGGCCCGCAACGCCTGGCCAAAGCACTCGCGCGGCTCGCCGTACCGGACGCCCAGCTCTGGACCGACACGGCGGCGCTGGCCGACGCTCTGGCAGGCGCCGGCTTTGCCCGCGAACCTGATACCGGCCCTTTCCTGCATGCCGTGTATCGGCCGCGGCACGGCCTGCGCCCGCCAGCGCTGCTTTCGAACCAACCCGACGACCGCCACGCGCTGATCGTCGGCGCCGGACTGGCCGGCTGCGCGGTCGCCTGTGCGCTGGCCGAACTGGGCTGGCGCAGCACGCTGATCGAAAGTTGCGACCACCCCGCCGCGATGGCCTCCGGCAACCCCGCCGGCCTGTTTCACGGTGTCGTGCACCGGCAGGATGGCGCGCACGCGCGTTTCAACCGTGCGGCCGCGCTGCAGGCAAGCCACGCGGTGCGGCAAGCCATCGATGACCACGGCGCACCGGGCCAGGTGGGCGGGGTGCTGCGGCTGGAAAGCCGCCTGCCTGACCGCACAGCGATGCAGGCCGTGCTCGACGCGCTGCCACTGCCACCGGACTACGTGCAGGCCCTCGACGCTGCCGAAGCGGGCGAGCGTTGCGGACTGCCACTGCATCGACCAGCCTGGTTCTACCCGGGCGGCGGCTGGGTGCAGCCGGCCGCGCTGGCGGGCTCGTTCCTGCAGCGAGCGGGCGGATGGGCACGGTTTCGCGGCGGCGTTGCCGTGCACGGGCTGCACCGGGCCGGCGATCGATGGTGCTTGCTGGATGCCACCGGTCAGGTGATCGACCAGGCGGGCACAGTGGTGCTGGCGCAGGCCGCCGACGCGATGCGCCTGCTCGACGCCGCGCATTGGCCGCTGCGTCAGGTGCGCGGGCAGATTAGCCAGTTCGACAACGCGCACTCACCGGCATCGCAGCGCCTTGCCCTGCCGCGCATCCCGCTGGCAGGTGCCGGCTACCTGCTACCGCAGGTCGGCGCCCTGGCGGTCTTCGGCGCCAGCGCGCAGCCGGACGACCACGACAGCCACGTGCGCGCGGCCGACCATGCCTTCAACCTTCGGCGGCTGCGGGCGCTGACAGGGCAGTGCGGGCCGGCCCCAGAAACCCTGTCCGGTCGGGTCGGCTGGCGCCTGGTGGCCGACGACCGGCTGCCCCTGGTGGGCGCGGTGCCCGATGAAGTTGCGTTGCTTGGCCAGCCGGTCGAACGCTTGCGCGATGTGCCGCGCCGCGCCGGGCTGTACCTGTTCACCGCGCTCGCGTCACGCGGCATCGGCTGGGCCGCACTGGGTGGCCAGGTGCTGGCCGCGCAGATCGCCTCAGCGCCGCTGCCTCTGGAAGACTCGTTGGTACGGGCGGTGGACCCGGCGCGTTTCGTCCTGCGCAGCGCACGCCGTGCGCCGCGCTGAGTCAGGCGGGGCCTTGCCCAGCGGACTGCTGCGCGGCAGCGGCCGCATCGTTGGCGACATCGCCTTCGCCTGCGGACTCGTCGGCGCCCGCTGGGCCGGTCTTGCGCTCGGCCTTTTCCTTCAGCTTCTCTTCCTTCTTCTTCTTCTTGGCCAGCTCGCGCTGGCGCTTTTCGAACGAGTAGTTGGGTTTGGCCACGGGCCGTCCTTTTCGTAGTTTGCACGCGGGGGAACAACAACCCCAAGGTTACGCGCTTTTTGGCACGTCCCGGCCGGCGGGCGGCGGCTCGAACTGCAGGGTTAACACGCCCTCGGTGGAGCCCAGCAGGCAGATGCGCGCACGATGCAACGCGAACAGGCCCACCGTCACCACGCCCGGCCACTGATTGATCCGGACTTCGAGCGCCAGCGGGTCGTCGATCGACAAGCCATGCGCGTCGAGGATCGTGCAGCCGTTGTCTGTGACTAAGCCGGCACGCGGCACGGCCCTTGCTCCCAGCGCCTGCAACCGGCGTGTCACCTGCGCCGCGGCCATTGGGATCACCTCCACGGGCAGCGGATAGGTGCCAAGCACGGCCACACGCTTGGATTCGTCGGCAATGCACACGAAGCGCTCGGCCAGGTCGGCGACGATCTTCTCGCGTGTCAGCGCGCCGCCGCCGCCCTTGATCATGCAGCCCTGCGGGTCGATCTCGTCGGCGCCGTCGATGTACACCGGCAGGCTCGTCACCGCGTTGGCGTCCAGCACCGCGATGCCCGCCGCCCGCAGCCGCCGCGTGCTCTGTTCGCTGCTGGACACCGCGCCGGCCACTCGCAGCCCGCTGGCCGCGAGGGCGTCGATGAAGTGGTTGACCGTCGATCCGGTGCCGACTCCCAGCACCGCGCCTTCGGGCACATAAGCCAGCGCGGCGCGACCGACCAGCGCCTTGAGTTGATCCTGCGACATCGCCTTGATTATCGTCGGCCAGCCCGGCCCCGAGGCTGCGCCAAAATGGGCCATGTCCCTCGCTCCGTACGCCCTCACCCGCCCCTTCCTTTTCGGACTGGACCCGGAGCACGCTCACGAGCTGACACTGGCTGCGCTGGCGCGGCTGCAGAACACGCCGGCGCAGTTGCTGTGGCAGGTCGCGCGCATCGACGACCCGGTCACCGTCGCCGGGCTGCGCTTCCCCAACCGCGTCGGCCTGGCAGCGGGGCTGGACAAGAACGGCCGCTGCATCGACGCGCTTGGCGCGATGGGCTTTGGCTTCATCGAGGTCGGCACCGTAACGCCGCTGGCGCAGCCGGGCAATCCCAAGCCGCGCATGTTTCGTCTGGTCGAGGCGCGAGCGCTGATCAACCGGCTGGGCTTCAACAACGAAGGCCTGGGCGCATTCGTCGCCAACGTGCAGCGCGCGCGCAGCTTTCGCCGCAGCGGCGGCGTCGTCGGGCTGAACATCGGCAAGAACGCGGCCACGCCGATCGAGCTTGCCGCGAACGACTACCTGCTCGGGCTGGAGGGCGTGTTCCCGCATGCCGACTACGTGACCGTCAACATCTCCAGCCCGAACACCAAGAACCTGCGCGAACTGCAGGGCGACGCCGCGCTCGACGCGCTGCTCGGCGCGCTGCGCACGCGCCGCGACAAGTTGCAGTCCGGCTCCGGGCGTCAAGTGCCGATGTTCGTCAAGATCGCGCCGGACCTGGACGAGACGCAGGTCCAGCACATCGCTGCCACGCTGCAACGCCACCGCATCGATGGTGTCATCGCCACCAACACCACGCTGTCGCGCGATGGGGTGGCCGGCATGGCACATGCGGACGAAGCCGGCGGGCTGTCCGGCGCGCCGGTGCTTGAAGCCAGCAACCGAGTCATCCGCCAGTTGCGCGCCGCGCTAGGCGCCGCGTACCCGATCATCGGCGTCGGCGGCGTGATGAGCGGCGCCGACGCGCTGTCAAAGCTTGCCGCCGGCGCCGACCTGGTCCAGATTTACACCGGGCTGATCTACGGAGGGCCGGGGATCGTCGGCGAGGTCGCGGCTGCACTCAAGCGCGGCCGATCTTGATGCGACGACGAGGCTCTCGATGAGCAAGGACTTCGACCTGGTGGTCTTTGGCGCAACCGGCTTCACAGGCCGGTTGGTGGTCGAGTACCTGCTGAGTTCGCCCAGCGCGGTCGGTCAGCGCTGGGCCATGGCCGGGCGCAGCGCCGCAAAGCTTGCGGAGCTGCGCGACGAGGTCGGCGCGCCGGCCGACACGCCGCTGTTCGTCGTCGATGGCCGCGATGCCGCCAGCCTGAAGGCGCTGACGGCATGCACGCGGCTGGTGTTGACCACCGTCGGTCCGTACCAGCTGCACGGCAGCGACCTCGTCGCCGCGTGCGCCGCCGCTGGCATTGACTACGTCGATCTGTGCGGCGAGCCGGCGTGGATGCGCCAGATGATCGACGCACATGAGGCCACGGCCAGGGCGAGCGGTGCGCGCATCGTCTTTTCCTGCGGTTTCGATTCGATCCCCTTCGACCTGGGCGTGTGGCTGCTGCAGTGTGAAATGACGCAGCGCTACAGCCACCCGGCGGCGCACGTGCGTGGCCGAGTGCGCAAGATGAAGGGCAGTTTTTCCGGCGGCACCGCCGCCAGCCTGAGGGCCACGCTCGACGCCGCACGGGCCCGGCCGGATGTGGCCGAGCTGCTGCGCAACCCGTTCGCGCTGACCCCGGGTTTCGAGGGCCCCAAGCAGCCCTCTGGCAGCCGGCCGCTGTTCGAGAAGGCCACCGGCAGCTGGGCCGCACCGTTCGTGATGGCAGCGATCAACACGCGCAACGTGCACCGCAGCAACTTCCTGCTCGGCCACGCCTATGGCGTCGACTTCGCATACGACGAAATGATCCTCACCGGGTCCGGCGACAAGGGCGAGGCCGTCGCCAAGGCGCTGGCCGAAGACAAGTCCTTGGCCGCCGACGACGGGCCGAAACCCGGTGAGGGCCCGTCGCGTGCGGAGCGCGAGGCCGGCTTCTACGAGCTGCTGTTCGTCGGCGAGGACACCGAGGGGCATGTGCTGCGCGTCGTCGTCAACGGTGACCGCGACCCTGGCTACGGCTCGACCTCGAAGATGATCGCCGAAGCCGCGTTGTGCCTGCTGCACGACAGCACCGGCACGCCTGGCGGCATCTGGACCCCGGCCGCAGCGATGGGCCAGGCGCTGATCGCACGGCTGCAGCGCCATGCCGGCCTGAGCTTCAGCGTTCAAGCCGAGTGACTCGATCAAGGAGACCAACCATGGAAAAATTGATTCTCGACCATGTGCTCGACCACGAGGCGAAGCAATCCGACCGCGTCTTCCTGACGCAGCCGCTGGGCGGCGGCGCAGTGGCCGACTACACCTGGGGCCAGGTGCTAGACCAGTCGCGGCGCATGGCCACGCACCTGCAAGCCCAGGGCTTCCCGCGCGGCGCGCGCATCGCGATCTTGTCCAAGAACTGCGCGCACTTCTTCATGGCCGAGCTGGCAATCTGGCTGGCCGGCTACACCACTGTCGCGATCTTCCCCACCGAGACCGCCGAGACCGTGGGCTACGTACTCGGCCACAGCGAGGCGAGCCTGCTCTTCGTCGGCAAGCTCGACAGCTGGTCGCAGCAGGAGCCCGGCGTGCCCGCCGGATTGCCGCGCATCGCCTTTCCGCTGGCACCGACGACGTCGTACGACACCTGGGACGCGATCGTCGCGCGCACCGCGGCGCTGCAGGGCCGGCCGCAACGCGCCGCCGACGAACTGGCGATGATCATCTACACCTCGGGCTCGACCGGGCGGCCCAAGGGCGCGATGGTCAGCTTCAGCGCCTTCACGCGCGCGGCCGAAGGCATTTCGAAGGACGTGCGCAAGCGGGTCGGCGAAGGCGTCGAAAGCCGCATGCTGTCATACCTGCCGCTGGCCCACAGCTTCGAGCGCTCGTGGGTCGAGGGCGCATCGCTGGTCGATGGTGGCTCGCACATCTTCTTCGCCGACTCGCTCGACAGTTTCTTGCAGGACCTGCAACGCGCGCGGCCGACGCTGTTCATCAGCGTGCCCCGACTGTGGCTGAAATTCCAGCAGGGCGTGTTCGCGAAGATGCCGCCGACCAAGCTCGACCGGCTGCTAGGCATCCCGATCCTCGGGCGTTACATCGCGAAGAAGGTGCTCAACGGCCTGGGCCTGGACGCGGTGATCCAGGCCGGCAGCGGCTCGGCACCGCTGCCACCGGAGCTGATCCGCTGGTACCGCAAGTTGGGCCTGAAGCTTTTTGAAGGTTATGGCATGACAGAGGACAACTCGTATTCGTTCAGCTCGAACGAGCAGTTCAGCGAGCCGGGCTACGTCGGCGTGGCGCTGCCCGGCGTGATGGCGCGCATCAGCGCCGAAGGCGAGATCCAGGTCAAATCGCCGGGGCAGTTCAGCGGCTATTACAAGCAACCCGAGTTGACGGCCGAGTCCTTCACAGAGGACGGTTATTTCCGCACCGGTGACCGGGGCGAACTGCGTGCCGACGGCATGCTTAGGATCACCGGTCGCACGAAGGAGCTGTTCAAGACGGCCAAAGGCAAGTACGTGGCGCCGGCGCCGATCGAGAGCAAGCTGCTCGCGCACCCGATGCTCGAGCTGGCGATGGTCAGCGGCGTGGGCCAGCAGGCCGCCTATGCGCTGGTGGTGTTGAACGAGACGCTGCGCCCGCGCATCGGCGACGCCGCCGTGCGCGCAGAGGTGGAACAGAGCCTGGGCGCCCTCGTCAAGCAGGTCAACGCGCAGCTGTCAGACTACGAGCACCTGCGCATGATCGTCGTCGCGAAAGAGCCCTGGACCATCGAGAACGGCTGCCTGACGCCGACGATGAAGATCAAGCGCAGCCGCATCGAGACGGAGGCCGAGCCTATGGTGGACAAGTGGTACCAGGGCACCGGGCTGGTGGTCTGGGCATGACCGCAGCCGAGGCCTTGGGCACCCCCGCGCCGACTGCACGCCACGGCGGTGACCACATCGCCGAAGCGCTGCAGGTGCACGGCGTGCAGACCGTCTTCACGCTGTGCGGCGGCCACATCTCGCCGATCCTGAGCGGCGCCAAGGCACGTGGCATCCGCATCGTCGACGTGCGCGACGAGGTCACCGCAGTCTTCGCCGCCGACGCAACCGCGCGGCTGACTGGGCGCCCCGGCGTGGCCGCCGTCACCGCCGGGCCGGGCATCACCAACACCATCACCGCGCTGAAGAACGCGCAACTGGCGCAGTCGCCGGTGGTGCTGATCGGCGGCGCCGCACCGACCGCGCTGCAGGGCCGCGGCGCGCTGCAGGACATCGATCAGCGGCCACTGGTAACGCCGCACGTCAAGCGTTTCCTGAAGCTGCGGCGCGTGAGCGAACTCGGGCCAGCGGTGGCCGAGGCGTTCGAGATCGCGCAAGACGGCGTGCCCGGCCCGGTGTTCATCGAATGCCCGGTGGACCTGCTGTACGACGAGGCCTCGATCCGCCAGTGGTATGCCGACGCGGCGGGCAAGGGCAGCACGGTGTCCGACCGCGCGTTGCGCTGGTACCTGAACCGCCATGCGCAGAAGATGTTCGACGGCAGCGACAGCAAGCAGGGGGTGGCGCAACGCGCGGTGGCACTGCCGCGCGCCGACGATGGCGCGCTGCGCCGCGCAGCCGCGGCGCTGCAGCAGGCGCAGCGCCCGCTGTTAGTCATCGGTAGCCAGGCGGTGGTGGTGGCCGACGAGGCCGACGCGTTGGCCGCCGCCGTCGGCGCGCTGGGCGTGCCGATCTATCTGTCGGGCATGGCGCGCGGCCTGCTGGGCCGCAACCACGCACTGCAGATGCGCCACCAGCGCCGCAATGCGCTGCGCGAGTCCGACTGCGTGCTGCTGGCCGGCGTGCCCTGCGACTTCCGTCTCGACTACGGCAAGCACGTGCGGCGCAGCGCGACGCTGATCGCCGCCAACCGCAGCAGCAAGGACGCACGGCTGAACCGCCGGCCCGACGTGGCCGCCATTGGCGATGCAGGGCGCTTCATCCAGGCACTTGCGCAAGCCGCGCCGGCCGTTCCCGGACGCATCGACGCCTGGCTCGACACGCTTCGCGCGCGCGACGCACAGCGCGAGGCCGAGATCGACACCCAGGCCGCAGCGTCAGGCGAGAACGTCAACCCGCTGGCCTTCTTCCGCGCGCTGGAGGCCGAAGCCGGTGACAACGCCATCTTCGTCGCCGACGGCGGCGACTTCGTCGCCACCGCCAGCTACGTGCTGCACCCCCGTTCACCGCTGAGCTGGCTGGACCCGGGCGCCTTCGGCACGCTGGGCGTGGGCGCCGGCTTTGCCATCGGCGCGGCGCTGGCGCGTTCGGACAGCGAGGTGTGGATCGTCTGGGGCGACGGCGCCTGCGGCTGGGGACTGGCCGAGTTCGACAGCCTGGTGCGCCAGGGCATCCCGGTGATTGCGGTGGTCGGCAACGACGCCGGCTGGACGCAGATCGCCCGCGAGCAGGTGAAGATGCTGCACGACGACGTGGCCACGGTGCTGGCGCGCAGCGCTTACCACGAGGTCGTTGCCGGCTTTGGCGCCGAGGGCCTGCTCGTGAAGCGTCTGGACGAGGTGGTACCGGCGTTGCAGCGTGCGCGCCAGCTTGCGCAAAGGGGCAAGGCCGTGCTGATCAACGTGTGGCTAGACAAGACGGAGTTTCGCGAGGGCTCGTTGTCGATGTAGCGAACGATCGGCAGTGAGCGGGCTTCGATTGGAGCCTGCGCCGGCGACCCGTGGCGCGCCGTGGCCACATCCCTAGAATTCCCCGCTTCCCCTCACGACAACACTGGAGACATACCGATGCCGAAGACCCGCAAGCTTGCCGCCATCGTACTGGCCGCGCTGGCGCTGGCCGCAGCAGGCACTGCCACCCACGCCGAGACCCGCGTCACGCTCAAATCCGCGAAGTCCGGCTCATCGTACTACCTGATGATGGTGCAGATCGGCGAGTCGCTGAAGGCCGCGGATGCGAGCTTCGTGCCGACGGTGGAAGAAAGCCAGGGCTCGGTGCAGAACGTCAAGGAATCGAAGTCGCGCAGCGGCAACTTCGTCTTCACCACGCCGCCGGGGCTGCTGGCCAGCGCGCGCGAGGGCAAGAAGCCCTTCGAGGACGGCGCCTTCGACAACGCGCGCACGCTGTTCGTGTTGCCCTTCGTGACGGTGCATCTGGTGGCGCGGGCCGACGCCGGCATCAACTCCATCGCCGACCTGGCCGGCAAGACGATGATCCCCGGTGGCAAGGGCACCTTCTGCGGCACCGCCACCGACAAGATCCTCGATGCCTTCGGGCTGACCGACAAGGTCAAGACCGTCGAAGTCGAGCTCAACGCCGCCGGCCCGGCCATGCGCAACGGCAAGGTCGACGCCTTCGCCACCTGCTCGTCGCACCCGACGCCGCAGTTGGTGGAACTGGCCAGCACCACGCCGGTGAAGATCCTGTCGCTGAGTGACACCGAGCGAGCCAAGGTGCTGGCGCTGGACCCGTCGTCGGGGCCGCTGACCATCGCCGCCGGCACCTACAAGGGCCAGGACAAGCCGGTCAACACCGTCGGCCTGCCTGTCGGCGCCTACACCACCACCGCCATGAGCGACGACGTGGCTTACTTCATCACCCGGACCTTTTGGGAGAGCAAGGCGAAGCTGGCCGAGAAGAGCCCGTGGTGGAACGGCGTGCAGCCCGAGATGGTGAAACAACTCGGCGCCGACTTGCACCCCGGTGCGCTGCGCTACTACAAGGAAATGGGCATCGCGGTGAAGTGAACGGCGCAACCGCGCCGTGGCGATGCCCGAAACCACAGTCACCGAGACCTTCGCTGACGAGGTCGAGCGAGCGGCCCGCGTGCCACGGCCCGGCTGGGTGCTGACGCTGTTCGGTGCACTCACCGTCGGCTTGCACCTCTACCTCGTCTTCTCGGGGCTTATTCCGAACCTGATCACGCGGCCGCTGCACTTCCTGCTGGCGCTGCCGTGGATCTTCGTCTTCGCCGATGCTGGCTCGAAGCCGGGGCGCTGGCTCGGCTGGGCCTGCCTAGTGCTGGGCGGCGCGAGCGCCGCCTACGTGCTGGCCCACCATGCCGCGCTGGCCGACCAGTACGGCAGTCTGCAAGGCCCGCTGCAGATGGCGGTGGCGATCGCGCTGATCGCAGTCACGCTGGAGATGGCGCGGCGCGCGATCAACATCGTGCTGCCGCTGATCACGCTGCTGGTGCTGGCCTACGGCGTCTTCGGCCATCACCTGAGCGGCTCCTTCGGCCACGACCCGTTCGCGCTCGAATCTCTGCTGGGTGATCTGGTCATCAGCGAGAGCGGCCTTTGGAGCGAGCTCACCGGCCTGTCGGCAGACACCGTCGCACCCTTCCTGATCCTCGGGGCGTTCATCTCGGCCGGTGCTGCGGGATCAGGTTTCATGTCGCTGTCCACGCAGATCGCCGGGCGCTACCGAGCCGGGGCCGCAAAGGTGGCCGTGCTGTCCAGCGCGCTGTACGGCACCATCTCGGGCTCGGCCTCGGCCAACACCGCCTCGACCGGCATGGTCACGATCCCGGCGATGAAGCGACTGGGCTATCCGCCGAGCCTGGCCGCGGCCACCGAGGCGGTGGCCTCCACCGGCGGGCAGATCATGCCGCCGCTGATGGGCGCCGGCATCTTCGTGATGGCCGAGCTGCTGGCCCTGCCTTACACCACCATCATGGTGGCGGCCACGCCGGCGGCGATCCTGTTCTTCGTCACCACCTGGATCGGCGTGCACCAGTACGCGATCAAGTTCGGACTGAAGGGGCTGAGCAAGGCCGATCTGCCCGGCTGGGCGCGCGTGGCGCGCACCCTGCCCTTCTTCGCGGTGCCCTTCGGCATCCTGGTGTTCGTGCTGGGCTGGACCGCATACACGCCGCAGTACGCGGCGCTGTTCGCCACGGCGGCAATGGCGGTCTTGCTATGTTTCGACACCGCCGGGCAGATCGACCTGCGCCGCTGGCTGGCGCGGCTGCAGGTGGCCGTGGTCGATGGGTCGCGGCAGATCGCCACCATCGCCGCGATCCTGATCTGCGCAGGGCTGATCACCGGCGTGTTCCACAAGACCGGTGTCGGCGTGAAGATCACCTCGCTGATCCTGTCGGCCTCGGACGGTAGCCTGTGGGTCGGCCTGCTGCTGACCGGCCTGGCCAGCTTGCTGCTGGGCATGGAGCTGCCGACCACTGCCGCCTACGTGATCTGCATCGCGGTGGCGGGCGACGCGCTGCAGACGATGGGGCTGACGCCACTGTACGCGCACCTGTTCGTGTTCTGGTACGCGCTGCTGTGCACGATCACGCCACCGGTGTGCGGCAACGTGTTCATCGCCGCCGGCATCGCGCAGACAGCCTGGCTGCCGGTCGCCGGACGCTCGATGCTGCTGGGCGTGGGTCTGTTCGTACTGCCGATGGGCTTCGTCGCCAACCCGTGGCTGTTGAAGCTGGCCACTCACCCGGGCCTGGCGCTGCTGGCGCTGCTGAAGATCGGCGTCGGCCTGTGGTTGATCTCGGTGGCGCTGATCCGGCCGCTGCGCGGGTGGTGGCTGCGCGTCCTGCTGCTGGCTGCCGGTCTGGCGGTGATCTTCTTCGGCGCCTATGCATGGGACGACGCGGCGCGCAGTGCCGCGTTCAGGTTCTGAGCGCGGCCACCGCCATCAGCGCGCCAATCAGCACCAGCTGGTGCACCATGTAGAAGCTCAGCGACCATCGCCCGAGGAAGGCCAGCGGCCGCAGCGGCGCCGCCAGTGCGCCGGACATTTGCGTTGCGCGGTGCCGCAGCAGCCACTGCCCGGCGGCCAGGCCGAAGAGCATGACGCCCAGCCACGGCAGCAACGGCACGAAGTCCTCGGTCACCGGCTTGTGCGTGACCAACCCCACCCAGTTGGTCCAGCGCGTGTCAAAGACGGGGTCCTGCCATAGCCACGGCGCGGCCAGACACAGCATACCCAGCGGCCACAGCCAGACACGCAGCGGCGCCGCCAGCCGCGCCAACACCAGCATCACCGCGATGCCATGCAGCACGCCGAAGCTGATCCAGCTGTGCGGAAACATGAAGGCCGAGCCGATACTCACAAGCAGCGCGCAGCCGGCGATCTGTGCCCAGCGTTTCCAGAACCTCGACCACGGCTGCGCGGCATGCAGGGCCACCGCCAGCGACAGCCCGGCGCAGAACAGGAACAGGCTGAGGATGCCCGTGCGCTGCATGGTCCACAGCGCGTCTTCGTAGAAGTTGTGCCGCGGCTTCAGCCAGCCGAAGTGGTTCAGGTCGAAGGCGAAGTGATAGAACGCCATCCACACCATCGCCGCGCCGCGCAGTGCATCCAGGCGATCGAAGCGCGGTGCCGCGGTGCGCCAGGCGGGCGCGATGGCTGGCGGCTTCTTTGCGGACAAGGTCGGGGTGGGGGCCGGGGCTGTAATGCATCCATGCTAGCGCGGCGGCCGGGCATGCCGATTGCCCGACAATCAGGCCTGCGACAGCGGCTCGACACGTAGCGATTCATCTTCGAACCTGGACCTCCCGCCCATGCAAGACAACACACCCGGCGCCGGACGCTACCAAAGCGTGTTCCGCCCAAAGCTCTTTGTCGGCCACGTGCACTGGGTCACCGGCGCGGGCAGCGGCATCGGCCGCTGTGTCGCTCACGAACTGGCCTCGCTTGGTGCGACGGTCATCCTCAGCGGTCGCACGCAGGACAAACTCGACAGCGTGGCCGCCGAGATCATCGAGGACGGCGGACGCTGCGACACTGCGGCCTTCGACATCCGCGACGAAGACGCGGTCAAGGCGGAGGTGACGAAGGTGGTCGCCAAGCACGGCGCGGTGCATGGCCTGGTGAACAACGCGGGCGGGCAGTTTCCCTCGCCGCTGGCGATGATCGGCAAGCGTGGCTTCGACGCGGTGGTGGCCAACAACCTGACCGGCGGCTTCCTGATGATGCGCGAGCTCTTCAAGCAAAGCATGCAGGAGCATGGCGGCGCGATTGTCAACATGACGGCCGACTTCCGCAATGGCATGCCAGGCATGGGCCACTCGGGCGCGGCGCGCGCCGGTATGGCCAACCTGACGCAGACGGCGGCCTTCGAATGGGCACACGCAGGCGTGCGCGTCAACGCGGTGGCGCCAGGATGGGTGGCCTCCAGCGGCATGGACAGCTATCCGGAGATGATGCGTCCAATGATCCGCAACCTGAAGAACTTCGTGCCGCTGCGCCGCCTGGCCACCGAGGCCGAGATCAGCGCGGTGATCGTCTTCCTGCTGTCACCCGGCGCGGCTTTCGTCACCGGCATCACCGTGCCGATCGACGGCGGTGCGCCGC